>Ga0179593_1355179_pt1 | contig 18880 bp, 17 predicted proteins | sample CZODoug2_1_08_16_FD_185931 | JGI IMG/M metagenome (GOLD analysis project Ga0179593, IMG submission 185931) | Vadose zone soil fungal communities from Angelo Coast Range Reserve, California, USA - CZODoug2_1_08_16fungal (PacBio error correction) | ecosystem: Environmental > Terrestrial > Soil >...
ACTAGCCAAAAACCAAAGGAAACACCAGGGTTCATAGGACTAGCCAAAGAGTGAGAGAGAAAGCGACGAGAGGACCGCAACTTCACCTGGTGGAAGGTTCGCGCACTATAGCGCCATTGCAAAAGCTAACGATCGACCATCCCTCGCCCGGGAAGTATCTGGGGAGCGAGGAAAAGAGAGCGAGGAAGGGGGGCTCCATGAATAGTTGACGCAAGAGAGGAAAGTCCAGTATCGCTCGCGCGAAAACTTACCTCCTATCAGGGCACAAAAGGGCCTATTTGTAACCTAGGGGTAAAAGATAAGAAAAACGGTAAAGCCGGGAAGAAAAATGGGATCGTGTCTGCAAAGTCGAAAACCCCAAAAGTGTAAGCTACCAACAAAGAAGAAAAGTGGGAACCAGAACAAACATAGGGTCCCGATTAGAGGCTCTCACCATGTCAAGGAAAAAGTAGCGGGTAGAAAAACACCAAGGAAATAGACCGACCCCGCAGAGAAGCGACGCGAAAGTTAAGAGCTGCGGTCAACATCCTGGCAAATAGGGCACTGAGAGATCACTTGGGGAGGCGAGTCAAAGCGAACGAAGGAACGCGACGTTGTAACGTCACCAGGGGGCGATCTCTCGCGGACGTTGCCGTTTTAAAGCAAGACGATGCAGAAACCCAAGGAGGGAGACATAAGAGATAGAGTAAACGATCTACTTAAAAGAAGAAAAGTGGCGAAGTGGCGAGGCCCGAATAGTCGCCGGATGGGAAGGATCGCTCGAAATTCGGGGACAGGGAGGCCGCAGGGAATCACCTAAGGGGAGAGGGAAAAGAGGGAGGAAGGTTTGAGTTTGCCTGGCGGCGATACCTTGACCGCCGACGAACCTGTGCTCGTAATAACTCAAAAACGGAACCAGGTACTAACGATCAAGGCTGACTCAAAAAGTCGCGAAACCTTGTAAGAAGAGGCTCCTACAAATAGTCAAAGGAACATGAACAATGTCCGTGTTAACGGAAATCCACTCTGGTCGTATGGAGAGAGGAAGAGGACACTGCGACTTGAAAAGAAGGGGGCTTTAATCCGAGCAGACGAGGAGACAAAACAGAAAAAACGGATAGGAAAACTCAAAAAAAGGGGGGGAAAAGGGGGAGCAGGCTGGTGGCAGGAAGGGTCCTGCCGGGAAAGCCGGGTGGTTGTACCAGTTAGGTGTCAAAACCGACAAATCTTAACGGATCTCGGGGGAACTCGAAACATCGTGTCCGGGAAAAAGCTTCTACTGAGGGTGAAAAAAGAGCGAAATCTTTAGGGTTCCCTCCATTAAACATAAGAACGAATCCCCCGTGTGGTCAAAATACCTGGGGCCGTAGAGGAGAGAAGGATTGGTTGTCAACTGAGTACCAGCGAACAAAAGGTATGGCGATCGAAGGGATCTTGCATCTGGAAAGGGATTCGGAAAGAACCCAAACGGAACCGAAGTGGAGGGTCCGTGGAAGACAAAGAGAAGGCAAATGAGGTCGGCTAATGCCATTGGCTGAAAGGGATTACATGCCTCTGTTCATCAATGAGACGAGGAAAGAAAAACAGGCTGAAGTGATGCCGACCCGCCCGAAAAGCTGTTAGAGGAAGGGCGGGGAAAAGAAACTTGAAACCCAACGCCAGGGGGGAAGAAAAAAAACAGCAAAGGAATTGTCTACGAGAGGATGGAAAAAAAGCCCGTCCGAAAGGAAACTCGTTAAGGGGAATACCATCAGTCCATGGACCATCGAATAGGAGGGTAAGGGGACGTGGGTTCAACAGAACCAAAGTGGGGAAAGGGGGGGGATCCTATTAATAGTAAAGAGAGCAAATCAAAAAAGGAGGCCATAATTTTCAAAAACAACGCCTTTCCAGAATACTCTCTAGGGGAGAATGCAAAACCTAGAGTGATGAAGGGGGAAAAGGGCAATAACGTGTGTGTCATTAAAGGAAAAACTATGGGCGTATTCGAAACATCAATGCCAAGAAAAAGTCTGGGTAGGAGTCGGGGAAAGAGGCCGTCCACAGGGGGACTTATACACCCGGGAAGAAGAAATAGGAGATAATCCCAGGCAGTCCTACAACAGTAAATAACCAAGGAAGAGGGGGCTTCCATGCCACCGCACGATTAAATAAATCAGGGTACCGAGGGAGTAAACGGACAGCCACCTTCGTTCTCCTCGGAAAATGCCGGAGGGTTGTTTGATTCGAAAGCGGGGACGCACTTTTAAAGGGTAGAAGTGGTGGAAAGGTAGCCAGGCCTTTCAGGTAAAGCTTCTTTAAAGCTATACCTGGTCGGCCAAGAAAAATATCGCCAGAATTTTCATGGGGAAAGAATATCGAAATAAGAGAAAAAAGAGAGAATAGGACTGAAATAGAGGGAAGCAGGAGAAGACCCAACTCCTTTCTTACCTGAAGATGAAACTCAAAGTGACCGGCGCCCACTCACATCGGGGACGCAACTAAGAGCAAAAGAACCTACGGAAAAGCGGAGGGGACGACAACCGTCTCGTGCTATGTATTTAAGAACCCAAAGCTTAAGTAGCTTAATCGCCAACCATCGGAACGAACCTTGAATTTTGACGCAGGGAATGAATGCTTTTGGGGAATTGCCTGGAGCAGAGACTTACTTGGTTCAGGTTATACAAAGCGGGGTCTCATCCCTCGATCCAACGCCCTAAGCAGATTTCATCGAAGAAAACAGGTGAAACTGACCTGAAAGTCAATGATCCACCGGGGTCTATCATCCACTCTAAAAGGGGGTTGAAAAAGCGAGCAGGGAACGGGAATAAAACAGTGCAGCTGGACAGGAGGCGTGAGTGGTAACTGGGGGACTATGTCATCTATACCGGAAAAAGCCACCGGCCAGAAAAATTGGATGGTTTAAACCGAAAACGTGTGCGAATCTTAGGTGATGGGGTGCCCCATTCACTTTTAAAAGAGGCAGGTTACCGATCTCGTTCTACTATCGCGGAGTTGTGAAGCAGGGAGGAGTGTTCAAATCCTACGGCATCATAGTACCTATTAGGATCGGATGACAGACTGGATGTCGCCAAGAGAAGGAAAAAAGGTACGCCTTCTTCTCGAAAGCATCCGAACGGGAATGGCGGTCACCAAGTGGGTCACGTTCACTTCACAGCGGAGTGGGAAATTTTATCCGATCTCTGAAAAGAAAGAGAGGCGCGAAGCAACGGAATGAAGATCGGCCTCCGCGTTTACGGCTATAGCCGTTGCACGAAAAGCCGGGGTATCGACGGTAATGGGAGTCGTTACAAAAGCTCCGGTGGGACGGAAGGAGTAGGTTCTCCGCCTCGGGGAAACCACGATTTCGTTCTTCCGGAAGTCGCTATAGGTAAAACAGGTTTTCGAGGCAAAGGATGGTCCGCTCCTTTTTCCTTGCAGCAAAGCGTTCCGGGGCCAACACCAGATACAGAAGGTACTCATGGCCAAGGAAGGGAAAAGATATACAATGTTGGGTCACGTGGGAAAAAAAGGAAGTTTGAGTCATGGCGAGCGATTGACTGATGAGCAAACCCTTTTGTGCAAAGTCGTGGAACTGGGGAAAAGCTCTCCAGACTAACCGGAAAAGGTTCTGGAACAAGAATCCGTAGTAGAAACGTGAGAGTGCCTGACACTTGGGGGGCGACGAAAGATTAATTACCATGGCGCAAAGTGGTGTCAAAAGGATGAGAGGGAAGTCCGTCCGATCTACCTATAGCCGGAGTCTGGTACCTGAGCTAGTGTCGCACCACGGTTTCAAATCCTCAGCAAAGAGGGGGGTGGTGTCACACCGCCAAGAGGAGGAGAAGAGAAATCAAAACTGCCAAAGCCTTCGAGATCTAAAAAGACTATTCGGAGTCTACAAGGGCCTCGCAAAGGTTCCTTCGGTTTAAAGCGTCGGATGCCTGCCTGTCGGACTTCGTGGGTCTCTAAGAGAGCGCTTCAGCCCTTGCTGAATACAAGGGGCGAGAAAAACTGCCGGTGAGTTACGGAAAAAACGCTTCCTGGACTTAACTGATCGAAAAACCCCAAGTTGAAAGAAAAGACAACAGATGGCCCGTCTGGTCCTAGAGAGTAACAGCGGTCCGCCCTCTTTTTGAGCGAGGGGGTGGGGGGGGGGCTCAGGCCGCGAAGTGGCGCAGAGCTGGGAAATCTCTTTACTAGGTAAGAAGTATTGTCCCACTTAACAAGTGGTGGCGAAAAAAAGGGTGGCGAGAGGCGATTCAAATTGTTTCTGGCAAAACAACCGTTCTGTATATGGGACCGCAAAAATGCAGTTGGGGGCCAATCCCAATGACCTTCGGCGGAAGTCCGCGCGGATAGGAAGCGGAAAAAAGGGAGGGAAGACCATTAGTTGGGCGAAAAGGGGCGGCCCCGACGCCACGTACCGGAAGACGTAAAAAAGCTAGAGGTAAGATGGAAATGAGAACTCGCGGAAAGATGAACATGGAAGCAGGGCGCTGCTATCGCATAAGAGCGGGAGGAAAACGAGGAGTGGACTCGTGAACACCCTGGTGTAGGAAAAGCGTTGTGCTGGAGAGGAGCGCGAGAAACAAAGAGTAGGAGGAGAGGACAAGAAAAACCACTGACGGTTGAGAGCCGCTGCGTCGCCAAATCGATCGGAAGAGAGACTCCTGGTCATGTTCAGAAGAGAAAAGGAAGGCCTCGGACGATAGAAAGCCAAGCAGGAGAAAGAGGCCGACATCAGGGCCGCCAAACGTCTCCCAAATAATCGGAATCGGGAGAGAGGGGGCCGCGGAACAGTACCTCTCATACACATTCCACCCGAATACAGGTACCCGGCGGTTGCCAAGGGCAAAAAAAGCATGGGAACGGACCAAGATATCCGTGTTGGCGACCGGCCGCAAGGAGGCTCGTCACCGACCGTGTACTGGAACACAAGGGTCAAGGGGACCATACATGTGATCACTTCCCGATAGGAGCTTCCCAAGAACTGCAGTGGCGTCGACAAAACAACCCACACCATCACGCCTCAAAACGAAGCGAGACGCGGACATCTGCTCGGGTTAAACAGAAGGCATGTTTGAAGGGAAGATGAGCTTGTGGCGAAAAGCAGGAAGGAATCGGACCTACGGCAGAAGGGGCAATTAAAGTCACCGGCGATCTCTCAGGAGGGAGTCAGGTTTCGAACTGAAGCGGACGAAGGCGAACCCCGAAGTCGATCAGCCTAAAACTCAAGGGCCGATCACCTAAAGAGAACCGTCAAGTCATGTGAGAGGACCAGGGGAAGAGTCTCGTCCTGATAGAGCGAAAGGACGGTGGCTCAAAAAACAGGAGCAGCCTTTCCAAAAGAAGTATGGGCCGCAGATTGCTGGGGGAGTGTAACGTTGCAGAGGAGAAGTCACGCCGGGAACACGATCCAACTCGTCCTGATCCAGCGCGAAGGAGACTATTCAGCAGGAGGGACGCACCTTCTCGAACGGGAAAAAAAGCGCTAAAACCAACGTGTGCAACACATTTCACAGAAACATAGTTCCCAGACCGCTTTTGGTAGATGGAGCTTCTCGAGCACACGAGTTGGCCCAAGGGGGGGTGAAAGCCGAGTCCGGCGAAAGCTGCAAACTTCTCGGGTCGTCCCTCAAACCGTGGGAAAATCGGGAACGGGCCGGGGTTCCGGAAAAAGAAGAAGGGGGGGGGGTCCGGAAAGCGATATTTCAAAGAGAAACAAGCAAACGTCTTACAATAGGCGATACCGAGAAAAGAGGTTAACTAAGAAGAGGGGACGAACTTGCAGCACGAAATGAGAAATCTGCCCGCCGCGGAAAGAACGAAAACAAAAAAGAGGAGCAACGAACGAGAGGTCCCAAGAAAGTACGAACGGGATGGAACGGAGATACGAGTACCCTCAAGCAGATCTAGGTCGTGAGCAACAAGCTTCGCTGGAAAAAGGGAGGACCAATCACAAAGATATGCCGGTCCTGGGGAAGAGCGCCACGGCCATTCCGGCGGAAAAAATGGGGGGCCCCTTCGAAAGGGCGTACTTACGGCCGGGGGAGGGAAATAAGGTCTCAGCTGTCTAATAAATCAAAAAAGTCGAGCGGACGCCAGGCGGGCCCGCCGTCGATACTGAAACCCCGGCATGGTAAAAAAAGGACCACCCTATATGCGAACGAGGGGTGAGTCCGCCAGCATCCCGGTTAAGGTGTTGAATACAAGCGAAATTCCAACAAGAAGTTCTGTCACGTTGTCGGGGGTGGAAACATCACCCCCTGGGTGGTGAAGTTTCATAAAGATTAATATCAGGTAAAAGTGGGTCACTAAAACCTGCTGATAGGCAAACTGGTCTCCCTAAAAGGAAGCCATCGTTGGAACAAAAGAAAGGAGAGTTAATATAAGCCGTTGGAGCAGACCGGGGTTCCTGAAGAAGAAACTCTCTAAGAAAAGCACCAGAAAGGAATTGTGAAAGAAATGAACGAACCCTCGTGGGGAGAATCCAGAAACACTCCTCAGAGATAGAAGAGGCGCCAGGCAAAAGTGTCCATCAACATTGAAGGTCCGGCGAAAAAATTAAAGAGTTGTCAAAGTTTGTCACGACTGAATATCAAGCGTCTTCTAAGAGGGGGGGAGGCCGAGACCGCCACTGTCCTGTTGGAAACCAAAAAAGAGCGAGCGTGGAAGGTAGCCGAGGCAGGAATCAAAATTGTGAGGGGCCGTTCCAGTCACAAGCAGGAGGGAGGGGACATCTGCGGTAAGGAGAGAGAAATCACATTTTCGAATCAGGGATAGTCTAAGTAGTGAACAATGAAGAGCTCTCACAAAAAAACTTATGAGGGAAAGAGATATAGGCTGAGATCTTGGAAAAGATAGGAGAAGGACGCCCTGGAAGGATCACGCTCCTTAAAAGAAAGCGAACGTCTTCTGTGAACTGGAACAGATAGACTTCCTGGAAGCATCCAGAAACTCAGGAATAGTTTTCAAGGAAACGGACCATTCGTTAGTCTGAGAAAGCAGCAAATGAACTGATCTTCGGCCAACCAGGGGAACCGACAACTGTGGAGGCCGGTAAGAAGTGCTTGGAATTCCTTGAGAGGTCTAGAGATCTGACGGAAAAGGGGGGGGACTAGGGTTATAAAAAGACGCTCTGAATAATGGGGCCAAAAAAGTAGAAACTACCCCTCTTAAGCGGTTAGTTTGTCTAGGAACAGCCAAATTTCCTGATTATCAAGGACCAAGGGAGGGTCCAACGATGCATTATAGCTCTAATGGATTTGGGCATCGAACCGACTTAAAGAGCAGACGGGAAAAGAGGAGTAATACAGGACTGAGCTTAAGTTCATGCAGGGAAAAGAGAACCATCTGTATCACACCTCCCCAAGTTTGGGTTATGTGTTACACGCGGAAACGGGGACACTTCCTTCAAGTGAGGGTATCCGCCAGTGAACACACGGGTCGGGAGGGGGGGGAAAACCTCCGGGAGCATAGCGGTCGGTTTTCTTGGAGGGGGGGAGTGGGGACCTAGGGGGAGTTGCAAAATCTGACATTCAGGGCGTCAAAAAAGGCATCTACTTACAATGTTTCTAGTGCCAGCGACCAGGGGAAGACTCGGAAAAAGGACGAACTGCTGCCAAAGTTCGAACAAAAGACTTTGGTCTGACCAGGAAGGAACTTCGGGGAAGTTGGGTTCAAAAGTCCCTCGGGAAGAGCGGGAAGAGAGGGGTAGAAAAACGAAATAGCCCTCCTCGAGGTAGTGACTATAAACCGGTGAATCCAAAAGAAGGATCGCCGAGAATGGGCGGGGAGGGACAAAAGACGGGGGGAGCAGTCGGATTGTCTTTCGCAGAAAGGATGGCAAACCGACGATTTCATGCTGCAACCGGAGAAGGAAAGAATTCAAGGACACAGTAGCATCGGAGGTGGTTCCGCCGTCTGTGGCGCGGGGAAAAAAGATTCCTGGGAACACCACCGGAGTCAAAAATGCAAAGACCCTCCAGAACAGGGAAAAAGGAACGTCGAAAGGTGGGGGGTTTAGGGCCCAAAGACTGGACAAAAACGCATGGCGGGCAGAAGGGGGGGAGGGAGGCAGGAGGTCGAAAAAAATGTTTAAATAGGTGAGCAGCGTCGAGAACTCTAAAAAGAAAAAAGGAAAGTTGCGACCGCCAACATTCCGTGTATGAGGGACCGGCTGCACAGACGTTGGACGACGATGATGAGCATTTGAGAGGGAAGTGGGGAGGACCGAGAGTAAAAAAGGGAAAGGAGCGCTATCTGGAAAGAGCAAAAACAGCCCGCACTTCCAGTCGTTCAAGGAGCGCGCCTCAGCAGAAAGGGGTTCAGCCTCATCCATGGAGCAACAGGGGCTTACCAGAGGATAAGCCATCCTTAGCACGACTCAGGGAGGCAGAAAGAAAGGAAGAGAAAAAGAGGGCGGTAACTCGACAATGGGATCTCCACGGTTTCTGAACTGGGATAGTCGATGGAGACTTAACGAGGATGTCGGGGGTCACCCCATCGACAGCAGCTGCAGCGAGGAAAAAAAAATCAGCAGGGGTGAGAGAAGGTGGGATTACGGGGCAAGAAAAGCAGAAACGAAGGTCCTTCCTTGATCGCCAACAAAAGGTAACGGAAAAAAAATAGTGGCCCGTCGGTGACAGGGCCGATCGAGAGTGCGCTCGCCCCGGAGAGGGGGGGGGCTAGGAAGGGGGGGGGGGGGGAAGGATTTCCGCTCAAACAGGAGCGGAAGGCTAGTTACTCGACTTAAGAACCATTTATGGGAAAAAAGGAGACCACAGGTGTTGTCGAGAAAAACGGGCGAGAGACGATTCCCATTGGGCGCCGGGAGCAGAAAAAAAAAGGGGAGATTAGAAACGTCCCCATGCATTGCAAAATCGGAACGCCGGGTGACCGGTATTCGCGGGAAGGTTGTGCGCATATAGTACTGGCAGGCCATACTGCGGACACCCGATTACGGGAGGGAAAGTGTAGGCCCACTGTCTCACTTCACGGAGAACATTCCTAGTAGCCGACTTGGCTCGTGCGATTTGATCTGTGGCCTGAGCCATCCCTGTGGGGCCGGGGGTGGGGCTGTACCGAAGGAATGCTCCACGACTGCGTCGGGACACTGGCGATAGGTCGGGACGCCCAAAACCAAAAAAAAAAAAAAACAAGGGAACTGAGCGAGTGCATGCGAGCTGTTGTGGTATTTGGGTTTGGGTGTAGAGACTCATCTGTGCGCGAGTGATTGGGAGTGAAAAGTGTGCTTGCTCGGAGAGAGAGGACAACCAACTTATTGAGAGAGGAAGAAGCAGAAAAAAAAATTCCTGACGGGTGAAGAGGGAAACGGGGGCGCTCTCTCAAAGATCGACATAGCTCGACGCCGGAAAATTTAGCTCGCCCTAGTGAAAAAAGCTTAACTATACCCAAGTCGCGGACGGAAGGGCGCGTCAGGTCCCGAAAGGGAGAAAAATAATCAGGGAGGAGGGTCGTCGTTCCGCTTACATAGAACCGCGCTACCAAAAGGACAAAGGAACCGGGCGTGCCGGATGGGCAAAAAAAAATGGGTGGGTCATATACAGGGAAAGGTGTTGGATCAAGGGTATGTTACTCGTGCAAGCAAAAAATCCCTAAAATTTAGAAGACCACAAAGTGGTTCTCCTTGACAGTGTATCAGCTTAAAGGATACTAGCCTCGTCCCATCAAGGCGAAAAGGGGCAGGAAAGTCCCCCCAAAAGAAATCATAGGGGAGCCCTCAAAGTCGCATGTCTATACTCATCTAGGATATTCTTTCACATCACTTAAAGTCGATGTGGTGCCTGCATATAGTCAACCTCCGGGCGAGAAAAAGGAAAAGAGTCAGCCGCAAGGGGGAAAACGCGGACTTAGAAGAAAAGCATCGCATCAGTTTATATTCAGCTCTCTTGAGAGAAGGCGACAGAGAAGCGGGGGGCGATCATCAATATCGGAAACGATACTCCTTCAACCGGAGTACAGGGGAGAAAGGCATTCGCCAAGGAAGAAGGAAGACGTCTTTAAGGCTGAACATTTAGTGGGAAGAAGGCCTTCTCAGGGGTAAGGATATTTTACCTAGCTGGAAATTTGACAACCGATTCCCTCTAAGGGAAAAAAAGGTAATACCACGGAGGAATCTTTACAAATTAACATCGCGCATGGGTAATACTATCCATCTATAGACAGACGAGAAAAGGGTCCATCAAGGGGCAAAGCCGACAAACGGTGAGCAAAGGACACGTAGCCACCCTTCGTTTGTTAAAGGAAACGGTTGAGGGGGGGATATCTCTGAAAAAAGGAGACAGTCTTTGACCCAACAGGGGTGTTGAAGACAAGGGAAGGGGTCCACCGCCATTCGTGAAAAAGGCGCTGGCAAAACGCCGTCCAAAAGGGAGCGATTCTTGAAAAGGGAAAGTCAGGGGGAAGGAACTCGTCCCTCTGGTTGGGGTTTGGCCAATTAGGATCTTCCCCTCTCAACCAGACTGCGAGAGATAAAATCGTGTGCCTGTAAGACTTGCGTACTGCACCGGGGGGAATAACTAAAGCCGGGAGGCTTGCATCCTTATCAACTAAAGAAAGGAGGGAGCCCAGATGGTGTACGTCCTAAAAGTCCTCGGGCGAATCCTTATTTTCGTAAGAAGAAGCAAGAAAATGGCTTTATATAGGGGGGGAGTGAGGGGGAATACAAAACAGAGGAAGAGTGCCGTTATTCTGATACAATACCCCAAACGGTACCAAGTGGCCGTTCAGGGGGGTGACAGACCGAAGAACCAATAAGGAGGGGGGAGAACTTGGCCCCTTCGAGCAGCGTCACGGTCAGAAAAGGTCTCCTTCTTACGATGGCGAATAGAAAGCGGGAATCTAACCGGCCAGGGGGGGCCCGAATTCGCGGCCGAAGATAAAGTCAGAGGTAAGGAAACCGGCATTTGGTCATAACAACTACACGATTTGACAGAGGGGGGGAAGGGGGACCTAAAGGACCAGGGGGAACTGTTGATACAATAAAGACCGCGAAGAATGGAGTTTCGGTGTTCCAAATCCATGCACAAAAGGGGGGGGGGAGCCTTTTGTGACGATGTGAGATGACATAACAGATTAAGGCAAAGAGACAGACGGGACAAGAAGTGGAACGGAGGAAAAGCCTATGTCGGAAAAACTGGGGGTACGAAAAGGGACTATTCGGGAGGATGACGGTGGGAATAAACCGGTGACAGATCTCAAACGGGGCTTGAAATTCATACAAGGGCAGCGATCCCTCTGTATGAGGTCTGCGGAACAAGGGCGTCGCCCCGCTTAAAACCGTGAAAAAAAAGGCATCAGTCAAGGAAGCCGGAAGTACCGACAAAGCCGTAATGTCGGCAGCAAACAAGTTCCGATTGTCTGGTAGAGCTGGCCGCACGATCCTTCATCGTAGATCCAGGATGAAAAGAAAACTAAAAATATGGGGCCACTTAGTAAGGGGTCAGATCATAGATATTTTCGTGTGGCATCCGAATATGCGTGAAAAGGGAAGTGCTTTTTTAAAGGACCAACGCAAAGGCGCGGAACTTATGTAGAGTATCCGCACGGCCGGGGCCAAATTAGGCCATATTGCAGGAATAGACAGCAACAACACAAGGACCGGGAAAAGAGAGGAATATTCATGCAAAGGAGCCGACAGATGCGCGAGTCGCCAGGAAGGAGGAGATAATAAGACGGGGAAGGGGAAGATTTGACATTGGACGCACTAAGGCTGAACAGGCTATGAGAATCACTGAACGATGTCTGACGCTCATTTGCAAGTCAAACCGGACTCATGGGCGTATTTAATACCATCATCTGACGATGAGACTGAATAGGGGCTCCCACCAAGGGGCCCTCAATGCGTAACTGGGCGAAATCCTGGATGCCTTGTCAAGAATTTGCTTTAATCGATATAGGGGTTCCGTTTCTCAAAGCTAAGCTGAAGAGGTTCCGCATAGCCTACCCTAGGACGACTGCCGGGAAGGTAGAAGACGCCAATTTTCTGATTCCTCTAAACAAAGGGTATTATCAAACTTCCGATCCACTAAACAAGGTCGTTTTGTTAAACCGACTGGGGCTAACTAACCGAGACAATCGAGGGGGTAACTTGAGCTATTAAGAGATAAGAGGGTGAAAAAGGCATCAACAAGGGGTGGGGTTGGGGAAAAGGAAAAGGACCTTAAACTTAACGCGTGAATGGCATAGGTATAAAAAAAGCCACCGGGGACAACGTCTGGGTTACTCAGCCTCGAGGGAACTGAGGGGGAGTGGTGGAGAAAATGGCGCTTGGTGATAGGACTACTACTTCATCTAGGACAGAGGAATTCAGGGAGTTTCATGGGGAGGAAATGTTCGGGGTCTAAACCGAAGGGGGAGAGACGTTGACAATTATCAGACTCCTGGGCGATAAAAGTTAAGCCGACCTTGAAGGGGCCTTCGCTCTTTCACAACGGAAAAGACACTTCCGTTGATTGGTAGGGGAACCGACTCAACTCTTCACAGGCGCCAGGATCTGCGTCGAAGCATACATCAAGAAGCTCGGGACTTAGGAAGAAGCAAGAAAAAATATGACGATTATGGGGTCTTTTTACAATACCGGTGGGCGAGTCCGGGGTTTCCCAAGGCTGGCAGCCGAACTTTCGTTGTGCTGCAAAAGGAGACAGGGACGCCATATTAATCGTATTTTTCCCGGTCTCGGGGCCAAGAAGAGGTGGGAGGGAAACGTCACGGTCCTGGAAAAAACATAGGGAGGAAGGGAAAACCCGGCCCGTTCAAACGAGCGCAACCCGTTTGGGGAAGGTGCTGGAGCACCGAGGAACGTGCGCATTGCGGCAAAACGGGGCTTACAAGGGATCACCCACCTTGTGGGGTAAAAGCTTGGGGAGGGAAAAGTGCGATAAGGGCTCTACACGAAGAAGCGTGGAGGAAAGATCACGTTTAATGGAACGTTGACTCTTAGGATAAACGGGGTCGGCGACGATGATGAGAAGGTGCTCGAAGGGGGGCGGAATCCGATGAATGGGGGGAAAAAAACCCGCTCTGAGTACCGAGCGTCATCGGGGTGCAGGTCCAGGAGTCAAGTAGAGCGCCGTGAAACGGGAAAAAAACAAGGGGGGGGATACACCTGCCTACCAACCGTAGGAGAAAGGCGGCCAAGCCTATACGCCTTAGAGCGATAATTCCATACTAGCGCGTAAAGAACATGCCTCGACCAAGGGGACTTCGTTAAGAGATCTGTGAAGAGAGTGAGATCTCCTGAATGGAGACCTTAGTACCTCCTCCTCGACTGAATAATCTGGACACCTCTCCCAGATCTGGAACGTTACAGTGTGGGAAAAAAGGATCCGGAGACTATTCATAATGATAGCCCGCCACAAGGTGACTCTCTGCAGTGGCAAAAAGAGGTTTCAAAAGACTGGGAAAAGGCTAAGGGAAAGTCTCGTCCTGCGCGGTTGAGGCTATATGTTTGTGGGGGGGTGAGAACTGGACTCACCTGGCCTCAGTATCAGGGGAGAGATCTACTCAAGAAAGAAACATAGGGGGACAACACTGAGACCACTTTTTGAGGAAGCTACACGGAAACCAGGGCAAACCCCCCCCCCCGGTACTAGCAAGGAAAAGGACCATGGCCCTTGCGGCCAACACCTTTAGGAAATAGATACCGCCACGACAGGGGTTGGCCCTCGGCCCGGAACTGGTATCGCGGGAGTGTGGGAGACTTAAGTGAAGCGGCCCGATCGACCGCGACCTCGGACGGGGGAACCCGTGTCGGCGTAAACGAAAAAGGCCGTTCAGTGCCGGTCCTATCGGTCCTATGGCAATGCTAGGTCTCGGGAGGAACAAGGAAGAAAGTTTAAGCAAGAAGAGAGAGAAGCATCGATCTGGGCGAGACTAGTTAGAGGGGTGCACAACCCTGGTGTAGTCAATTTGTTCGTTCTCTATCAGATAGAAACAACATCCGTAAAGAAGAGATAAGACCAGCAAAAAGGAATGCCCGAAACAGGGGGGGTGACGAGCACCGCTTCTATAAGGGAAAAGAAGACCGCGCAGTCTTCACCGGACTTTCGCAGCCGGGGGCCATGTCCGCGGAAGAAGAATAGACCAACATCCGGAAGTACGTGTGAAGGGCCGCAGGAAGGGAAGCCGGGGTCGCCCAACGATTCGGCGGAGGGGTCAGAGTACAGTATCCTCAGAAACCACGAAAAACGCGATATACAGGGAACCAAAAACATGAAACAAAAGGGAAAATTTGACAACCACGCATGGGGGAGGGTGCATAAAGAAAGGGGGGGTGGGAGAAATGCCCAATTGGGAATCGTGCTCAGATCCCAATTGGCATGGAAAAAAAACCTTTTTACTAAATGGCATAAAAAATGTGGGGGATCCGGAAGAAGAAGGTCATCCCCAACTTCCTTCTCATGGCTGATGAGAAGAGAAGAAACCACCATCATCTCCCTCAACGCGAAAGCATAAAGATACTCGTAGCGGTAAAAAGAAGGGAGATGGTTAACAAGATGCGGACAAAGGGGGTCTGGCGGGGAAGAAAGTCGGGGGCGAAGCCTCGCTTTACAACGTAACTTCAACGCGAGCTCGCAAAGATAAGGGGGTTCAATGATTATGAAGACGCTGAGGGTAAGCTCAAAAGGGGGGTCAGTCAACTATCGAATCGATACTCTCCTTCAAAAGCAGAACATTGGATGGCGGCGCAAGAATAGCAGTGAGCTGGATGAGAGGGGGGGGCGTGGCTAGTGTGCCAGGAGCCAGAATTGTTCAGTGGTCGGTACGAAAAAAAAAAGAGGGCCTTATTCTGACCCTTTTCCGGGCAGCGACGAGGATTGAAAACGAGGAATCTCATGTAAGATGCCATCGAGAACGTCAGTAATCACGATCACACTAGAAGAAAAACACTTTTCGCACCTGGGCATCATGGGACAAGTGGAGACATAAGAGGCAAAAGTAGGAAGGACACTTATTTCGTTTGACCAACCAAAAAGTTGAGGAGATGGGGGAGAACTCTCGAAAATTCAACGACTTGGACCCCCAATTGATACTTCAGACGAAGGCAGAGGAGGAAAAATCTCTTGTCACCAAGAAAACAAGTGAAAAAAAGGGAATCTCTTCTGAAACGGGGGTAAGGAGCAGGACAGATTCCTTGTGGTTTGGGGCCCTTAGCGTATGTTTCCGCCCCCGCCGCCACAGACGAAAGCTCGGTTAAAAAGAAAATCAGTTCCTGCAGAGGGCGTACTCTAAACAGCAAGCACGAATCTTCGCGCCCAGCGCGACTAAATCCTCTACGGCGACCACCAGATGGGGGGAACGGCCGAACCTTCAAAGAGAGCGAATGGGCTGGGTGCAACGGAGATCGCCTACCCAAGGGTAAGACGATCGATTCCGTTATCGAATCCAGACTGGTCTCGCGGGAAAGAAGGATTAGGTCCCCCAACTCCAAAAGTGCCGTTTAGGGAACAGAAGAAGAGAAGACATTCCCTATTAGGAGAAATTGGCCTCGGAGAGGAATATGCGGGGGGGGGAAAAAGCGTTCTCTACTTCAGCTTCGAAAGAGAAAAAGGACTAATTCAAAATCCAGTCGCTTGGACCGACGGCTTCGTTCTACCGGGAACCCCGCGCCATGGCTACAATAAAACGTATGTCAAGAGATGGGGTCACCTACCAGGTAAAAGGGGAACTTTGGGGATACAATCATCCATTCACGAGGAAAGTTAGGTCCGTTTAGGTGTGAACCATAAAACAACCGGGGGGTGCAGGGGGAGCCAATTGATGACCAGAGATAAGGGTAATGCACTAAACGGCTGTAAAAAAAGGGGACTCGGCTTCAAGTTTCAACCATTTGTCGATTCAACGACTAAGGGAGATGAGCAGGGAAAAAGAAACGGTTGGGTTTCGGGAGATCAGGAAAAACGGGAGAACTCGACGCATCAGGGGGAACAAGCCTCCGAGGTTGTTGTGATAGGGGAGATACATAGGCCGCGACCAAATTGTCCTAGAACCCCCCGTAAGCAGATCGAGAGAAGCGCCCAGGGAGAAGGCCGACACAACTTCAAAAAGAGAACTCATTCCGCAGGTGGAGGACCGTTTTGGCCGCACTATTTCAGCTCAGAGCTAGAGTTCTGTCGTCAACAGAAACCAAGGGATTCCGTTACGCGGCAATTCCCTCGACGAAAGAGGTCGTATGCCGTCAGAGGGCTGTACCGAATGTGGGTAGTTGGCATTCCAGGGGGGCCCCATCAAAGGGATATTCACAGAAAAGGAGCGAAGGGAGCGAGACGCCGCTTGTTCGCCGATCGGGAAAATATGTTGCCTACTATAACAAAACAAAAGAAGGGGGAAAGGGGGGGGAAAAGGATAGAGATTACTTCCAAAAGAAAGAGTTCCTCATATCTCGGGAGAAAAATGGACTGGCCGATCCTTACCCGAAGCGGGAAACGAGACGTCTTCAGGGGGCATGGACAACTCACAAGGAGGAAAACGAAACGGATCAAACGAAGATCTAGAGGAAGGTTTTCGGACCACTGAAGCAGGGGGACTTCGGTAGGTTAAGAAAAAAGGAAGAGAATAGGATCACGGGATCGGGGCTGCAAAAATCTGGCACTCACATGCAGGAAAATTTCGGGGAAGATGAAAAAGTGCAGGTGTCTGGCATTGCCTGGAGCGTCTATCGGATTTGAAGGGGGTACGACGGTGCTCCAAGCTGCGAGGAAGAGGTAAAAGAATATACATCCTAACAACCCGCGAGAGAGGCATTAAATTTCACAGTTGGCATATGGAAAAGGGCCACAGTATGAGAAAAAACCGGGGACGTGAGAATCAGAGAAGGGCGGTTGACAAGACACACAAAAAGGGGATGGGAGAAGAAGAGGACGGGAAAGCAGGACCATAGGGACAAGATTGGGGAAAGTAATTAGCTATGGCTCGTACATCGGGATCCACAGGAGCCCCAGGGGGTTGATTGGTTAAAAAGAAACGTGACGAACTTCGGAAAGTTGCTGGATTCCCCACGTCCACCGGGGAAAAACCGGCTGGCAGTGGAAAATCGTTGACATAAAGAGAGAATCCAGGGAGGGGGGAGGACAATGCGAGGGGGTTAAGGTAAAGCTAATGAAGAGACGTAGAGAATTCGGGCGGCCAGGGAATTAAAAAGTTAGGTCCAAGCGACGAAGGAGAGAACATCCACAAGTAAAGCCTTCAAATTTCATTTCTAACACCGGAAGGGCTGAAACGGAAGACACCGGAACGGCAAGGCGGAGGGGGGGGGGGGAGTGTATCCTCAATACTGGAAAAGGAGAACGACTGGCTAAAGGGTCAAGGAAAGCCGCGCGGGTTTAATCCCTTGCACAATCCCAGATATGGGTCGGGAGTAAACATCGAAGGGGCGCAGTAGGGGGGTTGGAAATAAAAGAAGGGCCCCCCCGCAGCCCGAAAGATTTTAGGTGTAAGGGATCCAAGTAAAGGGAAAAAATGGGACTAGGGCATCCGAGAAGGTTCCTATAGGTGGCGAGTGAAATCGAAGACCGAGTTAAGGGCCAACATTATTAACGAAGGGCAAAAAACCTGCCCCGGACACGTTAAAAAAGCACCACCGGGGGGGGGGGGCACGGTGAGGAGACAACCATAAGGGTTCGCATGGAGTGTAAGGAGGATTAAGGATTATCAAACCAACTGTGGGGGTCAAAACGGGAGCAAAGGGGGACGAGAAAGAGCTCCAACCGAAGGCGTTGCTGGACAAAGGGAATCCGGGGGATTGAAGGGACCTCTGATTGCTGAAAACGTTTGTGGAGGAGAAGAAAGGTGACCCTAAGTGTTTAGGAAAACTATGAGAGTAAGGAACGGCTAGCTGAATCTGAAAGGGGAAGCAAAAGTGGTGATGAAAAGGTTCAGGAGAAAAAAAGGCAAGAAAAACGAAAAGCCTAGCCAGATGGTTCACAGAGCAGGACCCAAAGGAATGAGAAGAGGACATCCCTAGCACACTTCGAGCATAAGAAAGAACGGACTAGAAGAAAACCTCCGCGAAACGTTCTTCGGTAATGGATATCGGGGATCATGGAGGCGCCTGCCTGGCGATTCGGGGGTCCGCCTCCAACAGAGTTGAGCAGAGGGAACCGTAAGACTCTTCTATAGCTCGCAGGTTGGGAACTTTACGGAACGCGGCCGCAAAATTCTGGCCTTTGCAGCACGAAAAAAGGTTAAGCAATCGCAAGTGCACCCCATCGATGGGCCCGGCTTTTACGCAAGATCGAGATAAAGTCTAAGAGAACGTTTGGGGAGGGAGAAAAATTTGGGGGGGTTGAAATGGGACGCTGGTCCAGAAAAGGGAAGCGAGAACGTAAGCGGGATAGGAGAAAAAAGGGATTTCCCAGAGAAAACCAAAGGGGGTGTGTGGGCTACACTTTTTCGACGACGAGAGCACCCAGGGGTGGGAGGGCCGGGCGCCCGGCTGTATAGGTGGAAACGTAAATTCAGGGTAACTTAAAGCCGGTGAAAAAGGGTATAGGAGGGAAAGGGGGACTCTCGATAAATCGCCCGAGACCTTACCGAAGAAAGGAGGGGGCTCCCGTAGTCAGTAAAGGAAGCGCTGGAAAGGAGACTTAAAGGAGAGGGGGCTCTTCAGTGAAAAATTGCAATGTCAAGAATTTCAGGGATAAAGAACCGTGAAAAGAGGAGCCGGCTATATCGAGAGCTTTGCGAGTGGCGAGCGGTGCCTAGAAAAAATGTTTAAAAAAAATTCCGGGGGGGAGGGAGAGGAGCGAGAAGAACACAGGATTCGAGAAGGAGAGATACGAAAGACCACGACAGGGAAAAAAAAAAGACACAGGTTTTGGGATCGTAGCAACATTCGTGATAGCGCAGAGACGTTCATAAGAAATCCTCTCAGCTTGAACCTGGTAATAGTTGGGGT
>Ga0179593_1307299_pt1 | contig 18879 bp, 25 predicted proteins | sample CZODoug2_1_08_16_FD_185931 | JGI IMG/M metagenome (GOLD analysis project Ga0179593, IMG submission 185931) | Vadose zone soil fungal communities from Angelo Coast Range Reserve, California, USA - CZODoug2_1_08_16fungal (PacBio error correction) | ecosystem: Environmental > Terrestrial > Soil >...
CCTAAAAAGTGTTGGGGGGAAAACAGTGTGTCTTTCGGCCGGGGGGGACTTGACAGACGATTTGCCAGACATTGGCCAGAATGGGGAGAGCAGACCGAAGTGCTCTGTTCGTGAAAAGCGGGCCGGGTATGTAAAAACATAACCGACCCTTCTTCGTCGGAAAATTGATACTTTAAAAAGACGCGTAGAAAGATACTCACTTATGGGCTGAGACACCTATAACTGAGGGTGGCGAGGGAACAGAAACCGTCATTCATGGGAAAACTCAACGTCAGACAAGCCCGGTTTAGTAAGATCTATTGAAAAGCTGTTATGGGAATTGGGGAACGTCAAGGACATAGAGCAGAAAAAAAAATAGGCTGAAGAAGTAATCTTAAAGGGAGGGTCAAAGCGGGCATTTCTATATTTACCATCTTATGCGAGATCCGCACGGGACCGTCAATCGAAAGGGGGTAATTGTTGACCTGGGGCAGAGAGATGTGACGAAAGAGTCACGGAGTGGAAACTGAGGCCCTCTTATAAAAAAAAGGGGGGAGAAAGGCGTCCTGATGTACTTGAATTAGGCAAGGGGACGAGAAAGCGGGGTGGGAATTAGGTTCAAGAAAAGCCTATTACGCCATCCTCGCCAGACTCGGAAGGAGTGAAAATGATGATAGCCTACAGGAAAAACTACTGCCGTGGTTTGGGGGGGGGGGGGGGGGGTGTTGTGGGGGGTTGGGCTATTGGGGGGGGGGTGGGGGGTTTGTTTGGAGTTTGTTGATTTGGGGTGTTTGGGGAGGCGGGCGAGGAGCGGGCCGGGGGGGGGGGGGGGAGGGGGGTTGGGCGGGTAGGCGGGTGCAAACGGGCGCCGACGGCGGGAGAGATGAAGCGAGGGCGGAGGGGCGGAGGCCACCGAGGGAGGGGGGGGGGGGGGGGGTGTGGGGGGGAGGGCAGGGGGGGGCACACAGGAACGACCACGGCTACTAGAAGAGAGATCAAAAGGTGTGTGGGTAGGGAGAGGAGCGAGGGATAAAGAGGAGGGTGGAAATGGGTGATTAGGAAGGAGCCGAACAAGTGATGGTGGAAGAGGAGAGGGAAGAAGGGGGGGACTGGTTTGAGGGGATAGTCGGGTGGTAACTCAAGCAGGGATACGAAGGAGGTAGTGAAGGGTTGTGGGTGGTGTGGGTGAACCGGGTTGGAATTAGAGGGATTGGCAGGCGGGCGGAAGAAACGGGAATATGGAGGTAATGTGGGGGGGGGGAGGTGTGGGGGCAAGTCGCAGCACAAGGGGGGAGGCGGTGGATGGAATCTGATTGGGAAGGGGGGGCTGAGATGGGGGGGGGGGAGGGGAAAAGGAGGGGGTGAGGGGGGGGGGGGAAAGGTAGACGAAGGCAATAGGATGAGAGGTCGGGGCGGGAGGGGGGGTGGGTGGCGAGTGAGGGACGCTACCCATCGGGTGGGAAGCCGTGGAGGGTGTGGGGGGGCGGGCGTGGGGTGGGGGGGGAAGGGAAGTGGAGGGAGACACGTTTGTGAGGGGGGGTCGGGTGTGGTGGTGGGTGTGTATGGCTGGTGGGGGGGGGAGGTGTTAGGTGGGGGGGGGGGGGGGGGTTGAAGTGGGGAGGTGTGTAAAGCGGAGGGGCGGCGGTGAGGGCGGAAAAAAGCATGGGAGATGTAAAAAGTAGGGGTTTATTGGGGGGTTTCGTGGGCGGGATACAGAGTGAGGTGAGGGCGAATGGTGCGTGGGGGTGAGAAGCAGGCGGGGGTGTTGGAAATAGGTCGGTGCGTTAGAATGGGAAGCAGTATTAGAGGCGAGGGACGGGGACAGGGAGGGCGCAGAGTGCACGAGCAAGGTGGTAGGTGGGGGACGGTGAATTAGGTGAAGACGGGATGGGAAGGAAAGAGTATGTGAGGGGACATGATTTGTAGGGGGGAGAAACAGGTTGAGGATGTAAGGGAACGAGTGAAGACGAAGGGTCCGTAATGAGGGAGGCAGGCTGAAAGGGTGGAGAGGTACAAGCAGATAAAGGAGGAAGGGATGTCGGTCTGTTAGGTTGAGGTGAGGGGGGGCGGGAGGGGGGGGGGTAACGATGAGTGGGAAAGGAACGACAAGTAAGCGGGCTTGGGGGGGGGAGGAGAGGGGGGAGGGGGGGCAAGGGGGAGTGCCGCTGGAGATAGAGTTGGGGGAGGGAGGTGGGGGGGTGTAGTGGAGGAGCGAGTTGAAAATACGCAGGTTCAAAGATAGTTTAGAAGGATGTAGTAAGGTGGGAAGGGGTTAGGTGGAGGTATGGGTTGCAGGTGAGAGAATAAAGGTAAGGGTAGTGTGGGGGGTGCATTCCCGGTGCGTGAGGTGGCAATAGAGGGAGTAGGTGGGGATGATGGCAATGAGCAGAAGTTCGGAAATGTAAAAGGATGGGGGGAAGGGTCTTTGGGGAGGGATGAGAGAGTCGGAACTGGAGGTTGGGAAAAAGAATAGAAAGCGTGTGAGAGTTAAAGGATGAGGGCGTTGAAAGTGGTATATGCGATGTTGTGTCGGGGAGTAGGTCAGGAGGTGTTAGGGTATAAGTCATAGAGGGGATGTGTGGTGGTTAAGTAGTAATTTAGAGGATGGGGGGTGTAGGGAAGCGGGGTGGTAGGTGGGTGGGCCGTATTTGCAAAGTGGAGGAATTGGGAGGAAGTGTGTGTGCTGTGCGTTGTGTACGGCTCGCGGAGGGGAGGGGAGACAGCAGGGAGGTGACGGCAAAGGATGATGTCTGGGTGGTGAAGTATAAATCGGTTGAGCAAATGGCATGGGCTGTTGAAAGAGAAGGGGCCTGAAAGGTTGTGGTGTTGGAAGGATTCGCCAGGGTGAACGGGGTGGAACGGGTAAGGGAAGGAGAGAGGGGATGGGGGTTATGAAAGAAGGGTCTCAGGAGGGGTCGATGGCCGGGAGAAGGTGATTGTGGATGGGTACGGGGGTGAAGGGGAGAGGGAAGTGGGAGAAAACAAGGAGGATTGTGGTGCAAGCAGACTACCCAACCAGACCAGTAGATTAGGGTAAGGGAGGGGTACGGGTTAGGGGGAGACTTGGGAGAGGGGTGGGGGATTGTGGGTATGGGGTGCGCAAGCGTGGAGAGGGTGGAGTGAGAAGTGGGAGGGAGGGGGGGGGTGGCTAGAATACAAGGGCTGGTAGGGAGAGGGGAGTAGTACATGGGGTGTGGAAGGAGCTAGAGGTCGTGCAGGTTAGATACGGAGGTAGGTCAAATCCTTGACAATCTGGGTAGGTCTTGGAGGTGATGAAGAAAGAGAAAGGAGGTAGGGTTGGGTGGGAGAAGAGGGATGACGGGCAAAGATGGGGTAGGGGTAGGCGGTTAGTATAGTTATGTCACGAGTGTGGTAAATAGAAGGCTATTCAGAGTGGCATACTGGAGTGGGGAAAGGGGGCGGGTGGTAAATATCTTTAGACGCGTGGGAATTTAGTTGGGGCCAAGGCGTAGGTGTTTTTGGTAGAGAGTGAACGGGGGTGGTTAATCGTATAAAATGGAAGTTTGTGGGGGTTTAGCGGGAAGTGGGGGGTCTTTATATGCAGAAGAGCAGCGGATGAGGTGAGGTGAGTTCTGAGTGTTCTTTAAAGGGATAACTAGTGGAAAGGCGGGGGAGCAGGGGGGGGCTAGTGGAATAATGCTGGGTCGGTTGTGGTATGACTGTGTTAGCTGTAGGCGGAGGGATAGGGAGAGAGTTTGAGGGGCTGGAGTATTGACCCGTGTCTGGGTGGGGTTAAGGGGGTGTACAGAAGAGTGGTCAGCGGGTGAGAAAGGGCTTGCAGGGTACACATAGTGTGCGGGAGGAGGTAGGGAGGCGAAGTATTGTGCCGAAATATGTTGGGACGAGAACATCAGAGATGGCGGTAGGGGTATGGTGGAAGAGTAGGGTGGACGGTAGGATGGAATTGACTGGGGTGAAAGTGGGGGGGGGCGGGTAGGGGGAGGTGCAGGTTTGAGTGTGGGTGGGGTGTTGGAAGAGCAAAGGGTGAAGGAAAGGCTGGGGCAGAGGGATGCTAAGAGGTCGGGGCGGGTTGAGGGGTTGATGGGTGCGTTTAGTGATCAAGCGGGGCGAGGGGGGATGGGGGGCGAAATAGGGATCGCGAGAATGTATCGATTATGGGTGGGCGATGTAGATCGTAGCGGTAGTGGACGGGAAGATGTGAGGGTTTTCTGAAAGCAAATTGGTGGAGGGGGGGGGTGGGGAGAAGAGCGTGGTGGGGGGAATAGAGAGCGGGGAGGGAGTAAAGTGTGGGAGGGTAGAGTGAAGCAGTGGGGGGGGGGAATGATTTGGTAGAGGTATGTGAGAGAAAGGGTTTGGTGGGGGGGAATCCGGCAGAGGGGGGGGGGAGGGGTAAAACTGGGGGGTGTAACAGGAAAGTAATGGGTTGGGTGGTGTCGGGGAAGGGGAGTCAAAGATGTTTGGTGGGTGGAGGGTGAGGAGGTGGAATGAGGGGCGAGTTGTGCATAAGTTGAGTGGAGGGAAATCTGATTGGGGAGAGAATCGTTGGGCGTCGAAAGGGTGGGGGGAGGGATTAGTGAAGAGCGCAGCGATTCTTGGGGGAGGGGCTGAAAGAGGGTGAAGAAAGGAAAAGGGGGTCTACGGTGATTAGATGGGGAAGGACGAAGGTACGGTGGAAGGAAGGGGGGGGGGAGTGGTCCAGGCTATGAGGGGTGGACGTACCGGGAACAGGAGCGAGAGAACGGGGTGGGCCGGAGCAGGGGGGGAAGGGAGATTTGTATGGGGTGTTGGGGGGGAGCGTGCATTGGGCGGAAGAGGGGCGGGGTAGGGGGTGAGGGGGGGATTGTGGGCGGAATGGCGGGGTGGTAGGGAGTTTTTGTGAGGGATTATAGGTAGGGGTGTAAGTGGAGATTTGTGTCAGGGAGGGGGAGTAGGGTGGGTCCAGATGGATAGCGGTGGACTGTGGGGGGAGGATAAGAGGGTTGAAGAAATGGGGGGGGGGAAGACAGCAGGTACGTAGGAAGAACTGGAGGCGAGAGAGAAGAGGCGGAGGGGGGGGTGTGAGATAGGGGTAGGCAAGATTGGAGGATATTGGGGTGGGTAGGGATGGAGAGGAGGGTGGAGGAGGGGAGGAGTAATGGGAGGGTTGGTGGTAAATAGGGAACCGAGAGGGGTGACAGACAGACAGGAGATTGTGGAGAATATGTGGGAGTGGGGGGAATGGGGAACTCGCAGGTGTAGGTGGGAAGTCGGTAGGAAGGATAGTCAGTGGTCGTGGGGGGAGGTAATGCATTGTTGCTGGGCCTGCTATTACGGTCAAAGTATGTCCTTGGAGCATGTGGATGTGGAGGGTTCGGGAGGGTGGCGGGGGCGGGTATGCATGGAGGTTTCTGAGCGCGGGCTCTTGGCGAATGTTGAATACGGGTGAACCAGTTGGGGCCGGGAGTTGCAGGTCGGGGGTTCCCTAGATGGAGGAAGGGGGCTAAAAAGGCGTCTTGGAGATCCCGTGACTTCAAACGGAGGTGCTCAAAAGGGGAGACGCGAAAAGGATAAAAAAGTGACTAATGTCCTAGCGAGCATGGTGGGTAAAGGTCGGAGTGACTTTCACTTTTACCAGCCTCATGGGGGGGGTCCAGAGTATTTTAAGGAAGATACGACGCATCTATACCATTGGGAAATAAAAACTGGGGGAGAGATATTTTATGAGGCTTCCTGTACGTAAGATCGCGAGCAGCTACAGCAAAGGGGGGGACCTGTAGAGTCGCCCCTGAGTGGGGAACGCTGACTTACTTTGGAACGCTCATAGAATAAGTGAGGTAGGAAACGAGTCTAGGCTTTATTAGGATTTGGATATGAAGAAGGACCATCATCTTATTTGGGGGGGGAAAATAATCCCGAAGAAACAATTAACCCTCAGTGGCAAATCGATAAACATGGATTTGATGTGGGGAGTCTTGGGGAGAACGAGTGGGGTACAGACGGTTCGGTCTGGAGTAGAGGAGGATTAGACTCGAACAAAAAACGGATCTGAGGAAGAATATCCATAGGAGCATGAAATAAGTTTTACGACCCGAGTCGGAGAGGACCCGACAATCAATATGGGAGGATAACCGTTGGAAGCAAGTGGGTAATCAAACGGGATGGGAACACGAAGAAAAGCATGGTAGAAAGGGACCAAGGGTAATAGACATATAATAAAGAAATAGGGGGGCCTTTACGTAGTCTGGAAGGGGAAAAAAGGCAAGGGAGATCGGAAAAAAAAAATGAAATGGGTGTGCGCATTGGAAAATAACGAATTAGTATGAGTCTGACCATGAGACGTAGGAACATCCGTAACCCCAGGCTACATTCTACTGAGGAAATTTCAATCTGACCGAAGAGGTCAAACGAGACATCGGCGGGAAGGTGCTTTAACAAAAGTTGGGTAAGGAATGTGAATTATACTTACCTAATTCTAACTATCGGAGCATTAGGTATACGAATTATAAAGGTGATCGCGTTAGTCTGGAAAAAAACTCCCCTTGGGAATTTTTTTTCAAGTGATGGGGCTGAAAAAAAAAGGGACTAAAGGAATCAGGGGGGAAAAGCAGGGTTTTAGCGGGCTATTTAACTGAAAGAACCGACTTGGCCAACTATCCCATACGAAAAAGAGACCTATTCAATAAGGCAGCTCGGTAAAAAACCCTTGGTGGGAAACCAGGAGACTAATCGATTCCCTCTGAAACTGGTAAAGAACTTTGGAATTCCAGTCAGGTTGCGAAGGGGTGGTGGCTGCGGGAGAATCAGTGCTTACAAAGAGGCACAGTAAGCAGGGAGAGTTTCCGGCAGGGGAAACTTCAGAGCTAAAGCAAACTTATGAGAAAAAAAGGGTTGAACTGAAGTGCAGGGAACTAAAGACAGGGCTAAAGTGAAAAGGGACTGTCTAAAAGAAGGGGCCGGGGGCACTCTAGGTAAGGAAAACGCAAAAAGCACGGATCAGAATGAATAAAATGAGGGATTGGAGATTGGGGAGGAACTTTGACGGATACTAACTATTGCGAACAAACCCGATTACATGAGGGGATGTATGGGGGATGAACAGACAATTCAAAGACGGAAGGAAAAAACCTCAAGGAGGAGATTCTCACGAGACACAAAAAAAAACCTGATGGCAGGGGGGACTCTTCTGGGGTTAGAAGACTTGGGTGGGGAGACGCAACCCCTTTTTAGAACACGCGAATCAATCTGAGTCTACCCTTAGGCTACTACCAACAAAAGATTTGTTTATTAGGTTCCAAGCTACATTATTTTCACGCAACTCCTCTCCTCGAGGTCTCAGGCCGTTATTTTGGGGGACAAATCTGCAAATGAGGGGAGGTGCAAACGGTCCGCGACTGTACACCAGGGTCTCAGCTTCTAACCCCATGGGTTTGCCCGCTTAGGGGACACATCGCGACGGGCCAAGACCTGCTCGATCGAAAGGGCTGGGGTAACGGGGGGAAGGAGATTGGTAATATGGCAAGTCTAAGACGAAGGCAAAAGAAATTCGATGTTGGGCGCCGGGGGAGGGGGGTGAAGCTAAAAAAATATACGATCATTAGGGGGGGTAAAAGGCTCAAGGGAGGAGGACTGGTTTGTGGGAAACTATGGAAAAGGAAAAGGTGATCCCAAAAAACAAAACCTAGGGGAAGGTCGAAGCAAGGGGGCAATCTTGGATACACGAAATCAAGGAGAAAGAACAAAAAAAAAGGAAGGGATCTCTTTGCTCATTCAGGGGGAAGAAGACAAAGGTCGGGTGAATTAGCAAAAGGACCTAGGAAGGAACTACCTAAGGGGGGCGGTACCGGACGGTGCGGCGAAGTGAAAAAAAACAATCAGTCTTCATAAAAAAAGACAAAAACTCGAAGATGTACAAATGGATCCGACGAAAAAGAAACCACAAAACAACGGAAGTAGTAAAAGATGACAATAGGTTATAATAGTGCGCAGGTCTATTGTGGCTCTCTTTGACAGGGTATCAAACAGGGACTGTCAGGACAGCAATTGGGAAGAGTCAAGTCATCTATATATTTTTGCCTAAACGAACGGGAGTTTGAGGAAAGGCAGCGGAATATGAGCGCTCAAGATTGGGTTGGAGAGGGGTGGGAGGGGAAATAAGTCTCAAAAATAAAGGGGCCGACCCAGTAAGGTGGGGTTGTTATCGCATAAGCGGAGGAGGCTAAAAAAAAGGGACTCGAGCTACTGAAAGTTTAAATTAGGTTGGGGAAGGGGGGGGATCAAAAAACTCGGCAAAAAACGTACTGCCTGAGAAGGGGTCTTCCTGCAGGGGGAAATAGAACATGAAAAGTCCCAATCTAAGACGGTAAAAACAACTGTCCCTAAACTTGAGATCGGAGGTCTTGGGAAAAAAAGCGAGGGAACTATTTTCCCCCAAAGGGTACAGTGGGCACCGGGTGGCGACATGAAACCGAAAGAATGGCACAATAATTTGTAAAAAAAAACGATTGCTAAACAGGGATTTCTGTGAGGGAACGCGGCAATAAATAAAAAGGAGGGAGCTCTCACGGGTCTCAACAGGATAAAAAGAAGGGATGATCTAAAACAAAGGGTGGGGCGTAAAAGAAAAAAAGGTCTACTGACGCTAGTTCCTCAGCCGTGTAGATCACGTAGACATTAGGGGCGATCCAGAGTTGGGGGAAGGGGAAGAGGCATATTTACCAGATCATTAACAAAGAAAGTGCCTGACACTAAAATCGCATAAAGGCGGAGCGTGATGCGACAGCAGCAAGTAACATCACGGGGGTGGTTACAGAAGGAAAGCAGATCTTTTTCGAAAATCCAGAGCCTCGTGACTTAGAAAGGTAGAGAGTCTGATGAACGAGGGGCAGTCTGATAGACGTTGGGGGGGGGAAGCGATTCGGAGGTGCAATATGAAGACAGATCTAACAAGGAGCAAGAAGCATGACGGGCCGACAAAACCGAAGAGGGAGCAAAAAACGTTGCGAATCAATCTGAAATCGATGCGGAAAAGCCACAACATTTGAAGCTAAGGGAGGAGGTATGGGGATCATGATGTATTTAACGTGGGGCAGGTAAGTTGGAAAAAGAAAGGATAAAGCGGTACCCAATGCTGGAAAAGGGCCAAAAGTCACAAACATGGAAAGGGGCCGACACGGAGAAAAAAAAAACATGCATAAGACGGGGGAGGTTAGTCTATATTGAGACTGCAATTGACAGGGAAATAAAAGTGGAAAACATTTCCGGCGGTGGGAAAAAACAAGAATTTAGGGGAAAAAGGACAAAGGAAACTGACCTCAGCAGACAAAGCTGGCGAGTTATATGCGGGCGAAAATGAAGAAGGTCCGTTTTGGGCAGTTCAGAGGGGACGTCTATCAAGACTTCTATAACAGACAGAAAGGGAAAAATTAAAAACGAGAGGAAAGCAGACGGGCGACAATTTTCAAAAAGAAAGAACGAAAGGAGGTCCATGAGCGTGGGGACGAGGGGGAGGAAATGGTCCTTCTAATCAGTCGGGGGTTTGGAAAAAAAGGGGTCAATCACAACGGGAAAGAAGACGCAGGAGCGAGCCATATTTGATTAGGAAAATACGGGGGAAAAAAAAGGGGGACCGCGAAAAGGGTTATCTGAATGAAGGGAGGATTGGGGGGGAGAAAAACTGATTAGAGTAAAGAGAAGAGAGAAAGAGAAAACGAATTGGGGTCAAAATTAGCGTACAACCTACAAAGAGGAAACGAGGAAAGGGGGGGGGTGGGGTCTTGATAAGGGAGGGGGGGGGGACGGAAAAAGCCTTCGGAGAAAGAACAGGAAATATAAAATCGAAGAAAGTAAGACCGTTACTAAAAGGAAGGAGTGGGGAACAGGGGGCGGAATGGCAGAAAACCAGAATGTGTTCCAAGTTGCAAATAGAGTACATACGGGGTTATCCGTGAGAATGAAAACAAAAATCCAGCTAGCGAAAAAACACGGGAAGGCTATCATTCGATAGAGGGGAGAACCGAGGGGGGAAACTAGTGCGAGGGCCAACAGTTTGCGTAGGAAAAACTTGGATATAAGATATTGTCCAAAAATCAAGGAAGACGCGAAGCAGGAGTTATTGACAAAAGGCAAGGAAAATTAATCGCAAAGAAAGGGGGGTGTTGACGAAAAGGGAAGCAGAAAAGGCGGAAAAAACAAAGCCCCGCCTTTTGTGGGGGGGGAAAGTGAGAAGCAAAAAAGCATGGAATTCGCTAGAGGTGGTTCAGAATTGGACATCAGGGGGTACTGATTTCGGAGGTAGAAAAATGGCAAAGGGTGGTTCAACTCCATGAAACAATCTTAAATGATGAACACCAAGAGAGGGGAAAGGCGACAACGTTTTGGGCCGCAATCAAGAATAATTGATAGGGTAAAGGGCGATTTCTTCGCAGTAGTAGGGAAACGCGGGGTGAAGAGTCCTCTATTAGAGGCAGCGAAAAGATGCTTTTTCTAACATCAGGAAGTCTAAAACGGAAAAAAACAAGGGCCTCATTTCAAGTACCTAAGGGACGGGGAGACCGTTAGACAAATGAAAAAACGAACACAGATACGGGGTAGGGGACCCAAGCAGAGAGAAGGTGAACCTTGAATTGATGGAAAGGATGCTGCGGGAAGGAAAAAACAGCTGAAAGACCGGAAAAGTGTGAAAGGGGAAAAAAAATGAGGGGCATGAAGATGTGCGGAAGGGAGTATGAAAAAAGAGGAATCACATCTCTGAAAGAAACATGTCTAATCCGAAAAGACGCCCCCGTCTTCTTATCAGGTAGAAGGAGTGGGAAGTGGCTTAAATGGGAAAATACTAAAACAGGGGACGAAAGGTGGGGGGGGGGGGGGAAAATATCGTCGAGGAAGTGAGTTCAGATCTAGGACACCAGTGTTTTGGTCAAGAAAGCGAAAAAAGCAGAAAACACTAAGAAAAAAAGCAGGTGAGCTGCTCAATTGGTTTCGGATTGCAAATGGGTACGGGATGGGTGTTTCAACCCCTGCGAGATCACAAGGGGGGGGGGGGGAACCGCTTAAGTAAAAGAAAGCCGGGGACGCAATAAATACTATCAACGGGTCTTTACAGGAAACGTGGGGGCTAGTTTTTATAGGACAAGGGATAATGAACAGAAGGGAAGGGCAAATCCTTCTGAAGAGTTGGGCCTCCGCTTTTGCGCAAAAATATACTACATGGAGGGTAAAGGGGGAAAAAATCAAGGTTCTTCACTGGTGGTGGGGGGGCAGGCCAGCATGGGACGAAGAGGCATTATCCAAAACAACAAACGCCGCTAGGAGGAGTTGCAGTATTTCTCATCGTGTGGAAAGAAATGACCGCATTGAGCAATAGAAAATTGCACCCAGGAGGCGCGCGGCATGGATTAAATACTACCTTGGACTTTGGGGGATCGGTAAAAAAAAGACTAGTAAGGAAATAATTAACGAAGGGCTTCTGACGGCGGCAACAAAAACAAGGGAAGAAAGAAAAAACCGCGAAAAAATGGAAAAAAGGGTCACCTCTTCTCACAGAAAAAAACAGGAGGGGGGGGAGAAAATAGAGAAGAGTGGTCTAAACAAGGCGGGTGGGGTGAAAAGGAGACGTCTGCAGAGCTCGCGAAGGTTCCCTCCATGATTCCAAGACATAGCAAAAAAATCTAGAATAGAAACGGGGGAAGAGGCGAGGGTTTCCAAAAACTAAGAGGTATGCGAAAACGAAAGGGGGGGGAATCGTTGACTTGGGATAGAAAAATAGAAGCAAAGTTCAACATAAAAGGTCGATGCAATTTTTTTGTTGGGTAAACCGAGAAAGGGAGGGGGCCAAAAAAAAAAAAAATGCCGACAGACTTCGTTGAAAAAAAAATGATCTTATCTTTCGGGGGAGCAAACCAAGGGCGGAAGAAAAAAAGGGGGAGGGGAGCTATTTGACCAGACCACGGGGGGGAGTGCCGGTGGAATAAGAGCACTTTTCACACAGGTGAAGGAAGGGAAAAAGTTCTGGACGAAGAGGGGGGGGGGAATGTCGGGAAAAAAAAAGTTGAACACTGATAGAGAATTGGGCACCATTCTACAACTGGCCCTAATTTGAAACAAGACACATGGAAAGTTGGACGCCGCAGGGGGGGAAGAGGGTGGGGGGAAGCTCCAGGCTGAAACATACAAAAAAGAGGATCTCGAAAGTTCGCCAAAAGCGAAGCTAAAAAAAAAAACGCGCAGTGATTTGGGGGGGAGGGAAAGCAATCCAACGTAAAGGGGAAATGAACTCTCTATATGCGCAGAAAGGGTAGCGGCTCATACTAGTATACAGGAGGTTCGGGTCATCCGGGGATTGCGGGGGATGAAGGGAAAAATAAAGGACGGTTAGGCATCGGAAAACTGCAAAACCTGCATCGTGGTCCTATAGAAATGATGGGCGCGAAGCCGGACAGCAAAACGCCCATTACTTAGTGTTCAAAGAGCTTATCCAGCAGAGGGGGGGAAGAAGTACGGGTGCCTCTGAGGGCAAGAGGGGAAGTCGACTTATTATAAAGGAATAGGGGGAAATTTGAAAAAGGAAGACGGTGCATGGAGAAAAAGGGGAAAAAACGAACTCCAATCTCAAAGCCTTTCTGCAGAGTGGAATAGGGTGAACGCAATCGCAAAGGAATCAAAAAAAGGAACTTTCGAGGGAAAAAAAAACAGTTAAAAGCGTCTTGGAGGTGAAAACAATGACGGAGGAGAAGAGTCGTTTGCAGAAGGAGAGATGGCGGGGAAACGCAGGCCCGGGTAGAGAGGAAAAAAACGAAACGGGTACAGGCTTGCCCAAAACCAGAATGCCGTTGACCGACACGGACAACCAAAAGAAAGAACGATCGGGACAAAAACCCTCTTGGGGGCGACAATAAAAGCTCGTGAGAGAAACCATCAAAATGTACAGGCAATCGGCGGAAGTCTTGGGACTGAGAAGCGGGGGCTAAGATTCCAAGGTGGCAAAAGAAATCCCAAAGGGGGAATCATGCGGTCGAGGGGGGGGCCATTTCTCTCAGGGAATGTAAAAGACGGCCTCAGAGAAGGTTGTCGATCGGGGAAGGAGTGAACCGAAAGTGACTTCATAAAAAAAACAAAATTCTATCAAGGCCTTTGTCCTCCGAATGCGGACGAAAGGAAGGCCTAGCAACTATTTAGAACGGCGCAAAGGGACAGGCTGCATACGTCGGAAGGGTGACCTGTGTCCTCTTCCGCAGCTTAGAGGGGGGGGTTTCTTCCCATCCGATCAACCCCTTGATAAAAACAGAAGTGAGAGATCCATTAGTGGGTGTAGGGGTTTTCAAAAGAGAGTGGACGAAGCGAAATTTGGCAAGGAGAAGAAAAGGCGATGAGGAGTTTTTAAGGCACGCAACAAAAAAGGGGGAGGAAGGAAAAGGAGATAAAATCGAACTCGAGCCCATAAGGGGGGGGGGGGGGCAGGCCTGGACGGACTAATGGGGAAACTCCAATCGGGGATCTATCACTTAGGATCAAGGGGGGAGGGTAAATAAAAAAAAATAAAACAACCCAGCGCACAGAAATGCTATGGAAACAGAGTAATACCCTAAAACGCGGATTCTATTCAGTTCGAAGAAGGGGGGAGATGGCAAAAGTTCTGAAAAATGGGGGGCATAGAGGCAAAAAAATGGGTTCCAGGGGGAGGGAAAAGAAATCCTTGATCCGGAAGAAAAAACGACCAAAAGAGCGAACAAGTTAGTACCGGGAGGTAGAATTTGGCGACAGGGCGCCCTAGGCAAAAAAAGAGCCTTCTTCAGAATGGGGGGAGTAGGCAAACTTGTGTGTAATTTTTCGAGTCCTTTCAAACCAAAATGAACGACAAAGGGGGGGGGTGGGAGGGCTCACTAGGAGGGGGGGACGCAAAGGGGGGGGGGGTCTCGAACTATTCTCCCCATCTGAAAATGGGGTCCTCCTTGGGAAACGGAAGGGGCGCGCTGAGGGGGCCAAAGACTTGAAAAAAAGGGGGGGGAGGTGCTATTTCCCTAAATGGGAGAAAAGTGGAAAAAAGGTCCAATATGAAGCACAGAACTCCGGAGTCGGATCTGTAAACATGGGGGTGTTTTCAGGACCCGATAACATTTTAAAATGGAACTGCGAAAAGTGATCTAGGCAGGCTCTTAGAAAGCCTCGATCACTATTCCCAGAACTTGGGGAAAAGGGGACAATCGGGCTGCTTAAAAGTATTCTAAAGGCAACGTCCATGGAAGGGAAAAAGACGCCGTTCTACTAACCGTTCTACTAGGGGGAAGAGGCACGGAAAGAGAAGGACCATCATCTATTTTAAAAAATGCGTGAGGGGGGGGGAGGGCGTTGCAGGGGAGCGATGCGAAGAAAAAAAAGTGGTGACTACCGAAAGAGGGGAAGGGGGCCAGGAGTGGTTTAATGTTAGGAAGTAATACCAGAGAAAAAAGTCCAAGAACCTGGCAGGTCGAAAACGGTAACGAGACGAGAAACCACGTGCGGAAGAAGCGTCGTTTTGAAGGGCGACGTTGTGGAAGCAAAAAAAAGCTCCATCAAATAAGGAGGGGAGGTGAAAGGAGAATAACTCGCAAATTGGTGTGATACGGCGCGTGCAACTCACCTCAAGAGCAAGGGGGGGAACGGGGCTCAAAATTCGGGGTTGGGAAAAGGGAGTGTCAAAGGACTTCACACTTTCCTTAACCGAAACGTCCATCACTTGAAGGGGTCTCTAACCTTTTGTGGGAAACCCGGTAGGGTGAAAGCCGTGGAGAAAGAAGCGGAAACCGTATGACTTCTACGGGTGAAGGGAACGGAAGAATGGGGGGGGAGATAGGAACGAGGAAAGCAAGCGAAAGGATTGTAAAAGTTTGAATCCAAAGCGGTCTCCAAAAGAGAACTAAAGTACTTTAAATGAGGGAACGATGTCATCTGGAAAAGGGGGGTTAGAAGACAGATATTTGGGGAATACCGTAGATCCCGCCCAACAAAAACCCGAAGGCAAATGGAAGGATGCGGAGAAAAAAGGGTGGCGCAATCTGTTGTGTATACACGCGGACAGATGAAAAAAGGAGGGGGGGGAATCCGATGTCTCTAGGAAGGGAAGAGGAGAAAAAAATATGGTTTACGTCGCATAAATATGACTAAAATGAGAAATTACTTACAGCTGCGAAAAAAGGAGGAGTTATCCCTATTCTCAAAAGAACAAAGAGGACAAAATGAGCACCATATAGGGAGACAGATCACAACACGGGAAAAATCTGACATATAGGTGGGCTCATAGGGAAAAAGTTTTCTCTGGGAAAGGAAAGGGGGAAAAAAGGGAGTCAGCACACCCCGTTATTTCCCGCCCTTAGAACAAACCTGAGGTTGATTTCTAACTATCCTCAGTAAGACTCCAACTGTGCATGTAAGTATTGCTTCAAACGAAGGACGCTCATCTGGATAACGACTTCATATCTCCCGGACAAGAGATCGGGAGTCAGCAAGAGAACAAGCATCCAGTAGGGAAGGGGGGGGGTGGGGGGATCCATCCTAAGGGACGGGGCCTCAAATTGCTAAAATCTGCAAAAAACCCGGACAGGTCGAAAGGAGAAAAACCCAGTGTGTTCCCAGAGGAAGGGGGAATGAGCACGTGGAGCCCCACCGAGGTCGCAAAAAGGGCGTACTTAACAGGAGGATGGGGGGCCACCTCGGAAACTTGAAAAGAAAATTGGGGGGGACAGAGCCATCTCAGCACGGGAACCCCGGAGAAGGTAACAAAAGATGAGAGTTTGAGAACTGGATGGGCACACTCGAGGGATCGACGAAGAGTGGCCAAAGAAAAAGACTAAAAAATGGTAACCAACAAGGGCCGAGAAGGAACAATTGGGGAAAATCATTTTTGACAGGTGGGCAAGGAAGAAAGAATGTTAGGGAAAAAAGACTACAACACAATTGTCTAGGATCTAAGGGCGGGGGACTACGGCGGGAAGAGACGGAGCGGGGGTTACTCCCCGGGGGGGGGTCGAACCACAACTTCGTCACTTGCCCAAACCAAGTAGTGAAGAAACAGCATCCTTTTTAGCGTAAAGAAGTTAGACATGCAACGGGGGTTCTGGAAGAAAAAAATTTGCATGGGAAGAAGTCAAATATCCCTACAAGAAAGGTACAATCGTCAGTATTCAACCTGCATAGGACGGTAGCAGATCTGGGACCCATCGAGAACAACGAAAAAATTCAAATTCACTGTAGGTGGGAAAACTATCATTTAGCGTGGGAAAGGGACATATAGTTCGAATGCGGAAGATAGAAAGAAAATCGGAGGATAACGGAATGCGGGACAGGGGGCTGACCGGGGACAGCGATGAGTCCATTGCCGCAAGAAAAAAGAAGAGGATCTTCAAGAAGGAAAAAATCAGGGTCCGCCGAAGAGAACCTACTCCGGGAAATCGCGGCTGAAAATCGGGGGCTGGGAGAATCGGGGTAAAAAAAGGTACCGGATACTCATGGAACGGAGGTGACTCAAGGTGAATTGTATGGCAAGGGGGGGGGTTTCCCCCATCCTTTCCAGGGTGGGGGCAAAAAACCTTCCTTGAAAAGGTACATTGCACCCACTTCGAAAAGGACAGATTGCCGAACGGGCGAAAAAGACCAGATGCTAATATCGGGTGAGATACAAACCCGATTTGGTGCAGACTCAATTGGAGACCTCGTGGGAAAAGCAAGGTTCATATGCAGAATTGGGGGGGGGGGGGGGGGGGGTTGGGGGAATGGTCAAACAAGTTTGACGACGCACATGGGAAGCTGAGAGTTTGACAAGGTAGCGGAATATCTACAAAAGTATGGAACTCAGGAACGCAAGGGAGGAGCTTAAAAGGGAGTGGTAATGAATACTGGCATCATCGGCGACAGAATCGATTCAAGGGGGCAGAAAATAAGTACTCCTGAGGTTGAAAAAAAGGAGGGCGGGTCAAGAAATGAGAAATGGTTGCGGTAACGAAGATACAGAGCGGTTGAAATCAAGAGGGTCATTTCCATGGGAAGAAAAGAGGGGGGGTCTTTAAATCCCTGATCAACCGGGAACGACCAGGGAGACCATATTTGGTGGTGGGGAAGGTAGTTTCGAAACGATTGGAACTCAACAAATAGGTAGGCGATGGGGGAGGAGGGTCCTCAAAAACAAACGGAAGGGGGGAAAAGGGGGAGAAAAGAGAGGGAAGGAAAAAAATCATCGCAATAAGAGTTGGGAGGAAACAAAGAGGTCAAAAAAAAAAGAGCAACGAGAAGGGAAAACATTTTAGAAAGTGTGGTGTATCGGGGTTTGCAACGAAATACCAAATACTGATAAGGGAACAGAAGACATACACTAAGAAATAAAAAGATTTGCGGCGCCTGGACGAAATAAAAAGATAGTGAAAGGAAGAGGATTGGCGAAAAGAGCCAGTCGGGGGAACATGGGGGGGGGAATCTCTGGTGACTCGGTAGAAGGACCAAAGAGAAAACCTTACTAAGGGTTCGCGAAGGCAAAGAACAGACGAGAACTATGCAAAAAAAATAGGGGCAGCGGCAAAAGGATTAAAAATAGTCACAACTTTTTGAAAAGAAATCAACTCAATTCGCCTACGACAGAGATTAGTGGTCTCACGAGAAAAAAGGTGAGTCGGTCTTCGAAACTAATCACCGTCAGTGGCAAGCGGGGGGGGAAACCGGGTAGCGTCACCGGAAAAGGGGAGGGGGGAAAGAAGTGTGGCCTCTGGTCAAAAGGATATGGGCTCTAAAAGGACCGAGGTGGCCATCCAATCTAATCAATTCAATACCGCAGAGGGAGGAAATCCACCGGGGGTTGGGTGAATTAAAAAAGGCAGGACAGCGATGGGAAAGGAAAGTTCTAACGGCTAGGGCAGGCAGTATTCCAGTTCGGCACTCTATTAGAATAAAATCACTGGGGGAGGCAAAGGGGAGTAGGAGAGTGGCAAACATTCTCAGCATGCAGAAACAAGAAAAAGAAGAAAGAATTTCATAAAAAGGGCTATTCCGCGGGGCGAGAAGGCCGCGAAAAACAGTATGAAGAGAAGGGGGAAGGAAAGGGGGCGGTGATGGCGGCGGAAAGGGGGGGCCTAGCGATTGCATGTTGGCAATGCGGGCGAAATTGTCAAGGATTTATGAGGACCGACTCAATTCCAAGGAGGCGAAAAGAAGGGGAGAGAGGCGCTAAACCTTGCGGAAATTCGAGAGGGGGAGGCGAAAGGGTGGGGGGGGAAAAGCCCACATTGACTACTCATAAGCTAACGTAAACGGGTGAGAACTTCGAATCCAGGAACCGAATGGTAGTGGGGGCCCCGGTCGCGTTTCACTCAGCAGTCCGAGGAGGAAAATTCGGTTGAAAAGGGTAAAAGGTTCGGGAAAGGGGGAGGTCACCTGTTAAACAAGTCGAATCGAAAACGATTGGACCCGCGGAAAGGGGTCAGAGCCATGGAGGGAAGAGGAATCTGCTTAGGGGTACGGGGGTGTCTCATTGGGATAAAATTTAAAAAAAGCTAAAGTCCCGCGGGGGAGGAAAAAGACCAGGATTCCAAAAGCAGTTTTTAGGAAGAGGTTTTAAGGGGAACAACTAAAAGATAATAATACGAGGGAAATTCCTTACAGGTAGAGACGGTGGTGGGGGACTATTGAACAGAATATTTGGAACTGTTAAATCAAACCAACCCTGCATCAACTAAAGGGAGGATCAAAGGATGGGGGGGGGGGACTCTTTGGGTAAACACGAGAAAGGTCCTGACTGAAGTCTCTGCGCATCATTTATTACAAAGACGAAAACGGGGGGGGAGGGGGGGTGAAGGGCTCCTATCATCTCACTAAATGGTTAAGAAAGCATGACGGAGGACAGCCGTTGAGTCTGGCGATATCAGAAAGACAGCGGACACAGAAGACAACCCTCCTCGCAGGGGCTACATCTCTATCTAGAAA
>Ga0179593_1392208_pt1 | contig 18879 bp, 20 predicted proteins | sample CZODoug2_1_08_16_FD_185931 | JGI IMG/M metagenome (GOLD analysis project Ga0179593, IMG submission 185931) | Vadose zone soil fungal communities from Angelo Coast Range Reserve, California, USA - CZODoug2_1_08_16fungal (PacBio error correction) | ecosystem: Environmental > Terrestrial > Soil >...
GTGAGAAGAGAACACCATCTCGGTCGGGGGGGACTATGGAACTCTCTTCGTGAAAACGCGAAAGCCCTGGGGGGGGGGGGGGGGGGGGGGGGGGGGGGGGGGGGGGGGGGGGGGGGGGGGGGTTGTCTTATTAAACCGTCAAATAGCTGTTTTCAATGGTAAGGCGCGAGGTGGCTACGATTTTCAAGTTACATAACGATCGGGAAAACACGAAGAATCCAAATGGAAATTTTGTCGGACACATCACTTCATTTATTTCCCCTAAATTGGAAGAGTATTGAGGGCTGATTTGCAAGGGAACGCGAGACGGCGCTCCTGGGAAAACTTCAACGTGGGGGAAAAAGGGAGGGGAAAAAAACATAGCGGATGGCGCTCGAAAGGTGCGGGCCGGGAGTCGTTGGGGGTGGCTCAAGCTAGCAGCATCGCGCTGAACATGTTGTGCGAAACTTGCATGGAGCGCAAACGAAGGTCAAAGGAATCACGGTCTGACCTATTTTAGGACAAAAGAGGTACTACGCTGTCGCGAATCTATAGGGGGGTCCGAAAATTTTTTCGGATGTAAAAAGAAAGTGCCTTGTGTCAGAACTTGTCAGGACCTGGAGGGGGGGGAACGAAGGCCGTGCCAACAACATCACGTCATCTCGGTATTGTCAAGCGTCCGAGGCGGATCTCGGTTGAAAAAAGAAAGACAAAAAAAAAAAAAATAAAAAAAGGAGAAGAACGGGTACTTAGCATTGGTATTAGCGACGACACAAAAAAAAAGGAAGAAAAAGAGGAGCAAGTATAGTGAAACAGGAAAAATAGGTGACGAAACCCCAGGGCACGCAAGGGCTTAATATGACGTGGGGCAGAGACCTAGAGAAGTCTAGATTTTTCTGCATTACGATGGGTTGGCGGATGGCAAGGAGGGGGGGGAGGAAGGATTCACAACGTGGGACGTCAAGGGAGTTAAAAGGGCGAAGCAGGGCAAAAAAATCTGAATTGACGGAAGGCAGGGAAGTGATGGGACTTCATACAATACTTGCAAAATCAGAAAATGGGAAAATTGAAAGGAAACACAAACCCACTAGAAATACGAGGCGCCGCAGACCTAGTCTCGAGTTAACGTTGAACTAAAACGGGGGGTATATTCGTCGTTTGGCGTTGGGCGGAAGCACGACCAGTACATTAGGATAAAACTTTCATCAAAGACCCGTCACGCGAGTGACGGATGGGGGGGGGGGGGGGGGAGGGGGGGGGGGGGGGGGGGGGGGGGGGGGGGGGGGGGGGGGGGGGGGGGGGGGGGGGGGGGGGGGGGAGGGGGGGCTGGGGGGGGGGTGGGGGGGGGGGGGGGGGGGGGGGGGGGGGGGGGGGGGAGGGGGGGGGGGGGGGGGGGGGTGGGGGGGGGGGGGGGGGGGGGGGGGGGGGGGGGGGGGGGGGGGGCGGGGAGGTGTGGGGGGGGGGGGGGGGCCATGGTATGGGGGGGGGTTGTGGGTTGTGTGGGATGGTGGTGGGGTGGTCCCCCAACCCCACACATTTTTGTGTGAGGGTGGGGGGGTGGTGGTGGTTGCGCCCGGAGTGCTCAACCTTGTTCCAACAAGGGGGGGGGGGGTATTGTGGGGTGGGGGGGGGGGGGAGTGGGGGGCAGCTCTCTCCCGCTTTTACCTGGCTGAAGCTACATTCCCCGACGATCGCCTTCCCGACACTTCGACCGCGGAAAAGAAGAAAGATAAGATAAAATCGAGATCACCTCGACTGTTTCTGCATCTTACGGTGGCATACAAGAATAGAATTGAAAGTGAAAGTAGTTGTGAACTACGCATTAATGCATCAATCGAAAAGGGGGAAAAAAAGAAGGTCCTTGCAGCGAGACCCCATCTAAATATAAATCGGCAACAGGGTTGATATATCATGACCCATCTCCGTGCACAGGAAGGGGGGAAAAGTCTAAAAAATAACACAAACCCTAACGCGCAAAGAGCACGCTCACTTTTGAGTGCAGATATGGGACGTAGCAAGACTCCTATAAAAATGGGAGAAAGACGGAAAGAATGGGAAAGCGCAGGTGTATAAAAGACAAAACAAATCCTCTTTACACCTAGTGAAATCGAAGTTCTTCAATGAGCAATGCAGATTCGGGAGAGCGCTACTGGAAAACAATCTAGGGGGGTTGGCAAAGGGGTATTTACATCAAAGAACAATATGGTTTCCTTCGGATGCAATAGAGTTGGGGTCTATTGGGTTGGAAGCTTCGATCCTGAACGGTTAGTGGAACTACGCAAAAGGGGGTCACAGGAAATAGGGTCGATGGCAGTAACTGGCCAAATAAACTGCACAGATTTCTCTGGGTCTGGAGAAAGTGGCAATACGTTATGCAGAAAAAAGGAGAGGCTTAAGATTATAAAAGGAAAACGTTTCTTAATGTGGGGCTGAGCGAACCGTTATACAGTTCTGAATTTATAGGAAAAAGGGGGCCTTATCGACCGACACCGAGTCAGAAGAAGGAAGAGAGACCGTCAAGTATTTACGCCCTCTGAAAAAGACAGCTCGCTAGGACGTTTCACAAGCGCCGAGGGAGAGGTGAAAACATGGGAGCTGTCGGGATAGGGGACAAGATCGGAAGATGAGGGCACGAAAAGGAAGTCGTGGACGGGAGGCATCAAAAACAAGACGAATCGGGGGGTAAAAAAAATGTAAACGAACCCGTTAATCTGGAATCACCTCTACAACAGCACTGCAACATGCTGGAAACAAGGGGAACAAGGACGGCAACCTTGTTAAGATCTTCAAAACTCGAGGGCTGCGGGAAGAGGAGCCACATGTCTCCCAAAAGTTTGCACACCAAGAAGGGGGGGAAGAGGAAACCGGCCGAGAGAAGTCAGTGGCCTTAGGTCGTGGGCCGTATGATTTCAGGTGCCAGTCATGTGGGAAAAAAATCTTCATAACACTAGTAGCGAGACAGGGGGAAAAATGGGACATGAGTGGTTCAGAAACGGCGTTCAATTCCATCTATGTTTTAAGGCGGGGCGGATGTCAATCTAAGGAAGAAAATTTAATATGTTCGGGAGAGAAAGAACTGGGGGTGGGTCTCCGCACATAAAAGAGCTCGTGGTTGAAGAGTACATGACTCGTAACTGCACATAGAACTTTTGCTAGTAATTGCGTTTAACTCTTGTCGGTTGGAGGAGAAGGATACATCTCACTAAAAGACGGCAAAAAAAAGGACATACTTTTTCATGTCCTGGGCAGTAAAAACAGCTCGGGGAGCGTCACTGAAAAAAAGGATCAAATTGGTAAACTGTCAACAACGGTCACGAAGGCAGAATAGGAGAAGGGGGGAACAGCACAATCCGGGACTAATGTATATTTAGAACAATTTCCCAGGAATCCTCAAGTGTCTAAACCAGGATCGGGAGTGTTGGGAATGCGTCAGGGAAAAGAAAAAGAGTGTGCCCGGGGAGTGCATTCTGGAAAAAGGGGGGGAGGGGTACCACCTGCTCGCGAGGGATCGAAACTACGTGCCACACAAAATGAGGAGGAAGAGTCTCTTAGATGTTTACGCCCAAAGAGTGGAAAAGGGAAAGCCAAGAAGCAACGGCAACAAGACGCCCCATCAAGTGGTATAACCAGGAAACAGATCAAAAGGGGCACTTGACCGGGTTGACACGGTCAAAAATCTGATCAAAAAATTCCGTCGAAGGGTCCAGAGATCAAACCTCTAAGGTTAACTGAAAGCCTTGCACACTCGAACCTTTATACGATGAAGAGAAAGGCCTCGACAGGAGACTCCCGTGGAGGGTGGAAAAGGATTCTTTCCTCGTTTTAAAATTGGGGAAGGTAGGTCCTAAGCCACTGTGGGAACACGGTCGATCATCAGGAAAACATGGGGAGAGGCAAGCGGGGGGGGGGGGGGGGGGGGGGGGGGGGGGGGGGGGGGGGGGGGGGGGGGGGGGGGTGGGGGGGGTGGCGAGAGTTGGGGGGGGGTCTTCGGCATTGGTAACACCAACAACTACCTCCCAGTTCTGCAGAAAAAAGATAATAAAAATCATCAAAGAGGTCCCTCTGCGCAAGCGAAGTATCTGGGAAAGGCTCCATATCGTCTGGTATAAGACGAAACAAAAATGGGTGGATGACTCCTCCTAACACAAAGGGGCTCTGCGACGCAGGAAAACGAAACATTTGAGGGTGGGGCATCCTTGAGATGACGCAAACATGAAGAAGGATCATGTAGCATAGCGAACTGCAGGGAAGGACGTTCCCAATGACGCGGGACTAACTTCTTCGGTGGGAAAAGCTGGTCTAAAGCATACCCGGCGGCGACCCGTGGGGGGAGCGTCGACAGGGGGACGACAGGAAGGCCCAGGGAGGGTGCCGAGGGGGCGTATTGAAAAGTGGGTTATCCCTGTTAGCACATCGGAGGGGGGAGCAGCAAAGCTCGCTGGTGTCAAAGTCACGTGTTCAGAGGCAGAGGGGACGCTTCGATCTGGCCGGGACACTTAATGAAAAAGAAGGTAACGTTTGGCTCGGTACTTACTATCACTCTCATACAGGGGGTGGCAGAAAAAATCGTGACGATCGAGTAGGGGGACAAGTAGAAATGTCTAAATGACTTACTATAATTGCTGAAAGGCCGATCGCACTGAAAATACTTTGGTCATAAGGCCCTACACGGCAGCTGTAAAAAAAACAAGAAACGTTGTCGATCTCATCCGTCGCTTTGACTTCCTAACAAGAGTTCCAAATTACTGAACAGGGGGAGAGGGAAAGGTAAGGGAGGATTGGGGGCATCGACCTATAGCGGAACAGGGAAGCAGGGTACTAAACGGAAAAAATAGGGGATTCTGGGGGGAAAAAAACAAACTATCGCAGACTTTCCCAATCCTTTAGGTGATGGAAACGCACTGGGTGCCAGTCACTTCTGAGAAGGGGGGGGGGGGAAAGTTGGAAGTAAATCCCGAAAAAAGTATACACCGGACGCAAGAAAGGCAGAAAACTGAGGCTCGTCGGCACAAAAAAAGGATATTGTTACATTTAACAAGGAAGAAAACATAGTATAACTGATTTCAATTGGCCTAGTTGACTAACTGGATCCTCAAATATCGGAAAAGAAAGAGGGGTCATTTAAAATAGGCGCCGGGCCAAGGTAGATTCAAGGAATGTCCTCGGGACACACGAAGAATCGGGCTCACTTCGTTAGCGGGAAAACAAAACATGGGGGAACGGGGAGCGTAATTTCTCTTGGGCGGTATGCTAATACAGGCGGGGCGAAAAAAAGGGATATGAAGATTCACTGCAGACACAACAAAAAAAGAACGCAAAAGTAATAAAGAGCCTTAGTCCATACCACGCCACCCTATTGCAAAGACAGGCGGGACCGGGAGGATGGCAAAAAAAAAACGGGGGCGGCGATACTTTATCAGGCCTTCTTACGCTGTTACATCACGAATGTAGCATAAAAATCGCCTTGGATGGGGAAGGAGATCAAACTCCATAGGGGCTAACAGCGAAGTATCTGCAGAAGTAAAGCAAGGAACCCTCCTAACAAGACAAAACCCAAGATAAACTCATATTGGCGAAACTATCAACGGCTAGGAGGAGGGGGAGGATAGGGTCAATTGCTAGAAAGGGGGGGGGGTGAGAGTCACATGCCGATATTGAGACCCAGCAATTAGGATGGAGTAATAATGACCTCTGCAAGGGGGAAAAAAAGTCTGGCGTGTTCGGATAGGCAGGAGTGGGGGTGGGGCACCTGTAAGGGGTGGGATCGGCCTCTCCAAATGGTTGATAGAAGGAACGAAAAGAGACTGCACTAACGAAAGGTCTGATCAGACCACCCGCTAGATAGAGCTTCTAACCCAGGAGCAAAGGGACAGCGATCGAGAAGTGGGGTGAACGGTCAGGTTGAAAGAAAAAGGAGAGGTTAGGTTCATGTCATCCGGGAACAAGCAAGACTCCCTGTATACTAGTTGAGATCAAAGGGGGAGGTCAACAGCTGGAAACAGGTGATCAGCGACAAAGGTAAGGGCATAGATCTGACATGGGGGAAGTACGCTCTTAGAGATACAAAAGGTCAAACCACCACGAGCCGTTCTTCTGCAGAATGGGGCCCGGAAAGATGCAAGAAAATAGGGCCAACCAAGGGTAAGTACAGTCGGTTGGAGAAAAAGATCCTAAGGGACAGAAGTGCTCTTGATCCTAGAAAGAAAAAACGTGAAATTAATCTCTTCGAAGAAAGCTCTGAGGTTTCTGGTGGAATTTCAATACCCACGTCCTAAAAAACCCTAAAACCATCTTGGAGCTAGGACATCAACAGCTGTGCCCTGTCTAAGCAAAAACTGACAGGCAACGCTTCCTCTCAAGTCGGTACAACCGCTGGCGTCCATGGTGGGAAGTGGGAAAGTCGTCGTCACCAATGTGCGGAGCGTCGTGGGCGCACGTCAAAGTCTGAAAAGAAGAGTAACACCAGTAGACATTGGCATACTCTCGCTGCATCGCGAACGAAAAAAGCTTGCCAGTGCGTTCGAGAGGGGGGCGAATACGCAGAAGCAGAGTAGAACGGTATCAAGAAGAGGCAACAACAAAACAGAGTATTAACTAGATTCGAAGGCCAAGGATTCAAAAGAAACGCATGCCACTTCTGTTCGGGAGCGACTGGCTGGAAGGAGGGAAAGGTGTGTCGATGAACTCGGGAGGTTCGAAGTGCAGGGGAACAGTGGACAGGGGGGGCGTGAAGACTACACAAGCCACTAGCTTGGGGGCGGCTCACTAATCACCTTGGTCCATCCTCTGGAATCAGGGTCGGTGGGGGGGGGGGGGGGGGGGGGGGGGGGGGGGGGGGGGGTTGAAGGGACTCGAGACGGGCGCTGAAAGTTGCTAAAAAAAATCAAGCTCTGTAAAAATTCACTTTTTCGACTAGAAAGGGAGTTGAGACGAGGGTGGGGTTAATTTAGAACGCACAGCGGTTGGAAGGGAACGCAAGGGCCGAAAAAAGGGGAGGAAGAGGAAAACTCGTAAGAAAGCGATGTTCCTTAGCATAGGCCGGTCCTGTTAGTAGGAGGGGGGAGGGAAGGGATCGGATCAATCATGAAAGAGGGCGGGTGGAACCGTTAAATACGATTGATCCGAAGAGCTTGCAGGGGAAAACATCAATCAACAAGGCGAGCTTAAAAAAAAAGCTCCTCTGGTGAAAAAAAAAGGATAAAAAAAAAAAAAAAAAATGGAAAGGGGAATAGCGGAAGGGGTGGGGCGTTCGCGGATTAAATCGTTAAAACATGCGAATCGGGATCTCCAAAAAAAACGAAGGGGGGGTCAAGATGAAAAAAAAAACAAAAAAAAAAAAAAAAAAAAAAAAAAAAAAAAAAAGAGAGCAAGGGGGGGGCAACAAGCGAGGGGCGCGGGGTACTACTAATTGGAGAGCTCCTCGCACTATAGAGGGGGAAAAAGAGAGTAGTTGCAAAATATGTCTGCTGAGAAAATAAAAAAAGTGGGGTGCACTGACATTAAAAGAGTATGTCAATCATATCCTGGAATCGCGCAATGTGCGGTAAGAAACGAGGGAATTATGTACTGACATACAAGGTCGGGGGAAGATCATAGGGTGTCTCTTCAAAAAAAACTATTGCGACAGGTGAAAATGCTGGCCTAGGGGCGCACATCTCAAAACTGGTCGGGTTTCATTGGTGAAAAATGACGTGACAGGGAGAGACCCACCCCCACCAAAAAAAAAAATGGGGAGAGCGGTGATTGACAAAAAGCACGATGGGGGGCGGAGAGAGAGAGAGGAGGGGGGACAATGTAAATCAAGGGAGGAGGTCGAAGAACGCGAGGGGCTGGAGCACTCACCGTGTAATACCGACCAAACGGAAGGCCGTGCATCGGTCGCTAAGGAGGGTGAGGGGGCTTTATTAGGGGGGATAGGTTGCGGAGTCACCTAGGAGGAAATGTGTGAATCAGTTCTCTAATGGTTCGGCGTAAAAAAAAAGGAATCGGACATCCGATAGAAGGGGTTGTTCCGAAGAAGGGAGCAAAATCGTCTGGAAAGGAAGTCTTGCGACGCCACACAGAAGACAAAAGATCCTCAGGTATCATCTTAGGGAGAGGTATAGCTCGAGGAAACTAAGGCCAGGGAAGAGGAACACTCTAGCGCAAAAAATTGAGGGCTCATATGTCTACGAACTCTGACCATCAGGGGAAAATCGCGGTGGATGAACGGAACAGTGAAAGAACAGCGGAGGTAGATGCGTGGGAAACGGCGGAACCAAGAGCTGGGTTAAGAATGTTGAAAGCAAGCTGGATTTGCAGTCGTGGAAGAGTTTGGCGCATCAAAGCTTGGGTCGACTGCATATGCAAGCCAGAGATAGGTCATGAACTCACCTTTGCCCTCACCGGACTCACGGCGAGCTAAATGAACGAAGAATGCAGAAACCAAACGAGAGCTGAGAGGGAAACGTCCGGGGGAGTTGGCGTAAAAGCGACGGGCGGCTGGTATACCGTGTCGGCAGGAAGGAATGAAGCCAACCACATCAAACACAGTATGACCTTAGGGGCGTAAGACTTCCGAAGTGCCGAGACGAAAAGGGTGAGAACGGAGGCCTTTATATGACGGAGTAAGACACATGGAATGGTCGTGACGAAGGAAGTGAATCGCGCCCGACTGGCTATCGCTCTGAAACGTAGAGCAAACCAAAGAAAACAAGAATACTTTGGGAAAAAAGGTCCGCCTTAACTCTGGTAATAAAAAGACCAGCGATCAACGGCACCTAGCGGCTGAACTCCAGGACTAGAAACATGTTGCTTATATGGGAACCGCGTCCGTGTTTCTTCGAAAAGACATGATCTCTCAGAATCACCCTAAGAAGGAACATCGTCATGGGCAACTGAAAGTGGAAGACACCTATCAGCAGGTATGCCTCGCCGTAAGGGGGGGGTCATCCTTCACAAACAGAACCGCAGTAAATTCAACCCTTCTTTAAAGACGGAGGAAATCGGCTGAGTCGGCACCTTGTCGATAACGGGGAAGAGATTAACGCGAGGCGAATAAGCGATGCCGCGGGTGAAAGTGTGCTGACAGGGGACTTCTCTTTAACCGCTAGTTTAACTTCAAAAAGAAGGGGGGGGGGGTGACTACATTAACTAAGTCGTGGGTCATGACCCAGGGGACGATGAATATGGCTTCACTGCTGTAGAATGAATCAGGACTCAGGTAACTGTACTATCATCGCGCGACAGACTCTTTTTCAGGGGGGAAAGGAAAAGACTCATCAGCAACGGCCCTAGGTCTCTTCAAGCAGCAATTTGATGGAAAAAGGGCAATCAAGCCGCGAGAGATATGTTTACGAGATCTATCTAAGGCAATGGACGGTCCGACACACATTAGGATCGGGGTACAACAAAAAAAAAAGGCGAGCGGGGGCAATTGCTGAGGGGAGAATGATGGGTACGATGCCTGCCGTGGTAGCATTTGAACACGTTAAGGTGGGGGTGAACAGCGAGGAGAAGAATCTTTTAGAATACAAAACAAAGGGAAAAAAAAAGAAAAAAAAGAGTTCAAAAAGAGCCCACAAAACGAAGGGACGGGGGGACACGGAGAGATGGAGCGGCGACAAGACGATGGATAGGGAGAGGTTGCGGTGGAGAGGGGGGCCCAGAGGTTCGGAAAGAGCCTCGTGCCGTAAGCTGAGGGGAACGGCCCCGCAGGGGACCGGGGTAATACGGGTGAATACGCAACGAACCCTGGTGCGAGGGGGACCCTCCGAGGGTTCAGACTCCGCACTGATTATGGGATCCCAAGCAGCGAACAAACGGACATGGCCTCATGAAAACGACGGCATTGAAGAAACCACGGTCAGCCGGACGACGCCTTAGGGAAAAAAAAAAAACCTGACAGGGGGGGACAATTGCGCAGACAAAAAAAGAACGAAGGGTGCAAGCGGCACAGAAGGGCTGGGCCAAGGAGTGAATGCCCTTGGCACGGGAAAATTGGGACTTGGCGAACGTCAGAAAAAAACCCGGCGCGGGCTTGCCGACCGCCAATGGTTAAGGCAAGGAGCCGTAGGCGCTACTCATCCGGGCGTTACGCAGATGTCGACAACCTTCCGGGGGGTGTATTGCATAGAAGGTCGCAAAAACACCACCCCATGCGGTCCCAACCAAGCCGGAGGGGAGTGCAATGACTCGAGGGCCGATGGAAAAGCTGCTCCTCGCGATCGAGTCCCCAGCTCCTCATCCCAAGGATTATGCCGGGACTGAAAACACTATTGCTGATGCCCGATTTGAATACTTATGAGAGGGATTCTCGCGGGTTCCGAAAACCATGGTCGAGAATTAGATAGGAGCGAGAAGGAAAAAGACGACCCATTCGTCAAGGGGGAAATGGATATCAAAAAGTCTGCTCCTCTTGGCGGTGTTAAAAGACCAATTTGCGTCCAGGGAAAAGACCAATAACGATATTCAGGAAAAGGCGGTATGAGATTATCGAGTCACGGGTTTCAGAAAAAGGGGTGGACCTCAAGAAAAAAGGGAGCTTTCGTTTTTCTGTTCACCAGCTCTCCTTAAGGAAAAAAGGACGCCGACGGGCAGTTTGCAATAAGCGGGGACGACGAGAAAAAGAGCAACCGGAGGCCGACTGATGAGGGGAGGAGCTACAATTAAGATTTGCACCGGGTTCTCCAGAGAAACAAGAAAGGGAACTACTTGGGGCTCTAACGCGGGAAGAAACAACGGCCGGACGCAACCTCAGAAAAACGTTGCTTCAAACGCGTGCTCACACTTCTTATCCTTATAGACGTAAAGAGAAATGTAAGGTTAAGGGTAGCGATGAGACTTCCGTGAACATGGCAGTCGACACAACGAGCGAAAAACGCATGAATACAACGATTAAAGGGAAAAATCAGCTCCTCGTAGGGGGGAAAACATCCACGACGTCAAACCTTGACGGTCAGTCCCGGCACAGATACTAACGGCTGACGCAAAATGGCCATCGTAGGTAGAAGGAAAGAGGGGAAAAAAAACATGGATTGGAGAGTCTTATCATTATGTAGGATCTCATGAGGAAAAGAGTGCCATGAGATGTATCCAGATCCATGAAATAAAAGCAAGGATACTTTCAATCGGGCGTTAGGGGCAAATAACCAATCCGTGCACAATCAGTGGAGAAGTGCGGAAGAAACGACTGGGGCGATACGGACTAAATGCGGCGCAACGAGGAACATTGCTCTACAAAGGGACTTACGCCCTTCCGACACCAATAATCACGCTCAATAGAAAAGAAGGAAATTCTAGGCACCGACCAAACGCAGGCTCGGTAATGCCTAGTAGGATTGCTCCATGACCAACTGGCCGCGTCGTGCCAAAGTTACCGAACTCCAGAAAAAAATAATGTAGTAGTAAAATCGCGGGATTTTTTGAAAGCACAGCAACCTTCGTCCGCAGGGGGATAAAGGGGGTCAAAATCACCCGCATACCGCTCCCACTCTTTCGAGTGTTCGCCACGAGATCCGGTCGAATAGAAGGTTATGAGTTGTGGGTTCAATCGGCAAGAGGGGGGGGCTATGATGCCATAGAAAAACCGATGAGTTCGGAGCGGGCCATTTGGTTTCACTTTGTTCTAAGATTCTATGCCCCTAAAATTGTGTGTAGCAGGGTCGCACTGTAAGGTCAGCGATGAACGTCACGTCATATTAAAGGGACCGCTAAATACCAAGTCTCCTCCATGAGCGCAGGGCAAAGACTGTGGGGGGACGCTATTCGCATGGGTAAAAAAGGGATTTTCTTGCCACAGCGAAGACTCCCCCCGGACCGTATTGAGGCCATCGATTCGGGGAAAACCCCATTTACCTCCGACAAGCGAGCTATATGGGGGGGGCACACGGACTTCGTTCGGTAACGTATCAAAAAACGACGGACCAATAGACGCGTAATAGTACGAAATATCAAAACGGAGGAATCCAAAAAAAATAGAAGACTATCTGTGGACATAATGGAAGGTACACGTCTTGAAAGCATTTATTTTCGAAGATTCAGCGAAAACACAGAGGGCTGGGGCATTGGGAACCCCACTCCCTAACACGGTCGGAGCGAACCGCACGCTTTGGTACTACCGTCACCAACCCGTCAAAGAACCACAGATCAAATGATGGAAAAAAAAAAGCCAATAGCAAATAATCGATCCAGGGGAAAAAGGTAGGGAGAGTGCACGACAAAGCAAAATCTGTACGCGCAGAAAAACCAGCCACTTAACAAAAAATCAACAAGCCAAGATCCAATGGCCATACCCTCAGGATGAGTTCCGACAACTCCGACAGGGAGGTCCCTTAGCGGCAAAAAAGAAAGGGCACGGCTTCAAAGGAAAGACTTCAAAACAACGGAGAAATAGAAAAATGGCCATAGAATATTATCGAGGACGAACAGAGCACGGCCGAAAATGGGCGTTGTAGAAAGAAGACTATTGGCACTTGGGCGAATGGAAGGTTGCGGGAAATTCGTGAAAGGCAGCTGACCCCGCAAAACTGGACTTTGGGAGCCAGCGACATTCGTCAAAGAAACTGGATCGATAATGGCGGCTGGTTTTAACAAAGAGTACGCGACTAAGGGGTGGGGGGGGGGGACTTGACCAGGGGGTCTAACGACGGGTCGGGGGCGACGACGAGGTGCTTCCCGAAGTTCATGGGGGGGGGGTAGGGGGTGGGGTGATCACACTTAAAAATGGTAAAGGCTGACTCCATATGGTAGGGTCAAAGCAAAAAAGGAGCCCTCTAGGCCCTGTCGAGGAAAACTATTTTTATATCACAGAAAGAGGAACCTGAATATCGTGTTGGTTGGAGGTGATGTTCGGCGGCCAGTAATGAGGGTGGTCGAGAAAGGGATTTACCAAAATAAATTTCCTATCCTGAGTCAAAAGGCGACACTACGAAAAGGGCATAACATCGGGAAAAAGTGTAGGGGGGGAGCATAAAGTTAAAACGATCTCTGGTAGAAAATACTTAAGGGTTTGAGCGAGTTACATCAAAATAGGAATCGGTAGACGAAATTGCTAACTTTGAAAGAAAAAAAAACAATTGCTTAAATGGCTAATGGGGGGTTTTCATCCTCATAAAAGGGATCGCGTTTGATTAATGACGTGTTTCTTTGTGGATTAATTGCTTCGGAAAGAAATGGCTCTCCGCACCAACTTTTCGCAACTACCTCTTCCAAGGCCTGTCATCCGTGACAAACTGGGGGCGCATTACCACCCTTCGGGACGTTCAACCTCTGGGTCTCTGACTATTTTAGGTACTGTCAAAAGGACCCCACTCAAAAAAAGCAGCATAAAGTCGACATCCTCCTATCTGTTTTCACCTGAGTGAACATTCGAAGAGGGTTATCGTTCGGTCGGTAGGAGTCTGAAGGAAAAAATACGACCAAAAGGAATGGAAAAGGCTGCAATCAAGGCGGGTGAGACTCTACCGAGGCCGGTGACTAAGGAGGTAGAAGCTGCCCGCAACAAACAGTAATTACCTAGAGGCCTAAATCTGATCGACCAAGAATGAAGGACTTCGGGGGTACAAAAAAGAGGGGTCGAGTGTTTGCGTATGGAGGGGCTTAGTGTGGCTCGTGCAATGGTAAAGCAATCGGACCGGTATTTCTCAGCTGCGGAAGGATTATCACAGATAAAGCAAATCGACGATAACGAGACGCAAGTGGTTCGAAACGTAGGCCGCAAAATCGTGACAGGAGAAAGTTTTAGCCCCCAAGAAGACAAAATCCCATGTCCTCTTGACTTCAGTACGGGGGAAGCTTAAACCTAAAATCGGGGGGGAGGGAAACAGGAGAATCCGCAGCCAATATCACAGGAAATGATACTCCTGTTTTGCCACACGTCAAGAGAGGCCAAGAAGCACAAACTTGTGAAACGATCTGCCTGTATAGCAAACTCTCCTCAAAAGCGGTGCAATGATCCCGTCTCAAATACGTCCTTGACAGTTGCACGCGTGAAGTGAGGGGCAGACTCCAGCCAAATTTTTATACCATGTATTGCACCTCAATTTTAACCTCCGAAGGCAATGGGGAGTGTGCAAGTCTTAAAAAAAGTTGGAGCATTTTTGGGAGGGAAACGGGGGCTTTACTGTTACCGTCGACGCATTTCACCTTGGGAATGAATCCGCGCGGACGGCAGAAAAATGAGGAGGGAATCATAAGGGAAAGCCGCCTTTGTGCCACAAACGCAGGAGAAACATGAGTTCGAAGAACAGTCGGTAGTGTAATCCATTTGAGAAAGCTTGGAAGGTGAGTAAAGGAGGTCCCGCAGGGCGCTGCAAAATTCATCTGCCGGGATCTTAAACGTACAATTGGGACAGATTAAGGTTGTCGCCGTTGTCAAGGCAGGAAGAGGGGCGGGTCTCGTCGGAACGAGCAAATAATGAGGAGCGAAAAGGAAATATCATCATATGAGCGGCGCTGGAATTGCAGACAAAACACAGTCGAACCTAAATCTGGGGAGGACACTCGCAAGCAACTTCATAACAATAGAATTAAAAAGGCCTGGAAGGACGTCCAACCTAATAGTGATCTGCGCAGACAGCCCTACGTCGCGGCGCCTAGACAACTCAAGCACTTATCTACCCTAAAAGGGCACCTACGTAAAGAAGGGCTACACACCAAATAGTCTGAGGAAACTTCCCCTTGGGTATCAAACTGTCTCTGTGACAGGGGCTGCCGCAACAACTCAAAATCAAAAAAGAAAAAAAACTTCCCAACCCAACCCAACCGTGGAGATCGTTGGACCCGGACTGTGGGCCTCCTGATTGTAATCCTCATCAGGAAATATCTGCCTGGCTTACGCACGCAAAGCGGCCATATTAGAGTATAACTCTTCTTCGTTTAGAGAGAGTTTGTGCATGAAGGGTGGGGACTTAAAGAGTAAAGTAGGGGCGAGGAAAAAACTGAGGGAAGAAGAAAAGAAAAAAATTTCTAAATCTAACGCTCGAAACAATCTGCGGCTCATTTTCAGGACAACGGCGCGCGCCAGGCAGGTTCCGAGGGGACTAGGCTTTGGTGTCGGGGCATTGTCCGAATGCCCTGCCTGGAAGGGGAAAGAAACATTCGGCCATATGATAGAGAGGTGGAAAACAGAAAGAACACGTTTCAAAATCAGTACGGAATTGACAGGTCATAGGGGGAGAAAGGGGGTCAAGCAAGTTGGGGGGGCTTCTGGCGGCTGATATTTGGCTAAGGGGGAAAACGTCGAGAGGAACCCGAAACACCACAAATCACAAAGGAAGCTGGAAGGAAGGAGACACGCCGTTAAAACCAACAGGAACTTAGAGACGCAAAAAAAAAACAACCGAGCAAAAACTCCCCATCTAAAAAGACACATTGGGGGCAAAGTCAAACGCCTTAAAGGGTGTCATCTTCAAAATGGCAAAAAAAAACGCTCTACGGGACGTAAGCTCGTAATGAAGGGAGCGGGAACTTATCAATGATGCAAACAATTGAAAAAACTAATCGACCCCGATACCCAGCCGAAACCGTTGGCGGGTCGACCAAAAGAGACATTGAGCGTTAGTACGAAAAGCCACTAAGAGAAGCCTGACCATATTCAAAAATGGGTCAGACCTCATAAGCACGAACATAGACGAGTCCCATAAAGGGCAACCCTCCGGGAGGGCAGCATATGTGTACACAATTCTGTCTGCAAAATCGATTCCTTCAGTTCCGTTTCTGCTCTTTCCTCCGCTCGGAAAAGATAGGGCTGGAAGAAACGCCTCAGATGGGGCATCAGTCAGAAAAATCTTGAAATGCAGTTATAAAGTTTACTGTCGGGGGGATGCCGCACCCGTGTCGGATACCGCCCATACTTGTCGAAAAAGGGGGAAACGCGTTTCACATGCAGGAAAACCCATGAAGGTGCGACTGGTAAAGATGACTCGCGAGACGAACAATTTTAACATGGACGCCAAAGGGGGGATCAAGCAGGGCCAGAATGTATCATTGCGGGCTACTGATCCAATTTCAATTAAACAGTAAAAAGGTACCAATTTTGCCGTGACCTCCAAAGTTCTTGGATCACGTCTAAAAAGGGGCGCAGTACGGCCAGGAGGATCTTGCCCAAGCAAAAAATTTTTCCAGTGGGAGTAATAAAAGCCAAAAGCGGCAGGCCCAAAGATTCAGGGAGCGCGGCTGGCTAGGGAACAAGTACGAATCAGGTCGAAATCTAGGACCATCGAAGACCAGGGCCAGAGCCGTCACGGAAAACTTCGACTTTGTCTATAAGGCCGCAACAACTGCGTCTTTTACCCAAAAAAAACCCGAAAGTTGACCTATCGAATCAGGCAAACATCAGCGGTGCTAAAAGGAAGAGTTACACTATAAACGGCGCAAATGTGGAAGGTTAAGTATGTAAATCAGCTAACGAACTAGGACGACATAACATATACTAAAAAGCCAAAACCGAGACCCAACAGCCAAGCAAAAGCGAATCTCGCTTGGGTACCAAAACGGATACTTACCATAATTGAACCATTGAAACCGGGCAACCCTGCAAAAAACATCGCGTGCTCGGAGAACTGGAAAAAGGGCTCTTCCAAGTGGGAAAGTGGATTTTAGAGTCCTGCAAATCTCCTGATGCGGCGGGACTATTTATCACAGAATAGTCTTATAGTAAAACAAATCAAATAAATGCAGTGATCAGGAGGGGTGTAATAGCAAAAGAGAATCAGTGCCAAATCCCAGCTATAACGTTTAGGAAAAATGGACTCGTCTATTGTAGGGCGGTATCTACTAAGAACGCAGTCTCGACAATTCGAAAAAGAGGCAGTTCACCTACCACAACAAATAACGCATCAGCCCAGAAACCTGGGTTGGAAAGCACCGGTTATAAATGGGGGGTAGGAGTCGAGAACAAAAAGGCCACTCCGGCGTTGCGACGACGTCCAGAAGCACGATCTCGATGTCGATCGTACGCATATAATAGGGGGGGATGGGTCCGCGACAGCAAGTTCAGCATCCGGACGGAAAATAACCCCGGACACCGCTACCGGAAAAATAACGGTGCGGGAAAGGAGAAACCCCTCGCGGTCAGCGAATTCGGTAAATGAACGCAGGGGGTGTGGGTGGAGTCAAGTATTGAGAAAAAAAAAGCCAAAACCCAAAAAAGAAACACAGCGGATTGTTACCGCAGGAAAGACAAACCTCCTGCCGGGCCAGTTGGCCAGGATACTTATCACTCGGAGAATGACAGTTCTACGCGAACAAAGATAAGCAACAGATCAGCGACTAAAAAACGAGCCAGCTCCACCAAAAATTTAATGGCGATATGGAGGTTTGACACGATTCCCGTCAACAGGGGAACCTCGCATTGCTCAAGATCGAAAAAGAAAACCCCGTAGAGATCACGTTTGGATCACGATCTCCCAGAAGCATGTACTGCTCGGGATGTATTTTAGCCAAAATACGTTCGCGGTAAGGTCAAGAGACCCCCCTTCTTTCAATACCATAACGAAATCCGCGAACGCTGTGGGTACCTTTAAGATCGGGAGGAAATAATAAAATGCATCGACTAAAAGACAGGAGGTGCTCAATGCAGGTAAGGGAAACTGGCGCCAAAAACAAGAAGTAAATCGGTTAGCAACACCAATGAACCTCGGGAAACCGTTCCAGAAGGACCGGCTGAGACCTAAGGGGACCCAACAGGTCAAATGAGAATCGAGTTCAAATCCGAAGCTAAATAGTCCATGTTGACAATTCAGCATGGCGTTCCGATCTGGGGGGCGATCTTGGCCGTAAGGAAAACGATCGCGAAAAAAAACTCGCAGGACGACCCTTCCATACAGACAGCGAATGAGACAACACAACAGCTCCAGTTAAATCGCTGGGGTCGAAGGGGGGGAAGGTTGTCAACGTCAAAAAGGGGTCATCATACTCCTGCACCAGAGGAGGAAAATGATATGAACGCCCGGTTTCAGGAGCTGATCGACGGAAAGGGAGGTGTCGGAAAGGCGAACTCAGCGCGCCTGGTAGGTGGTTCGAATGGTTCTGTGCGGCATTTGGAAGAAAGCCGGCCAGGACTGCAAGCACGACACAAACCGGGAAATTGTTCGTCAACCGCCTTCCAGGTGGTAAAATCAAGGGTCGGGCCTGGATGCAAAGCGACGCGGCTGTGGGCGGGGTTGACATTACCGGCGACAACACGAAGGAAGGGAGAGAATACGGGTGCGTGAAAAAAACGAGGGGGAGTCGTTAAGAAACAGCGGGTTAATTCGCGGCTAATTGCAGACAAGGCCAGGCGACATCAGGGGGCACACATTTGTATGACCATGAGTCCCGGGAAGCTTGTCGTGATTTCACCCCGGATTGGGACCAGAAAGGTTTGGACTTTCGGGCAAGGACAAGAATCGTCAACATCAGTAAGTACTTGGGGAGCGTCGGGAGAAGCACTTTAAACAAACTAATATAAAATACTATCATGTTTGGGGTCGCATGACGCAATGTACGAGATTGTTGAAAATTCGCAGCGGAACAAGTCGGGGGAAAAAATTGGGGGGTTAACGTCAGATAGCCGCGTGGCAAACAATGACTTGTGGGGAAACATGCTTACGGCCGTACACCAAAGTGTTCATGTCACCGGACAGATAGTGCAATCCGCCAACCTGGAAACAGAAGGCAGGGAAGACATGATAAACCTTCAGGAACCATATGCAGATTGGAGAATGAAAAAAATGGCATGATACAACAGCAGACAGACAGAGGTCGTGGCGCACACCGGTTACTTTTGCTTTATGAGGGGAGCTGTACGCGACAAGGAAAGGCAAAGGTGCGTCAAAAAAAACTCAAGAGAGGAAGAGCGAGGCCGATGGAAGTCGTCAAGGACTTGAAGGGAACCACGGTTGGAAATGGGTAACAAGCAGCAAAGTAAAAGGATTACCA
>Ga0179593_1579588_pt1 | contig 18878 bp, 18 predicted proteins | sample CZODoug2_1_08_16_FD_185931 | JGI IMG/M metagenome (GOLD analysis project Ga0179593, IMG submission 185931) | Vadose zone soil fungal communities from Angelo Coast Range Reserve, California, USA - CZODoug2_1_08_16fungal (PacBio error correction) | ecosystem: Environmental > Terrestrial > Soil >...
GAGAAGAGAGGGGTTCAAGGCTTTGTGAGGAGGTAAAGCGCTCGAGGAAAAAAAATGGCTAAAGAAAAAGTCCAACATTGCGCTTTAGCGGGTCTCATTTTCACCAAAAGTCTGAACAGAACAAGGGCCCATGTCTTCCATTTTTAAAGGAAAACCCAGGTCGGAATTCTCTTTCAGCAAGGGGAACGAAACAGAATCTGATAGACATCGAGATCTTCCTCATAACGAAACGAATCGGCTTCGGGGGAGTTTCTGACGATGGCCGGTTGGGAGAAATTTGTAAACGCCTCTGCTGCTCTAGGATTACCTGGATGCCTTGCTGCGAAGTGGTCAAAAGAGATCGCAGCCGAAACCATCAGGCCGCTCTACATCGGCAAAAAGAAAGACAGGAATCGCCAGATGGATCGGAAAGACAGCAGAAAACGAGGGAATTGGCGCCCCGCGGGGGACCGGCGCACGGAAAAAGGGGACTCCTGGGCTGGCCAAGATAGGAATGTTTTTAGAACCTGTCTACATAAAATCCGCGCCCAGAGAAGCTAGTCACCCAGACAAGGGGAATCACGTCGAGGTATGGTTTTCAATGGTCGGGGGGTCTCTAGAGGGTCCATGAGAAAGGGCAAAAGTCAGCGGTGTCGAATCTGAAGCGGTCCCGAAGAAAAACTTCGAGCTCTGCTACTAGGGTATAATGTTTGAGGGGTCGAACACGAGGTCACTCAAGGCGTCTTTAAATACAAAGATTCTGAAACGAAACCATAGTGACACTGCTGAGCGACGAGAGGGAGCTCCCACCCACCTGGGATTTACGGGTTCTTGCAACGGCACCGGCGGAAGATCCTGATGGAGCCCTTGGCTGGTTATAAAAAGAAGTCGTCCTTGGGGCACGTCGAATTGAAAGGGGACTAAGTTCTGTTCAGCCTGATTTTTAAATTCTGTGCGTCAAAGGGGACCTTGGTGAGAAGGCCACTTCCAGCTTGACACTAAGTTGGGTTTTGGGTGGGGTGTGGGGGGGGGTTGTTGTTTTGTGTGTGGGGGTTTTTTTTGGTTAGTTTGGTTTTTTGGGTTGTGTGGGGGGTGTGAGAATGCACGCCTCTCCGTCAACTAGAGGAGGGAGGAGCTTTGGACACCAGCGCATTCTCTGTGAACAGGCCCATTTTTGTGCCGAGGGTTGATCTGCCAAAAAGGGTGTACGAAGAAATAGATTTGTGATCTCGCCGATCAAGAGAAGCTTGGCGAAACGTACCATCGAGCAAAAGAAAGAAAAAAGCTGCCGTGAGAAATCTAACAATGTGGGGGGAGAAAGAGGTGGATATCTGCTCGCTCCTGGGGGGACGACTTAGAAGAACCTGAACACAGGCTAAGCGAATGCGAACTGCGGTCAGAAAAAAAGAGGGTAGAAATGACTTTAAATCTCGGGAATCGATCAGAGTCGTGCGGGAAGGCGGAATGCTCTGTCTTTACAACCCACCGGTTTCAAAAGAGCTCACTGTCGGAGAGAGGCGCGGGGAGAAGCCGGACATTGTAGGGGGGGCTTAGGAAAACTACCTCCATCTGAGCTGAGGAGAAGAGGGCTAGCCTGAGGAAGTCGAGAGTAAGGTTTAACCGAGAAGGAACTGACTTCAAACGCGGGGACGCAGGAAAAAAGGAGAATCAAGGGTGAATCTGCGGAACTAGACTCGTCCTACGAATAATGGTCAGAGAAGGGCTACCAAGCCGCTAGAACGATCGATCCATCAGGAAAAAAGAAGTGCAAGAAGGAAGAGTCCAGATTATCGACCGGTTAAACAACAAGTACGGGAGAGGAGAGGAGGCAGTCAAGGTGTCAGCTTGGAATATGGATTTCCTCTTGCTGTGCTAATCGCGAGGGGAGGATAGACAGGCGAACGAGGGGTCGAAAAGGGGGATTTAGAATATTAAAACGGGAAAAAAAAGAGGTCAAGAGGAAGAGAGTGCGAAATTAAGGACAACAGAGGGGTTAGTTGAGAGGTTCTTGATTCTGTATGACGTAAGACAGTATGGCGAAAATGGAGGGAGGTTCAATTACTGGACAAGCAAGGAAGGAGAAAATGAGAATGTAGGAGTTGCCTATACCGGAAAGCAATGCTTACAAAGGATGAACCAGCTGGCGCGCTAAAGGGGGCCGAAGACCAATTTGGGAGTGGAGGGGCAGTGTCTTAAAACACATGGCCGTCTGCAGCAATGGCGGTATCATCATGGGAGAGATTGGGAAAAGAAAAGAATGTCAGGGAAGAAGGAACAAGCTCTCAAGAAAAACAGGAAGGGGAGGCGGGGGGTCACGGTCAGAAAAGGGGGAAGAGCTGAGATGCCCGGATCGGAGTAATAACAGGGAAAAGACCTCATGGGTAAGTATCAAGTATTCTGGGAAAAGAGGGATAAGGGGGCTGGGCGTGGAGAAGGGGGAGATTACCAAACGAATCTTAGTGCTAGATGACATCGACTGGAGAAGGAAGGACGTTCACGCGGACACACATATGACCAGGGGAGAGAATAAGACACGCTTTAAGAGAGACAAGAAGATAAGTAAGAGAGGAGTTAAGCGTGGAGATGTTGGCAATCTGGGGAGGGGAGGCTTCAACTGGGATAAACAATAAAAGGGGAAGGCTTCCCAAACCCATACGTGAAGAACTAAGAACCAGACTTCAGTGATGACAAATCCTTACTAGGTTGCGTGTGAGAACAATCCTGATCTCCCTCATGGGTTAGGCGGCTGTATCACAGTAAGTTCTATGCCGCATGGGGAGAAGAAGGTGAAGAGACGTCTAGACTGCGGGAAACAAGTTTCATTGAAAGTCGGGCACTATCAATAGGCGGGGGACTTTCGTGATTGATCTTTGTCAGATCTGGAACTAGAAAAGGAAGATCGGTCGACCGAAGGAAAGAGAGGGGGGACGGAGGGAAAGAGGTACAACTCGAGAAGGTACGTGCAAAGGCGTAGAAAGGACATTGGAAAAGGACTATACAGAGTCACAAAAGCACATCAGAAAGTCAAGGGTGGTGTCGGCAAGGAATCGCTTCCTTTGCGCAGAACGAAAAAAAAACTGTTCTAACAGAAAGAAATATCCTTCCATGAGCGGGAGGGAAGGAATTGGAAAATAAGCCCGCTGGAAAAAGGGTACAGGTCAAGTACAAATAATACTAATGACAGACGACTTGGGATTGACTCTCTCTGAATTCATTTCCGAAGTACTATAGGGTGTCGGGCGGCGTAATGGAGGGGGGGACATAACCGGACTTCATGAAAGCAAAGGAGAAGGGAGTGCTAACCTACAGAAAGAAAGGTGCCTACATATGACGTCTAAATCAATCTTCCAGGAACTCCGATACTGCATAGAAGACATGGAAAGAGGTCTTTCCTAGGAGGGAATCGAAATATTCATCTTTGCAGAGGGACGGGGACCCCAAATTCTTTTGAAAAGGGGAACTACTATCAAGGACTAGGCGACCCAGTTTATACGCTTACCTAGTTTAAGGGGATCAAGATCGTTCGACGGGGTGGCTTTCGTAAACGGAGAGATGAGCTGCGGGGGGCCTAGGGTCTCTTGTGAGAGAAAGCCGCTACGCAGGGAATTGGCTCTAAGAGTCTGATCGTCGACGATGTTAGGTCGAGGTTCGGTAAAAATATTGGGAGAGAGGAGAACTCCACTTGGAGAAGCGGCTTATTTTAAAAAACAGAGGGGAGGTCGATGGATGATCTCATCGAAAAAAAGAGGGGGTGAGGTGGATGTGAGAAATAACCGATGAAGTAAGGATTTCCTACAGTCGGGGTTGCAAAACTTCGACCTTAAGCTGCAGACAAATGGAGGGTACCTTCCAACCTCTAGAAGACGTTTGGAAAGGCATCTTAAAGGAATGTTGGGAGCCTACTGCTTAGCAATTGATTCAAATACAACCGATTTTCACATCAGACCCAGAAGCGAAGGGAAAAACTGGTAGGCAAATTTCCCTTAAGAAGTGCTTCGGGCGGGGGGGGGGAGGGCGTCTTCAGAGGACCATCGGGCCTTCTTTGGTGGGCCGTTCCTTGTGGGGGAGGAACTAGAGAAAGCAGCATTCCGATTGTTACGGGGAAACTCCATTGCGTGGGAAGCTTTAACAGGTGGGACCGAAACACCGAAAAAACGTCGCAAACTGGGAAGGAAGCACTTTTACTCAATGAAGGGACAGTCACAGTCAAGTGAAGAGGGAGCTAATGAAGGTGTGCAACGCAAGGGGGGTCGCGTAACCAAGGAGAAAAAAGAGTCGCAGATCATCGAAATGGAAAAAGGGTCACGCTGAAAACATGTTCATTTTCGGGGGAGAAAAGTGAACGTAGTCACGAGGCAAGACGGATCAAGGGTCTACGAACTGGGAAGAATTCAGAATGATCCAGGAGAAGGGGTATCCACCGAAAGAAGAAAGGTCTTGATTCCGGAAAGCACTCTTGTTAAACGGAACCTGTCGGACAATCAGCAGCTCAGCTTTCGAAAGGAGAAACATGATTAGCAAATCAGGAGGGGACGTTACTTGAAAAAATCCAAAAAAAGGAGCGACTTCAGGAGAAGCTTGTGGGATCATAAAAGAAAGCGTCAAAGGGTACGCATATCACCAAAGGAAAATATGGGGGTCGAAATGGAAGGTCCACTCCTTGGGGATGAGAGCATCGAGGTCTACGATGGCCTCCAGAAAAAAGAACTTCCTGCCGGAATGAGAAAAAGGGTTTTCGTCGCCTGCTCAGGCTCTATCTGCGGGCGTCGCATAAAGGAGCAGACTGGCGAGTGGTGCAAACCCCTTGCTGAGAACCCTTACAGGCGGTTACAAAGGCTTTGGTGTCAACAAAGGGAGAAATCGCAAGCGACGGAGGTCGAGACCATCTATAGAGGTTGAAAGGGGAGAAGAAGCAAAAAAAAAGAGGCCCCTCCTCGTAAAAGGGAAAGCCGCGCCTAAAATCGTTGTGAAGAGACCCGTTTGAAAAAGATGAGAGTGAAAAAGCTGTCCTTCTGGCTATACAAAAAAAGGGAGTAGGGAGGAAGAGGATACGCCACCAAAATGCAAGGCCCGGCAGCTGTGAAGAGACGGGAGCCTGTTACCCTTCAACAAGGCACGGAAGGATGAAACTTCTACGCGGCGAAAACACGGTTGGCGCTGGCGGGAGGGCATTGCCGCGACAGGAAGGCGAAGACCAAGAAAAAAAAAAGTGCGTTTCTTCTATCCGGTCGAGAAGAGAACTGCATACCGCTTAAGTTGCTCATCAGGGGGGGAAAAGAACGACGCCAGGGGTGCAGGAAGACACCTCGGGGGAACAAACCCGTCTGTCGCTGAAGAGGATCTAAAAAAGCACGCATGAGAAAAAGAATTGCTCCTTAACTCTACAAAAAAGGGGGAAAAAAAATGACAACGGCCTCGTGATCAGGCTTGGCAAAATTCAGAAGAGGAAGACGAATAAGCTCGGTCAAGACAAAAAAAACCATTGCGTGAAAGATTCTCACCATGAGGAAAAACCAGGCGTCGATCCAGGGGGAAACAGGTCAGGTAAAAAAGAAAGGGGACAACACGGAGTGGCCAGAGAACGGAACTCAAATTGCTCGAGAATTCTATCGGGAAGAAAGATACGTGCCTTTGACAAAAAAGCCAGATCACAGGGGACGTAAGTTTCTATATGTTTCGGTCTTGAATCGACGAAAGGGTTAAGAACTCACGAAGAATAACCTAGTCGACTTCTACCGGGAGGTTCTTTGGTTTTAATTGTATGGGTTGGGGGGGGACAGGAACGGTGTTTTATTTGGAGGGTCGTTTGTGGGGGTGCTCTTGTTAGCTCTTCGCGCCGTGAGGGGGGGTGGTATTTCTCCTCCGGGGGGGGGGGAGGGGGGGCTCTGCATGCCGAATTGCTTTTGAAAAACGGGAAAACCCCAATAACAGGTCCCTATCGTTCCAACAAGGAGGAAAAAGCGACGCAGCTGTAGAGACGAGGAGGAACTTAAAAGACTGGATAGAGTGGGAGAGGGAAAACGCCGGTTCGACAAAACCACTCATGAAAAAAAACGAAGGAACGAACTCTGAGATTGAAAAGCCAAGGAAACAGATGGGGGGAGGGGGGGAATCAAGAAAAGTACACCAGGGACTTCGCCTGAGGTACTTTACTGGAAGGGAAGGCTTTGGGAACAGGAGCGGGGAGCTGAGTGCCACGCAGCGCGGGGCGCGATTTCCGAAAAGCCCGAAAAATAAGTTCTACGAGGGAGGGTCATTGTAAAAGAGAGGGAAGCGTCACTGAGAAAAAACGAACGGAGCCCGGAGAAAAGAGGATTCTCTTTGGGGAATGAAAGCCAGAGGGGAAACGCTGCGCTGAGAGCCTTCCCGACGACGATGGGGGGGGTACAACTACGCAATTAGGAAAAGGTGGCGTTCTCAGTAATAGAGGGCGAAAAGTGATTTACGATTCGAAATGGTAGACCGAAGAACGCTCGCTGCCTGAGAGAAGGTCAAGTCTAGGGGAAACTCAGGTGCCAGAGGTGCACCAGTCTACCGTAAAACAATCAAAAGTTCCATTTTTTCTGGACGGTCGCGTCGGACGTGGAGGGAAAGTGGTCGCAAGAGATAGGCTATCCTGGGAAGAAACTTCGAACGCCGAAATGAGTATTCTGGCTTATGAGACGGGGAGAAGGTGAACCTCAGTCTTTACGAACGCTGAAACTAGAGGGGGGAAGTTGCCTTATCGGAGGCGGCTGGTCGGAAACGTCGCACGAAAGACGAAGTCTGAAAAACTGCGAAAACAGGCTAATGCCAGCAGGAACGGATGGAGGTAGGAGTATTCCGTAGGAAGAGGTGGCCACCTGATAGGGAGGAGCATCTGGGAAACGAATCCTCCGTGCTGGATTCTGAAGGTTTTTATAAAGGGAGGGTAGCCCCCGAAAGAGCAATAAGAAGAACAGAATGTCCCGATGTTGGGGGCTGGCAAGTTAGGAGGGGCCTCACCCGCACCCAGGAAATCCCTTGCGGTCGCGGAAAACGCGCGGTGCAAGACGTCTTCGAGGGAAATGAGTAGGGTCGCAAGCGACGGAGAGGGTGCTTCATGGAAATGATGAAGAACACGATAAAAAAGAAAGGGCGTGAAAGCAGGGGACGGGTGACGAAAACCATAGTGGACCGAGTACTTGAAATTCTCTCCACCCAAGTCGGAATGGTAAGGGGGGGGGAGTGGAACTACCTTCCATTCAAGCCACTTGGAGTGGTATTTTGAAGCGCGGGTTCAAAGGGCAACGGCGGTCAAGCGGGGAGTCAAACTGCGATGGGGCGGGGTGTCGTGGGGGGGGGGGCAGTTTCTTTCTTTGAAAAATGTGGGGTCAGGCCTGAGCACTCTTTGAAGAGAAAAGGAGGGGTACGCCGAAGCGTATACGCAGGAGAAGATTGGGAAAGACGGCTTGACTTCTGTTTTAAATGTCATAAACTGGTGAAAGTGTGACCCTATTGCAAAGTCTGTGGGGGGAGGATAGAGGCCGGGGAGAGACAGAAAGGCGCTTTACCTGTTGGAACATCGGGGATGTAGACCAGACAGGAGGACTGAATGCAAACTGCTGTCGAATGATGAAGAAAGCGGGCAGAAGAGCTTCTTTCTAGAATGGCTGAAAAGAGAAACATCTGATACAAAGGGCGCGCTGCTTACACAGGGGAGTTCAGAAAACAGGATGGGGTCGAGTCGATCCATCTACAGAAGCGCAGGCAATTTGCTGGCCGCGGAAGAGAAAACGACCACAAACCGCCCCCAAAGAAAGTCGGAAGAGGGGGGGGGGGAAGAGGTCAGGGCATTGTCAGCAAGGTTCTAAGAGCAAATCCGGCTAAGGTCGCTGCTCAGGGAGGCAGGAGTCCTGTAAAGACGTCTCAGGTTGAAGGACTAGTTCCGAAAGGGAAAGAAGGGAAACGAATAGAGACGCCACTCACCAGTGGGTGCCGGACGTCGCCATCAGAAATGAGGGGTCGTCCTTGGGGCCGGACGCAGGGAAAAGGAGGGGAGAGAACAGGGCGAACCGTCCCTAAAAGAGGAGAGAAAAGAGACGATGCAAGAAGAAAAAAAGAATCTGCCTATTTCCAATCTGAGAGGGGGATGAAAAAAAAGTGCGCTCTCTCAACAGAGGTAGAAATCGAATATCTAAGGTCGAGAAGGGGAGAGAAGATGAAGAGGGATCCTTTTTTCTGAGGTCGTCGACAAAAACAGGGTTTCGAACGAGAACAGTTATCTGAATAAAAAGTAATGCAATTACTAGAGCAAACGTGGGAAAATGAATTACCAGTGAGTGCCGTCTCCGAAGTCTCGGGTCGAAGAGAGAAAGGAACCTGAGTGTACAGGAAGCAAGAGCATCCCTGCAAGAGGGATCGTGGAGGAGTTGGATAGGCAAGGAAGTACAATGAAAAGAGGATAAGCACCATTTCTTCACCAAGGGGGAGGATGTTTTCATTGGTCAAGAACAAGAAGGAGCTAGACAGAGGAATTTAGGAGAGAAAGGGAAAGACCAACATCCTGGAGAGTAACGAGGAAAGAGAGAGTCAGTAAGAAAAAAAGGTTACCGTGCGTGTTAGTCAGCCGGTGAATCCACGATAATCCTGAAGCAGCGAGTATATAAAAAAGAAAAAAATGAACTACATCTTTGGAGAGACAAGTCGGCATAAACTCTTTTGAGTTCGTAAAGGGGTGGCTCAGTTCCGAAAGGATCAATACGGAGAAGAAAAGCACTGCTGGAGAGGGGCGATCACTAAAAAATGGCAACGGGAAAAAAAAAAAGTCTCAAGCAAGCGAAGGAAGCAGGCAGTCTGATCAGGAGACAGAGGTACTTTTTCACTGGCAAAAAGAAGTGGATACACTGCCTGGAAAAACAGATCTAGAGAAAAAAGAAAACGCGACCAGGCATGAAGAAAGCTTGAAAGCCGGGGAAAAAGCTTACGGAGAAGGTCTCCTACATATGAGGAGCCCTTAAAGGCCGTTGACCCAGAAGGGAACCAGTTGAAAAGAGGGGTTGAGAGCATTTTCAAGCTTCGTCGCTGAGGGAAAGAGAGAGAAGGGAGCTCGATAGGGAAAAGGAGTTGTGAACACGAAAAGGGAGGGAGCTTACTCGGACTCAGGAGGGACACATTACAGGAAGGAATCCGAGAAAAAGGTACTGGAGAAGAAGAAAAGTCTCCGGTCAAACGCTAAAAGGTTCTAATACGCTTTCCAGCAGCAAAAAAAAAAAAAAAAAAAAAAAAGAGGGGTTAGTCCTGCGTGCTAACCAAGAGGGCGGGGCTGACCAGAGAAACTGTGTCTAAAAACCAAATTCACTAGGAGAAGTACCAGTATGACGAACGCCGCTCCAGAGACCGGGACAAGGACGCGTCCAGTAAGGGGAAAAACGCGGGACCATCTGTGAAGAATTATGGGCCGACAGGAGTTTTTTTCGGTCAAGAGAGGGGGGGGGAAAAAGAGCATGCAGGCCCGGAGAAAGCGGAAAGCGGAAGCAAGGAGGGAGAGTTAGAGATGAGCGCATCACGAGTCATAAAAAAAAAGCGGAGAAGGTATAAACCGAGACGGCCTAAAGGAAAACGCTTTGGCAGGAAGGGGACTAGTTGGCATGGAAGATTAAAAAATCACGCAGCTTTGGAACAGCTAGGAAAAAACAACTGGCGTCTAAAATGGAACAGGTTGAAAACGTCTGGAAACGGGGAAAGGCCATATGAAAATCCGAAGCTATAAGCCTGTCGATCTAGATGAAACACAAAAGCCAGGAGGCGCGCTGTACGAAAATTAGGGGGTCAAGAAAGGGAGACGTTTCGTAAAACTGGAGGAAAAGAAAACTTTGGGTCAACGTTTTTAAAAAAAAGCGGAAGAAGTTAGGGAAAAGACGCAAAAAATTGAGCATAGGAATGGGAAGGGGAGCCTCCAAAAAAGAGAAGGACGAAAAGTGGCCTACTTGTTCGTAGTCCACTCCCTTGAATTGACACTGATTGAAAGTACAGAAAGAGCGCGAACTTAAGGTGAGGCGGAGAGGATAGACGCGTCTGAGATTTGCATTTAAAAGACCGCTCGGTCACGGAAAAATGCCTCAACGATTCCAAGAGAAATATGTACTCCAGGGGGTCCGTAGTAGAGGAGCAGGTAGACATAAAGATTTTTCCTTGGCGAAGAAGACGCTGCAGAGGGGGGGAGGACCAGCGGGGGGTCGGGTTCAAGGGACCGGACCGGCAAAAGAGAATGGAAAGGGGGGAAGAGCGTGAGAAGAGGAGGGAGGGCACGATGGTGGCAACCTGAAGGGAGTTTGCCTTTTCTGCTAACCGAGGCGAAGGACTGCCCATACAGGAGACAGGACCAGAAAGAGGAGAATGGGCTGTGAACTACGTGGGGTAAGGAGCGTTAGCAGGGGGGAAGCTCGTGGGAGAGAAGGATGATAGGATCGAACAGTAGCCAAGAGAAAAGGGGTCGGGGAAAAAAGGTAGCATTGAGTCTTAAAAGTAAGTCTTAAGAAGCATCTATCCGGGGAGGTAGTGTCATTACGGTCAAAGGAGGGGGTGTAAGAGAGTGGCCTGCCTACTGTGAAAAATGAGGAAAAGGGTATGTGTTTCTCATAAAAAAAGGAAAGACGATTCCATTTTCGACGGAAAACCGTGGAGATGGGTTGGTAACGTTCGCTGAATTGATCAGCATTCGAGACAGGCAATCTCGGCGAAAAAGATTGGGACATAGGAGCGTCCCGAAGGAAAATAGAAAGAGGGCACGTAGAATACTTCGCAGTATAAAATCGTCAAAGGAGAAGAGTATCCTTCAGTTAGTGCTGTGATGTGGAAAAACTTTCTTAAGAACAGGGGGTACTGCAGTGCGGATAGGGAGTCAGGAAGAAGGGAGAAGCACTTTCGCGGGTAAAGGAATTTCGTCTTAAAAACCAAGAAATCGAGGAGCCAAAAAGGAAAGGGACCTCAGCAGCGGTAAGCCAGGAATGCGGTTAAGGGGAAAAAAAAGAGAGGCTGGCATACCCGTTAGATGGGAGGGATCAGCAAACAACACTAGTATTATTAGAGAGAAAGACGTCCAGAGTGATGAGAAGCAGCTGGATTCGCCGGTCGGAGGGGAAATGAAAACGGACTCAGAGGGGGAGGCGTGAAAGAAATGCTACCATTTAGGCTTTTACGCTTTCATTGATGTGCCGCGAGGAAAAATATGAGAAATAGAAGTCACACCGAAGCCGGGGGAGGGAGGTAGAGGAATACGCACCCACGAAGCCGGGCTAAGGGAATAAGTTTGCCAAATGTGGCAAAACATTTACGAAAGTACGCGAAGGATTGAAAACCCAGGAGGACTATACTTTTGGAGAGGAAGACATGTAAAGTACAGGAGTCATTAACAGTAGAAGCTGTCACCAATGAAAGAGAGGGCTAGGAAATAATGGTCCTAAAGCAAGGAGAGACACACTATCAAGTTTGGGAAGGCAAAAAAAAAACCAGAAATACACTGTAAGCGGAGAGGAAATTTCTCAAATAGACAAAGAATGGAGCCATGTTCCAAGGGCGGCGTAAGAGAAGAACGATTTGAGAATCGGGATACAGTTTCACACAAAGCATGCTTAATCTGTTACGACTTCAGGGGTCAAAAAATGCCGTAAGGGACCTGCCTCAAAAGTTCTCGTGTCAAGTTCGACTTATTCACGAGAGGTACACTAGCAAAGAGCTAACCTAAACTGTGGACTCTGGAGGGGAAAAAAAGGAAGACCTAGTGAATGGGAGAAAGAGGATTTCGCCAATTTACAGCATTTCCGTTGTACGAGAACCTTAATCCATAACGGTCCCTATCGGGAAAAGAACTGGAAGGTACGCGAAGGAAGAGAAAGATAGCAAGTTCCAATCCTGAGAGTGGGCCGGGAAGGGGGAAAGGTACTCGTTTCTAAAACGATGAAAGTCGTTCACGTCAACCAATCAAAGGGACTGAGTGTAGGATGTTCCAATCAAGAAAGGACAGAATACATGAGAAGGTCGACGGAGCGAATTAGAAAGGGAAAGAAAGGGAGGCTTTACGTTTATTGAAGGCAGCATAGTGACAAGAGGCGTCGTCTTCGAAACGATCCAGCGGAGGGGAGCAGGGAACTAGCCCAAAAGGGAAAAAGGCGCGATAGGGGAGTCAAAATCGGCTTTAACGTACAAAGAGGGGAAACAACTCGCAACTCATGTCCATTCGCGTTTGGGGGGGGAAGGGGGACAGCCTCTACGGGCGCCAGTGGAGGGAGACTAACTCTCTGGGGGTAAAAAACACTACCGCAATGGACCCTGGGGAGGGGGGACTGGTAAAGACGTTTTTACGAAGAAAGAGCAATTGGTTGGAATTTATGCGGGAAAACCGCAGCGGATAGGAAACGGAATTCGGGAAGAAAAGAGAAGGGAAGAGGCATGTCTCTTCGAACTTGAAAAACGCAGCTTTGGCGTAATATCTTGATCAGTGAAAACGCAAGTGATCGGAGGGAAGGAGGAGGATAGAGTCCAGAAACTCGGTAACTTCAGGCCAGAACGCGAAGATCGTATCCGTCCTCAGGGAAAGAAGGTCTGATGCCTGCTTGGGTGCGAGCGCTCGAGATGGGAGTCGGTGAAAAAAGGGGAGCGGGCTTTTAACTGTCGCGGAAGGAGGGAACCCCTAAGACATGGATGCCATCGCGGAGCAAGCAGGCCAAGTCGGAAGTGAGATTCGTAGCGACGGCGGGAAACTGGCGGGAGCGGGAAGAAAAAAGGAGTGGGATGAATTGCCGTATAGGGGTGTAATTTGGGGAAAACGAGGCCTCTCCCGAGCTCACAAGGCGTGTTGACTGGGCAACTGGAATAGCGAAATCTGAGAAGTGGAGAAGAAAGGCGCGAGGGGGGTTCCTGGACCAGGCGTTCGGGCTTTCTGGCGCGAGTCGTGAGGGGCATGTTGGGGGAGAATGAGTGGAGAACCCGGCGAAATGATCGTCACTGACGAAGAAGAGGGGGGACACTTCCTAACTCGCGAAACTTGCTCTCCACCGAAATCGAACGGCGGGCGGCAAAAAGTCCTCGGAGAGAAAGGAGGGCTGTTCCGTATAAGAAGAAAAGAAGACGTCACGAGCTTTGGAGTAGAAGAAAAAGTGCGGTCCGCCTTGCAGTTTTTTGCGTAGGTAAAAGAGGACATTTGTTAGCAAAAGATAAACGCTCCTCATGGAGACTCGCCTGCTCAAATTAGAACGGCGAGGGCTGGGAGCTGGGGAGCCCACCAGGGCGAGGAAGGGTGGGGGGAAAAACCGCATCTGTGGAAAAGATAGAATGAGCCCGATCCTGGAAGAAAACAAACGGCTCTGGGTCTTCCGAAAATCTGTGACTTCTAAACATGGGACCCGAGTTCGCCACTCCCAATCGTTGAAATGAAGGATGGACCTGAGAACACGTCGTTGTCAAGGGGAAGGCATCACACGAACCTTTGTCAGGATGAATCTTAACCGGCGACGCAGACGGAAGGGAGTCCAGAAAAGAAGAACGCGGCGAAATCAGGTGAAACAGGGCAGTCGCCAGGAGGGGGAACGATGAAGATCCATGATGAAGAAAAAGATTATAGGGGCCGGAGTCAAAGGGAGGTGACACCACCACCCCTTGTGAGGATGCGAACTCGCCAAGAGAGGTAAAGCCGCAGCAGTGAAAAATTTACGGGAAAGCCAATCCATATTCAGAAAAAGGGCAGTGCCTCGGCTTCCAAGAAATCCAGTGTGCCTGACGGCGAAAAGCCGAACTGAAGACGAATCAGCAGAGAAGAATTAGAGACATCACAATGATTCTCGTCGCCAGCTTAGGCGACGTAAGGGTCTACGTTAATAGTGGGTCAGGAAAACTGGTAAAGGTAGAAACTCCACCATGAAGAAAAGAAGGGGAAGAAAAAGTAAGAAGGGAAGAAAAGGCCTATTATTATCTACCCGAATGGACTCAGAGAGAAAGAAAAGACCGGATTCTAGAGAATCGAGGAATCGGGTCGGACAATCGGATGGAGAGTGAAAGGGTGATCGACAGTTGAAATGCAGTGGAGGTATAGGAAGGAAAAACCATAGAGTAACACGGACTAAATAATCAACCAGGCTGAATAGGCGCGAGAAGGACAAAGGGCTGGACGAAGTGTAGAAGTCCCCGGGAGAAGTTCTGTAGGAAATAAGGAGCGTCATATCGCGTCAGCAAAAAGGGAGTTCAGGAGAGACCCAGCGAATCCTGCAAGGCAGCAGAAAAAAAGGGGGAAAATCGAAACGGGAAAAGGAAGGGGGGAATGCGAGGATGACCATCTATCACGGAAGGAGGGGGGACAATGGTTCTTTTCTGGGCAGGGGTCACGACAAGGAGGACATTGAAGCTAAGAAGAATGGAAAATGATCTATGGACTTAGGGATTTGAAACATCATGGAGACTGGTAATGAGCCGAGCACTTTATCAATTTAAGGAAGGGACGCTTTGTGAGGTGGAAAAAAGAGCAAAGGGCGCATTTCGAGAGAGGGAAAGAAACTAAGAGTGCGCATCATCCGTCGTCGGCGGGGAAAAGAAAGTATAGGGATCGTCAAACGAGTGGATTTATCGCGGATCACCAGCAGAAGGCCCGGAAATAGTGAGGAAATAAAAAACAGATGGACCTGGGACATAAAAAGACTCTCTCTTTTGGGTATAACGCCCCGCAGTCATGAGAAGAGAAGGCGGAACCGAAGGCGGTGACAGGAAAGGTGGGCATGCAAGGAATGACACACAAAAAAAGTGCTAAAGAGCCAGAAAAAATCAGGGAAATGGAAACAGCGCTCCCTTGGGAAGACAAAGCCTGAACCGCAGTTCAAGGAGAAAAAGGGTTCTAAAAAACTAAAAAAAGTGAGATCGAGGTGGCATTACGGGGCGGACGGAACAGGACCTTACATTTACGTCAGGGGTTTCTCGCGAGATGTAGAAAGAGTGGGAACGATGGAGCGTCGTCGACGATCAGAAGGTTTCATTCGAAAAGGAAGAGGGGTTTCGAAAAAAAGCATAATAGAACATTAGCAACTTCATAACCAGCTGGCGAACTAATCTCTAAGGAAGCAAAGGAAAAAGGGTCCAACCGAGAGAAGGGGAAATCCGCCAGTGATGAAAAAGCCGAGTGATAAAACCAACAAAGACGGCCGTTGTGGGCGGGGAGGTCGCCTCGGGGGAGTCACGACTTGTTTTGCACAAGAAAAAACTACAATGGTGTGGGGGGGATCCACCGTAGACCCAAGGCCACCGAAAAAATCCGCCTCGCCAAAATCACGCCAATCTGAAAGCCGGCTGCCTCCTCTGGCAAGGAAGACTATGAAGAAGTGTGGAGGAGGAAAAAGAAGTGGTACAACCGGAGCAGCAGCTCCCCGTATCACACTTAGCCTCGAGCAGCAGGAAGCAGGAGGCAGGGGGGGGCAAAAAAAGGTGAGGTGAGTCCAGAACCTCTAAAAGAGTGAGGGTGCTAAAACGTTGGGAAAAGGTGGAAGCATCGGGAGGGAGAGGATAGCAGAGGTGTGTCTGATGGGGCCGCCAAGCGGGGGGGATGCGTCGGGCGGGGGGGGAAAATGGGTGGGTGTGCTGCCACGTGACGGGAGTGCTGCGTGGGGTGTGCTGTGTAGGGTGTGTGTGTTGACAGGAGAGTAATGCGAGAACCGTCTGTGTGAAAAAAGGCGAGTCTGGTAGAAGGGGGGCAGGGGGGGGAAAAAAAAGGGGGTGTGCAAAACGATTCGAGATGTGCGGAACGGACTTAAGTACAGAAAATATTGGGGGTACATAAACGGGGTTGTGAGTGTGGTGAGTTCGGTGAGGGGAAAAAAGGCGCGGGGTAGGTGGTGATCAAACCCCAACGGCAAGCGGGCAATGGGCAATATGCGATAGGGGTCGTGGCAAGACCGCGGTGTGTGGAAGGTACTTGCGCGAAGCTACAAGTGAGGGGTGCTGAAAAGAGTCGGGAGAGAGGGGAGGCTGTAAGTGTGATGTGCATGCAAGATGCCCGGTACGGCATGTGCGCTGGGCATAATTGCGCGAACCTATGCAAGAAAGAAGGGAGTGTGTCGTGTGTGGAGTCGAGGGAGTGTGAGGAGAAAGTGTTGCGGGGTGGGGGGGGGGGGGGGGGTGGGGAATCGTGGGAGAACTCCGCCCCGGTTAGCCAAGGGTTGGGACTAAACCAGAAGCGGCGGACCGGTGCAGGCGTTCCACGGGACAACGGCCTTCCGAAAGATACGCTTTGGGATCTAAGAAAGGGGAGCGAGGTGGGGGCATAAAGTCTCAGGTATGACTACTGGCGGGTGTTTGGCACCTCCAAAGGTCCCATGGGAGGAAGATACAAGGATGTCTCAGTGAAGGGTTGGTGGTCAGGGGGGGAGGGAAGCCTTCTAAGGGATAGGGTAAAAACAAGTGCGACGGGACAGTCTAAAGACATCGTCCAATGTCTCTTTCCAATGTCAGCTGAGGGGCGATAGTATTCGGGAATACCGGTATAACAAAGGCTCGTTTCTGGGAGTCGAGAGGAGGGGGAGGCGACCTTGATGGAGCCCAAGAACGGGGAATGGGATTGAAAGAAAGAACACTTTGACGTGGATGTGAACTCTCAGGAGGGGGGGGTCTTACAAAGGGGAAGAACCTGTGGAGGGAGAGACATAAGGGAGAGTATCCTCGGACGTATACATGAAGGCTTGGCAATGAAAGGGAATGGATAGAATAAGGTAACTGAGCAGTTCCCCTAGAAGTTCAGCTGTCGGGCTGACTCTAAAAAGTTAAAGACAAGGAACGGCAGGCAGAGGATTAGGGACCTTTGGGCGGCCTGCCGCCAAAACCGACTAAGAAATATCTGATATCAGGCCAAAAAGTGGGTCAACCGCATGCTTAACTGGGCGAACATGTGCGCGGCCTTCCGGACGGGACTTCAATCCCTTCTGGGGACGGGGAAATCTCGATATGAGAGGACCAGCGTGCTGTTGAAAGGCCAGGAGATACGGTACTGGCGATCTGAGGGGAAGCGAGGCTGACAAGACCGACGTTCTTGATGCAGGGGCGGCTTCTGGAGGGGCGGCGAATCCAGTAAGATCACAGGCGGGTTTGCGGGAGAGGCCGCACAAAAGAGGTTTTCGCGCGGAAAGAAGAAAAAGACAACAACAAAAAACGAAGAGGGAAGCCTCGCCAAATGTTACGTTGGAAGGGTCACAGAGCACCGCCTGGGCGAACAATGCAGACCAGGCTTTCAAGGGCGTCTCTCAACCAACCGAAGACGCCGGCCCTCTTTGAGAATAAGGGAAGTCGACGACTTCTTCTAGTACCTTCAAAGAAGGCGCGCTTTAAAGAGGGATAGCAGTGTGGGGGGGTGGCGCGTGGAAAGGGGACGAGGCGAAAACTCTTCAGCTGGAAAAGACCCAAGGGACATTTCAGAAGGAGTCAGAGAAACCGCAAGCTGCGAACCGCCGTCCGGTTTGCATCAGCAGGCACTGCATACGTGGGGGAAGAAACGTGACGAGAGAGTCTTGCAAGCCCTAAGGGGAAATAAGAAGTAATGAACCGCGGTAAATTAGTGGCGGCAACTCACCAGGAGCGACGGGAGATAGGGGAGAGCTTCGACATGGGGCGTAGTTAAGTCAGCGCTAGACGACCCAATACTCACACAGTTGGGCAGGCCCCATGTAAGAGGGCAAAACTCTGGACACGAACCAGCGGTAAAGAAAGGACAAGATTTCACAAAAAAGAAGAGAAAAATGAACACGGATTTTTAATGAAAAAGGGGCATACCTCTGATCTGAGTCCTACGTAATGGTGCAGCACTTCCGAATCAACGACCTTGGGCGAGTAAGGAGGCGAGTCTGTTAGAGAAAAAGGGGGGAAGCTCAGCTAGTTTACGAGAAAAAAGAGCTGATCTACTAGGGGACTACGAGTCCCGACTATATGGCGCGCCGCGGGAAAATCGGACGGGTAGGGGTATGGGCATGTCAAAGGGAAAGGGCGAGTGGAAAAAAATGAAAACTTCCTTCATAAAAGAAAGTTGAAACCAATGGAAAAAAAAAAGCGGGCTCGCCTGGAGGCGCAAGATCTGAAACCTTTCAGCGGGAGACGCTGGCAAGCTAGGGAACGAGGAACGCGGGGGACCACGCTTTTTTATGAAAACAATCGGACGCGGGGCGTGATTTCACTCAAACAGGAAGATGGGGAATACAGAAGAATCGCCCTCGAGAATGACAGGAAGGCTTAGTGCCGCGATTGGGAAAATTCGTTGATGGAACGTACAATCAACGGCTAAGAAAGGGAGACATCTCCTAAGCAGGTCGGCCTATTGAGCACTGCCCTATCAACCAGGGTCACAAGGCTCAATAAGGCTCTACGGGCCAGCGAATGCAACGACATCGAAAAGGAAGGGAAATGCTTGGTTTGGAAAGGGAACCTAAAATCTACTACTCTTGCGAGAGGTAAGAAGGGCAATATCCCAACTTCCGCATGGGGGAGAACGCGTGGACGCCACTGAGTTTCTTTCACTGGGGGGAAAAGAAAAGCGAGCAGGGGGAAGTGCGATTCAGTTCTGGCGAGTAACCGCATCGACGGCGAAAGGGGACTCGAATTGACATTGGGGGGGGGGGGGTTTATCTCGCGCATGTGACTTCAGGGCAAGCACCACCGAAAAAGGTAAGAAGGAACAGGATCCGGAACAGGGAAATCATGGTTCGACACTAAAAGAGCGTACAAGTGAGTTGCGGACATATCCAGAAAGGTAGAACGATCCGATGAGAAAGAAGCACAAAAGCGGCTTGTCGAGCGTCAAAAGTAGAAACTGTTTCTTGCGATGGGCCAATTGATTCGCTCATAAGTTGGAAAGGACGCCTCCGAGCCTCTCCGTGGGAAGGGGGGAAAGGGAGAGGTGACTGCGCCGGGTCCCGCTAGGG
>Ga0179593_1593574_pt1 | contig 18878 bp, 24 predicted proteins | sample CZODoug2_1_08_16_FD_185931 | JGI IMG/M metagenome (GOLD analysis project Ga0179593, IMG submission 185931) | Vadose zone soil fungal communities from Angelo Coast Range Reserve, California, USA - CZODoug2_1_08_16fungal (PacBio error correction) | ecosystem: Environmental > Terrestrial > Soil >...
CCTTTGGTTGTGAAGACGAAAGGAGAAGGGACTCTTTTAGGGAGAAGGGAACGGTTGCGGCCTTACTGGCTTCGCAGAAGAGAGACAAGTCACCCATTGAATGAAGTGTAGTTTTCAAAAAAAAAAAACCTTAAACTCTGCAGAAAAAGGGGGGGGGGGAACGTCAAGATTGGATTTGGTGGAGAAAAACGGGGTGCGAACAGAGGTTAGGCAGTTTACTTTAAGGAGAGACTTTAAATCTTCGGAAAAAAAAAAAGGGGGGGAAATGGCGTGGCCCCAGGATTGGTGAAAACATAGCCTGGACCATGGCGGAAACATTTGGAGCAAGTGGAGATTGGTAATAAGGGGGGGGACCATGTGGCCCGAAAGGGAGGGTGAGGGGACGCATGAGCTGTCGCCGGAAGAGGGGATAGACGGAAAAAAGGAAGATCAAATTTAAACGCCAAATTGGCAGCCTGTACTGTGGAGAAAAGGGAAGTTAACCTCTATATAGGGGAAAAAAAACTGCAAGACTAGTGTTTAAAAAAAATAGCGAAATTTAATATTTGAGGCAACCTATGTAATTGACAAACCACTTCCATTGGGGGGGGGGATTCACCTAAGTTTGGAGGGGAAAAAAGGGCGCGATAGAAAGGAGTGTTGTGAAAATGTCCGGCTCCTTGGAATTGAAAAGGGTCCTTAAAAGAAAAGGGGGGGGAAAAAGCATGTTCCGGGGGGAAGAAAGTAGGACTTTGAAAGAAACTCGTTCCGGAGAAGGGTGCCCGGAAGAGAAGAAATTCTTGAAGCCACAACGCAGCCAAGAAAAAAGCCACCAAGCCTCTGACTTTCTTCATTGTCCTGACAATGGGGGGGGGGAAATAATTTTCAAAAAGAACGAAAAGAGCCAACGAAGGAATCACCTGATAGAGTCAATCAAAATTTCCAGAGTGGAAAAGGAAAAAAGGCGGGGCGGCAACTTTTTTGGGGAAGGGTGGCTCACTTCGCAGAAGTTGAACTATAGTTTCCGTCAAAGGGGGCTATATGCAACAGAAGAAGGGAGGGGGATCGGCTTTTGGGGGAGAGGAAAAAAAAGACTCATTAACTGCAGGTTCCTCTCCAAGGGGCAAAAAGCAGAGTTCCCCTTCTTTTGAGCGGGGGAGAAAGTTCTCTAGGGGAGAGAAAAAAAAGTGTTTGATGGAAAAAAGGGAGAATGACTGGTTGGGGGAGGGGGTTCGTTCTTTGGGGGAGGAGGGAAGATTATTGAAGCAAAAAGTGACTACCAGGGAAGGGATCGGATTCACGAAACACGAGGGGGAGAATGCAAGGTGGGGCCGGAGGAAGGAGGAGATAAGAGGAAGAGGAAGGAGGAAAAAGGTCCCGCCGGGGGAGCATTGGGGACCCTGGTCCTGCTTAGAGACAAAAAGAAGGCCGGAAAGAAATCCATAGGTAAAAAAAGGGAGGGCCGAGACTTCGGTCAACCTCTAATTTGGATCGAAGAAGGGGGGGATTCAGCAAAAAAAAAAAAAAAAAGGAGGAAAAACAAACGACCCTTCCAGAATATTGGGAAAGGGTATCTTCTATGGGAATGCGACAAAACACTCCCATCGTTTGGAAAGCGGATGCCCCAACGATCAGAAAAAAAAGTAAGGGAAGAGGATCCCCAAGGGGGAAAGAAAGGGACTTTTTGAGGGAAAAAAATGGAACCCTTTTTCAAAATGACCTGGGGAAAAAGAACAAAAAAATTTTGGAGGGGAGGAAAGGACCTCTTTGATGGGGGGGAGGGGGTGGGTGGCCAAATTGTTAAAGGAGTGAAACGTCCCAACCGGGTCAAATGAAAAAAAAAAAAAAGAGGGGTTTTTGTTGAGTTTGAAAAAGGGGAAGGACAATCCAACGTGGTGGAAAAAGGGGGAAGCAAAGGAAGAAAAATACCACGCCGGGGAAAAGTTAGGTGGAGAATCAAATTCATCGAAGCGGAAGGGGGGAAGATGAAAAGAAAAATTCAACAAAAGATACTGAAAAGGACAAAGGGGGAAACTCGATCTGCGACAAAGGGGGGGGGGAGAAGGGGGAGTGCCGCACCCCAAAACCACCAAAGCCCCTTAATTGTGTCGCACTGAGGGGAAGCAAAAGAGGGGAAGCCCTCAGAGGGTGATGGAGAAAAAAGAAGAAAAGAAAGGAACGCTCACTCAGTGGGGGAACGGGGACGGAAAATTCTCCTCAATAAGGTAATAAAATTCTGTTTTGCCCATTAGAAAGGGGGGGGGGAGGAGGAAAGGGAATGGTAATAGCCAAGAAGGGGAAAAAAAAGGGAACAAACGTCGGGAAGAAAAAGAAAAAAAAAAAAAAAGGGGAGAAGAAGGAAAGTTCTCCATTGGAGGAAAACAAGTAAAGCTTTTAAAAGAAAGTGGTGACGTACAGCGCGGTGTTGGGAAGGCGTGTTATCTAGGAACGAACCAAGACGTTTGGAAGAGGGAAAAAAAGGAGAGGGGAAGGGGACCAGATCAGGAAATGAAGGAAAGGGGGGGGAAGGGGTTCGTCACGTGCTCAGGCTTTGGTAGCGGGGGAGAGGATTCGGTCTTCTTTGACGAATAAAGTTACGAACTGCAGGCTGCCCTCACCCAAAAAAAGCGAGGGAAAAAAAGAGGGGGATCTCTCAACCCGGAAAAGAAGAAGAAGAAAAAAGGGGGGGTCCATAATGAGGGGGAGTGTAACAAAAAAAAGGGCGGATAATTGTTCGAGACTAAGGAAGAAAAAGGAGCCATGGGTTTCACGTCTACTGCCCCCGGACAAGATGGAAAGGAAGAAAAAAGGGACTTTATGGAAGACAGAGGAAAAAAAAAAAAAAACATGGTTTTCACTTGGTTTTTGGGAAGGGCCAAAAAAAACACTTTGCGGCCAATCCTGGTACGGCCACCGTTGCCGCTGGGACAAAAGGAGGAAGAAGATAAAGGGAAAAAGAACAAGTAGGTATGCTGTTGACAGAGAAAAGGGAAGGAAGGGGGGATCCAGAGTTAGGGAAGCAAAAGATGAGGGAAGCAAATCTCTGTGCCCAAAAAAGGAAAAAAAGGAATAAAATGGGATTTCTTATTTGAGCAAAAGGGTTAAAGCTCATCGTTGTTGTCCTGGGAAAGGAAGGGTGGCAGAAGAGAAGACAAAAAACAACAACGAGGAGGAGAAAGGGGGAAAAGGAAAAAATTTCACCCTCCAGGGACAAAAAAAAAAAAAAAAGCGCCTTCTCAAATGAAGAAAAAGAGAGAGGGGAAAAGGGGGTTGACTGGCAAAAGGAATTGGATAAAAGGAGGACAAAAGGGAACCCGGAAAAAAATGCGTAAACCCAGGAAAAATCAGGATCAAACTGCAATTAAATCGTCGACGGCAAAACTCCGGGGGAAAGTGGGGGGAAAGAAAATCATCATGAGGGAGGGGAGAAGGAAAGAAACCATCGGCACGGTGGACGTCCAATTGCAGGGGGTGGGACCTCGGAATGAGGGGGGGGGAAAAAAAAAAGGGTTTCTGGGACACCGAAAAGGGAAGAAATTACATCCGGAAAAAAAGAAAAAAACGTCCGCAAGGGAGACGCTTAAAACATGAGCGCCTGGAGAAGAGGAGGACGACAACCAAGCGGGACATTTCGGTCCAGCCTGGGGGGAAAAAGAAAGGTCCTGACAAGGGGGGAGGGAAATCCCTCTGAACGGGGCAAAAGGGGGTGAAGCTCGAAACGAGAAAAAATAATCTTCACCTTCGGCGTGGGGGGAAAGGAAGGGGACCAGTTCCAGATGATACGTGGAATGCAGAAAGAAAAAAGGAATAGACCTCTACAATCCCAAGGAGAAGAACCTCACCATCTGCTCAGTGCCTTCAACTAATCTGGGAATCCTTACCGCAGTGGGAGACAAAGCAAAGCTCTCTGGGGAGGGGGGCACAGCTGCGATAACAACGCGACAAAAGGGGGGGGGACGACGAAAACTAAACGGGGACGGGAGGGAAGAAAGGAAAAGGGGGCAAGAAAATCATGAAAAAAAAAATCGGGCTCGCACATTAGAACGAATTTGTGTCCGTTTTTCCTGTTCTAGGGAAGAAATTTCCTCGGCCCAAAGAAGGGAAAAAGAATCAAAGGGGAGATCACAAACTGATAATTGTCCAACAGCAGGAGGGGGGGAAAAGGGGGGGATCATCGCCCGTTGCTGCCGGCAGCCACGTAAAACACTGAGTGAGCGCTCTTTCCAAAAAAGGAAAAAAAAAAAAGAAAAAAAAAGCAACCCCTGGGGAAAGGGGAAACTTTTGCATGGCCTGCTGGAAAGGAAGGAAGCCACCATTCCGGGCTGTGCGGACAAATCCCAAAAAAAACTGGGGCTCCAATAAGCGCGTTGCCCAGGGAGGAAGCTTGTGAGTGTGGGAAGAAAATTCGCTGAATGAATGCCGCTTTACCAGGGGGAACCGCTGCCTGTGGGGGGGGGGGAAAGAAAGCTTTGGCGGGGAGGGAAAAAAGGGGATGACTGACGGAACAGTTAAACAAAGGGTTTTGCTAGGGGGAAGGGAGTTCTGGTCAAAAAAATCAACCAACACCATCGGGGTTAGGGGGGGAGGGGGGAAACGTTTTTGGAACGGTAAGAAAGGGGGGGATTTTGCACACAGAACCCCAATCAGCGGAAATAATCGAACGCAAATTTTTCGTTAACTTGGGGAGGTTGTACACGGGGGGCCATTTGTGAAAAAAAAAATCTTGTCCAATAAGAGTTCTGGAATTGCTAAGGCTGAGCGTGGGGAAAAAAACCGTAAAGGACTGTGTGGGGGAGACGATCCTAGCCGGAACCTCCAGTCCGCCAAAATATTCTGGCCCGAGGAGATCTCTTAAGTCCACCGGAGCCGAGGAAAAAATCTCATTTCGTACCTGCAAAGAAAAAGGAAACTCCCTCTGATAAAGAATTCCATTGGGGCAAAGGAGAAAAGCCAGACCAGTTCACGCCCCCTGCCGACAGAAAGGAAGCCCGGAAAGGGGAAAAATCCTTCTTGATGCAAGCAGAAAAAAAGGGGCAATCCTGAACGAGGTGTCGTAGAAAATCACCCGTGGGGGGTCCATCCTGGTCGTAAAAAAAAAAGGGGAAAGAAATCATCTGCCGCAGCAAAAAAAAACACCAGCCAAAAAACCAGAGTACGTCGATTTGGCCGGCAAATTTTTTGCTCGACCGAGGCGGGGGTATTTACAACGATAAAAAAAAAGGGGGAAATGCTGACCCTGCGCAAACCCTGCAAAAAGCTCAATTCTCGGCGGGAAAAAAAAAAAAAAAAGTCGCAAAAAAAGGTACTACGTAGCCCCCGCCGATCGCGAAAGGAAAGGAAGAAAGTGTTTGTATGCGAAAAAAAAAAAATCTGTAACTAACATGTGCCGGCGGCAAAAGTTCAAGTTTCACTCAGGAGCGACTATCCTTTGGATTTCCTTCGCGTATTGTGGCGGAAAAAGAGGAAAAAGTTATTCCAACCAAGAAAAAAAAAAAAGCTACTAATCCAGCTGGGGGGGGGGAGGTGTTTCCCGGCCAAGGGGAAGGGGAAAGCAATTCTTCTTCTGGCCGACTGGGGGGAACCATTTCGCCCGGAAGGGGGAGCTCAACTGGCAGAAAAAAAAAGCCATGCCTTGAAACATTGGTCTGTTCCCGGACAGTCCAAAAAAAAAACAGGAGAGGGGGGTCAAACTCCGATCGTCACTGGGCTTGACAAGAAACCTTTTCGTTGCGCGCAAGTAAAAAAAAAGGTGCCTCGGCGATAAGGCTCATCTTTTGTATGCAGTAAACACTGACGAATTTCATCCACTGAAAAAGAAAAAAGACCATCCTTTAAATTGGCACGAACAAAAAAAAATTAAAACATGCCCGAAAAAAGAAAACCATAATTCTTTGGGGGGGTTTCTATCCTTGGATCTCCTCTTTGTATTCCATCACTTCTATGAAGCAAGCAGCAGACTTCAAGCTTAAAAGGGGAGGGGAGCCCTCAGGCCAAAAGACAAAATGCATGGACAATCTAAATCACTGGGACGGGGAAAAAGGGCTATTTGTTTTTTGGAAAAAAAGCCTGCCCAAAAAGGAACCTTGTGGTTAACGTGGAAAAAAAAGTACTTCTCTGGCCAAGCCATGAAATTCCACCAGTTTGCAGATTTGTTCGCACGAAAACAGCAACCACCATCAATGCTGGGGCAAAAGAAAAGAAAAAGGGGTTTTCGCAGCTTTCAAAAAAAAAAAAAAAAAAAAAAAACCTGCAATGGAGGGAAGGAAAACCTCGAAAATTTCGGCCGCCGCCAGTAAGAAAAAAGGATTTAAAATACGGCCTCCCGAAAAGAAAAGGAGACGTTCCCAGCGGCGAAAAGAAAGGATCAAACGACACAACTTAGGAGGGGAGAAAAGAGAGAGGGGGGGGGGGGGGGGGCCGCTTGACGCTGGGCGCTCCTTATCGTAATCAAAAAAAAAAAAGGGGGTGCCGTCTTACTGGAGGCGGACCGAAATCGCGGCCCAGAAAAAAAAAGGGGGGAAAGTGCCTTTTGCTGAAAAAGAAGAGAGACTTGTACCTCTTTCGAAAACGAGGGGGGAAAAGGAAGGATTGAATGGTTTTCCGGGAAACGGGTGAGAACATAGCTTTGCGCAAGAAGGGGTCCGAAGAGGACTTTAATCGGCGTGGGAAAGGGTTTCATGGGCTGGGGACCGGAGTTTGTCCAAACCTAGCAAGGGGGTCACGGAGCAAAAGAAGCTTTAAAAATGTGGCCTGAGCAAAAAATGGCATGGATGTTTCGGAATGCGCCTAGAAAAGGTTCTGGATAAGCGAAAGGGCTCCAATGTAACAAAACCGTTGAGACAGCTGCCTGTAACTTTTGGGGAATTTCCCGCGAAGAAAAGACATTCATCCTGCCCGGGGTCCGCCCTAAAGGGCGCAGTGTGATATAGAGAAGAAGAGGCATGTTGAGGGAACCATTTTGGAACACCGAATTGTGCACAGCCGCCAAAGAAGGGAGTTGGCGAGTCCGGCGCAAGGAAAATGTCCTGGAAACGAAAAAAAGTTCCAGATGGGCGGTTTGGGATGCCAGTTGAGCGCGAGGTTCCCCTTAGTGCAGAGAAGAAAGGAAAGCACACGCCCGAAAAAACCAGCCACAAGCCTCGGCTGAGATCTGGCCTGAAGGGGTTTAATCAATTTTCCAACAACGCAGAGAGAACCAAACGCGAGGAATCAAACGATAGAGTCAGCTGAGTTTTTCTGTCGTGGGCAGAAAGGGGGGGGGTCCATAATTGTGGCAAAAGGAGAAACACCTTAACGGAATATGGAACGACGCTATAGGCCAGATCGCCTAAGTATCGGAGGGGGGAGAGGGGACAAAATCCGAATTGAGCGGTCAGCATAAGATGGCTCGGGGGGCTGGTTGTAATAAAAGGGGTTTCGCCGAGGTCGAGAAAACAAAGGGAAAAATCGAAATGCTGGGGAGGTCTTTTGGTGGGCTGGGGGGAGGGAAAAAAAAAGTCCTGGTTTGTACGACAAGGAACCACGGGTGTGATCGATCACGAAAAAAGGCGCGAAGGAAGGAGTCAATCCCGGCGGAAAGGAAAAAATGTGGTTTAGCAGGGGGCGCGGGGACGGGTCCCCCTGACCTTTCGAGCAAAAAGGAAAAAGGAATATCCGAGTGAGCGAAATGCATGTCGGGGGAAGGAGGAGGGCTTTTCTCCGTGGATGGGCACGAGGCTCGACTCCCACGCGGGCCCAGAAGGGGGGGAGCTGCTCTATGAGGAAAAAAAAAAAAAAAGACCAGCCAGGTGCGTGCCCGTCAGGATCCAGCAAACGGAGCCATCCGCAAACGTAGAAAGATTTTTAGAAGGGGGTTGCGCACAAAGGGGGAAAAGCCTGTCCAAAGGGACGAAAATTTTTTGGCGAAAGATTCCGCTGAGGGCAGGTTTTTTGTAAAAAAAAAGCCAGTGCGTACCGGGGGGACCAACCGGGTCAAATACCGCACACCGGGAGGGGGGGTTTGTAGTTTTTGACAAAAAAGGGTTGTTTGAAAATGGTTGAGGAACCACGCCCGCCCATTCTGGGGGAATGAATGAAAAAAAAAGCGCCATGGGGGAAAAAAAATCACAATCTTCTGCCCGAAAAAAAAAAAGAGGCGCACAGTGGTGGGCATGGATTGGACGCCAACGCCGGAATTGGAAAAAAAGGGACCTCCGCCATTCAAGGTGAAGAAGGAAGGAACTCCCGATAAGAAAGCGGAGGGGGAGGGGGCTTTCCTCAACGGGCGCTAATCCAGTCCCAGCGGAAAAAATATCCCAGTTTGGGAAGGGTAATCCGCCCCGGCGGAAAAAAGTCGGTATTCGAGCCCAAGTAGCTGTGGATGATGCGGAAAATAAATTCGTAGTGTGCGGAAGGGGGGAAGTGTTTATCGCGAATGAAAAAGGGACACACTGCGATTCCGATGCGGGCAGATCGGGAGAGCCAGATTGGTGGAGGTGGAAAAAAAGGGGTTAGCTGAGATGACGATTCGGTCTGAGGGAAAAAAAGCACGGGTGGAAGGAAGGCTGCCCTCACCCAAACGCAATCGTTGGAGCGCTCCCACACGGGGGACTCCACATGTGGGGGGAACAGAAGTGGATTGAAACCCAGCTGAAACCGGAGGAAAAGTCCGTGCGAGGGCGCGAAAAAGGAAAGTCCCGCCGGAGTTTTTTGGGGAAAAGGAGCCGCGCTGGTACCCCGAACATGGTCGGGTTTTTTTTTTGGAAATTCGAGGGCAACCCAAAGGGGAGGCCCCTACCGGGCCGGAGAACCGCGATTGGATGATTTCAAAGCCAAAAAGGGAGGGACCGACGATTTCATGACGTTTGGATAGAGGAGTGTCAGGGTGTACGCCCCTGGGAAAGGGGAATCAATTCTGTGCCAGGAGCCTGGCTTCTTGATTTAGGAAAAAAAAAGCCGGTTTGTCCTGGAGGGGAATTGGCGGTGGCTTCTCTCAAAAACAAACAAAAGGGGTCACAATGCCCCAAAATTCACGGAAAAAAAAAAAGGGAGCTATGAGACGGAAGAAAAAAAGCCCCAGCTCTATAAAATCCCTGAATTTTTGACTGGGGGGGGCCAGAATTTGGATCCACCCGCCCCAGCCCCGGGGAAAGTCTTAACACCGAACTCCTGGAGAAGAGAAAAAAAGCAACACAGCATTACCAACGGCGTGGGCTTGGGAGGCGGCAGCCAGGGGAAGGGCCTTACCAAGTATTGGCCCGTGTGGTTGAACCGAGAATTTCAAAAAAAAGGGGTTTTTCTTGGGGAGGTACAAAAAGGTTCCGAAACTGGAAGCGACGCTGGAAACCAAAAAAGGGACGTCTCGTCCAGGCGCGCCAAAAAAAAAAGGCAAAATCCCTTCAGGGGGGTCTTGACCACCAATGTGGAGGAAACCAAACTCCCTCCGCTTTTCCGGGAATCCACGAGAATACCTAATTCGGGAAGTTTTGTGTTAGGGCAGCCCCGGAAAAGGGGAGGGAATTCGAAAAAGAAGACCAGGGAATCCGGGATTCCCGCTACAAACAGAAAAAGAAACAACCCCACCAAATCTGGAAAAGGTCCCGATCTGGTCAAAAGGAAAAAGGGGGGTGCGCCTCTCCACGCCCTCGAGGGTTCGTTTTCATAAAACACGCGACAAAAAAAAACCGACGAATTTTATGAAAGGGGAAAAAGGCCAGCCTCATAAACAAGCGCCACTTCGCAGAGACTTTGTCCCGTGGGTTCTCCCTCGGGAGCGTAATTAAACCAAATCATCCCCGTGCACCCGCGCAAAAGAAATTTATGGGGCCAACAGCATGGACCTTGGGACGGGAGAGAGGGGGTTGCCTGAAAAACGTTGTTTTCCACTTTGAGTGAGAAAAGGAGGGGAGGCGGAAAGCCACAAAGGCAGGCTTCCCAAGTTGAATTGGATCGGGAAAAAATTCCGGCCAGGGCCCAGGCGCCACCACAGGGTCTCTTAGCTTTCCTCAGAGAAGGGTTTAATGTTTCAAACCGAAACTTTTTTGTTTTGGTTCGCCTAAACTTTCTGGAAAAGGGAAATATTCCAGCAAGTTGGGGGGCGAACGTGGGTCTTTGGTTTATGACGGCGGGGGGCAACAACGTTGGCATTGAAAAATACACCAACCACATCGTGTTCGGGGGGGGGGGAACCTTTTTGGGGGGCAAAAACGAAAACGGCGCCTGGACAACCACCAACCTGACCCCATCACAAAACTCAAATTTTGAAGAGAGGGGGTGCCATCACAATTTTGGGAAACGGGTGTGCCAGGTGGTGCCCACGAAAAGGGAAAAAAGATTCCTCGGCGGAGGGGAACTGATCGTTGGAAAGCCGCCCCGTAAACGAACAAACTCTGGGGTGGTTCGATCAAAAATAGCCGCTCCTAAAAAAAAATAGTCTGTCCCGCGGGGGACCGTGGATCCCTCATCCAACACGGAGACAAAGATCGAAATTCGCGACCTTCCTACCGGGGATCGCTCCACTCATGAAGCTTTTAACGGCCGGGAAGAAGGGCGCGAAAACCAGTCCCGGAATACATGCGGAACCAAGTTGGAAGCAGGGAAATGCGGTATAGAAGGGAAAAAACCCTCCACCCTTGGAGTTTCTTGAAATCGAGAAAACCGTGTCCATCTGGTGCAAGTTAAAAAGGCCGGTGGAAGAATAATTCTGCCGCAGCCCAAAAAAAAAGGACCTTTCGATTTGGGGAAAAACTCGACCGAGGCGAATGAAAACTATCAAAGACAAAACGATTGAGCACTGAACTGCGCGAAAAAAAAGAGTCTGCTTTTGAATCAAACCGAATACTACGGCCAGAATCGACTAATCGCAAGAAACGGAAATATAAGGAGCCTTTGAAGCCAACAATAGGGGCACCGCCGGCAAAAAGTTGGTCTGGACAACCTGAACGCTAAAAATTCCGTTGAGTTTCCGGAAAAAAAAAAAAATATTGTGGCTGGGCTTCTTTCCGGGAAGCGTCGTTGGAAAAAATTGTACAACCCCCAAGGAGCCCCAGCTCCGAAGGGGGGCCCCCTGGTGAAAAAAAAAATTCCGGCCGTGTGGGACCGGAAGAATTCCGTCTCTGCCTTACGAAAAAAAATTAACTGGGTGGTCAACTGGGCCAGAATCAAAAAAAGGGAAAAACCATGGTGAAAAACTGGTTCCGGACAGGGCAAGCCCAGCGCGGGAAGGGAAGTTATTTCAATCTTCTCCGAGGGGAATAACCTTTCGGTGGAGCTAACAACTGGAGGCAGGGGGGCCTCCGGTCCAAAAAAAAGGGCGCCGGGAAAAACCCTCGATGGCAAGGGTCCCCTATTCATCCGAGGAAAGTCACTGGGGGGGCAAAATAAAACAGGCAAGGAAAAAAAAATTCCTTTGAGATATCGTTCGCGCCCTCTTTATTTTATTCCCACCCTTCGAAAACCAGGCGCAAGCCGATCATTCCAGCCTCTTCCAGGAAAGGGGGCCAAAAGCATGGTCGCACAGAAAAGGGGTCCAGGCTATGTGTGGTTGCCAAAAGCCGGCACCAGTTGTGGTTTGATCCGATTAAACTGACGGACTGGTTCGTTAATGATTACGTTTCCTCGACTCCAGGAAGGCGTGCCAAAGCTAGACTCCCGCAAAAAGGAAATCTTTTGACGGCAAAAATTTTTTCGCAAGGAAAAAAATAACAGCAGCCAAAACCTGCAGGAACTGGAATTGCTTGGGAAAAAAGATTCGGAAAAAAAAAGCCAGTAAGCCCGCAACAGGGGGGGGACGGCTTCCCGTCCGGCAACGGCAGGACACGTCCAGCGGCAAATCAACAACACCAAAGGGGAGGGGGAGATTCTTTTGGGGGGGGGGCCTCTTGAAACCGGCTCCGGTTGAAAAAAAAAAGCCGTAAAGCCCTAGGGGGAGCCTTACTGTCGGAAGGAAAAACGACGGCCAGCCAATTCAGTGACATGCAGTTTGGCTGCTGGGAAGGAAGCCTGCGAAACGCGAAAGGGACCGTCCAAGATTGATAGGTGGTGGCGAAACATAGGTTTTTGCAAGCAAGGTGACGGGGAAGTGGCAACGCCCGAAAGAAACCAACTTTTCGGGGGGGCCTTCTTTTGACCAACATTCTGGGGACCATGGCGCACGTGCAGGGGGGGCCATTCTGGGGACACCATTTTGAAGAAGTGATGGTTCCGCTACGGAAGTGGCCTGAGTTCCATAGGAAGGGCTGGGAATGGGGGACGCCAATTGGAAAGAAAACGTGCCTGAAAAGGAGACCCGCGAGAAAATCGTGGACGTACAGGCAAACCAATCGGAGTGTTTTCCGCCTAAAAAGAAAGGGGGGTCTCGACCGGGGACCTCCTTCAGTTTGGGGAAAAGTTATGCACCCGCAGTAGGCGAGAGATCCGGAAGTTTGGGGTTCCGGCGCCGTCCGGCAAACAGAGGAAATGTGGCCGGTTTGGGCTGGAATTCTTCCAGTTGAGAAAGAGAGAATGGTTTCCCGTACTTCATCACACTCCGGGAAGACCACAAGCCTCTGCTGGAATCTGGAACTGCCAACGGGGGTTTTTCCAACGACGCAAAGTCAACGGATATATCCAGCTGAAGTTTGCGGCGTGGGGGCGGCAAAATGTTGGGTTGGAGGGGGGGGCTAGCGTCGCATAAACACCGTAGAAAGCCCGATAGGCCATGAGAGGAGGGTGCGCGGGATCACAAAGAATTGAGCAGCAGGTCGCGCCAAAAAAAAAGAGGGCTCTTTTTTATCGGGGGGGGAGCCTCCGGTTCGAGAAAAGGAAAAAGGGAAGATGTCTGTTTTGTGAGGGAAGTCTTCTTTGGGTGTGGCTGCGGAAAAACTGGTTTACGACCAGATGGGGCACGAAACACTCGGTAGATTAAGTCGAAGCGACTCCGCCCTTCCAAAAGGGGGAAAAAAAAACTGTTAGCAGGTCCAGAAAAAAAAAAAAAAAAGGGACTTCGCGCCCCAGAGAAAGCAAAAAAGATGCAGGTCCCCCAAAAAAAAAAAACCCCCCCCTAATTCGCGAATTTCGAGGGGGCTCCGGTGGATGGTTCCAGCAAGGAGCTCCGGCTCAAAAAAAAAGTATTTTGGAGCGTCCTAAATGATCGAGGGAGACGGCGGCTCCAAACCGGGATTAAACGAGCCAATACGCCGAGGGAGGGGGGGGGTTTTCGTTTGAATGCCCCCTTTCAAAATGAAAAAGGAAAGAAATTTGCGTTGGCGCAAAAATGGATAAGCCTGAATGGGGTTTCATGTTTGTGCCAAAAAAAAAACCGGGGTCAAATACCGCAAAAATGTTTGTGTAGTTGACAAAAAAAAATTTGTTGAAAATGTTGTTCGCCGTCATAAAAGACCACGCAAAAAAAAAAAGGGAAGGAAATCGAGAAAGCAGAGGGAGCGAAAGTTCCGGAATGGACAAGCCATTCACCCGCACCCACCGGAAATCTGCTCACCAGGGAGGGATTTCCTCACTCAGGGGGGGGGGACCCTGTCGGTTACACCGCCCGCAAGTTCAGGGGAAGCCGCGAGGGGAAAAAAAAAAATCCCGAGAAGAAGGCTGAAAAGAAAGGCCGGCAAAATTCCCGGAAGGAAAAAACAGTCCCATGCGAATGCCTGGGTGGCCCCTAATCAGTTTGGAGAGAAGGAAAAGCCCGTCTTGGACGAGAAAAATTCGACCTAGTTTCGAGGGACTTCAAAGCTTCATAAAGTCAATAGTGTGCAGTCCCGCGCGTGGGGGAGGGAAGAACCAGAGAGCGTGAGAGGGAGGGGAACGGGGACCAATCGGGATACCGGCGCAAGGCTTTGTAGCGGGGAAAATGGGATTCGGTCGTCTTCGAATTCACGTATCTCGGGAAAACAAACTCGAGGTGGGGAAGAAAACGCTCACTGAAAGCGAGAAAAGGAAAAAAGACCAGAAATTAAGGGATTGAGAATCGGGACCGAGGGCAGCCTGGCTAGACGATCAGTGTTCAGCGTGATCCTCGGAAAGTGTTTTTGGGGAGGATGGAGCCTCCGGTTCCAAACAAGAACCTGGGTTTCAGGGCCGAGGGCAACCCCAAGGAAACACCTGTGCCGCTGGGAAAAATGGATGATTTCAAAGCCCCAACCCCAGGAGTAATGCTGTTGGCTGCGACGATTCATCAGTTTGGAAAAAACCGGGTCCGGTGAAGAAATCTGTTTGCCCAGTCCAAATTCAAAAGGGGGGGAAAAGTGGTAGCAGCGCGGTCTCGGGACAGCGTTGTCCCCAGGGGAGTGAATTTGGGGGCCATTGGGGGGGACAACACCAACGGCAGGAGGAAAGGACACCAAATTCACTCAGGACAACCCGCAGGAAAATCAGAAATCCAGCCCTCGTAATACTAGGGGGGATTTTTGACGGGGCGCACAGATTGATCAAAGCCCCCAAAAAACCGAAACTCCTGGAAAAAGGAAATCCGTCCGTCCGCCGCCAAGCATTATACGGGCCGGGTGGGGGCTTGAAATCAGAGACGTGCCCCAGCTGCCACGGTGGGGGGACCGCCCTTTGGGTTTGCAAAGGAATTTTTCAAAAACCAGGGAAACCCAAAGGGGGCTGGGGAACTCGCGAAAACAATACATTAACTCCCTTGAAAGGGACGGGCAGAAGAAAAAACATTCTCCGGATGACCAAAAGAAAAAAAAAAAAAAGACCAGCCCGCGCGGGGGGTTTTCAAATTCCCCCCAAAAAAAAAGATGAAAAAAATGTGGAGTTCCTCCCTCTCGATTTGGGTTCCCGTGAGCAGGGAAAGGACTTTCAGAAAGTGAGGGCATCCTCAGTTAAAGGGGAGAAAGAATACCGAATCCGTTCCACTTATTCCGCTACAGCCTGCAGAAAAAACATTCTGCCTCAAATCGGAAACCTATTTGGTCCCGGAGGAGCCCTTTCTCCACCTCAAAAGCCCTGGTTCCGTTCAAGAACCCCCCCCCCCCCCCCCCCCCCCCGCGATAAACGCGCTGGGAAGAAAAAAAAATTTATGAAAGCTTTTGAAGGGGGGAAAAAAAAGCCGCACTCGGCTTCGAATAAAGGGGGGGTTCCGTTTTCCTGACCTTTCCTCGGCCAGAAGAACCGTGCGCCTCCCAAACTGATAAGCGCCTGGGACGGTAGAAAAGCCTTGTTTTTGCGGCAAGAAAAAAGGGAGCTTTTCCTTAAGGACTCGGGAGGGCGGAAGCAAAAAAGAAGGGCGCCGGGACAAAAAAGAGCGCCAAAATCCGGCAAGGCCAACTGATCAATTGCGCAGATGGAGCTGTGGGGCCCGGGGGGGGGGGGAAGGGTGATTTTTGAATGGAAAAAAAGTCCCCATGGGCCTTTGGGGGGGGACACCCTCAGAGGCCAGAAGGGATGGGCGGGTGTCAGGGAGCGGAAAAACATTTTGGGGTTGCAGAATTTGGAAAAAAAAACAACAAGAGGGTTTCGGTGGTGCGGTAATTTAAAAAAACCCTGTTGGGCCGGTACGGCCACAACCTGAACCAAAGGGAAATTCCACGCGCAAATTTGGGAGAGGGGTTACCTTTGGGGGTTTAACGGGAAAGGGGTGCGCAAACTAAAAGTTTCTCCGGAAAAAAAAATTTGCTCCGAAAAAAGTTGGAAGCCCGTCAGAGGGGCCTTTTTGCGAAGATAGCCGCGCCTTTCCGAAGGGGCCGGTGCTGGAAAAGAGGAGCCCTAAAAGGAGGATCCACCGGAAGCAAAGATCGGGGGGTTCCAAAAATCTGCATCTCGCCTCGAGGACACTTCCCTGGTCTTTTACGGCCGGGGGGGGGGGGCTCGAAAGACCCGTCAGGAAAGGTCCTGACCACGTGCCGGAAGTGAGTATCGACTTCCTGGAAAGGAGACGCACCCCTGCAATCTGAAATGTCTTGATCGATCACAAAATGGGTCGTAAACCAGGCGTGGTATAGAGTCTGCGAATCAGAAAAAAAACTTTTTTCTGAGAAAAAAAACACAAAATAAGAGCACCAGCCGGAACTTCGATTTGGGCCATCAAAAGTGTTCTCGGACCGAGGCGACATTTATGGGAGAAATCTTGAATGCTGGGAAGAAACAACCGGCAGCTCAATTTTTAGGCTTGGGATCAAAAAAGCGTAAACTAAAACACGATCTGGACGATCGGCAACGTTTACGCGGTGGGGTTTATGCCCAGGTGAGCCCCCCAACGGAAACAAAAAAAAACGGGAAAAAAAGTTCACTCTGGACATAGCTTTTGACGAAAACGTTGATTTCCTCGGGGTCTTTCTATTTCTCTGCGTAAACGGGAAAAAATTTTATTCCAACGAGAGGCCAAGCTACGAGGGGCTGGTGATTAAAGGGGTGGGCTGAAGATTAAAACTCTGAACTACGGGAAACCATTTAGAAATGTTCGCCTCAAAGGGCAGCCCAAGCCGGAAAAAGAAAACATTTTTCCCTGGGGTTACGAACAGGTCAGCATCGCCGGAACTCAAAAACTCATCCGGAAAAACGGGCCTGTGAAATATTCGGGGGGCGCCCGCCAAACTGGGAAGGCGGAAGCCTCGGTTCAAGAAAAGAAAGGCGCTTTTTTTGGAGTGAGGCGGAAACACTAGGGGATGGCAGTCCCATGGCCCACGATTCGTTCACTGTCAAAGTAAAGAAAAAAAAAGGCTTGGGTTCAAGTGGCGATAGGGGGCCCGCTTATTGAGGAAAATAGGAAGCAGGCCCGCAGATCACTGCCGCCGCCCCCGAGCAAAGTGGCCCAAAAGCCAGGGGACAATCTGACAAGGCGCCAACGTGGACAGCCATGGGTTCCAAAAAAAAAGCCCGGCCAAAAAAAAAGGTGTGGTTTCACGGCAAAGGATTAACGTCGCGGCCACCATAAGTCCCAACAGTGCGGCCAAAGCGGGTTTTCGCACCCCGCCAGACCACCATAAGCACCAATCATCCGCCGTGGAGACCGCATGAAACAGCAGAAAAAAGGGGGAAATTTGCTGGCCGCGAATGAAGGCGGCCAAAAAAAGCAAGGAATTAGGGGCCTTTAACGCGGCCGGCCGCCGGCGTCCAGCGGGCACAAATCAACAACAAAAAAGGAAGAGAGAATTCTTTGTTGGGGCCCGAAGGGAAAGTTGAACTCGCGGAAAAAAGGTGTTGGCGGCCTTTACTGGAGGGAAGGGGCCAGCAATTTTCCAGTTCAAAATGGGTTTGGACTGCTGTTCATGCGGACAAGAAATTGATGGTGCCGTAGGACTGCGGTGTGCGAACGGGGGGAAAGCAAGGTGACTTCCGGCGGACCGGGCCCGACGTAAATAGGGTTTCCATGTCGTGGGGGAAAACATATCCTGGGACCATAACTTAGATTGTCCCATGGATTTGGCCAATTGGGCCTGAGAGGTTTCCGCCCTGAGCCAGGAGGGCTTGGATAAAGCGGAAAAAATGGAACGCCCTTGTTAGCGACCGGCCTGTGACTTTTGCCAGGTGAAGGGAGTGGACAGTCAGAAGGAGGGTTTCCGCAAGGTCTCGACCGATGAAGTGAACCGCCGACAGTTTTTGTAGCGCGAAAAGGCCACCGCCGGGCGAAGAAAAAAATCGGTAGAACTGGTCGGAACAGAACTGTTGAAAAAATCAATGGGCCCGGGGGTGGGCTGATTCTGCCATTGAAGAAAGGGGGGGACCGTAGGCCAGAGAAGAAGGACGCCCGAAATCAACCAGAAAGGCCTTCCGTATCGGTGGGGGCCTGCAACCACTTGGGGGTGGGTTTTTCCAAAAAACTCCGAGGAATCAACCGGAGGAAAGAGGTGAACTTTTGCGGCCGTGCGGGAATGGTGTTTCAAAGATTTGGTCACCGGAAGAAATATTTCCCGTCGGGGGAGGGGGGAGAACGTAGTCATCGGACTTTGCCAGTGACTGCAGTCACAGGGACCAAAGTTTTAAGCATCAGAGTGCTCTGGGAAAAAACATCGGTCGAGAACAAATTTTGTGGGGGATGCTTGTTTGCGGGGGGGGGATGCGGCCAGAATTATTATCACAGGAGGGGGGGTTTTACGACAGATGGACCCGGGGATCGAAAAAAGGAAAGAGGCAGGGTGCGGGCGAAGGGGGGGACGATACGCACATCGGCTTTTCAAAAGGGTCCAGCCTGTCTAGCCAGGGGCCGGGAAAAAAAAAAAATCGCGCCCACGCCACAAGAAGAGTGATGCGAGGCGAGAGGGGGGGGAAAAAAAATTTTTCCTAATATGGGGAGTCCGGTGATTCAGCTAGGGCCCTCCGCCGGAAAGGGAACCATATATTTGGCGGAGGAAAGAGCAACCACGACCAGCGTTTACGAAAACAGCCGAGCAATCCGCCGAGGATTCCGGCAGAAAATACGCCACATGCCCCCAAAGAAAAAAAAAAAAAATGCCTGGCCCAAGACGAAAATTCGTGGCGGAAGGGGAGGGGGTTTCCAGGTTGGGGAGACCGGCCCCAACCGGGGTTCAAAAAAAAAAAGGGTGTTTTGGTTAGTTACCGGAAATTCCTGCGCCCAACGTTTGTTGAAAAAGGGAAAAAGAAAAACCACGCCGCCCAAAGAAAGCAAAGTCAAATCGGAGCCGGCATTTTTTCGGGGGGAAGTGGGGAAAATCACAAGATGCTTGCCCGCCCCGGGCACTGCGAAAGAGGGGATCAGTGATTGGCAAGGGGGACGCTCGGTCCCGCGCCCAAAAAAGCCAAGGTGAAGCCGCGCAGGGTGCTGTAAAAGAGAAGAATCGGCTCACTCGGGAAAATGCCGGCCCAAAGGCGGAAAAGCACAGTCCCAGCTGAAAGGTTTGCCCAAACAAGTTTGGAGCGCAAGGAAAAAAAAAAAGTGGCCGAGAAAACGGAAGGTTCGGAGCCCGTAGTGCGGCGGAAATTCAAAGCTTTTTGGGGCGGTCCGCAGGTGCGTCCAGCGCCGTTGG
>Ga0179593_1156535_pt1 | contig 18877 bp, 25 predicted proteins | sample CZODoug2_1_08_16_FD_185931 | JGI IMG/M metagenome (GOLD analysis project Ga0179593, IMG submission 185931) | Vadose zone soil fungal communities from Angelo Coast Range Reserve, California, USA - CZODoug2_1_08_16fungal (PacBio error correction) | ecosystem: Environmental > Terrestrial > Soil >...
AAACCCAGCTAAAACAAAAAAGAAGAAGAAAATACGGAGTCTAAGTGGGTGAAGCCACACGTTAAGGCCGGTAACCGTACGTGTGGGGTCGTGAAGAAGGGAGCCGAGGAAATACACCGAAAAGTCTGTAAGGGGGGAACACATTCACAAAAAAACAGTAGAAAATTAAAAGAAGGAAGCAGGCAGAAACGGTTGCAGATCAAGAACCAACAATGGCATACGACTGAAGCAAGATAAAATGAGGGCCATACTAAGAAGGGAACCAAAAACCTCAACCGTGAGAATATACTCAAGGACAGGGGTATGGGGCGCAAGGGAAATAATAGCCTGGCGTAGGCCGAAGAGGAAAGAGCGCAGCAGGTCACATGGACAATTCGGTACGGCCGTGCCCCAAATTCAGGCCCAGATGCATCAGTCAGTGAAACCCGGTGTCTCAAAAATGAAGTCACCAGGAGTGGGATCGTACTAGAGAAGACAGTGAAGCCGCAAAGGACCAATCTCAGAAGCCGAGGGGACAGATCAATGAAGGAATGAAACAGGATGGGACGAAGATAAATATCTCAAAAAGAAAAAGCGTAAAAACTAACGGCGGAAAAACGATATGAGGGGAGCAAGAGGATGGCTGAATGACTTCAAAGGAGAACAGTGAAAGCGTGGACGAGAAAGCATGAGCCAGAAATAGAGGGGAAGGACACAGAAAACAGGTCGTGAAAAAAAGTACGACGGGGGAAATGACGCCTTAGTTTTAGGGGGCTGGAAAAAATCAAAAAGACAAAAGGAGGAATCCAGACGCTCTTGGGTGGAAGCAAGAGGGATCAAAGAAAACGAGAATGTATGCATTGAACCAAAGAGTACACACAATCAACAGGGCCAAGGATTGAAAAAGAGTAGTGCACTGAACAAGACCGGGTGCCCGAGGGGAGTAGCTTCTACCCATGGAGGGAGATTAAAGATCGTTCCTCAAAAAGTGAGGAAGGAGTTTGGGGTCTCAAAACGAAAAAGGGAGGATACACAAGTATATGGGAAAAGAGCAACTCCTAAGAGATCAAAAAATGGAGAAAAAAGGAGGAGAAAATCATAGTGTACAAAAGGGCATCCGACAGTAAAGGAAGGTATAACTGAGGACAGAATAGACAGGACCAAGAGGACCGAGAAAGGAGAGATACAGGAGCGAGAAAGCTTCACAAAGCCATGACAAAGCCGCCCGAGGGACTGGAGCACCCGAAGAACAAAACAGAGAACGCCCATGAGGGGAAAAACCTTCATCAATCGACGTCACATGTGACAAACCCAGGGGTAGGACAGAGTGAGAGTCCTAAGAAACTATTTAGGGGGGTAACTTCGGGAAGCGTCGACGAAAAAAAAAACGCTCTCTAGCTGAAATGAAAAATTTAGCACAGAAAAAGGCGGGCCACAAACAACGACCCGGGGAAGAAAAGGGGAAGGGGTTCTGCGCAAGTTGTAAGGGGTGTGGCGAGGCCCAAAAAAAGGCGGGGAGACGCTGGCGAACGGTTACACGGTGCGAGTCGTCTAGTTCATATTTCGTGGGGGGAAAAAGACCGTGCTGGTAGTCGGGGGGAAAGATATCGAGGACTCTCTCAACGAAAAGGAGTAAAGAGATATGAAAACAACCAGCAAGCGAAAAACCCAGGAAAGGAAAGGCGGGGGCAAAAAAACGTATAAAAAGACGTGCAAGAGAGGGGGTACGAAACAAAATCCCACTTTCGAAATATCGCTGAAGTCAGAAAGGACCACGGAAGGCGAAAGCCCGGTGAGACCGTTCCAAGAGAGAAAATTTGTGCTTGTGAAGATAGAAGACAGCCAACTACGGAAAGAAGGTAGACTACAGGCTCGAAACGGCGGAAGGAAAAAACGGAAGAAGGGGTAGGGAGGATGGGGGGTCACCCGAAAGGGGAGAGGGGAGTCTTTCCGTGAAACCCAGGCGCTGAGCGTTTCATAATACCTGGAAGTCCAATCTTTGATGGTAAAGACTAACGTAATTGAAAACGAAAGTCGGGCAAGTCTTAGGCTCGAAATCCTTGAAAAGCCAGGTTGGAAACCGGCTCGCCTTCAAAGCGGGCATAGGGGGATGGCGGGAGTTTATAAAATCCATTAGGAGGAATTAATGTTAGGCGATGAAAACTGGTCAACGGGCGGGGACGAAAAGAAATTGGGGAAGGAAGGCCGGAAGGGTACCATCAAAATTGAGACGGAATGGAAAGCCATGGGGAACGGCCGGACAGCGACAAAAAAACTCGAAAGGACCGGCGGGGGGGTGGGTGGAGGCGTCATGGACGCAGATAGCGTCGGTGGTATAAAAACGGGGAACAAAAAAAGAACGGGACACTGATGCGGCATGCAAGAAAACCTAAGAGGATTCAATATACGACTCTAAGGGAAGGAAGAGGAAGCGAATCGCCGAGGGCACAACCCAAAAATTGAATCGCAAAAAATGGGACTGAAACTGAAAAAAGAAGTGAGAGAAAAAAATGGGCGGCAAACATTTGTGAGGGGGACTATTGCAGGGGAGAGAAACTGGCAAGGGGAGGGGGGACCAGGGCCTTGATCAGAAAAAAAGCGGGAAGGGAAGGAAAAAAGATCCAAGGGGCAAGGCTCGAATCCAAGATCTGAAAGAGAAAATTGTCCAACATAAACTTTACACGATAGGATCGGGGAAAGAAGGGAAACCGTGACATGAGGACGAGGGATAGGAGGGTCTCCGAGCCTAAAAAAACGAAAGGGTACTATCTTGTAGAGTATACCTCAGGCGCAAAGAAGAGTCGACTCAAGGTGAAGGGTGGTTACCGGTTGATGATCTGGAAGGGAGAAAAGGATGAGAGTCGCCCTAATCCTCAAAAAGAAAATCGGCTTCTTACAGGAAGCAAGTTCTAGGTTGGGTGCAGTGGTAACCTGAAAATCGAAGTCCGGGACCAACCCTTCAGGGGCAAGGACCGGGGTAAAGGACCCTCTTAGGAAACGTATTTAGCGCACACACTAGCAATCCGGCGAAAAGGGATCTGGTCTAGTTTAGGGGCAGTCGGGAAGGTCAAGAGACAAATCTGGGGGTAAGCCTTCAAAAATACAAGAAGGCCAACAAGAGATGAGGAGTTATTCAGTCGAAAAAGTTTGATGGGATATCGTTCTACCTTGCGTGTTAGCAAAAAGCGCGAGCCAAGTGGGCATTGTCAGCCATTCCCAATAGGAGACGTCGAAGACCTCGTCAAAAAAAGAAGGAAAGGATTATTCGAAAAAAGTGCGAAACGCGAGTGGCGTGGGGGAGGATCAAGTGGAACGAAAAAGGCGAAACATCCTATTCAAGAGGAGAGCCGATACGAAGAAGAGACTAAAGGTTTAAAAAATGCGAAAAGGAGGAACGGGTCAGGAAGGGGCCCCACGCCGAAAGTAGAGAGGGGCCGGCTATGGCACTAAGGCATAGACAGGACAATACTCTGGCTCCGCGCCGCCAGCGCAAAATAGAGAGCAAGGCATTCAAAAGACACCGAAGAAAAAAAAAGGAGAAAGAAGAGTCCGGAGTGTGGTTACAACGTTTAAGAGCGAGGTCGATCATAAGGGCAGGGGACACTGTTCTTCAATAATCATCCCGGAGACCGATTCTTTAAAGGACCCAGGGCCAAGAGAAAGAGGGCACTCAGAAGTACGAATTCACCGAATGGGGGGGAGCAGGCCGGCTCAAAAGGGTGTCCGGCCCCTGCCCAAGCCACGCGCACACTCCTAAAAATAAGACATCGATTCGCGAGGGGATAAATCAAAAAAATGGGGGGAGGAAGACCCCCGACCCTCAACCACGCAGAGTCAGAAGGGGAATTATCGAAAGATGGGGACGAGAGCCTGCTTCTATTTCAACAGAACGCCCCGGAGAGGGCGGTTGGGGGGTGAACGAGCGGATAAGACCCAATGCCATGTCAACTCTAGACAAATACACTGGGCTTGGTAGTGAGTACGACAGCAAAAGATGGCAACCATAACCACTTGTTCCAGCGTTCGTGAAGGGGCAAGAAGGGGTCACTCAAAATCGTGTGGTGGGGGCGGGAAACTCTCTGGCCAAAAACTTCCACTCAAAACGAGAAAGCTGCCAGGAGGGGGTAAGGAGGAGACCGGGCGGCAGTTCAGGAAAGGAGATATGAAACAACATACAAAGGGAAAAGGATAAAGAGAGATATCAAAGAAAACAACATAGACAGGGGGGTTCGAGTTCACATGACGAAATAAAACCCACCTGCAGATGGAAGAGGAGAGGGAAAGCTAGGGGTACGCTCACCAAAAAGAAGGAAAAAAAAAGAAAACCTTATTTGAGGCAACTCTCGAGCAAGGATCGACATGAAAAAAAAGAGGGCGATGTCCGCACATCACAGAAGGGAGAAGCAGCGGATGGGCAGGAAAATAGTGCATCCATCCCTTTTAAAAGAAAAAACTAGCTCAGGATCGAGTCGGATAAAAAGTGGGAAGCAAATTAGAGTCACTTCTTCTCCACTTTCGTAGTGCTCCTTGTACGGAGAAAACTAACATTGTCGCGGGGGAAAAAGCAAAACGAATCAGCGTTTCGGGGAGGAGCGCCGAGTTGCCACAAGAAGGGAATTAGAACGGACGCTCACAACAAGGACGAAAAAAATTTCCGGGGAAAAAACCGCGCCGGCAGATTGGCCAACGAAGGGGGGTCAAAGGGGTCACTAAGTGGAAGGAAAGCGTAGCCGAAAAAGAAAGGGATCGCAGTTCCGCGTCACTTCTGGATCGGCGGAAAGATCTCGCTTCCTTATGCACAAGAACTAGAAAGAAAGAAAGTCACGCTTTCGGAAAAAAAATACAGAGGGGGGGAGAGGGGAGTACGGCTCAGTAATAATAGGGGTTGACTGTCACAAGGAAGGAAAGAACTCGACCGAAGCCATTTTTTTTTCCGGACCAAGCTCGTATGGGAGGGACAAAGCAATGACATGGGGGGGGTCCTCGAATAGCCAAAAAGATAAAAGAGAGTGCGATTAGGACGCTGAAGTTATAACAAAAACGCGCATCGTTACTTTTCTCAGTGAAAAAGACAGTCAACCAGAAAGAAAGGGGGAAGCCCGAAACCGGCAAGCAAGGGGGAAACGCTAACACGGAGTTACTGGGCGAAGGGCTATAAATTGCGCCGATGGAGTCATTTGCACCGGAAAACCACGGGGAAAAGCCGATGGTCAAAGAAAGGTTCCACCGGGGAAGTCCACAATTCCTCGCCGACTGGAAAGAGGTAGGCAGCGGTGGAAAGCAGGCTCGCTGAGACAAATGTCTCTACTCCCAGCACTCCCAAACCAAAAGGAAAGGGGGAAAAGGAAAGAAGATGAATTAGGGGGGAACAATAATTCCGTGCCGACGACGTGTTTGTCAACCGGGGTTGAAACCAAGGAGTGGGCGACAAGAAAGAGAAAGGGAGGGGGGGAAAACAGACCCAAATCGCACGGCCCAACCCGTAGACGAGAGGGAAAGAGGAGGCTCTTGGAATTGTCCGTTCACTAAACACTCATCTACTTCTGAAAAAGAAGAAGAAAATTACAAAAACTATAAAAAAGAGTAAAGAAAATCTCGCTTAGGTTCCTAGGGTCGACGGAAAGAAGTACGAAGGAGGGGGCGCTACCGGCGAAGACATCTCATTTCAGTCAACGGCGTCAATTTTAAGAGGGTCCCCAGGGGAAAAAAGACAAGCGAGAACAGGCTGTGCAAACTCTTCACGGCGAGATGGCGTCACGCAGACGGGGAACTCTCTCAGGAGCCACGTTGCAACTAAGCCAAGGCCCGACAAAGGAAGGTAAAGGAAAAGGAGCCATGAAAAGAAAAAACACACACAACTGGCGAGCCCTCGGGGGAGGGCCCGTCTGCGGAAATGAAGGATCCCTCTTAATCATCGGGATCGAAAGATGAGAGGAAAAAGTAGAGGCTCTTGAGACAAGCCGAAGGAAAAGATGCAAGAAGAGGTGGGTTCTCGGATAGGCGAGGAAAAGAACAGATCCTCAACCGCTTAGTCTGGGGTGGCATCTTGGATGAAAAAAAAAGAGAGAGGTAAAATAGAAAGCCTCACCAGGAGGCACTTCGGAATCATACGAGGTGCCCAAGAAAGTGTAGGAGGTATCCGGTAGGTTCTTTTTAGGTCGGACCACGTATGGTCGTCGGGAAAGGGTAGAACCTCCTCAAGAAAGGTTAGAGAGTAATCGAAGAGAATCAAATAGCGAGAGAGTAAAATACCACAATTCCGTTTCCAAAAGGGAAGGGCGAGTCACTCCAATAGAAATGCCTAAAAAAAGCAGAGGCGAAGGCAGGGTTGGAGACACCGCGGAAGGGTTGCCCGGGCACGATGACCGCGGGCACTGAAAAGATGTACCGTGACAAAAAAAAAAAGGGTAAGAAAAAAAAGAAAGAAAAGTCGGTACGAGTCTGCGGAGTCCCGTCGCAAACACATGCTGAAGGGCGAGGAAGAGCATCTACCCCACAAAAAAAAGGGTAGACCAGGTCTAAAGGGCGGGCCTCCCCAGCAAGGGGGTCGTCTCACCCTGGCCGTAAAAAAGAAACGTTTTATTTTTCAGTAGTGACCAACCCACCCGCGGTCGGGGAACAGGAGACCAGAGTGCATTCGCGATGTGCAAGACAAACCGCGGAACTGGTACGTGCGGGGAGGGGCGATCTCTCTCAAAACAACAAGGGATTTAAATGATCGTAATACGATAACCAGAGACAAGAGGAAAAAAGTATAGCAAGGTCTTTGCAAAAATACAAGATCATCCTAAGAATAGACGAAGGAAGCGCGGGTGGGTGACACAGATCACCGACTAAACAAAGATTCCCAGCGGTGAGAAAAGGCGCAAACAGGGTAGCTGGCCAAGCGAGGTTGGCACCGCCAGGGGTGATACAGGGGTACATTACAGAAGAAGAAAAAGAGGGGGGCTTTGGAACGGGGGTTAGGGGCTACAATCAGGATGAGAAGGCAAAAAAGACAAGACTGAGTCAGTCGTGTGTGAGGGCGGACACAGGAACACGGAAAAAGAAGCGGAGAAGTGGGGGAAAGTTCGGGGAATGGATGAAGTGGGTCCCTACAAAAGGAAGAGAAAATACGCATTGATCTGGCACATGTCAAAGAGGTGAAAGGAAACAAGGGAAAGTTTGGAGGGGGGGACAAGAACTGTGAGCCATCTGTGGCGGTACCTATTTAGAGAAGGAGTGGAGAGTCCTTCAGAACGGCATGTGGGGAGATCCGGTAGGAACCAATCATCTCTCTTCTGAATTATATGTAATGGAGAGGGGAAAAGGGAAGGGGATGAGATAACGAAAAATCTACCATAGGAATGTATAAGCGGCGCAGGGAAGGGTTCAAAAACCGCAAACACAGGGGGGCTTCCGGCACCGGAAAAAAAGAAGGGGTAGGCCTCTAATACCGTGGGGTGGGGAGGTCGATTGGCAAGCAAATAAAGACGTCTGGTAGGTCACAACAAAGAAAGAGAGAACGGGTGTGGTCGAGAAGGGTCAAAACGAGATACACCTCATCCCGTACTCAAAAGAACGGACGAGCGATGCGCTTGCCAAGTAAAGGAAAGAGGAATGACGGAGGACAGTGTAACGTAATGTGGTCATATGTTCTTCAAGAGGATACAGGGTGGGCTCACAGAACGCCAAAGAATAAAAGAGAAGGTAGCGAAAAGAAAAGAAGAGGTGGTGAGAATGGATATTGAAGGTTAACTGTAGAGGGACGGGAAGGAAGAGGAAGAACCTTTGCCTCTGGCCCCTCGGCTTGGTTCAGATCGTCAAAAAAGTCTGCGTGGTGAAAAGGGAAAAACGATTAAGCTATGCAAGGACTGTGCATTTCCAGACCACAGAACTGTGGGTCAGAAAAATAGAAATTCAGGGGTACCGTCAGAAATAAGCCCGAGGACCGAATGTGATATTCGGTTAAAGGGGAAACCGGGCCGTAATTTCGTGCCAAGAAAAAGAAAGGGACGAGAGATCATGAAGAGGTGGAGTGTATTGTTTAAAAAGGTGCCTGTGGAATGGAAAGAAAAGGAGAAGGATGTTAGGCCACATAAGGAAGGCAACGGGAGAAGGGCCGGTCATTGAGGTGGGGGCATGTGGGAAAACACTACCGAGTCGTCCTGTATTCGCCCCCATCATGTTTGAAGGGGAGAAACACACGTCCGGGGGAAAAAAGACTTGAGACTAACACAAGATCATGCCGTAGAATTAGGGGCCAATTTATCTTGGGGGCGAAAGGGATCACTCGGTCAGGAGGAAAGAGTCAGCAATCAAAAGAAAGGAATCTACAACCGGCGAAGAAGATCAACTATTAGGAACTAAACGTTCGTGGATGCGTTCGACAGGGTAAGGGTTAGAACTCACTAGGAGAGAACATGGGTTGCAAGCTCCATCTGCAAGTAAGAATAAATACTGAACTCCCGGTTAGGAGGAGGGGAAAGAAGGTTACGAGACGGGCCTGACGTCCTTCTAGGCTGTTGGCAAGGCAGGGAGGGAACCAAGTCTCCACTGACACGATCGCTATGTAAACGAAGTCATCAAAGCAGAAGATATGTCCCGCGTGATCGGGTGGTCCATGATGGGAAAGAGGACAAAGTTCAGGGGAAGAACAGACATAGGCAAATAGGTTTAACGTTCTATTTTGCTTATAAGTTTAAGTATAATGGGAAGAGGAAGAAACCCACGGACAACGCATTGTTCGACATTATCCAAAGGAGACATCGCCAGAGTACTACGTACTGGATTAGCAGTAAGGGTGGGGATCAGAGAAGTAGAGAAGGAGTCACACTTAGAGTTAAGAATGGGGAAGACGGTGGATATCTCCGTCGAGGAGCATCAGAAATTGCCGTCCCTTTTGTCAACTGCCCCGACAAAAGCTCCTCATTCGTTGAGGGAAAAGCCCCGTACGAGTTGCCAATCTGACAGTTCAATTTAATGAGGAAACCAGAAGATATAGGGTCGGCCCACTCCATGGTTTGGGGGAAGTAATTCTACCGACGTACTGACTTTTTCCTCAACAATGTCGCCAAATCTTCGCTAGGGCCAGGGGAGTGAAAAGAAGCAGCTATTTCAAGGAACGATTGAACAACGCGAAAAGAAATCACAAAGAAATACTACATCAAAGTAGAGAAAGGAGGAGGAAAGGGCCTTCGACAGATGTGAAAAGACCTAAGACGCCCATCAAATAAGAGAGCTTAGTGAAGGGGGGGGAAAAAGGGAAGAGCGATGTCGGAAATTGACGCTCTGTGCATCGGCTGCCCAAAGCGAGGGGGGGGAATGGGAGATAAGGACACGGAGCCATGAAGGACAACACACTGTGAAAAGCCTTAAAAAGAAGTTGCTCACTAAGAGGGGCAGCATCTCAGGAGACCAGTTGGGGGAGGAAGGAAATCGAGCAAATAGCTTACCTCACCGGCATGTCCCTCCTACGAATGCAAAAAAGGTGGAGGGGGGGGTCTGGGTACATTGTATCTAGGAGAAAAGGGGAAACAAGTGGGTAAGATGGAAGAGCTACGAACAACACACCGGAGAGAAAATAAGAGAGTCTCCAAAGTAACCGGGCATGAGGCGTGCGCTGTCCAATGTGCAGGAACCACCACCTGCAGACGGCACTCTAGAAAGGAGGTGAAAAGCGGGAGGGCGAACAAGCGAAGTCGAAATAAAACAACGGGAGCTTCGAAAATTAGCTGAGTACAACGAGCCGCAAAAGTAGGGAGAAAGGGGAGGCGAATCATGGGAAGCCAGCATCAGCAAGACCAACATCAGAGTCATCGGAAAAGGCAGGTCAGACGCATTCCAAAAAAAAAAAAAGATGAGGCGAATTCGATGCATATTGGGGCAGGAACCTTCTGGAACGATATCCTCTTAGACACAGATGGAGTAGTGCTCCATGTGGAAGATACAACAGTTGGTCAGAGTTGCGGGAACGCGGGAGGGGGGAAAAATCGCATGACAGTGAAAAAGACGGAACGAAAGTTAGACAGTGGGGAAAGAAAAAGTAGATCTCCTTTGCACTCAAAAGAGGGAAGGAAAGAAGAGAGCTTTGGAGGGGACGAGAAAAACAAGAAAGGAAGGTTGTCCAAAAAAGGTTTTCCGGCAAGAGAGGGACCGGAGGAGTGAAGAAACAAGGCAAGGAAACTACTAAACAGGAAAATAAGGATCTCTAGTCAAACGTTTCTGCACAAGACTGGTAAAAGTACAGGACGTCCGCAGATTGGAAAAGGGAATGAATGACGGGAACAGACGCACTTGGGGCTGCTGGAACTGGTAGGAAGATAAGGACGGAGGGTTGACCTGAAGAGTCCTAGATACTCGAATGCCAACTGCCGAACAGGGGAAACCCCACTCTCTCGGTGAGGCCCCGCAATTTGGTCAAGAGGGGGCCAGCAGGAAAAACAGATAAAACCACATAAGGGTCTCATGTCGTCTTAGGGAATGGCGCCCAAAGGTGCAGCAGGGGGGATCTACGGCTCAGGAAAAAAGTGGCCCCTGTTGGGTAACATACAGGGGCAGAATAAAAAAAGCGAAACGACGGACAGGGCAGGAGTCGACGTAGCGCAAATCGCTGGCCGTACCTAAAGGAATTTAAGGGTTATGTGGAAGGGGGCGCAGAAGGTAAGGAGTAGTCGGGGGTCCAGTAATTGAAGCATGCCAAACACAGGCCAATAGGAGAGGACTATGAGTGATCAGGTAAGCCCGTGAAAAGTACAAAGACGGCAGAAGAAAAGCGAAAGGAAATACAGAGAAGCCACTTACCTAGATATCGGAGGGGCGCCGTTCGGGGAAGTGCACGAAGATCATACGGGTGAGGAGGACAGCGACGCCTCCAGGGAAACTCAAAGAAAAAATAGGCAGGGACGAAAAGCTAAGGGGGGATTGCTAAAACTTGGGGGGGATGCCACTACGTTAGAGAAGAAGGGGGGCCGACAAAGTGGGAAAAAGAATCACGACAAGTTCACACAAGGGGTGCGACAAAATACCAAGAAAGGGAAGTAGAAGTAAAATGGGTAAGGGAAAAAAGATCCACGAAGAGAAATTGCACCTGAGCGCGTAAGACCGTGTGATAACAAAGGAATTGGCGCGTTGAAGGGTAAGGTTGGGAACAATAACCAGGGTGCAAACCATCACTCTTGAGGATAAGTAATACGCGGAAAGGTGGAAAGGATACTACAACGGAAAAAAAGAGGAGAAAAAAAAGAAGAAAAAAAGGAGGAGAAGAAAGGAAACAAAGGCGGAAAGATCGTCGTAAAAAGGCTCTGTACTGGGTTGGAACCTAAAAAGCTGAGAGCAAAGAAAAGAAAAAGAATAGTGAAAGATGGTAAAGGTGGGCGGAGAGCAATCGAAGAGCGAAAAAGAAATGTCAAAAACGAAGTGCTTAGTACAACTCGCCAAGACGTGTAGGATAGCGGGAGAACAGTCTGTTGTGCTCAAAAGCGACGAAAGGACTATCGGGAGGGGGGAGCAAGGGACGAAAATCATTGAACATGCCGATAGCAGAGCAAGGCCATAGGTCAGAAAAAGCGAAAAGAAAAAAAAGGGCAAGAGTCTGGAGATAACACTGTGCAATGGAAAGGGAATGACACAAACAAACACACTGGCGAAAAAAAATCAGGGGCGGCTTCGTGAGTGAATATGATCCAGCGGGCAGAACAGGAAGGGAATAGGTAGCAGAAAGGAAAAGCTAACGGAAGTCATATGCTGAAGAGAATTAAATAACGACGAAAGTGTACATAAGACAAAGTATATAAAGGATTCACGAGGTGGACGACAAGAAGAAAAAGTAAGAGAATCGACTCGGGGTGGTGAAAAAAAAAAAAAAATTATACTGGATACAAATAAAAGAGAGCGGGCTTTCCACAGACACCAAAAGTCACAACCCAATGTCGGACGAGCAGAAAGTGCGGGGCAGAAAGACCGCATGGAAGGGAGGGCGGGGAGAGTCGGCGAGCCCCACGTTTGGGGGGAGCTGGAAGTTCTCGAAGAGGGAATTCCAAACAGAGGGATCACAGTCATCTCAGGTAAGAAGGAAAAGGAAAAAGAGCGAAGGAGAAAGTCTGCTCCAAGGCAGTTTAAATGATCAGAGGAACATACAAAAGGGAAGGGGGAAGGCCCGTACGCTGCGAAGTACTCAAAATATGGTCGGCCACTGAAACAAAGACTCGAAGTAAAAAACCGGGTTCCGGGGTGGGGGGGAACAGGAAAGGGAACAAAAGGAAAGACGAATAGTGACAACCTTAAGAGAATCCCTAGGGACACCGAATTGAGCTCGTCGCCTGACGAGACCGACAAAAAACGATGAAGGGGGACACGATGAAGAGGCCTGTAGAATACGCACGCCAAGCACAAAGCAAAGGTTCGAGCAATAGGAAAAATTACAACCCGTGACGGCAGCCCCCGCCAGAAAGGGGCTTCGTCCAAGTGGTGGCGTTCTTGGGGACCGGCCACGTGGAGGGGGGCTGCTTTGGATTCTGACACAAAAAGTGCGCTTACGGGGAAAAAATAGCCGTACGTGCTTCTTTCCCCCAGTGAAGGCTGTGTATGCGTGGCTGGGACGATAGATACTCAAGAAAAAAAAAAGTAGAGGAAGGGGAAAAGGAGGGATAGACCAGCAAACAGAAACAAGCGGAAATGCAAGTAGGGTGCCGAGCCGGTATCGAAGATTAACTCCAAGTGTGGGGGGTGCGGAGAAACACAGAAAAAACCGGCCCAAAGAGAACTACTGAAGAGCGAAAAGGAGGAGGAGGACCATCACCGAGAAAACTTGGTCATTCAGCTAAAAAATAGGACTGGGGATGGCGTAGATGTCATAATTACTCGGACGACGCAGACAAGTAGCTCATGGACGTGACCGAGGACGCGAACGCAGAAGACGTGAAGAGAATTGGAGAGGTGAGACATGAGGTGGTATTATGAGAGGGGTGGTCACGACCAAGCGACACAAAGGAGGGCGGTGTCATCGGGCCACTGAACCAAGAAAGGAAAGCTGGGGGGCTTTGAAGGAGAGACCGGCAGTGAACGGTCCGACTGGGGGGGACCAGGTAAAATCACATACGGAAAAGAACTTCTAGGGTACCAGGAAGAATCACAGAAAGGAGGTTTTCCGAAGGCTGCGCTACTCGCGTCTTCAACTATGGATCGTAAAAGGAACTGATAAAATCAAAATTATGGAGGGGGAAACTTCAAGGACTCGACAATGTTTGGGCATCCTCAGAAGTCCAACGAAAGAAAGGCCAACGGACATCATCACAGGCACCAAGAAGGGCAGGAGAGGGGAATACGCGGGTGGATGGGGGAGAGTCGATGGGAAAAAGACTATATCTGAGTCGTGGATACAGCTGTCCACCGAGAAAAAGAATAGCGAAAGTACGGTTGATCGGGAGTCTTACAAAGAAGAAAAGAAGGCGTCAGCCAACCCGTAAGGAAGGGGAGACCGCCGGAGGCGCAGAGAGAGCAAGTGATTTTATCGATCAGAGGTTATAAGATGGGGGGGAAAAGGCTCGGCTGGACGCCGACATGCGAGGAATGAGGCGCGCCCAGTTGTGGGGTTCTTTTTTTCAGGGCAGAGAACGCGTCTAATCAAAGAAAGGGGTGAAACAGAGAAAGTAGATGACCTGGAAAGCTAACCACCAGACAGGCTCTTCACAGGAAATCTGTCGCCAGGGCGAAAAAGGAGGAGACGCGAAACCTCGATTGAATGAGGAGGTGCGGCCACAGGGAAAAAATGTGTAATAGTGATTAGAGGAACGTGGGAGAATGGACGGTTAACAGACTCAGGGAACCGGGAAAGAATTGCCGCTCTTCGTGATGGAGAGAAGACAAAGTGCACGGGTACTTGCGTTTAGAGGAAGAACAACTCTGCAAAAAAAAGTAATAGAGATAGACGAGTGTGGCGGTGTATGGTGTCCATAGCGGGCAGACGAGTAAGAGTAAAAGGGGGGGGGGGGAGTGACGGCCTGACCAAAGGTCCACAACCGCTGAACTCGGGAAGGCATTAGAAGGGCTGGGCAGTTATGGAAAAGTGGGGGCATGAGGGGACAAAACAGAAAACAATAAAGATCAACCTTGGAGGGGAGAACCCAAATGGAGGCCGTGGGGAGGGAAATTGTCGCCAAAAGTCCGTGTCCGCACGAATGGGCCTCACGAAAGAAGAAACAATCGTGAATAAGGCTGTCGAAATGGTGAATCTGGGACGTATCCTTTAGTCAGTCTGGGAAGTCACAAAGCATCAAGATTCAATGGAAGCACAGAAAGAAAAGAGAAAAAGGAAAAGGAAAAAACCGTGGGGGCCGGACCTATCTCATAGGGGAATTGGCGACGAGGGAAGGACCTTTGAAAATTGGGATGAGGGGCTGGTCCCTGAACAGGAATGGGAGAACTAGAATGAGGATAAGAAGCATTGTGGAGTGGAGTGATGCGGGACAGTACTGGAGGTAATTCGAACGGAATGAGGAGATACCTTAGGTGCTCGAGACGGGAGGATAGTGTGAACGAGCGGAAAAGACAGGGCATGGGGGCTACTGATATGCGGTGTTTTGGTAAGGAGTCTGCGAAAAGAGGCAGCCAAGATATAAGAGAATAGTAGGCAAGGAGGAAACCCAGACAATTTAAACGGATACTAGGCGGACAGTCTTCGTGGAGCTGGGGGTGTAATGAGAGTGAAAAAGATGTCGTCAAAGTGAAGTCCGGCCTCAAACAAAGCGATACCGGGGAGGTTTAAACATGGTGTCAGATCGGAAAACGTGAACGAACTAGTAATGGGAAAGAAGGGGACTCAGAGGAATAAGGAAAAGGTCACACGCCGAAATGCACGTTTGTGAGACCCATGAGACCTAGGGGACGACAAATCGGGGCGACACACAAGCGTCTCTCCCCGGAGACTCCGAACACGGGGATCTAGACCTAAACTCATGGAGAATGGTAAGTGGCAAATATTGTTTCGGGAGCCTATCTTGGTGTGCAAAATGGTTGAAAAACGGCTAAGCGAAGAATAAGGGAAAGTCCATCGCGGCATGCCGATAAGGGAAGGTTGACGATTGGGGGGGGTCCTTCCCGCTCAAGCATCCAAGGGCACGCGTCATCGAAAAGGGTACCCCCTTAGCGAAATGGTCAAATAGTGAAACTTAGATTGTAGTACGTAAAGATGAGGATTCTCGCTAAAGGGGTACTAGGGAGCCGGAGAAACAAAATGAAACTCTACTATGGTCCTGCACCTGCGCAAATCTGTAGGCGCGAAAAAGGAAGAGAAGGGGAAAGAGGAAGGGGGAGAAGAAAGGAAAAGAGAGAGAAAAAGAGGGAAAAGGAGTGGGAGAAAGAGGGAGAAACAGAGGAAGGGGGAGGAGAAAAGAGGGGGGCATCCAATAGAAAAACCTTGAGATTAAAGAAAAACTTGGTGAACCAAAGAAGGAATAAAAAAGGCGAAAGAAACAAGGGAGAAGGGTACAAAAAAGGGAGACACGAAAAATGAAGGGGAGAGAGCCAGATCTCGATATAATAGCGAAATTCGGAATACCAAAGATGGAAAGACGACCAAACTCGGAGGCTCGGAGGGGTTGGGGTTGGGAAGGGGGATTACCGGAAAGGGGAAGACGTCACTCTGCCCAAAGAACAAGGGGGTATGGGGTAGATTTGAAAGAGGCCCATGACGCAACACTGAGGGGAGGGAAATCCTTCTCGAGAGGGGCAATAATGGGGTGTCAGAGAAATAGGGCCGGGGGGGGGAAGGTCAGGGGCTAAAATGGCCGAAAAACGAAATCCGGCGACTCACCTAAATACAAAGAGGGGCAGAGATATATGTGGGCGAAAAATGGAGCATAGAGGGTGGGGCACAAGCATGGTGGCAGAGAGGGGGAGCATGTAAGCAGAAGGGCGCACAAAAAGGAATGAGGCATGAGAGAAAAAGGGCGGCAGGCAGGGACACGGCAGAAGGAAAGTGCGGAAGATACAGATTGCGGCATGAAGACATAACAAAAAAAAACACCCATCCGATTGCCGAAGAATGCCTAGTAGGTAAACAGGCTGCGGCGGACAGGAGAATACAGCAATTAAAAAAAACTTATAAGAAGAACCGCTTAATTGGACTCAAAAGGTAGGAGAAAAAGTGGGGGAGTTCATATAAATAAAGTGGTTCCGCACATAGTGAGACCACCATCGGAAGAGACTGGCGAATAGGAAAACGTGAAGTCCGAGAATGACAGGGCAACCTCAAAAAAACGAGGAACAGAAGTAAGTTGCGTCGGGAAGAAGAGTTGAAAGTAGGACCGAGAACGGAGAAAATAGAGGGGAGCCCATGATGTACGTAAGTGATCGGTTTGAACTAATCTAAAGAGGTGTCGCGTTGGGGGAAGTAAGCGAGGGAGGGGGCTGCGTGTTCTTTATCGTGGGACCAGGAAAGTGGGAGCACAGGGTGAATGACAATGGCATCTCAAAACTTAAACTGCGCCAAACAAGGAAACGTAGGGAGCTTTAAGGGCACACCCATGACTCCCTGAAAAGGGGTACAAGGTAAACGGGAGTTTTCACCGCACGAACAAGAGTTCCTAGAGCGAGAAAAAGGGCGCACGCACTTCTGATCACACATGGGCTCATGAAGACGCATGCACAGAGATAGAACATGAAGGCCGGCTAGGAGAGTGGAAAGCCGGCGGAGAAGAGGGGGGAAGGTGGCGAAGCTAAAAGAGCGGAAGTAACATATACAGTTTTTACCTTTCACTAGTATCGGTCGGAAAAGAAGCGGAAAGGCAACAAAAAGGACACTCACGCCTGGGTGGCAAAAAAAGGCCCAGCACACGGGGGGAATCTAGTTGGGGTAAAAAGGGCAAACGTCGAAGATCGATTCAGGGGAACAGGTAAGGTAAAAAGACATTACCACCGGTAAACAAGCAGGTCGAAGGGAGCTCTGTGGTATGCACGGAGTAGGAGGTCAGACCAACAACGAAAGTGATGAAATTACGGGTGGCTCACAGGAGAAAGAGCCGACGTGGCCAACGACAGAAGCCACAGGTCGCCGGAAGCCAAGGCTAGGAAATCCGGGAAGGAGCAACAATAACAGTGTGGAAGGGAAAGATTAAGGGAAGCAGCTGGAGAATAGGGCTCTACGAAAGGGTAGATCAGAGTATTGACACCGGAAAAGGGCTAGGACTATTGAGACAAGAGCGCGGTGGTACAGATAAACGAAAAGACGTCAGCAAAAAAGAAGGAAGAATTCAACTACAACTTTCCTCTAGAGAGGAGGAGGAAGGGGGGATCGGTCTTCGGAACGATACAGAGTCTGACGATCTACGAACGAAGCCAACAGTCCAGAGATAAAGGCGAAATCTACGGAAGGTTGGAGCAAATAAGTGCCGTCCTAAAAAGGGGAAGGAAAGCAGTGTAACCAAAAATGGTGTGGGAAAGGCAAAGTCGAGTCAAGTGTAAGATTGGTCCAAGAGGGCCAACCTCTAAAACAGGAGGGGGGGAAGTATGGGGGGGGAGGATGTGAGGGGAGGGTGTGTGGGGGGGTGTGAAAACTTCAAGAAGAATCCCGTAATCAAAACGCAAACGAAATTCTGCCATTGTTGTCCAAGACGGCATCATGCATAACAAAAGACGACCGAAGAAAAAGGACCATCCTACCGGGCAACTAAATACAGCTAATATTTGAGTAGGGAAGACCATCTGGAACAATAAAATGAAAGTGATGCAACATGGAGGAGAGTCAAAAGAGAAGAGCCGAGATTGGAAGGCTGAAGGTGTGACGGAAAACTTAAAACCTTATTCAAAATATCGATCCACTTCGTGGTAGCATAAAGTTCGCTTAGGAGAGAAGTTTTAAGGAAGAACATGGGACAACACTCAGGAAAGACCGAGGCTCAGGGAGCAGCCTCATCCAATTGCATACAAAGGAGGGGAAAGAAAAAAGGAGGAGGAGTACTGACAAAAGACGCCAACACACTGTGCTAAACAAATTTAACTGAGGAGGCGTCACAGAAAGAAAATATACAGGGAAAAAACTTTGATCGGCAGAAAAAGGAAAGGAGAGAGGAGAACTCATAATGATATTGAAAGAAGATTGGAGGACGCCTGAGGTGTTCTCCACGATATTGAAAAAGAACAACGAAGAGCCGCTGAGAGAAGGTGGCCGCGGGACAAAGGGACTAGAGGAGGAGTGACCACCGCGCCTCACCAACCCAAAGGCGTCAGAGCAAGAACTTAAACTAGTAGTGCCAATGGAAAGAGAGGGCCGGGCGGTCGGTGGAACGGGATTCGAAAAAAGGTATAAGCCTGGAGGTACTCGAAGAATGAAGCCAAGGAGGACAGTACATCGAAGATCAAAGTGTACGCGATGAATTAAAGCCCGGAGACACAGAAGGAAGTAAGTGAGATAAAGACGCCGTACCTACGGTAAAAGAAAGAAAAAGAGTTGAGGAAACGCAGGATAAAATAAAGCACTAGAAGGTGGGTTCCGGGACAGTATTCACCGACCAGCCCGCAACGAAGAAAGGAGGTCGTGAAAAATTAAAGAGACCACGACAATTGGGAAGAGATTTACTGGGACTCTAAGAAGGAAGGAGAGACATATGAAGTGGGTCGTCGGAAATCCTTCGCGTCATACGAAAGCTCCTAGATGAACAGAGTGACCCATTTCCAACACAGGCTTTACCTCCAAATCAAAGGGTCACAAGACCGCCCGAAATATATAATAAGCCAGAACAACAAGTAGGCAGGAGGCGAGCGTGGCCCTTTTTGGAATGGTGTAGGGGGTGGGTAAGGACCCAACCAGGAGAGGGAGAGGAGGCTCAGGAGGTAGACACAAGAAAGGAGAAGTACATAATCAGGGGAGAGCTGCGGGCAAGATGCTGGGGGGTAAGTGGGCGTTTTAGGATAGAGAAAAGAG
>Ga0179593_1386851_pt1 | contig 18876 bp, 15 predicted proteins | sample CZODoug2_1_08_16_FD_185931 | JGI IMG/M metagenome (GOLD analysis project Ga0179593, IMG submission 185931) | Vadose zone soil fungal communities from Angelo Coast Range Reserve, California, USA - CZODoug2_1_08_16fungal (PacBio error correction) | ecosystem: Environmental > Terrestrial > Soil >...
ATCGAGGTGAGAGTAAGAAACAGCCATATATGGGAAGTGAAACTAACTCCATTCGAGTGGTTATTATTGTACACGATACCCTGGAAGGGAGAATAAAGTATGACTCCTTGAGAACGGTGGGATAGGAGTGGTGACTTCCTGATTGAAAAATCATTCGTCTCTAAAAAGGGGAAACTGAACCGCTACAAAATAGGACTTAAAAAAAGGACTCTTTTATTCCGGGGGGGGGGGGGAACTGCTCGGGGAGAAAGCTCCCTTATTAGGAGAAAGGGGGGGTAAACGGTTTGGTGGGGGAAAGAGACGGAGTCGTGTGAAGAGGGAGGGTGCTCACCTGCGATTCTTTAAGCTTGACCAATCTCTAGAACGGTAGATGCAGGCGAAAGACAGAAATACTAGCAAATCTCTACAGCGCATCCGATCGCCAAAGGAGGGAGAAGGACTGCACCTTCGACTGGCACTTCTAGACAGGAAGGGGGTCATACTGAAAAATCTCGTTGGAGAAAAACCGTAACGAGGGAGGGGGGTGCGCTGGTAAGGTAAAGAAGTCAAAGATTTGGGGTTTCAAGGGGGGCCTAAGAGGGTCCCCTCTCTAAATAATGAGCGGAGGGAAAAAGTAGGGGTCTAATCCTGGGGACAGGGAAAAAGACTGCGGGGAAAGAAGTCAGAGGTGAGAACCGGGGTCCGACGAGACACATCGAAAGAAGAGGACTTTGAAAGTTCCGCCGAATAACGAGACCATATGTCGGACTCCTGGGAGAATGAATTCAGAGGGAAGAATCGACGAAGTGTTGTGCTTTTAACCATACAGAAGGTCCCTTAGAAGGGAAGGGGACAAGAAAGGTCAAAGCAGTCCTCGACAGGGGAGGTCAACTTACTGGCCCTGTAGAGGGAGGGGGTCTATTTAGAGGGGGGGGGAACGCAAATCCTTCAATGAACGGAAAGAACTTGTAACCGAAAAAAGTAGGGATCGAGGGTAGCGTCCCGCACCCGGGGAACCTCGGGCAGCTTAAATAGAAGAAGGAAATCTTGGACGTTGAACCCGTTCAACCGGTACCGGGGGGGGGGGGGTTAGATGGGGGGGAAAAGGGGGCGTCGAGGGTTTCTCGTGGCCGGTAAGGGGGAGATAACCGAGGGCAAAAAAAAAGGAACCTCTACTATATTGAAATTCTCCTAAGAGCAACCTGAAGGGGGTCCTAGAACCAGCTACTGTACAAAGAACAGTAACGGAGAAGATTCAGAAAAACCTGACATGGAAGAAAGGTCCAGACGATGCAGCAGATTATCAGCTAATGGGGCAAAGGGGGGAGGGGAAAGGTCTAAAGGGTGGAAAATCTCGAAGCCGGAGAAGGGCGTCCTCTGCTGGTGAAGTAGGTCAAGGGAACCCGATGAAGGCCATCTGTTTCCTTTATGTCGAGGCCATCTTCAATGGAACAACAAAAAACAGCGAAAAAGAAAGGTAACTACGTCGTCAAATATCTGGGGTTACTTCAGGGGGAGAAGAAGGAAGCGGTTCAGATTCCTTGAACTTAGGCCCTTGAGATAGAAGCCGGGGATACTTACTCTTCTCCGGAATCGTTACAAGGGAAAATGCTTGCGTAGCCAAAGGAAAGGAGTGCGGATAAGGACCGAAGTCGGTCCTGGTAGAATTCGACAACTATCACTATTCAAATTTACCTGAGGCCAGGGCGCCGAGATTGTACAAAGAAAAGGAGAGGAATGGAAAGCGAATTTTTTTCATCCCACGGCTGGGGCGAAAAACAGAAAGATGGAGTCAATAACCCAAGAAGACCCTGCTATTGTCTGGGAAGGGGGCGGACGGGAAGAAAAGATCAAGAGGGGGCCTGACTAGAGAAAAAAAGGACTTTCTCGAATGGGAACTTGGGTGACTATCATCACACACCCAGTATAGCCACCCTCACTGAAGATCAACTTCTTCTGAACCGAGCGAGAGACAAGTCGAAGAGCAGAGCAGGTCTTCTAGGGAAAAAAGTCTCTTCAACAGACCATTCCGCACAAGTGTCTTTAGGGAAACGAACCGGCTTCAAAATAGAGGTGATAGAAAGGTACTACTTATCGGGAAGAAAGAAGTAGGAGTTACTGGAGGGAAAGGTCAAATACATCCGGGGAGGGGTTTTCCAGTAATAGGTCTAGAGCTTTTACTTGTCTTAATTAGGAGGGGGCAAGGCTAGCGGTGTTTGGTAAATCAAGACAGAAGTCAAAGCCCGAATAGGAAATAAAGAAGAGGGATCGTTGTGTGGGGGGGGAAACAAGTGGGCCGTTGAACTGTTGCAAGGGGAAGAAGAAATGGAGGGGGGGGTGGAGTCTGTGAGACTCATAAGAAGACCTCAATTTCAGGTCCGGCGCCGGGAACGGGAGGCTGAGTTCGGGGCAAATGGGAAAAGACCATTCTTGAGAGCATAGAAATAAAGTAGACGCCGCGTTCGGCTCGAAACCCTGAGGGGGCACCTTGTGTGTGGACATTGAAAAGCAGGGGGGCGGCACAGAAATTAAAAAACGAGTCGGGCTGGGCAATAAGAACCGGGGCACTCTCATGAGCAAAAAAGAGGGCCCCGTTCTGGTTGGAGGATGGGGGGAGGGCATCCTGTTCGTCTAAGGATGGGGCCTTCCGCAAAAAGGGAGGGGTTTGTGGAAAGACGGCGTGATTTTGGGGCGCGTGGGAGGCGATAAGAAAGGCGGAGAGCAAGTCTTCGTGACTAAAGGGCTGGAAGATAGGACCTGACCGGACGGCCAAAAACCGATCTAGTTAAAATCCGGGGGGGAAAGGAACGGCAGAAGGGTGTTGTTAGGGGCGCAGGTCTAAAAGGAAACAGGCACTAGTTGGAGGTACCATGGGACGTAGCGAAGATTAGACAAGTGAAGGTGCTTCAATAAAAGACCAACGGCGCCGCTCTCCACACTGGGAGACGCAGGGGGAACGTTGCCAGAAAAAGAAGAACCTTCGAGAATTAACTTCGGCTGAGGGGGGCGTGGGCACAATTCACATAGCGGAACCGTTTCCCTAGATAAAAGGACGGGCGAGGCGGCGGTCCTAGCTCGTGTTCCGTGCAGGGGGAGCTGGTCCTCGAATTCACCGGGGGGGAAAAAGCCGGGGGTATGGTGGACTGGCTGAGGAAGGGGCGGGAGTATACTCGATCAAAAAAGAAACACCTTAAGGTTCGAAGAATCAAAAAGGAAGCTGCCCGTAAACGTTGTAGGGGTGGTCTGGGTGAAAATATAGGGAGGCTGCGCGGCGCTAACGACAAATTACCGGGGCCGCCGGGGAGGCGTCTGTCAAACTTCGTGAAACATTATGAGGGGGACTTATGGGGGGGAAAACACCGAAACCGACTTCATAAACTTCTGTCGAAGGGGATCCGTTCTGTTGACTGGGGGGAAGATCACGGAGTCGCGGGGGGCGGTAGGGGTAGTGGTTTTCTGTAACGGACAAGGAACTACAGACTCCGTCTTGGGGACAGAACTCTTGAAAATTTGGCTCATTGGAGGGAAAACGGAGGGAAAAACAAACAGGCCAAGGTCGCCTCTCTGTGATCGGGTGGCCGTGGGAGATCGCAGCGAGCAAGCCCTGACCGTTCCGAAAAAGGGGTTCGCCATCTAAAAATCAGACACAAGAGAACCAATAAGAACGTGCGGGTGCACACGAGGATCAGAAAGACGTACCACCCGGGGCCGACGGATAACGCAAAGGAAACCCGACTGTAAACCTAAAGTTAATCAGGAAAGGAAGGGGGAACGTTTCCGCAAAGAATATCGAGGGGGTGTGGTGAATGGTGTTGGAAGCCTCTGAGCAGGTGCCTGTCTACCCAAAGGGGGGCAGAGGACTGGGTCGCGGAAAGAAACGCGGGAGATACTGTAGGGAAGTATAAGAAAATGGGTCGACGCTGCAGACCCGGGAAAAAGAGAAAAAAAAAGTAATCATCCTATTAATTTGCTCAGCGAGGGGGTCGAAAACAACGCACCCAGATTGGGATTAGTCAGGCACATGGGAACAAAGGCCTACTCTTTGGAAGAACTCACTCATAGCATCTGAATGGGAGGCGCCGCGGCTTTGATAGAAGCCTGATAAGAAGGGTATAAACCCTCGGTGTGGGAGCAGGACTTCCGCATTGACCATCAGAGAACCTCAAGAACCGTAGGGTCAGGGACGGTACGGGACGTGGACCCGAGAGGCCTAAAGAATGACGAGGAGAACGTAGGGCAAAGGGTGACGAGCACCGCTATTGGAAGGATTGAACTAAAGGCGCCAGGGGGGTAATGGGACTTGTTTTCGCTCATGGTGGAAAAAAAAAGAGGAACGGGGGCCGCGAGGCCGAGGTCTACGGGGAGAACGAGCTTAACGGACGCAGGAAAGTTGAGAGTGCGGGGTTGGAAAGACGACGGGGGGGGGCTGGTAGTCCCTCATCAGAACTCAAAAGGGACAGACGGAGCAGGACCGAGCCATCAGAGTATGGTGGATACAAGAAAAAAAAATAATCGAGAGAGACCAAAAGGTGCATGCACGACCTCGGGATCTTCAAGAACTCCCGGTACTTCTTCAAGTTTAAGGCGGGGGGCGCGGAAGCACAGGTCGGTTAAACTTCTCTTAGCGGAATACCGAATAGGGGAAGTCGGGGCCGGTGGGGGGAAAAAGAACGCCGCGAAAGGGGAAAACCTGTCAAGGGGGAATGGTAAAAGGTAATCAAAAGAATGTGAAAATGTGAAAAGAAGGTACACGGGATGATTTTCTAGGATCATAAAAGGCGGCAGGGCAGGGCGAAACGGCCAGCCGCCGAGGCAACGGTCGGGACGCGGCGCCCGAGCGCCACTCGCTCCGACCGCGTGCGAAGGGAGTTTGTTTGGGGGACCTGGACGATGCAGAGGAAGCAAGACAAAGAGGCAGGAAAAGTCTGGAATCAGGGAGAGACAAACGCGGACTTAGAAGGGACTGCGAGCGGAGCCTATGGACCTCCGCACCACGCATGAAAGAAGATCCGCGCAAAGATTCTTAAAAGCTTACATTGGGGGGAAGAGGGTTGGTGGGAGAGCCTTCGCCGCGGTGAGGCGGGAAAAGGAGGGGGGGGGGCTCGTCGGGGAAGAAGTGCCGGGGTCGTCGCCAGGGTGGAGTTGACCTCGTGATAGAAAAACATCGAGGGGGGGGGGCGGCCGTATCTCAAAAAGGCCGGGCACCTTGAATACAGTAACCCTTGACACGGGGGGGACCGGGAAGGACAGATTAAGACAGTAGACAAGGGGACTAGGGCTTTGGGAACCTCTCCTAAGACGAGTGAGTGTCAAATAAACTAGTAGCGCTTCATGCAACTGGAGGTTCTCGCTAACCCGAAAAAACCATGAACTCCTCCGAGCGGTGATTGGCCATGGCTGATGGTAAAGAGGCCGAAGGGACGAAAGGCAGGGCATTCAGGATAGGGGAGAACGGCGGGGACCAAAGGGGGATTCGAAGGGGTCGCACGGGAAATGATTCCCTGCGTGCATAAATCCTATTACGCTGTAGGGCGGCCTGACAGGAGGGGGGTTTGGAGACTTGGATGCTTAGGGTGTCCCAGGAGACTGTCAGAACGCTGCCGCAAAGGTTCCCCAGGAGAGGGCCGGGGGGGACGTAGGACGTTTGAACGTTTTTATCATCACTCTTCTTTTTGCGTTGTCTCTGCGCCTGTATTCGCGTTTTCGTTTTTTCTCTTCTTCTCCTTTCGCGCGTTCTTCTTCTTCTTTTTTTTCCTGGCTCAACTTTTTTCGCACGCTTTCCCCTTCGTTTCAGGAAAGGCTTATGAAATACGACAAGAGCGGGGCGGCAAAAGGAAAACAACACTAGGTACTTTGAACTCCAAGAGATCCCCGTAATATGGCGGGATGTAACTTGGAAAAGATGATGTCGGCAGAGAAATCGAGATCTGCAAAACCATTCTGAAATGGGGGAAAGGGATGAAGGGTGCCTGAGAAGCAACGCGTTCTATGCTAAGGGGGGGGACCGAGGGATGCGGACTAGTTATCTTAAGGCGGGCTGCGTGAAAGAGGACCGTCATCGAGCTGAGGGGGACCGGAGACGGACTATCCGGGTGAGTCTCTGATGGGAAAACACTCCTCATTCAAGGCGGAACAGGTAAAAGAAGCGAAGAATTCCGGTAGTTCGTCCAGGAAAAAGTCAAACTGCAGTGACCAAGGATTGAAGGGGGACGCGATGTAGCGGTGCAGGTTCGCGAATAAATGACGACAGCCTTCAAAGTCGGTCGAAGGAGAAGATAGAATAGCGGTGGGAGGGTCGGTCCAGGCTTCTCGTCAAGAACCGGAACCTCGCAATAGGAAACTAAAAAGATCTCTATGTCAGGAACAGGACGCGCGAAGAAAGGAAGCCGAAAAAAAAAAAGGGGGAGAGGGAGAAAAGAGGAAAAGAGAATCGGATAGAGTGGGGGAGATCCTGACGAATATCGATCGGGCAAGGGAAGCCGGCTCGTGGGTGGGGGGTTTACGAGGAAAAACCAGAATTACTCAAGGAAGATGTCGGCGTAAGTAGGCCGGGCTCCAGAGGCGTCACCTGCATGCCTGTTCGAAGGATAGCGAAACACTGCACAAGAAGCCCGAGGACGGTGTCCCTACATAAACTCGTGGTCACTGCGGTGGAACAGGCTAGGTGGAGAAAAATCGAGGAGGCTTAGCGGGGGGGGAAAAAGGTTTTTGGGGAGTGAATAACGAAAGGAAGATGGGCATCGCTCTCAACAAGGGGGCTCTCGGGTCGCCGGCCGCTATCTCTGATCCTTTCCCGGCGGGAAAAAAAAGAATAAATCGCCCGCGCCTACCGTTTCAAATCAACAGAAGATAGCCTGCACCTGCCTAGGGCCAAGTCGTCAAGTCAGCAGATCTCGACCTCAAACTTCTCAATGAGCGACCGCAGGAGATCAGGGGAGAAAGGGGGATTAAAGGCACGATTGTTGTTGGTTGGTCAAGCACGCTCCAGTAGCGACTCCTGCTCGCAGGAGAACTTAGGCTTACAAAGGCAGGGGGTACTTGGTCAGTAAGGCGGGTGGAAGGGGGAGCCGTGTGAAAACCGACTAAGACAAAAAGCTCACACTAGACTAGGAAGCATAAACAGGGCGCGGAAAGAGAGGGCCGCATTAATCTATGCAGGTGGGCAGGACTTAGAAACCTGGTTTCAGGGTGGAACCAGCCCGGCCCGAAAACTTAGAGGATAGAAAACGAAAGAAACTGGGCAGGGTCAATGTTTCCTCGCCGCTCCCCTGAGCCTGGCACCTACTAGCGTGAAAAGGTCTCTTTCAGACGGTTTGGGAGCGCAAAGCCGGCATGGAAAGCGAGTAAGAAGGGGAAAGAAGAAAATCGAAAAAGACGGAGAGGGGGAAGAAGAAAGCACCGGGGACCATTCTTCCATCGTCTCCGATAGACTGCGTCACCGGTCAAAAGTAACGGTGGGGACTTCAACTTGGGGGAAAAGCGCGGCGCAGGAAGCGGTGCTCTAGAACTCAGGGGGGAAAGAACGAGGGGAAGAGAGAAGAATGAACGTCAAAAGAGGCACACAGCCGTTCCTCTACCTCATAAAAAACGCGGCGAAGGGAGGAATCGCCAACAGGAACTGACATAAGGGGGAACAAAAATCAGGCAGCGGGATAAGAAAGATTCATGAATGGGGGGGGGAGGGGAGTGAGCAGGAGAAAAGAAAGCACACGACGCCGCCTGTAGACTTTCCGCACAACTGGTCGCTTAAAAAGGAGGAAAAAGCGCCGCACTAGGGGCGGGCTGGCAAGCGGCAGCGTCAAGAAAAACCACTGAAAATCGCAAACAAGTCTGACGGCGGGCGATCGGGGGCGAAAATCCGGGCGCAGAAGCCGCGTGATCGGCGGAAAAAAGGAACGCGGCTCTCAAGCGAAGGTAGAGGGGCAACCAGCAGTAGGGAAACCTGGGGGGCAAGGGGCGGGGAACGTACCACCCGGCGTGCTGATACAAAGATAAATGGAGGTACGTTCTCGGGCGATCACCGTGAAATGCCCGTTCAGTCGGGGAGGCGAAGGGGAAGAGGGTGAACCAAAGGGAGGGGAGAGCCAGCGTCCATTTTTGCAGACCCTGAGGAGTAACGATCACGATTGGGCTTGGCAAGAGGAAGAAAGAGAGCGAGAAAAAGTTCGTTCTTGGGACGCAGAGGAAAAGAGGTCTCGTAACTGAGATCAAGGAAAAGGGGTACGGACGACTGCGGGGAATAGAGAAATAAAATACCCCTCTGATCCAAATCAGCACTGGCAGCAAGACTGAGGAGGAAACGGGGAGCGGAGCAAGGGCAGGCAAGAGGATCGAAATGCATTCGGATGTGGGGCACAGGGCGTTGAGTATGACACCCAACCATGAGGGGTAAAAAACTTTCGTCGCACACGGCTACAACATCGCGTGTGACGAAAGGGGAAAACTAGAGAGATTGGCCGTCAGTTCTGCATGCGAAGACGGCGTACGGTAAATGACGATCTAATCAGTCCTCAAGTGAGGGATGGTACTGAGGGAGAACGGGACGAGGCCTATCGGGGTGTGTCAGTCACTAATTATTCAAAGCCGGATAATAAAAGAAGCAAGGACGGAGTTTGGGAAGAGAGGGGTGGCCCGTTTTCGGGGTTTTCCCGCAGAAAAAAAAAAAAGATGGTGATCTGTGTTCAGACACAAGCTACGAGGCAAATGGCGGCCGTCTCTGTTAACTGGGGGGCTGCGGTACCGGAATGGCGCGACAAGGTCGTGAGACTCATCAAGTAAAAGAGGGTTCTTGAAACAAACGGCAGAGAGTCAACTTTGGTAGACCGTAAAAAAACTAAGTGAATCACTCAAAAAAGACACCATTAAACCACCGGCAAATGGGGCGACGGTCTGGCCGTAAGCGAACGTGTCACATCATAAAATAGTGGTATCCCTGGGCTTTGACCCTTCGGTGGGCACGGGGCGTTCCGCGCGGGGGAGGGGGTGCGCTAGAAGGTGGGGGGTCTATCTGGGGTGACAGAAGGAGATTGGGTGATATCGGCGTCTATAAGTATGAGAAGACCGAAGGTCTGTGAAGGGAGGGAAGTAAAGCTAGGCCTCCGCCGAACAACCCTATCATCAAGCGGGGAGTTGGGCTGGAAAACTGAGCCAGGGTGTGTGGTTTTTTATAAGGGGCCAGGGGAAGAAACGCGAGCCACATTCACGGGTCGGTTACCCATCATTGGGCGCCGGGGGAAACTCTCGAGGGAGCGCGGTACAGGTTGCAAAAACGTGAGAACCCTAAAAAGAACCGGCGAACCGCTACCCTAGCGGAAACTTTAAACGGGGATCACGGTCGAAAATGAACGTGCGTAATTCGGTGGGAGGGGGTGTCACCAAATCACCTTCTCTGAAAGGGGGCCGCACCAAAAGAGAACCAGGAAAAATTTGGGAATGCAGCGGCTGTCGGTGCACTTCTGACTTGCGAAGGAAAAATTCTCAAGCCAAGAGGGAGTTCCCGAGGGACAAACCAGGTTTACTTTGGAAACGTCGTCTGGGGTGGTCTCTGGGTCAAAGCAAGGGAGGAAATGTGAGGAGGAGGAAGAGATCCAATAACAGAATCCGAGAAAAATACAACCGGAGGGGGGGACGGGGGCGGTGAACTCTCGGGGCGAGATCGGCGAAAAGGACATTAACTGGGGGGGGGAAGAAAAGAAAGAAGAAGAACTTAGGTCATGAGAACAGTCAGGACATGTGAATGTGGGGGACAACATCAATGAAACATAATGGTAGATAACGTCGGAGGTGCGTCTACTGGGTGAGATCTATTTCTTAAGGGCTGCTTGTGGGTAGGGTGTCGAGTAACGGGGGTAGTGGGGGCGAGAAGACAAAAATTAAAGATGGTCATTAGGATCGTCGGGTGACCTGAACGCCAGTTCAAAAATGTGTAAAATCGTTGCGAACGGGATTGGACTGAAAAACCTCGGGAGGGTCGGGCCGGGGGAGGGGCGTTGAAAAAGAAGAGTTGTTGTCGGCAGAGTCGCATATCAAATCGGACTTCCTACTAAATCAAGGTCAGAGAAGGTCGGAAAGGACGAAGATCACCAAAAAAGAGAAACGTACGGGGGAACACCTCTCAAAGGAAACTGTGGGTTGCAATCGCGGGCACTACTCGAAAAAAGAATCCGGAAAAAAAGGAGGTGTCACGAGTTCTCTATGGCTCGTTAACTTTGTCCTGGCCATAAAGAACCTATCAGGGCGGTGGGACTGGGTGGGGTGGCAAAAAATCCGATCGATGGAAACTGGCCCCACAATGGGGAAAAGCGTAGTGGGTCGAGACAGAACTCACGGCAGGTCGACTTGATTGGAAGTGGTCTAATATACCTTTAGGGACGCATGCCGAAGCGGAGGGTAATCTAAGAGAAGGGGGATGAAGGGGTGCTTCGTGATTGGGCTAAATACGCAAACCCATCTGTTGATGATCACCTGAACCGGAGACAAGGAACAAGAAAAAATGTTCCTAAGACGTAAAGCGACATCTTCTTGTTAAACCGTCAAGAGAGCGGGGGTCGGGGATTTGATATCCGTAGACGGGAACACACCGCAGCGTGCATATGCAACCAGGCACGGGGTAATAAAGCTTCGAGAACGGAGGGGAAAATTTCGATTAGGGGGGGGTAACGGCAGCCTATCTCCTAAGATTGAGGGAAAGGGAAGCAGGAACCTGTCTAGCACCTGAGGGGATTTGTGGGAAGGCGGGGAAAGAAAAAGAACTAAGCACGGCCTTTTCAAAAAAAACTGGTTTGGAAACGACAGAACGTGTTAACAGAAGCAGCCGCGATCATATTGTGAAGCCGGGGGGGGGATGTGGAAACAGGGGAGCTTCTGGTCCGAATCATTTTGATGAGCAGGGTCTGGTGGGGGATCGGACTGTGCGGTAAAAAAAAGGGGAATGATAACAGCATCCGACAGACCGGGAAAGAAGGGAGCAGAAGGGGGATAGGTACAGGGGTCGAAACTCAAAACTCGGGCGCGGCTAGAGGAGGGGTCACGCCCATTCGGGAGATTCTCGCAGACGGGCTGAACCTTGAAAAAAGGCGGGCGCGCGAGCAGCCTTCGGGGTTGTAACTCGCGATGGGGGACTCCCGCCATTAAAGGGAGGCATCAGGGAGGGTGATCGCCGCAAGGACCCGAAGACCGTGCCCGGCTTATTTAGAAAGCACGCCGGGGGACGTCCGCCGCCGGGGACACCGATGATGGAGAAAAGGAAAGGACCTTCCTCTTCGGGGGGGGCGATGGCCAGTGAAAGTACAAAGGGGGCAAATGCGGCGGACGGGGGGGGACCCCGAGTCCCGCCGATCGCGCCGTAGACCTCGGAGTCCTGGTTGGGTTGACTTGACGCAGGCGCGAAAGCACAAGCCAAGTAGGAACGTGTCATGTGCAGGGGGTCCGTGAAAGCATGGACATGCCGCGTGAAGTCGAGAAGAAAGAATTCTGCCTCTCTGGGCAACGCAAGGTGACCGAACCAAAGTAAGAAACGGCAGGAAAAAGATCTCCTCGCAAGGGGAGAAGATTCTGCGAACTGTCGGATTGGGAAGCAGGTTTTTCGAATCTCAGATCCGTCGCCGTGGGAGGAGAAGAATAAAAAGGTCGGGTGCAGCTGAAAAAAAGCCATATCGGTAAGAATGGTGTTGGCTTTTGCCAGAGGGAAGGGAGCACCTCGCGGGAAAACTTCCCTCTCCTCTGTCCACGAATAACGAAACCGTACCGGACACGGGACGCATCGCATAGGGAGACTATTACGATTGGTGGAGGAAGAAAAAAGGACCGAGGGGACGGGTAGAAGTAGGAGGCCGGGAAAGGAAGGTAGCGCTTCCATTCCGGGGGCGGGGCGCCGAAAAACCCTACGAAAGAGAAACACTCCTATGGGGGGGGGGGGACCATTAAGAGGACGCGTGGAAGAGGGAATGACGAATCGGAAAAAAGGAATTCAACTAAGGGACGGTCCGGCTTTGTGAAACCAAAAAAACAATGAGTCGAAGGACGCCGGCATCAGAGGAAGGGAGAAGGGGTCCTAGAGGGCGTCGTGGGGTTACTTGAAGCATGCCAGCGAGGGGGGAAGGGTGGTCTTCGTCGGGGGCCGCACACTGCGACTTAAAAGAGGCTCCCCCGTAAACAAGCGGAACCTGAGTCCGCGGAGCATTCTTTGGTTAGCCGGGGAGGAGGTTCCAAAACAAAAAATACACCCAAAACAACGAAATTGGACATACAAGAAGTACCCCCGGTCAGAAAAAGGCGACTGTAGCGGTCGAAGAGAAAAGGGGGAAAATTGGGAAAAGAAATTTAAGAAAGAAACCGACGTCTATAGTTGAGGGACCCTTCAGCGCAAAGGCGAGGAAAGGGTTGAGTTCTCCGAAAATGAACTTCTAATCGATCTTCGGAGAGACCGAAAGAGAAACGGTTATCTCTATAAAGAAAAGCCATTCAGAATGACTAAAGAACATTGGGGTTTTGTGTTCAAAAAAAAAAAAAACCGGAAAAAAAAAACGCCTCCTGATTGGCCGACCACTAAAGAATGTTAAACGTAGGGGAAAAACGCTTCTTTCTAAAGGGGTAAATGTAGCGTTGCTTTTCGCGGGCGACGAAAGCGACACCGGAAGTTCACGCGATCCCGGCGAACGTATAACTACCACAGAAGAAAACTTCCAGAAGAGTAAACAGGAAATCAAGAAACGCGAGAGGACGGGCCCGATCTCTAAGGGAGGATCAGTAAAAAATAGCACATCAGGTGATCAAGGAGGGAAAATTCAACCAAAAAACTGAGGGAAGTTAAAAAAGGAGAGAGAGAGGTCTCAAATGCGGGTGAGATCCTACGTCCTAAGAGAATCGGCCTAAGGCAGGCGAAAAATGGGGGGGGGTGTAATGAAGAGAAAGCATGGGGAAAAGAAGACGAACCTACGAGTCCCGTAAAACTAACGAAGCAAAAGTAAGCGTTTCGGAATTAAAGTGCTGCATTAGTAGAGGAAACTGCACGCTACAGAGGCGTCCATAATCCAATTCTGTGGGAACTGCCTTTGGAAAGGCGAGTGGGGACCCGAAGAGAGGACGCTGTGTTACCGGGTTTGAGTAGCTCACTTCTTAAGTGTATCGCGCTCGACATGTTCTCTGGAAAGGGGGATCTTCAGACAAAAAAACGGAGCTCGATCCGGAACAAGCCGGTATAAAACGAAAGAGAAGCGCCAAGACTCGCCGGGGGAAAAAAAAGGGTCACTCTATATCCTGACAGACTCTCGTAACAAAAGGGGGGGTTCAAAGAAGCTGAAGACAAGGACTAAAGTCGCCGTTTCGAGCAGATCTCTGGACAGGCTGGAAATGGAAAAATGCGCCTTTTTTTTGTGGTAACGGTGCCTCCGAGCCCAGAGCTACGCCTTAAGAAACGGCACGAGCACGCCTGGGGACGGGGAGGCCGGTCGTTGAAGGCGCAGGAGAGGGGGCGCGAACAGAACTAAGGACACGCTCACCCTCACTTTCAGCGCCAGAAGCGAACCAGTAAAGAGCATTAGAAGGAAATCGATGCGGAGGAGTCACGCATGGGGGGTCTGGGGAAAAACCGGGGAAACGCCCTTCTAGGGGGGAAATGGAAACGTATTCGAAAGGAAACTAAACCGCGGGGGAAACTAGAGCCTAGGGGCACCGAACTATCGTCGGGGGAGCTTTATTGAGTTGGAAAAGGGCACGCCGGCATGGAGAAGACCTCGCCGGAACCGAATCTATGGGCGGAGGCGGCTAGGAAGCAAACGCCCTACGGGATCGAGGAGAACGAGGCAGGCAGGCGTCCAAGGGGAAAGAAGGAATGGTTAGGGATTCAACTTGGCCGCGGGCGCTGGCCTAATTGGAAAAAGCGGCTTCGGGACCGAAGGGAAAGCAAAAGCTACGATGAAAAAAAAGGAAGGCGCTTCACGCGCACAAGCCGTTCCCAGACTAACTTCTAACCGGGAGGGGGAGGCATGGCGAGGAAAGACATCATAAGGTACGACTGCAGAAGATTCCGCGAGGAGATCTGAATGCCCAGTTGTGCGGGGAAAAAAAGGTCTGGGGGTAGACGGGCAGTCCTTCTCCTTCCAGCGCAAAGGGCGCTTACTATCAAGGAAACGATATCCTCAAAAGTGGCGTCAATGGGAGCTCAGCAGGAAAGGGGGGAAACCAACACTCCTGCTCAATGAGGTCTACGGGAGAGAGAGTCTGCGACTCAGGACCCGCCCGAAAGGAGGGTCTCGCGACCTGGCCGCGCAGACTGAGGCCGGACGGTCGTCGCATCAGAGGGAAAGGCGGACTTACCACGGCGTGCTTATAAAAAACGAAAGAAGGGCCGGTCTAAGACCATGGCGGAGAGAAAACGCCGATGCCCTTGAAGGCGGGACCGCGCCAGAGGTATTTCAAAAAGGAAGCGCTTCTAGCAAGCCGGGGAAGGTGCAGCCAGGAGAGGGCCAGGAAGACGATCCAACGAAGGGATGTGCAGACCGATATCCTGTGGGTTGATGTGGGGGCTGAAACGACGTAGATCTGAGGAATCGCGCCGTTGCTTAGACTCGGGACTACAAGAAAGCACCCCCGCAAGTAATCAAACAGACACGGACAGGAAAATCTGGAGTAACCAAAGCTCGAGCCCGTCCCAATCCGCGCTGACGGTCGTGGGGGAGCGGTGGGAAACAATTAATAGAACCATAAAACATTGCAAAAAAGGACGGATTCAGCCGAGAGAGGACCCATCAGTCGTGTTCTCTGACATGAAATGACGGATCCTGCGCATCATGCTCAAAGGCGGAGTCCTCACTTGCCGGGAACAATAGAGGGTCGGTGTCCACGTACGAGACAGGGTACTGCTGATTTCTTAATGGACGAAGCAAACGAGGCGGGGGGGGGTTTCCCGGTCATACGGATGGAAACTAAATACGAGAAAAAAAGCAGAAAAAATGTCGCAAAACGTTGAGTTTGAACAGTGTTTCCGTGGTGGAGGGTGGGGGCAACGGACGTCAAGGAAAATCTGTGGTAAAAGGGTTCGAAAACCAGAGCGTACGAGCACAAAATTGCTACTGCGAGGCGAGGAAAAAGAGGGCAAGGGAGGACAAGGGGGGCGGAGGAGCCTAAAGAAAAGTAGAAAAAAGGCGTGACGTCGCTACCCAGACGAGCAAACCGGTGGGGGGGAAAAGGTAAGGCTCGCGACAAAACACAAGAACCCACCTCTAGTCGGGCAAAACGGTGCCGGCATACCACCTGCACATGGCGGCAAAATCGAGAAACTCGTGGTAAAAGGGCGGGGTTCTTAAAGCGGGGGGGAAAATGCGTCGGCGCGATTTGGCCGTAGCGAAGAGGGGGGTGAAACAAAGAAAGGCATGGAGGGGTGGGTGGCTTCTTGTCTAAAGATGGATCGACAATGTGCAGGTGGGGTTGGACGTATCTCGCGAGGAAGCCCTCAGTGAAAAAAGGGGAAAATAGAACTCCGCGACGAATAATCGGATCAGTTTTTTTTATCTATGTAGGTGGGTTCCTGTCGAAAAACGCAACGCGGAACACATGTCACAAGACGAGTTCGTTGAAGACGACAGGAAAATATGCGCGTCTGGAACCGTTGGCGTGAAAGAACCACTACACTGAGGACCCGCGGACCCAGGGTAAGTGCCTCACAGCCAGAAGAGACACCGTGATAACAACGGGGTGGGCGAAGTCGGGGGCAAAGGGGGGGGGAAGAACAACGTCACCTGCTCTGAACTGTTGGAAAGCCAGAAGAAAACTCGAATTAAAGGAAGGAGGGGGGCAACAGTGCTCTTTAAAGCGAAGGAGAGCGAAAGGGCGAGGTAACGAGCAGTTTACGTTGCCATGACGTTCATTGCGGGGATCGGAAATAAAAGATCATACAAACAAAAGTAGGGATTATTAATATAAGTAGAAGATCCACGGGTAAACTGAATGCCTGCCAAAGTGTACAACCGTCAGGGGAGGTGAACTCTGCGGGCGCGCTCGGACAGAACAATGAGGCCTCCGACCAGGCGGTCTTCGGTCAAAAACATGAGATCATTTGAAAAAGTTGTTACACACAACCGAAAACGCTTCAGAACCTCGGACGACGTTGATCAGTCAGGGGTTCTGGATGCGATACGGGTGGCGTTGCCGTTGTAGTTGGTGCTGTCACTGAAAAGGACTCGGGGATAAAAAATCAATGATCTTCGTGGTACCTGGGGCTCGTGTGCTTTGCAACAAGATGTGGGGGCGAACGGGCGAACAACACCTGCGGACAGGGTTGTAGATACTCAAGGCGAGTGGAGATCAGGGTTGGGGAGGGGGCCTTCGGCGGGCTACGTCGAGCGAACATGCCTGGGGGTTCCGACGAAAAAGTGGTCGTCGGCACGGAGCGACGCCGATAAGAAAATAATAACGGAAGGGTCCATAAGATCTGGACGACGGCCATACGATCCTCGCGGGGGGGTGAACGATCCGAACACGGAAGGGCACGAATTTAAACCGTCAGAAAATGCGCGTGCAACGGAAGGCATAAGCCCTAAAAAGGTGGGAAAAGAAAAAAAAGGGGTGGGGGGGGGGGGTGGGGTGGGGGGTTGGGGGGGGGGGGGGGGGGGGGGGGGGGGGGGGGGGGGTTTTAACAGTATCAGTCCTGGTCCCCACAATGCCGCGGCGGGTGAGCTCCGAACGCGGCTTCTACTTGGATGATGCGCAACGAACAGGGGGGAACTCTGACGGCCTCCATCCTCGAACGCGCCGTCATGCCATTTGCAGCTGTAGCTCGGGTTCTAAGGCTAACCCATCTTTAGTAGGGCAAGGCCCACGAAAAAGCTGACAAAAAAGGTTGGGTCCAAAGCAAGCGACATCATTCTTTCAGTCATCGGGGTCTTTGTAGAATATATGGAACACCCCGCTTCGTGCTGAGTATGAAAAAGAGGCTACCAGCTCGGAAAAAACGTCGGCCGATTTCAGAGGTCAGTTGACCAAAAGATGCCTGCATCATTTGCCGAGAAAAAAAAGCGAAAAACACGATGGTAAGAGTGGACGAACTGCGCAAACTTCAGTGGTCTGGGACGAAGAGAACGTTTGGCACCGTCTGAAAAACGACGCGAGCAGGTGCGAAGGGCTCGAGGGGACGGATTCCGCGAGGCGTGACATGCGGTTGGATCGAAGGGGGTGCTGGAGAGGGAAACAAGCAGTCTAAAAAACGGCCAAGAACTTACCGAGCAATCGCTCTCGCCAAGACCAAAGGAACATAGAGGAATACGGCGGCACGCCCATCAGGCAATCTGGATCGCCGACGGGCTTGCAACGGGGGGACCGAAAAGCGCATCGGGGGGGAGTCGGTTTAACTCGCGCGGGGAGACAGACCTGGAAAAAGGGGACATCTGGGCTTCGATCGCCGGAGCCCCGGGAACCGGCCCGTCGGCGTGTAAAATCAGCACGCCGGTTGGTACTTCCGCGCCGGTACCTATGTATGCCGAAGTCCTGCAAAAACGAGCGCGGCCATGGAAGCCGGAAGCACGAGCGGCAGGAGAACGGGAGGGCGCCCTGAAGCTCGAAGTAGGGAAAAACTCGTTACATAATGAGTGGTGGTGGCCTTGAACGCGGCGCGACATACACGAACCACCAGAGGGGGAGGGACTTGATGGGAGAGTCGCAAATGCGCTGGACCGTCTAATTCGGGAGAGAGTCTCCGCTACTCCCGCACCAAGGGGAATGAAAATGGGACCAAGCTCAGGAGGTAAGAAAGGCACCGTCGTAACATTGACCGTGGGTGTGGGGTCGAGGCGCCGTCAGCCGTCGTCGAGGTCTAGGAACTGTCGGTAGCGTGACGCGTACATGAACAAAGTAGACTCGGTTGCTTTTCACTCAAGGTCGAGAGAAAAAGAGCGGACCCGAAAAACAAAGCAATAAGGATAACCCAGGTACCGGACCGTGACGCAGACGGCCTCTTAGACCGAGGAAAGGGATGTGAGGAAGGAGCAAAAGAGTCCAAAAGGGCGTGGGGTAGGGGAAGGAGGCCGGGCCATGCCCGGCGTTGCGCCAGGAACCCCGACGAAAGAGACAAACTAATCGTAGGGTCAAAAAAAGAAAGTGAAATTAAGTAATTCTTGAAGCTCGGGCTTAGACATAAATGGAGGCAAGGCTGGTGTTCCCCAGAGACAAGGGCGTCGAAAGCCGGCATATGGTAAGGCGGCGACGAGTCAGAAAGAAACTTCAGGCCGGCCAGGCGAGGGTGATCGTGTCCCTGGCAGGGGCGGGGGGGATAACAGCCTGGGGACTAATCACGCAGGCCGCCCCGTCCCCATTCTGGGAGCGAATTACGGACGCTAAGAAAGTTCGGCTCGAGGGTGAGCCGTTCGGCACACTGGGACCAAAAATCGTGAAAAACCAGCCGCTCAAAAACGGAGATACTAAAAAAAAAGACACCTTCCTAACTTGGTAGCGTCGTAGAAATACCTGAACGTGGAACTATCGTGCCATGCCTATCCTACTTCTATCGGAGGGTACAATATCTGGGTCTATGATCTTTGCCGTGCTCCGCCGCAAACGGCTCGAGAAGGCGGGTCCGCTAAAAACTAATCCAACAGGTGGTCATCGTGGGAGTCTAAGGAGAAATCCGTCTATGCGCAAAAACGCGTTACACACCTCGACTCAAGAAACTTAGGTATCCACTAGCCGGTTCCACTTCAGTGAACAAAAATGTAAGGCGTTGAGGGCAGACGGTAGCGGTGCAAGGGAGTCGGAAACGCTACAGCTGCATTAAAAGATTGAAACCTGCGAAGAGAAGCAGCAGGGATGCGTCCTTCCAGGCTTCTAGGAAATCCATAACGCGTAAACAGGCGGCAAGCCGGATCTGTATTTCATGGGTCAAAATGAAATCTCAAAACATGGCGTCGG
>Ga0179593_1318940_pt1 | contig 18873 bp, 20 predicted proteins | sample CZODoug2_1_08_16_FD_185931 | JGI IMG/M metagenome (GOLD analysis project Ga0179593, IMG submission 185931) | Vadose zone soil fungal communities from Angelo Coast Range Reserve, California, USA - CZODoug2_1_08_16fungal (PacBio error correction) | ecosystem: Environmental > Terrestrial > Soil >...
ATTCACGATGACGGGGGGGGGGCTCACAGAGGGACGAAGGTACAACAAAGAGCTCGGAGAGGCTGATTGGTTTGGGGGGGCAAGACGGGAGGTCTGATGTGTGACGAAAGAACAGGGGGAACAGGGGGTCAACGAATAGGAGGACAAATCAGAAAGTTTTCCCTCGCAGCGGCAAAAAGTTGGCTTGTTCTCCCATAAACCCCGGTCAGGGGGGCAATAAACCCAATGGACGAGGAGTTGGGAGGCCCAATCATGCCCGACAACGCAAAGGACGGTGGCATACCGGTGCCCAATCCAACTGAGGAACCGGGTATTCTAGTGCAGAAATGATGTTAGTCACGCTTGGGAGGGTTTTTAGAAAAAATAACTGTAGTTATCCCGGGGGTCGGGAAGAAAAGGAGGGACCAAAGACAACGACAAGCTCGAAAGAGAAAAAATCAAAAGGACGCCTGCGATCACGGGGAACAGAAAACAACACAGGGGAAAAGTGAATATAACCGAAAACAAACGGCATCAGAACGGCGCCTTCCCTCCAAACAAAGTAAAACACAAAGGGGCGGGTGTTGTGGGGGGGACGCGAAAACGCCGCCGATGGGCAACACATGAAACTGGGGGCTGGCGGGGTGTGGAGGAAAATGAGGACACGGAGCAGCGGCAAATTTTGGGGCTCGCGCAGTCTCCATGAGAAGGGTCAGTGATGTTAATTCAACAAACCAAGGGAAAAAAAAAAGAACGGGATCGGCAGGGGGCCGTGGGTTAGGCGGGGATCGGGGGTGTGATTCGCCGGGGACAAACGGGGCCGAACACAGCCTTCTGAAGGTATCACATTATGGCTTGGGCGGAAGAGAATAAGAAAAGGGACCGATGGAATTGGGGACGTGGCGGGGGGTGTGGACAGGAAACCCCCGGGCAAAACATCAGTGTTGCGATGAAGAAAAATTCCGGCCAAAGAATAGGGAAGGTTGTAGCACGGGAAGAGGGTATTAAAGGTCTGGGTTGGAAAAACAAGGGAGAGATTCGGCCACAATGTGTGTGCACAGTGATACATCAGACGGGAGGTGATGACCACCTGCGGATTTTTTAGGCAACTAGAGGGGACAAAAACTCACAAAGCTGGCAAGGGAGGCAAAGTGCTGCCCGTAACCAGTTGAAAGTGAGTGCCTTTCAAGTAGTGCGGACCGCGGGTCACATCTGGGCTCTTTAAAAAAAGGGTAGAGTACACAAAAGACATCAGACCGAATAATTACAAGTTGCAAATCACCATTAGACGGGGGAACGGAGTCAAACGCGGGATAGGGGGGGCAAAAGGAGGCTCCGAAAGACGCGAACCGGGTACGTCGTTTCGCTACAATTCAACATCTGGGACAGGAGTAAAGGGCACTGGAACGCACTACATCCGAAACATCATTACAGGGTAAACCCGGGAGGTACGGTCGATAAGGGAGGAAACAACGAAGGGTGGTGGAAGGTCGGCAAAGCAATACGAAGGGGGCGGGGGGGGGAAGGCAAAGTGGAAATAGCCGCGTTGACCAAAGGGAACAAACAGCCGTGCGTGGGCGGACATAAGAGAACCTAGCTGCGAAAACTGGCCTCTAAATGGGTTCATACGAAAAAAAACGGACGATAAGTGTAATGCAAATCGGCGTGATACCACGGGGTGGCAATTTTGGAAGCATGACCGCGTCGGAAAAAAACGTTTGGTGGGGCAATACAATAAAATCTCCGACGATAATTGGGCAAAGCGAATGAAGAAGATTGTACCTACGTGAAGATGAAGAAGAGACACAGGCATAGAAGGTTATCCCCACACCCTCCTCCAAAGATGGGGGCCTAGGTGCCGTTCCTAACACGTGCGGAACACGTGGAGGTGAACAGCCGGTGTGAAAACCATGGATTAGGGCGGTAGGGTCAGGGTTTCCGTATGAACAAAGTATGTAAGGGGAGATATACAATAAAAGTAGGTTCAACCCCCGGAGTAAGATAACCGAAAAAGTCCCAGAAGAAAGAACTGCACTGGTGTTGCCGGATTGAGATCATCTCTCCCGCAAAGTCCCCCAGGTGCGAGAAGCATTCAGGTGAGACGCACTGGGGATGGGGCGTCACAACAAAACGCCCCCAAAAAAAAAAAACAACGGAATGATATACCTGTGGAAAAAATTGGGAACATGAATGATAGACCAAGCAGAGAGGCCAAAGACAAGTGGGGGGGAGTGGGACACGCAATTGCTGAGACTGAGGGAAGGGGACACATTAATAAAAAGAAGCAAGTCTCCGTTGCCCCCACATCTCGGCAAAGGATGAACGCACCAGGAAACGAGCAAACATACGAAAACAAGTAATGAGGGATAAATTGGAGTAGAAAGATACTGAAAAATGTCTCAGGAAATTTGAATGACTGGGGGCAAACAGAAAAATATAAAAGGTGGACCTGGAATGGGGCAGAAACGCACTTCGTAAGAACGAGACTCCGACCGACGGAGCGGGTTCGCAATGGAGGCAGTCTCGGGCGCAAGCCGGGCCGGAGACCGGTGGAAAAGGGCGACGACTTCAGGCAGTAATTCCGAAAAAACCACGTTGGGAGAAAGGCCTTTTAGGCACAAAGACGGGTCATGAAAACAGGCAAACGGACAATCGATGCTGAGACCGGCCAAACCGGGGGAGGTAAATAAAACCAAGCAGGGTCCTCGGCAGGGAAGAAGAAAAACTGAGGGGAAGAAACCGACCTCGAGAACCGCGGCAACCTGCGGGGGAAGCTTATTAAGGTTAGTGGGGGGGGTAGCGTGGGGGGGGACACGGTAGGCAAAATTAAAAGTACGCTGGGAAGAAAAGTCAAAAAAGGGGACTGATTGAAAAACATATAGGCAAGAACAAAAAAAACCAAAAGTGAAACACATGCCAGCAGTACTAGATAAAAAACGATGTGAAATCGTTGACGGGGGCGAACCACTAAGAATGAGACGAAATTGAGAGGGAGGGACATCTAAAGGAAGGTGGGGGTCGTGGTGAGACAATTGCAGACGGAACGACGTGGGGGTTTAGTCACTGACATAATGAAGGGCACTCAAGAAAGGCGTCCTTGAAAATCGGGGTCTTAACAAGGAACTGTGTTGTGTAGAACAGGTCATCGAGGTCCGATAGTAACAAAGCTGCACGGTACCAGAGGGTGTACGAGAGTGTAATAGGGGCTGGGGAACGTGTGTTCCGGGTGAACAAGTGAGCATTGGATAAGCTGGTTGTGGCAGTGGGGTGGGGATAATTAATGGCTGAACAAGAACAACGATAAGGGGAAATGGAGATAACCAAAAGAGAACGACGGGTTCACATGGAGAAGGGCGAGAAGGGAGGAAGTCTTATGGACACTAGCACGGAGAAAACGGTTTCGTAGACTGACCAGGGGGACAGGTGCACGGTTAAGGCTTCGTCATCTTCTCATTGGACCATGTAATGCGCCCACGGTTTTAAACCTCTGGAACACACCCAAGAATAGGCGGCCGGTGAGCCCGGAAGAGGCGGATTGCAAAACGGCAAACTAATATTCGTTCGTAATAAATAAGGAGCGGCATTTTGTGGTGGGTGGAAAGAAAAACAACAAAAATATGCTAAAGGCCGAGTGGGCACAGCACAGCTAGGGCCGCAACATGGGAAACCCTGATGGGCCCTTGGCGGGCGCGGGGGCACTGTAACTGGCGGTTGAGAAGTAAAAATGCAAAAGGAGCATAACCATGGGGGAGTGTTACAAGCTGTGGGGTTAAACGCCCCAACGGGTTATTGGAGCGCCGTTTGCGGTAAAGAGTTGGACCACGGTCGGAACAGGGGACTCCATGAGGCGCAGAGGGGGGAGCGTTGGGTTAAAAGGAGGGGAACATCAGCGGACCAATTCGCCATAGGTTGTGGGCGGGACAGTTCATACCCAGTAGCAGTTTTTGTACAGGCAAGAGGTGTATACTCATCTGTGGGTCGGGGACGCGAGCAATAACCGGGAACCCATAGGCGGGGGTCAAAGTGGCTGAGGATATGAAACCCGTCGGTCGAATATTTGCCGTAGAAATCCAGCGATTCATCCCGGTGCCTCTAGGGAACAAAAAGAAAACCGGATAGTGGGGGATGGAAATCTGAACACCTATAGATTGAGGAAGATAAGCGTTCAAATCCTCGCGGATTGAGTTCCCACAGGACGAGAAACATACTGGAAGTACCCATCGGGACAAACACGGCGAGTCATTCGGAAAAAACCGGGTGTGGGCTCTATTAAAGGAAGAACTACGGGTAGTGTCCGCGCACCAAGGTAATAGGTGGGGTTTCGATGCGAGCCCGATCAACAAAAGACGCCGATCGGGAAGTAGGGGGTGGGGGAATGATTGGAAGAGGTAGCGGGTCGCCCTTTTTACGCTGGACCGGTGGAGCGCTACTTGAAACTCCAATCCGCACCTCTAAAGATCCAAAAATCGTGAAGTGCGACTGAGCTGGTATGTCTAGAACAATCGGCTACGGACCAGACGGAGCCCAGTCTCGCGACATGCGGGATAAATCAGTGGGGTCTTAACATATGACTCAGGGGTCTCTGTGATTGCGGGCAACGTTTAAGCTAAGAAAGACACTGAAGAACGTGGGGGAAGGGAAACATACTTAACAAATGGAATTGGGGGAAAAAGGTAAACAGGGTCGCGTGAAGACATCAAGTCAAGAACAATCAGCCCTAGTTTTAAAAAAACCAAACGATGCACGGGGTAGGGGGGGAATTTAGGATGTGTAAAACGAGGGGGGTCTCCCAACAAGTCTAAATGCGTGGTGTGTGATGTGCTGTTGACGGTAATGAGTGGTAGAAATACAAAAAACAGTGTGGTGGGTGCAATGGGCAACAAGGGCCAAGTGTCCCGAAACAAACCTGCGTACGGCAAAATTGGGAAAAGGGACAGCCCCCGCCCATCGACATTTTGGGACAATCGGTTCCGTAGATGACAAAAATAAGGAGCCAAAACAGAGGAAAATAGAACCTCTTCAGGGGGGCGGGGGAACACAGTTCGTACGAAGCCGGGCCTCAGGGAAAGATGAGAGGCCGGGCGGAGGTGGGCGATCAGGATCCGCAGGAATAGCAAACTGCACAAGGCAAGGGGGGGGGGGAGAGCACGCACGGCGGAAAAAGACTGGCAGTCAAAAAGGATATTGACAAACTACCGGCCCAAAAAATAAACGGGAACCACAAAGGTCCAGGCAACGACATGACGGACAATAAAAATACCCCGCGTCAACATCATCAGTGTTTGTTTTGGGAATACTAAACGCCGGCAGCACAGGGGGGGGGAAAAAAGTCGCGAAAAGCAAGTGCCGGCTCTAAAAAAAAAAAAGAGAACACCGGATCAAACGAAATGAAAAGAGGAAAGCCTCCCAAGATGATGGGGTGGTCAAAAAGAGTGTTGGGCGGCCACCCGTCGAAGAGCTGGACACAGCCGAAATTGACCTAAAAAAAAAAAAAAAACTGGGCCACCGGCGTTTTGAAGGGGGGGGGGGGGGGGGGCTAGCGAAATCACCCCACGCAAAAAGGGCGTGACAGGAATAAAGAATGGGGGGGGCAACGTCCACCACCACAAAAAAAGTAAAAAAAAGGGCCGAGAACCCCTGTACGTTTCAGGGGAAAAGAGCGGACAAAAGGAAAGATCACGGCCCCTTTGGGTCGAAACCTGCAAGAGAAAAAAGGTGCCCGTTTTCCAGCAGGAAAAAACTAAGAAACCAACGGCGAGGCAACTGAAGACTGAATAAAAAGGGGGGAGGGGAAAAAAAAAAAAAAAAGGAACGAATCGAAAGATGTGGACAAAGGCGAAGGGGTTCAAGGATATTGTGCAAACAAATAGTTGAAACAAATTCAGGTAAAGGGACGGTACATCACAGCCCGGCGACAACACCTAAAAAAAAAAGTCAAAGATCGTCGCCGCGCTTGCCGAGTCGGGGGAAAAAGGACTTGATCTTCATGAAAACTGAAATAGGGGAGGGACGCGGGGGAGAAAAAGACTCGGCTTCGAGAAAAAGGGGGGGGTGCTTAAAGCCGGAGGGAAGTACACTGAACACCAGTTACTACCAGCTTCGGTGATCATCCTCCCGGGGCTCAAACACTCGAAAAGGGGGACACAGAAGCAACTCGCAAGGGGCCAGCCTGTTGAGCAAAAAAATCTCACAGGATGAGTCGGGGGTGGTGTGGCGGCCACAATACATAGATAGTTGCAGAGCACGGTGGCCATTGTTGTTTATGAGCTGGGAAAGCGAGGCCAAATCGGAATTAGATAGTGTGGCGAGCCGACACACACATTTAGGAAACATGACGCGCAGAAAGTGTAGAACAAAGATCGACTGGGTAATTTGGAACGCCATGGTCCTAGAGGGCATGGGAAAAAAGGGGCTCCACTCAGACGAGAAGACCCATCGATAGTAGTCAGGAGGATACGGCTCTGGGTTAACGGCAGTACCGCGGCGAAAGCATAGCTATGTCAATTTTTTTTCCACACCAACCATAGACGTTAGGAAAAGCCATGAGCGCAGGCGCACTCAGTCACTGAAAAAAATATAAGGAGGGAATACATGCATCCCCATCGGAAGGGTCAACCTGAAACTTATTCGTCCAATATTTAAACGGCCTGAGGTATCACCGGGGCGACAACCAAGGAAAAAAGCCAAGGCAAAGCATAGAACCATCGGGGCCCGGGTGGCAGGTGACAGTGGTATCATGTGCTAGTGCTCAGGGGGTGTCGTACCTTACGCAAACATGAACCGATAAGAGGGGCGGGGGGGAGATGCCAAACGGTACCACGGCGGTCTGGTAGATTTACGGGCAAGGCAAGAAAATGGCCGAGAGGCGGGGCTTAAGTTAAGGCAACTGGGAATAGCAGCCAGGATCCAGCCAGCGGGTAATGTCGGTGATCTCTATGCCGAATAAAACGCGCACCGTCATCGCCAGGTAGACGAAGGAACGCGGGGACCCCGAAACCCGGCAGGGCTAAACCAGCACGGACATTCAAAGTCGACAGATAAGGAATTGGCGAAAAAGCAAAGGGGGCCGCTCAGAAAATTCGAGCAGAATAAACTGGGGCCCTGAGTAACGTGAGAAGGAAACAATGGAGTAGGACCGGAAGCATGGAACTCTTAAAATGGGTCGGCAGCTTCTAAACAAACTGCATTGAACAACAGTTACGTCGACGGGAGACGCCTAGTAAGGAGGAAAGGTGACGGAAGCAAGATTGGGCTTTGGTTTCGGCAGTCCCGCGTGAAGAAAGCGCTCCTAGCCAAAAGCCGAAAAAATTGGGGTCGACCAAAGGTAACATAAACACCGTTAAGGGAAACCGTACGTTTAAACAATGAAAATTCTGGGGCAACATAGCCATCTAGCACGGGGGGCCAGTACAAAGGGGGGGGGATGGGAAAAAAAAATCAAAAAGAAACGGTGTCTCTTGGGGCTAAACATACAGAGGATTTGAAAATAGGGCTGAGGGGAAAAGCGACAAGGATGACAAAACGAAAAGGGTAATCTTGGAAAGGACAAATAAGCGTAGTGGGCAAAAAAGAGGAGAGAATTACCAAAAAAACAAGAAAAAGGTAACGAGAGCGGGCCCGGAGCTATGACTCGGCTCAGTCTGGGCGGCGAAGGTATAGCGGGTGGGTGGAAATTGGTGGGGGGGTGCAACCCGGGCTACACCCATCAAAAGCCGTGCTACGAATACCTGGGGGTGGAAAAAAGAAGAACAGACCCACAGGACTCACAATAGTTTTAGTTGCAGGTAAGGGGGTTTACGGGGTGGAAATGTTCCGGGTCTCATGTGAATCGGGGGGTGTCAATGAAACACATGAAAAAAACAAAAAGAGCCCTGGCAGTATTCGAGCCCAGCACGTATCAAAACTCATCGGGGAAAAGGCGGTCAAACATAACAAAAGCGCTTATACCGAGAAATACCGGATATCTATGTTGGGGTACAAAACGGCGTGATTGTGGGGTCCGGAAGGGTGGTCAACTAGTCGTAGATGGTAAAGTAGGAAAAAGAACGAAGAAAAAGAAACACCCCAAGAGAACTCTCAACTCAGGGGGGCCAACCCTGGAAAAAAAGAAGATCAAGAGAAGAAAGATCTCTGAAAAGTCAAGGCATTTGGGCAGGGAACAAATCAAATGGTATACAAACTCCCTTACTCAAGAATGAGAAATGGGAGCGAAGCAAAAGTTGATTCCTGCCAAAGTGGGGTATCCTACAAACACGGGGAAACAGAAGCAGTTAGGGGCCATTGGGCGGGGGCAGGGCGCGCAAGGTCAAAACAACCCGAGATGTGTGGGGGGGGGAAGGAAAAAGGAACTGTGGGGTGGAACATATACGATAGGCTGTCACATGGTGCGTGGGGGTGCGGTTTGCAGGCCGACTGCCGGTGAGGAGAGCCAGCAGCGGGAATGTCTTGCGGTGGTGACACGTACGGGATGTTACCATGTAGAGTTCAAACGTGGTATGTCCAAGGAGTGTCGCGAGTGGGACGGGGAAAGAAAATATCCTGGTAAGGCGGGGTGACACAGGTAAAAATAAGCAAACTGTGTCAGGTGGTCGCCGCAAGGGCGGGAGGGAAAAATGCCCCTTGGGGGGGGGGGGTTTTGGGTTTTTTGTATTTGTGTGCGGTCGCAGGGGGGGGGGGGGATAAATGTTCGATTGTGGGGGCGTGGGGCCGGGGTGTGGGTTAAAATAAAAATTGGTTGTCGCGAACGGGGTGGGGGGGTATATCTGAACCGTCACTTGGGGCCCTTGCTGTGAAACATGGGGGGGGGGGTCACGGGGGGGTTGGGACATGGGTTGGGGCTATAATCAGTTGCGAGGGGACGCATGGGGGTCAAAACAAGGAAGCCTAACTGAGGCTGGAAACCGGCTTATTGCGCACTTCAGATCAAAGACCCGAAAAAAAGTCAAAAAAATTGGGGTTGGGAAATCATCAGCTCTCAGACATCCGGAATAAAAAAAGGGAAATGCACATTCGAATCTGGCAGAGCAGTGGAGATGGGCGACCGTCAAATCACCATACTAACAGTCTAGTTGAAGGAGGTTGACCCTATAAACCGAAAATTGTTCGAAAAATGAGTTCTGCAGTGGATGTCCATGAGAGCCCATCATACACGGCGTCTCGGAGCGTTTCCAGAGGCTAACAAAAATTACCAAGTCGTGGAACAGGGATAGAATGAAAAAGAAGAGGTTCTAGGGGTCGCGAGGTAAAGGCAATGCACCAACAAAACGCATAAGGGGCATAGAAGGCACAAAAAGGATAGGACAACGCTTACGGCGACAACTGGGCAATAATGCCAAGGGGAGGGTGGGCCATGGTTAGAAAAAACGGATAGTGGCACAACGGGCATCGCGGTCATACCATAAGAGAAAAGGGGACACCGAGGGCTGGTTTGGAAACGGGGGGAGTAAGGGGACTATCAAATTACTATAAACATCAACGAACACAGAAATGTTCCTCGCAATAAGCGCTTTGTCGCCGACATACGACACGTGTACCGCCGGGCGGAAGTAAGGGGGAGCTTCTGGGGTTTTCGAAGAAGCAAATAGCGTCGTGTGGGTAGTAATTTCCATAGAAGTCGCCTCGGATCTCTCACACCGTCAGGGGGAGGTCCCGGTGAAAACTAAGCTGCTCGCCGGCTGGGAATCCAGGGCCCAGCAAAGAGAAAAATGCTCAAACGGTCCTACATGAGTTCCAGACAGGGAACCATAGATCAGGGTACAAGAAGACGTCGGGGGAACTTTGAAAAAAAAGAAGGCCGTGGCTTCGTGATCTGCAGGGGAACATTATAAAAGGCGACAGAAACCTACACGTAAACAAAAGGGAAAAAACAAATGGTGAGGCTAAATGACCCAGCCAACATGAGATCAGAGTAAGACCCGTAGGGGTCAGACGTACCGTCAACCATGAATTCTCAGCCAAGTTACTGTAGATAATGCATGGAGGGGGGTCGTATTGACGGAAGTTGGATGGGGGAATGGACCAGGGGAACCCCATGAGCGACGAACATGCATGTGGAAAAGACTGCGGTGAACGGGGGTAAATGGTTGGAAAAATAAAAACGGCGGGGATCGCAACTGGTGGCAACTAATCCATGCGGGCAGAAACACCCAAAAAACAATTGCATCCGAGCATGCAAGAAAGCAAACACTTGGGTGGTGAGCGTCTCACAGTCGAACTTGAAGAAGATGGTTACACTTATTATAACAGGGGTGCGGTTGAGGGTCGAAAAGGAACACCGGGGGGGTGCAAAGTCAAAGCGCGGAAAGAGGCGGGGGACTTAAAACGAGGTGTCGTGAGCTACTGCACGGGGGATCCAAATAGAACCGGAAACAGGTAACGTGTTGGGGCGGTGCGGGGGCATGCTCGGTTAAAGGGGAGGCGCATAGAAGGTTAAAAAACAAGGATGCAAAGTAAAATAGCCGACCAGGAACTGAAAAAATAGGGAAAGGTAAGCGAAAGAAACAGATAGTGGGAGGATTCAAATGTTTAGGGGCCGTAAGAAGGCACTGGATCAATCGAGGATCCAAGAGGACTGGACGAGGGGGTGAGGCAGAGGGCGGGCAAGGGAGCAAGATACACGCGAGCAATGCGCCGGCTGGCAATCTACAGGAATTTGAACAGAAAAGACTTGAGGTCAACCCGACAAACAGGGGTGCAAGGGAATGATTGGGGAAAATCTATAAGTGGGAGTGGGGGGCCTACATGTGGAGGAATTCCAGAGATAGACACCAACTTGTACAAGATAACAAAGTAGACCCCGACTGCACAGGAAAATTAAGTAAAGACGAAGGGAAGACGAAAAAAATGGGGGAATAATCAAGGAGGAGTGGCGCGGGTCGCGTGGAGAGAGCCTTCGATGGAAAAGCGCTACTCTGCCTCCCTAACTAACAAAACCTGGAGTAATGGAATACCCGGTTTCCATGTCGGAAGGCCACGTCGCCGTAAGAAACTAACCGAGGGGTTACATAAGGAAAATTAAGTCCCTATCAAGATTGCCTGTTGGGAAGTGAGCTAAAACTGGACACCTACGGGAAAAATAAATATAGGTTAGAAAATGGGAAAGGAAGTACGGTAAGCTGAAATGCAAATTTCAAGAGTCACACAGAATGTGTCATTTTGCTGCCCAACAGAAAGAGGGGGGGGAAAATTGCCGGGGAAAGCCCAGGGCGATCACCGCCACGCGACCTCTCAAGGGGGAAGGAAATTGTGAAAAAGGGCAGGTGACAAAGAATTAACGTAGCAGTGTGTAAACGTGTGGGACTTTCTTTTTTGAAATTTAAATTTTTGGGGATCTACGTACGAGCATCGACAGTTTTAAAAAGGGGTGGTGCCGGCGAAGAAAAGGATTAATTGAAAGAAAGTTCTGCAGGAAGGGACGTTTTGTTTGCGCCAATCTTGGACCAAAGGAAGGAAAAAACGGGCGCTGCCGGTAATGCGAAGGCCATGAGAAGAAAGCACATCCGAGACCGCCGCAAATTGCTAATGAATCGAACCCGTAGTAAAACCTGACAAAGACCTGGGAAAAAAGCCGGGACCGTAATTGCCAAGACACTCAGACAACAATACTGCAGTTGCGCAGGGACTCCACGAGCCCATCAAGAGGATACATTTTGCGAAGATTGTGGTCAGCGAGAATGAAGGTGGTTTTTGCGAAAATGGATACCGGGGTCAGCTTGTATACTCCAGGGTCCATTTGAGGACCCAATAGTCACATGGTACACCCAAAACAGGGGCACACTTCCGGGATGGTGCACAAGGTAAACAAAATAGTACATTGAAAGGAGAAAAACAATGGGGCTGCGGTGTACAAAGCCACCAACCGTTGCATCAGGCCATAAAAGTGGGGTGCTTACATTGATACAAGACGGTGACAACTGCCAAAACGATCCAAACGGTGGGGAAAAAAACGTAGGGGGGCAGGGTGAAACAACAAAAACCGGGCATTGAACGACAATGGGGTGTACGGTAGTATTCTGGTTAATAGAGGGGTTGTGGGAATCTTCATGGCCGGGAGAAGCCAGGGCCGGCTACAACCTGGTATCTAACCGGCCTGACTCGACTCAACGCGAAAACCAGAGGCAACAGTGATCACACGCGATTAGGACATACGGGCCATACCAGAAGACGTCCAACTTCAATTTTGAAAGGATGACGAAGCGGGGGGAGGGTGGTGCGCGGGCGTTGCATGCAACATATCTTTAGCGGGGGTCAAGAGCGTAGGAAAAAATGGGTACTATTAATTGTCACAATGGAATCGAAAAAGAGGGTGGCGGAAAAAAGTAAAATAACTATAGTGGCCTGAAAATTAAACAAGAATGTAAGTATCGGCGAGGCAGGCGAACCGGGCGAAACAGCGGGGACTGGGTTTGAGGCCATAACCTCTCAGAAATAAAGGGGTTAGAGGTGTCTCAGAGGTGTTCCTAGGTTTTGGTACATTAAACAGGGAAAGCTGCAGGCGGAATGAGGAAGGGTCCCTTTCCAGAAGGCCCTGATTGGCGGGCCTGTAAGAGGATTCTGGGGGACTGGCAGGGTACCGATTGAAGCTACAAACGCCGAAGGGATGCGGGGAGGGGGTTGGGGATGGGGGGACGGGGAAAAAAGACGCGTAAACAGGGGGGCATGACTAGTAAAACTGGTTCCAAAGTTAACAAGACGGGGACAAAAAAAAAGGTCCTCGCACCCGGCAAATCGTTCTTAATCCTCAATAATGTTATATTGGTCCAAAAAAGAAGGGTGAATCAGGTGTAGTTCAGGCACGACAAGGCCCTCGGGAGATTCTCGGTGGTAGCGGCCAGCCGTTGAGGGGGAAGGTAAATCAAGACTTTTTGAATTCGGGCCGGGCACACACCCAAGGGAAGTGATGAAAAAGAAAAACGGTAAAGGCGGAAACTCTTGGTCGGCCCGGGACGCCAGAAGCAGTGAAGAGGTTTGGACATGGTTTCTGGAAAGAATAAATAACAACGGGCCTGATCACCAATTAGAGTGAGTGCCAAATCGCAAAAAAGGGAAATGCGGCTCATAAAAGGGGGAGATCGGAGACATTTGGGGGGAAACAGATAACCCGAAGCTGCGAACGTTGGCAAAATTGCTTAAACCCGGGCGGTGAGGAATCCATGATATAAGTAGGACCAAAGCGTTTGCACAGGTGCTAAAGCTCGCCTAAAAAAAGTAGCCGATGCTCAGAAGGGCATATAAAGGGCCATCTGAACCATTCACGAAAGGGTAGCGTACCACGCCAATAAGGTACGGTTGCAAATGAATTAGTATCTAACTCAAGGAAAACAGCACCCTCCCGCCAACAAAGAGAGCAAGGCGAAGTCAACATCTTGCAGGTGGGTTTTGAAAACCTTCAAGGACCCTGGATTTTTTAAATTCCTGCTTTGTGAGTAAAAAGACAGAAAAAGGGTAGGGACAATAAAAGGGGAACGGCAAAGGACTACGGTAGGGGGCCAACGACAAGGATAGGGCAGCAATGGATTGGGAGTGTGGAAAGACACGGAGGGATGGGCTAAATGCACTGGACAGTACAATATAATCCAGTTGGTGGAACAGGGAAAGTAGTAGAGGGGGTGTCGGCATTTTAAAAAAGTCCAAGAATCCACGAAATAAGTTCGCCAAAAACGGCACCGCGTCGGACGGTGAATTAAAGCCATAGGGGCGAAAATGCACGAACTATCCAAATGGCGGGCACCCTCGAAACTGAGATCTTCAGAGTCAAAGTGGGGGCATGGAACGAGATGTTATTCCGGACAAACAACACTGCAACAATGTTGCTGCCACGCAAAAATCGAAAAAAAAAAAAAAAAAAATAGACAGGGGGGACTCTGAAGTAAAAAATGAGCCGGCGGAGCGTGAAACACGGAGCCCTGTAGTGAATGGGGACTACAAAAAACAGTGTAAGGAGGGATTATAAAATAACGCGACTTTGTTTGCACTTATCTGCCTACGCTTACGCGTGTTGAACGAGGAAGGAGAAAGGTTATTGAAGAAAGGAAGTCACCAGCATAAGATTACAACACCTCGATTCAGAGTGTAGAAATATGCTGGGAAGCTAGATGAACGACGAACGACGGAGAAGCCGAAGACTGCACGCGAGAAAAAGTATGACTGGATCAATAAAGATAAAACGCAAGGGGCTGGGAACCGCGAGGAGACCAGTTCAAGGGAATCCATAGCGACCCGAACTATCGAGGGTGTATAGAGCTTCGCATATGGTGATTCTGGGAGGCAGGAAGCCGGTGTGAGTCATACCAGGTACATAAAATCAAAGAAAGATAAGGGCGATCAACATAAGGTTTGATTAGTATCGATGCAGCGGGGGAAGTCAGACCTGCCTTCCAGATATGGGGGGCAAACTTACAATGTCCTGAGTCCCGTCGGAAGTTCCGATGGTGGTGTCAAAAAAAAGAATTCGAAGAATAGCGGAAATAACTGAAACCCTTTTGGCCCGAAATGATACACGTCACGGGCCCTGATAAGGGGAAGCCGGGTCAATTCAAAAAAAAGTAGGAGGAAGGTGCACGTCGGGGGGAAACCGGTTGCCTCCCGATGTGATTGGGGAGGGGTCTATCGTGGACCGGGGTCTGGGTGACCGTGCCGCATATAACAGGAAGGGTGTTTCCATTATGTCATAAGCCAGATATGTGAGACTTACGGCATCGACCTCGGCCAAGATGGGGGCGGACAACAGGCGATGACAACGGGGCCGCAGGTTGACAACAACCTGAAATATCAATCTAATGGCAAGGGAAAAAACGGGAATGGATGGGGATAAAGATAAGGGGGATGACATGGGATACAAAAGATAGTGGAACGGGTTCAAATGGAGAAGGACCTAAGAAGAACACAATGGAATAACCGGTTTCAAACTGCACTCGGGCCACAGTATGTCCGAGTGCGCTATACCCCAACGGGTGGGTAAAAAGAGCATTTGTTGTGCAAAGGGGGTCAGAGAAGTACCATAGCATCAAGGAACTAATGGGGGGTGGGACCGTGTCTCGCAAAGTTGTCCTTTCTTTAATAAACAAAGAAACTGCGGAGAACAGGGGGTGGGAAAGAGGGAAGGACGATGAAGGAAGCATTTGTAAACCGTACCGGATCACACGGTGGGGCTCATTATTTCAAGCGGGAGCGGGTGGTGCCCAGTCGGTGCGAACCGAAAACGGAGGGTAAGAACATCGAAATGGGGGTGGGGCACGGTGAAGGTGACCAAAAAAAAAAAAGCTATGGACTACAAGGCTGGCAAAGATAAAAATAAATGATATCGGGAAAGAGTTGCCATTGGCTCTGCCAAAGATACCGCGGATACAGGAAGGAGTGGGGGGAACCCTGAAAAAAAAACAAAAAAAAAAAAACAAGGCCCGACGTGGGGCGCCAGGGGGGGGGGGTGTGTAGGCGAGGGCGTTGTAACAGAAATGACTGAGCAACGAGGGAACGAGGGTGGGTGCGCCCGGACGGGTGTTCATTACGAAAAGCTGGCTTCGTTAGGTAGATAGCAAACCAAAAGTAAAACGTATGAGGTTACGCGAGGCCCCAGAAATTCACGAAAACTCCGGTTGGAAGAAGACGCCCGAATTCACCAGAACCCGAAAACGAGAGAGTTCGCTGTTTCTCGAAAGAACACACTCCATGTAGGGCAGTAAAGAGCCACGTAGAGATTGCCACACTCCAGGCGTTCCGAGGTTTTGTGGGAGTGGACCGTCGCGGACGGAAGAATCGACTAAAACGGCTAACCTTTATCTGAGCAAAAACCTCCTCTCAAAGACAGATACGACGGGCTATACAGCCGCCGCAGACGCGAAGAAAAAAATATAAGATGGTTACAGCTCGAATTGAGGGTTGCCGTTCAGGACCATTGTAATTAACTTGGGTAGACTCAAGGTTGCAAGCATTCAATATTCCCAAAAAAAAAAAAAGAGAACAAAATGTGTGGAACACAATAGACAATTGAGAACAACTAGGACACAAAAACCCCGCTAAACAAGAGTGGTAATAAAAAGGGGGGCACAAAGGAACGTGTGCGCAACACCACCGTGAAAGGCACTCGGGGTATAACGGGGGACAACAAAACGACAGGTGTCAAAGTGGGGACCACTCAATCGCGGCTGGGAGAAATTTCAGGGGGATCGATGTGGTTTGGAAAATCATCGGTGAAGGGGCGTAAGACAAGGGACGCAGGGAGGAACTGAATCCCCAGTCGGGGTCTCAGGGGCATTTGCCCGGGATAAGAGACAGGGAGGAAATGAGGGACAAAGGAAGGAAGCGAATCAGATCGCACACACAATAACCGGGGGGGGGAAGCACTCTTACTGCGGTGAAAGAAAGGGCAAGATCTAGGACGGCCGACAGTACATCTCAAGGTGGCTGATCAACTGCCTGTTCGTCCAAAACCTTGTCTGGGAACGGGTGTTCCAATTTCACAGACGGTGGTTCGTGAGACCGTGGGGGGGGCAAGGGGAATGCTACATTTGGACAAAAAGGCCCGAGAAGTCCGGGTAACCGAAATAATAGAGCGTTACGAAGTAGTAAAAAAAAAGAGGAAAGAGGGAATAGGTAGAGAAGCCTCGTAAACTAAAGCAAACGGGTTGCAGCCGAAGAATCTGCTTGAGGGGGTTCCAGGAAAGGAACGGCGAGACTAATGGGTAATTGACACACAACCGAACAAAAACCTCGTGGCCAATAAACAGTATACGGTGGTGCCAGGGGAAAGGGGCAGGTTAATTTGTCCGCCTGATCGTTCATAAAAAAAAGGCGAGAGGGGGGGGGGTGGGAAAAAAACGAAAGCGACACAAACAATAAGGGATAATATCAGAGGAGTAGGAGGCACTGGGTAGGGGAAACGGCTGGGTGGTCGACAACAATATCAGTACACGTATGGGGCTCAAGACTGGGAGGACGGACCAAAGCTGCACAAACCGCATCCATGGGGGCCACGTTTCGGAGAATGGGTCACCAAAAAAAAACTTGGCAAAACCTTGGGGATGCGAGGTTGACCAAGCAATTAATGCAAGGACGGGCTGGAGGATGTAAATGGTGGGCTAGGCTAGGGTGGTCAGTCATCACGTTGCGGGGGGGGAAATGGAAGTGTGGCCGAGTGGGGATGGAAAACAATGAGCAAACATCAGGGAAAAAATGCGGCCACCTAGGTGGGGTAAGGGCCACGAACGTTTCAGGAGGCACCCGGGGCGCAAGGCAGAGGAGGGGGAGGAAAAAGTATGAGAAGGCCCCGCATGGGGAAACCCTGAATCGCACTCAAAATCCCAGGTACCCGAGAGGACAGGTTCTGGTCAAGAGCCGGACACGAAAGCGGTCGGGAGAAGTACTGCAGATAAAGAAAGAAGGGTCTCCTCCAACCTGGATATTTGCTAGGGGATACCCATTAAGATTTCTTTCTTTGTGAATCCTCATGAAAAGACAGGAAAAATGATAGGATGGGGGTTCTTTATAAACGGGGGCCATTGGTAGTAATCAAACAGGGTGGGGGGGGGAGGGGTGAGAATCTTGGTGGGAACCAACGGGGGGGGGTAATTTAAACCTTTTAGAAATTAAACACGGGTCAAACAGAAAAAAAAAAAAGGGGGGGGGAGCGTTATGAGATCAAAAAACACAATTAATAGGAAAGAAGAATATATGATCACTCCACAACTTGGTGCGGGGTGGGTCACATCTCCCAAAATGTTATAGAACAAAGGTGGTCCGACAAAGGGAATCCAATGTCCGAGGTGGGAAATCAGCCCAAAAGACAAAGAGGCGCCTTCAGGGCCCGGGGATTCCTCCACAAAGAACCAAATCGGTAAAATAAGCAAATCACGGCAAGGGTGGCGGATCACCGTCGAAGAAAGGAAAAGTAAAGGAGGAAAAAAAAAAGGGACAGCCTGGGGACGGGATAGCCCAAGGGGTGACGAAGAACTGAATCCATGGAAAGCCCGGATTCAATAGCCCCCCGCCTCGGTAAGGGGGAAACAGCCACGCGAAAAGGCAGGGAAAAAGGGCCGAGGATATTTAATGGGGATCAATCCGACAAAAAAAAGCGCGTCCTCCCAGGTAAAGGGCTGAAAACGGAAATAACGCACCCACGCAGAGAACCTCTCTTGGCAACACATATCAAGGGGTGAGAGTCGAAAAAAAAACGTCCGGTGCAAAGCTAGGTTTGGCCCACCTCGCCCCATCTTACAAACCTGCAACGCTGCTCCGGAAAAAAAAATAGAACGCAGTTATAAGAAGCAGTGGAGAAAAAAAGCATACAATAAAAAGTGGGGGGGTAAAGAGGTTTTTGTGCGGCAAAAATATACTTTCCAGATTAACCAAACGCTCAGAGGAAGTGAAGCCCGGGCACTGACAAAAAGAGGAAGGTGGGGGAAGAATACGATTAAAGGGGAAGCAAAATGTTTCGGGGGGAAAGCTATAGCCATTGTTCGCTCAACACCGCCCCACGGAAGAAAAACTCCGAGAAAAAAAAAGGAAAGGTTACGTGGGGACGCTGACTATGAAACAAGACGGACAGAGAAAAAAAAACGGACGGAAAACATTGTCTGAGAAAAAGGAAGAAATAACACAGGGGTCCGGTCCAGGCAAACAAAAAGCGCCCCTGGGCAGCTGGGAAAGCCGAAAGGCGGGAGAACACGGAACGAGCGAAATCTTTGTCAGGAGGAAGTGTTATCAATTGTGTTGTTGCCAATATTGTGGGTTTAAAAAATCGGGAACTTGGACGAGAAAGGAAAACAAAGGCAGAAACAGGCACAACACGCAAAAGACTAGTAAAGGGGGAGGGACGGAGGAAAAAAAGCTGCGCGTCCGGAACCGAAATAGCGTGATCAATTAAGACAGGGGCGGGAACGAGGAGTGCACGCCGGTGCT
>Ga0179593_1408071_pt1 | contig 18872 bp, 17 predicted proteins | sample CZODoug2_1_08_16_FD_185931 | JGI IMG/M metagenome (GOLD analysis project Ga0179593, IMG submission 185931) | Vadose zone soil fungal communities from Angelo Coast Range Reserve, California, USA - CZODoug2_1_08_16fungal (PacBio error correction) | ecosystem: Environmental > Terrestrial > Soil >...
ACCAGGGATGGTCCTTATATTGAACATCATCAAAGACAGTAAGATGGGCCAACCGGCGAAAGGACGCTAACATACTCTAGGGGGGAAAGAACTACACATCGATTTAGCCAGGAGGGAAGGGGGTTAAAACCTTCACGCCGGGGAGAATGTACGTCAGAAAGTCAGACCGAAGTGAAATTGGCTCGATTGGACGCAAGTCTCAGGGAAGGCCGACACTCCTTTATCAGAGGCGCGTGCGGGACTCTTCTCACGCTCATCCTGTTAATAAGGGGGCAAGAGCAAAAAAAAGTCACATTCTCGGAGGACGGGGAAGGGAGGAAGATTCTCTCACAAGGGAGGAAAAAGAGATCCCGCCGGCCCAAGTAACCGAGGGGGACTGAGCTCCTAGTGTCAGGGGGGACTCTTATAGAAACTTCTTCGGAAGCACCACTTATCGAAAGTCTCCGTCGAAGAGGAGAGCGGGGAAGAGGGGAATAGAATGGTCGTCTGAAATCGTCCCAGTAAGTGAAGGAAGGGTTGCCAAGTATTCGGGCGTCGCAAGATTTGAGGGGGAGGGAAAAAGCAGGGATGACTTTAGCTCCTTCCGTGAGGACGTGTTGGTTCACGCTTCGGGTACAGGAAAGGGGGGACAAAGAAAGTCCCAATAGACCATTTCACGCGCTAAAGGAAAATGAGGGTCGAGCATCTTCTTGGCAGGAAAAAACTCACAGGAACTCAGCAGGTCTTCTAGACTGAGAGGCAAGAAGCGAAGGGTGTTTGACAGGAGGGAAGGACGAAGAAAGCTTGGTGGGTGGGCCTCTGTGTGACCAGAAATAAGCCTTCCAGACGAGCTCCGCAGGCGAGGCTCGGGAGAGCTCAACAAAAAAAGCTCTGGGTTGAAATCGGGGCACCCCAGCAGCAAGCGCCACTTCGTTGTACAGAGCTGAGGAAATAAGAGTAGGGTGTTCGGGGAGGAGAAGGCGACTATAGATCCGCGGCCTTTGGAGAGACATACACGATCCAGAAAAGGGGGAGAACGAGTAGGCCGAAAGAAGAAGGCGAGTATGAGATCGTCAAAAGGAAGTATTACCCGCGCCGAGCTATCATCGAGAGTCAACGGGGTTTTCTCCCGCGCAGATAAGAGTCCGAGGAAAACAAAGGCATGAACAGGGGGGGGATTGGAAGTTGACGGGTCGCTCACCGCCGAGTAGCACTCGGAGGGAGTGGAGTATTGTTAAGCTGGCAGCGGCTTCAACAGCGGAGAAAGAGCCCGGTGCCAGGAATTTATATCGGTTTCCTTTTGAGATAAAGCTGCTCCAGAAGAACCGGAAGAAGGCCATCAGAGTGGGTCAGGTGAGACCATAGCTGGGGTCATGGACACTCTAGCAGAACAATGACAGGAAAATTAATGTTGGAAAACGAAGCTCTAAATTGGTGGGAGCCACCGGGGACACCGGTAGAGAGTGGAAAGAGCTAGGCGTGGGAGAACAGAGACTTGGAGGCGTCTTATAACGCCAAGAAGAGGCTTGGACGCGAAGTCTTCTCGAAGCATTCGTCTCCATTTATCGAACAAAGGAAGAGGAAGGAAAGGGAAGGGAATCCAAGCCTAGGGGTTCAGAGGAGGGGGGTATCCCGTCTGCGTGTAACTTTTTCCATCTAGTATGGCTTTTTAGGGGGGGGGGGAGAAGCAAGAGAAGCCTTGTAGTAGGGGCGGGAAGAAAGCGAGAAAAAAATCGACTTGGATCGACGGGAGGAGTCTCTCCTTCCGAGGTACAAGTAAGTAATAGAATTGATCTAGAAGAAAGCGGGAATCTGGGGGGTCTTCAGCAGTATCTCGGTGCGGGGGACATCTTCAGCCGCCGGAGGTATCACCAGGACAGGAATCAATTCGGGATCCCGGACAGAAGGGAAGAATACAGTATCGAAGCAACCGCAAGGGGACCTGGACGAGGGAGGCCTCAAAAGGGGGGGAGGAATTTCGTGAGAAGGGTTCCACCTTTCTTTTCTTCAGTAGAAAAGGCTGGGAAGGGAGGAGAAGAGAATTAGAATGTGGGGGACCGGGGTGGTCAGCAGGAGGGGGAAAGGGGGACCCTGACAACATCAAAGAGAAAATTCTTACGAAAGGGGGGTCTTAGAAGAAAGAAGTCCGAGACAAGGCACGCACGGGGGCTTTCAGAGAGGACCAGTTTTAATCAAAATCTAGACGGTCCTAGGGAAAAGGAACACTTTGGTTCGAGAGGGGAAAACGGATGGTTGACTAGGGGATAATCAGGGTAGCTTATAAAAAAAAAGTTTCCAAAGCCAAGCAAAAGAACCGAGCCGATTCAAAGAGGCAGTCGTTTATGAACATGAGGCCGAGGGGAGAGGGAAGCATTAAACTGCAAATTAAAAGAGGAACAGGTAGTGTCAAGGGATGTTTCGAGCAGATGAGGAGGAAAAAAAAACACCGGAACGCAATGAGCCGCGAAGGGAGAAGTGACCCTTAATTTCATCACGAGAGACTGGATGGAATCTCGAAGTTGGTTACGGCAGAACGTTCGGGAATCCTAAACCTAAGAACTTGTGGGGGGAGGGAAATCCAACGTCATGTGTTCTTACTAGGAATTGGCAAGGAAGCGCACGGCTATTCAATGAATACAGCTCGAAGATATGTTCCTAAGGAGAAAGGGCTCCGAAAAAGGGACTTAAGAAGCCCAAGCCCGGACGCCTGACGAGGAAGGACGATAAGGGGAGCAAGGGTGGCGGGGAATCATCTCATCTGTGGAAAGGACAAATTGACAACCGTTCCAAATATTTTGGCTGAAGAACTGCCTACCGGAGACGTCCTCCAGAAAGCGACATGAACGGGAAAAAAGGATTTCCATATCGAATGGGCGTGGGGAAAAAATAGGGAGTCACGGGCCGACTGGGGGGGGCTTTCGTGTTTTGCCATTGATTGATTACTCGAGCGACTGTGCCTTGCGTGTAGTTGTGGAGGGGACGAGACTAATGAAAAGGAAGGGAGAAAAAAAGGGGGTTCGAACCGTGAAAAAGAATAAGGCTAAGATAAACTCTTACTCACTTGTGCAAAGAGGGAATCCGTCAGGCCCAGGGAGGGGGAAGAAAGTGCGTGGCCACAATGGAAAAGAAAAGGAAATAAATGACGCGGGGAGACTAGCCTAAACGCCGTAGGGGTATAATACGTCTTTAATAGGTCCCCTACCGGCAGGTGACTGTCTAGGGGGGTAGATCAGAGGAGGGTGAGAGGCAGCATCACCGGTGGAGCCTGGGTCAAAACAAAAGGATAAAAAAACCGAGATTATAGGAGGTCCTTGGGAGCATTACAGGGGACGTAATCCAATCTCATCAAAAAGAGGGGTACCCATTGATAATACCAATCTCTCAGCAAAATATTAGGAAGGAAAAAGGAAAGAAAAGATAAGGGGTATACCTTGGTACCAACTTACTGGGGGGGGGAAATACGACGCGACTCGTAAAGTTCAGAAAAGCACAAGAACTCTAGGTTGCGCTGAGGGATGGTGAAACAAAGAAAAAAAGTCTAGCCGATTCCGGGACCGACTCTAGATAGCATAGAAGAAAAAAATGGGAAAGGTGGAAAGGCGGTTGACAGGATACGTTCATGGACTGAAGGGGAGGTTCCTTCTCGAGGGGGTAGAAAAAAGAGCGGTCGGGGGATATGAAAAATAACTTTGGGGGCCGGCTTAAAACCTTATAAAAAAAAGGGGGAGCCAGCGGGGCTGCGGAAAGGGAGGGGTAACTTCTGAAACAGAGGAATTTTCAAATCGACCGGTCGGGTCCTCCGCGCCACCGGACACTACAAAACCCCGCGAAAAAGCACGCGAGAAAGTAAAACGCCGAAAAAGGGCTTCCGCGTATCTAATGGTAAAGCCGTGGAGAAATGAGGGGGGCAGATACGATAATATTCCCCTAGATTGAGAAGGTCTATTTGAGGCCGTACGACTTCGGTAGTCCTCCAATGAAAAGAAATAAAATGGGGGGGAGTCTATGAGATAAAAATCCTTAGAACAGCCAAGCGTTCGGGAAAGGGAAGAAACGGGACTAACGGGTAGTCGGGATACCCAGGAAGGGGAGGGGAGTAGCCGGTTTAATCATGGAAAAAAATAGAATGAGAGCTCAAATATCTTGCGAGAAAGGGACAGTTTCAATATTTCCGCAAACAGGGAAGGGTGGCAAGGAGGGGATCCACATGAAAGTCTCTTAACCTCAGCTGCACTTCGATCCGGAGAGATTGGGGGCCAAGAAGCGATTGCACGTAAGGGGGGGGACTTGCGTCTACTTTCTTTACGGGTTTCAGATGCAAAATCTATATGTAGAGAAATCCCGAGGGGCCAGAAGGAAAAAAACATGGCGATCGGGTTTGTCCGGGGGGAAAAGGGAGACTTCATCTTAAACAGAAGAAACCTCGGAGCATGTGTTAAATAAACTACTTCCTAGGGGAAACAAAGACTAGAGGTTTAAACGGGGGGAATTTGGGAACGCTGAGGTCAGACTCAAGGGGGGAAACTCTCAAGAACAGACGTTTAAAACGCCGCGGACCGCACGTTGAATCCATCCTCCAGCGCGAAGGGGTGGAGAAACTTGTCCCCTATGGACACAGGGTGTTTAAATTGAGATGGCCATATAGGAGGCTCAAAAAGGAGAGTCGTATAAAAGAAGACTCTTCTGCTGGTGTCGTCAGGCTGAGAGATGAAAAAAGAAACGTCAAACATTGCCATACGGGTAATACTTCCGCAGATCCCGCCGATAAATTGGGCCGAGGGGCCACGGCTCTAAATCATGCGAATCCGGGGTGAAAAGCTCGACAAAAATCATAAATGCAGGTAGAGAAGAAGTGAGTTAGACTTCGTTCCGGGGAGCAAGCGAAAGAAAGAGATCCTGGGCACAGGGGGACGTCTGACTGAGCTTGAAAGAATCGCCACCGAAGGGAGGCTTCTCGAGTGAAAGGAAACGGAAATCAACTTTAGCTGAAGTTTTCTAGGATGTATGTCTATTAATACCAGCTGAAAGGAAAGACGTAGATACACAATGAGCGTTTATCGGTCCGTCGTGTGCTCAAAACTACTAACAAGTCGGTTCGTATCAATCGACGAAAATCCTGAGAAGGGAAACAATTGAATTGGGAGGACTAAGAAGATGACTCTGATATTAGGGATACCGTCGCGTCGAAATTGATGATTGATCTTCATGGAGGGCCGACGAAGGATCCGCTTCCGCGTCTCCATATACACTGGGGAGATCGAAGGGAGGTCAAGTCTCTGTTTATGGAAAAAAAGTGCAATGCGAGGATCCGCGCGCATGGTTTCGGCCAAAAGTTATTCTTCCTCTGAAAAAAAAACGAACGAAAAAGGTTCAAATTGCTTCTCAAACTCGGAGGGACACCAACCGAGAGGACTGAACTCACTCCGAGAGGGATCTTCAGCTCTATAACCGGACGTGCAGAAGAGCAATTCGTTATCAGAATAATGAAAAAGAAGGAACGGAAAACAGTCTTTCTGAGGGGTGAGGAAAGATGACCACAATAGCCTCTCGGAATGCTGCTCTATAAAGGACGAACTTCAACTCAAAGCAAAAGGAGGGGGGACAGAAAAAAATTACTTGGTTTGGTTAAAAAGAGATGGACCACGGAATGTTTACTACCTTCGAAACGAACTATCAATACGCTGGTAAAATCGGAGGAAACCGCGCGCTATGTGAAGCCGCTCTTCTTATCAAATGCGGGGGGGGGTCGTGCGTCGGCTTACAAAAAGCGGGAGGAGGAGACGGAAGGAGAGCTAAAGGCAATGATCCTGGCCGACACAACTAGGGGGAAAAGAAGTAACTAGTCAGGGGATTGGACCGATGAACGCTCATTCTGTGTGTGTTTCTGCGGTCTGAACAACTTTAGAGAAGGGCCCGGCGCTATCGATCGGGCTGACCAGAGGTGGCTGGGCAAACATTACCAAAAATTGAAAAAACTATTCTTATCAACTCCGTAAAAACAGAATTCTTGGAGGTCGGCTCGACTTCGGGAGGACGAGGAATGAGTTTCAGGGCCTCGATTTTATGTACCGCGTAATTATCGGGAAGCAACGGAGTAGAAAGACAAATGTTGGATATGAGGGTGTCGACAGCCATAGATGACTAATGACGGGTTATGACACATAGGAAACCTTGGATCCAGGACTTCCACCGAAGTTTTGGGAACTACTCAAACTATGAGGGGATCCATAAGGGAATTTGGGAGCCACTTCATCCTAAAACAGAAAGCTGGAAGGTCCGACGATGTCAGAACCGCATGGGGGTTATATGGGCCTTCTAGAAGGGGCTCAGGATCTTAAATTCCTACAGTTAAGCTTTCTCGTGAATAGGGGATAGACTAAACCGAAAAACGGTAACATATCTCGAAATGGGAAAATTAGGGAGAAAAAGTGGCCGGCGTGTAAAATAGATACTCAACTTATTATTATGGGGGAAAGAATCCCTCCTTCCCAGTATACGCGAGATGAACGCGTCCTATCTGTGACAAAGTATGATCTGAAGTCGAGCCCCACTCTGCCTCTAAAGAAGAGAAGAGATGTCTTCCAGGAAAAGAAAGAGCGGCGATACTCGACATACATATAGACCAAAGTCATTCTTCTAAAAGAGGTCCTAGCAGAAGACGGGGGGACACTTTCCTTCTTCGGGCGGGTGTATTTAGGAGGTCCCTCATTCGTGGTTCCTAAAACCGCCTCCGTTCTACTATGGGGCAATCTTTGGCCCCAAGAGAATATTCTTCCCTATGTGTGAAAAAAAATATCAACCGCCATAGGCCATGGACCTAATCCAGAATGCGTTCGAACCAGGTCAGGGGGCAGTTCAGACTCACATGACCTTCCTTTTCGAGCGAGAAGCAGAAGAATCCTGAAAAAAAAAAAGCACACCTCTGGGTGTGCAGGATTTGGAAGAAAGATCGGGTTATTGGGCACGTGTACCATCAAAGGGGGGGGGGGGGGGAGGGGAAGGCCTACTCTCCAACGCAGAGCTCCTTTAGTGAATAAATTAAAAGAGGGAGAAAAAAGCTTAGCGTTTCAAGTTAAACCCAACCGGCGCACAACTTCTGTTGTCCCCTTGTGAGCCAGATCATCGCAATGTCATTCGCCTTCGGAAAGAGCGAGACGCTCCTGGTGATAAGAGGAAGAAATTTCATGGACTACGAATAGCGAAACGGGTACATCAAGGGAAAAGTATACCCCGAGAGGTAAACCGTATGGAACCTCACCTCAGCGAGCGAGCAAAAAGAGTCACTTTCTTCAGCGACTTCAAGAGACTGAAAAACATAAACCGACAGGCCTTCCGCGTGGGGGCAGGAGGAAGGGAGACTTTAGAAGAGAAATTAATCGAGGTAGTCGTTTCCAGGAGGGAATTCCGAACAGCTCTACCTAACGGTTAAGGCGCCAATTGAAATTCAGGGGGCTTTTCTGATAAGCATCTGCATAACACTGAAAGAAAGGGCCAGAAGCCATAAAACAGCGTAGTGCAGGGACTTGATCATGCAAAGGTGTGGTTTTAACGAATTAAGATCGGGGAGCGGCAAGGGGATGGAGGTTCGTGTTCGCGGCTCAGGGGCCTGATTACATGGGTGGGGCTGCCCACTGGGCGCCGGCGCTCGCGCTGTTTGAAAGAAAAAGAGTGGGAAGGTCGTCGGAGAATCCGCAAAGGTGCATCTGCTTGAGAGAAGAGGTAGGCGCTCCTGAGAGGGAGTATCAAAGGGGAACACGGTCATCGAACGCTACGGGCGAAAAACATGTAAAAAAAAAACTGCAACCGCGTCGGAAAGGGGGGCCATCTTCGATTGAGTTGGCTAGCTCCTCTAAACGTCCGGTTTGAGGGGGGATCGGGAACGGCGATCAACGACTATACTGGGGGGGACTACAGGGGACTTCGGGCAGTCGGGAGACTTCGGAAGATCAATAAAAGTAATATCCCCCGTTGAACGGAAGGACCAGGGCCAGGGGTATCAGCCTAGAAGAAAGCGACCGTTAGAATATGGAAAATTAACCCCAGGCGCAGGATGATTCGGGAGCGCTAGGGCCCGGCATTTCCATCAGCGTAGAGCCTAGAAATTCATTATGACAGGTGGATAAGCAAAAAAGTTCCGATTGGGGGGCAAGTCAAAGGTGGCAGGAAGGATAATTGCTAGGAGAAGTGAGGGGTGGAGGGCGAAATGATGTAGATGTGGGGGGCTGGGGCAGGTATTTTGTGGACTACATAGAAAGGCCCAGAAAAAAGAAAAGATCTTTAAAATTTTTCTTCGGCGCGTCATATCTTCTGGAAAAGGCGAGCAAGACGAAAAAGGCCGCGGGACCCAGTTGGGGATCAACAATTAGCTGGAGTAAGAGATTTCATTAACGTGCGGTTCGCGGCGGGAAACCGGAAGTTAAGGGAGCGGAAGAGAAGGGGTCGTAGGTAAATCAGACGGGTACAATGAACCAAGGTCCCAAACGAGCCGATTCAACAAACGTTTAAAGAACAGAGGGAGGTGGAGCGTGCGTCATATCGAGTTGAATTAAAAAAAAAGAAGGACCTGGCGTAAAGGCTAAGACGTATGGAATGGCTGAAGGATCTAATGGTTAGCAAGGGAAATAAACTTAGAGCTCAAGTATCATTAGAGCCATATGGGTCACGGTGCAAACCGCAAAAACGGGGGGAAGATGGAATTTCAGGAGAGAAGTGTGTTCTCAAGTCGTGGTTAGAATTCCCGCACGGATCAGGGTTGCGAAGAAACTAAGGTTCAAAATGGGACACTTGAGCAGGGAAGAAGAGAAGGGAATTAAAAAGTCTCTGGAGAGTTGCTGCAGGTCAAACTGCGTCCGACACAGAGAGGACTCCCTCCTAATACGCGCAGACTTGACTAAGTAACAAAAGGATAGTACGTGAAAGAAGGGCATCGGACAGAACAAAGGTACTCGGCCGGTTCAATAGATGACTCCCATCGCGACGACTGCCGCAGATCGGCTCACTTCTCTGGGGAAGAAAAGAAGTATTGCGAGGAGAAAACTGGGAGAACCCGTCCGGAGAAGAAGGCCGCGGGTGACGGGGATTTGTTTCGTTGAGGAGAGGGATGGGGGCTCGTATCGAAGGTCGTGCGGTGGGAGATTTGGGTAAGAAACGCGAGATGAAAAGGGGAAACCTGCAAAAAACGTTTAACAAAAAGGTTAGAAATGACCTGAAACGCAGGAAGGAACATTAGTTAAAGAAGATCAAACAAGTGATCAGAGCGTCTTCAGCCGTGCACCATGGACTAGAACGTCTAAGATACCTGGAGGAGCTAAATCAGCACAAGTCCAGTTTAATGACTCTGAAGATAAAAACATTTAACCAAGGGACATTAAGATTTGTAGGACGTGATGGTTGAAAGGAATGAAGGAAAGAATCAATCATCGACAAACCAAATCGATTAAAAGTGTCGGGGGGCGAATGGGATCTTACCCCGATGGTCGTGGGGGAAATCGCCCTTCACCAGGAAACTAAAGACCAAATCTCTCGCAAAAACCCAGAAAGTGATTGCAGTCTATCGAAAATGTGTCTGCAAGACCTTTTAAGATTGGGGACCGGGAGATTGAAAAATAAGAAATCTTAGATTTCAGGTGGGACTCAGATACGTAGGGTTTCAGGGCAGGGTAAAAAGGGTGCAAAAATTGGGTTGAAAGTAGTCCCCCTTTGAGTCTTATATTAAGGGTAAGATCTATAGCCTACGATGAAAAGACAGAGTGGCCTTAGGGGGAACGAAAGTTTCCCTACGGTCTTTTGCCTGAGGGTCGTCGGCTAATGTCATAGAGTCCGGTAAAAAGGCTCCTGCCTATAAACCAAGAAAAAAGTTGTTCCTTTATTCAACGAAGAACCGCGCTCTTCGCCTGGATTCTTTAACTTCTGGAAAGTGGAAGGCTAAGGGTTCGCTCTCCGTGAGGACCAAAACAGCGCAAAGCAAAGGGAAAAAAAAAGAACTCCCTCTATCTTCAAGGGAAAGAAAAACGAAAGAAACCCTCTGCCGGAATGAGAAGACGAGGTTCCCCTCCTTCGATCTCAAGTCTCCTCGCGTGTCCGGAGAATGATCGGCCCACGCCGTCTAAAATGAAGAGTAAGACGCACCGGAGAAAGGGCAAAACGGTCCGGACGGATGCGTAGTGGGCCGGACGAATCCTTAGAAAAAGAAGAAAAGTTCCGGAGCGTAGATTCCGTGAACGCCCCGGGGTAGCCACCCAGTAAGGCGGTCGGCGCCGGGTGAAAAAGACATGACAATTCAGGATTAGGGCGGAAAAGCGATAGCGGGAAGAAGTGACCCGAGGGAATGGGGAGGATTGCGAAAACGTTCAAAGGAGAGAAGCGAACCGCTTAACATCAAAAAAAGTCGGGATCTACGATCCGGCGCGCCGGAGTCACAGTCGGAAAATCGGGTAAAGTAAGGGCGCGTCATAAAGGGCTTCAAGTGTGCGTATCGCACTAAAGACAAAATCCTCTTCTCCTGACAAATGGGGGAAATTCCGGAAAACGATCGATGCATAGAAGAGAACCCATAAAAGGGGGAATGGTGAAATAACGACGGGGAGAAGTAGGTCTAGAGGGGGGGGTTCTGGCACCTTAGTTCGATGAAGCCGATAATACGAGATCCCAGTACAAAGAACTACGCCGGGCGAAAAAAACACAAGTTTCATTCGGAAGGAGCCAGGGGGGGAGAGGAAGGGGGGGTTGATAAAACTTGGTTACCACGATACGGCCTTGACTTGGATATTCAGACAGGATAAGGAAAATCTTCGCAAGCACACTGTCCTTAACCGACTCTCGTATGGTTTAAAGAAGAATTCTGGGCAAGAGGGTACCAACATACCGGGACCCCATAAAGCTGAATCCGAGGGTCGACCACTCCCAAGCAGAGAATAGCAAATGCTTAGAACATAGCGCAAGACATCAGAAGGAAAGGGGTGGGGGGAATGCTCGACAAAAGGACAGGAAGGGAGGAGGTTTCGTTTCTTATACTACTTCCAACCGGGAACCGGAGCAGCTAAAGAAGATGAGAAGACGCGTGGGAGGCGAATTCAAGGACTCGGTCGGAAAAGGGCACCTATCGGTAGACGGTGAAGGAATTCCTGTCTTGCTGATCGGATCAAGTTGGTCGATGAAAGGAGATTGGCTATTCTAATTCCTCAGATAGAAGAAAGGTTCTATCACACAAGTAAATATCGGGTTTATCGAATCTGAGGAACCCAAGAAAAAAGAGGAAAAAAAGACATTGAGAGGAAAGGATCCAGGTTGCCAGAAAGACGACTTTGTCTACGCCGCAAATGTACCAAGGGGTTGGATAGAGCAAGTAACGATTAGAAAAAGGTAGCGAGCACTGGCGCAACCGGCGAAAGAACTAGAGGCCAAATCATATCAGGGGATCTAGAAGGGAAAGGACTTTTGATGAGTGACCAAGCGCAACTGCGCTGAAGCGGGGTTACGAAAGGGCACACCAATGTACTGGACCGAGGGGGAACCGAGAATCCTTAGAAAGGATTCAGCTCTTAAGAAACAACGCATAATAAAAGACTCAAGACTCTGATGGATGGGGGGTTAATCTCGAACGGAGGACTGGGAGTAGGAGATGGTAAGAAGACCAAACTTCGGAATGTCAGAAACCCGATAGTTACGGAGCCTGCTAAGCGTGGACGGAAAACCCCAACTTATTTCGACTATCCAGTGAGAACTTCAACTCAACAAAAGACTAGGGAAAGTCTAGTTAGGGGTTTTTTAGAATGGAAGGAGCAAACCGGTAGAGGCTAGCTCGCAATCGGTTCAAGGGAGGTAGGGGATAACTCGAAGAGGTGGATGTCCGCCGAGAAAGTCCGTAGAAAAATGCCGGCCTTGAAAGGTGAAACTTCAAAGGCTAGCCAAACTCTTCTGACGTAAAAGGGGCGAAGAAAAGAAAACCAGAAATCGAAAGTACCTACAAGCTAGGTGGACAACGAAGTTTCTCGGACATGATGGGTTTAGTATTAAAGCGAAAGAGGTGGACTAACAGAGAGTTCAGGGTAAAGAACAAAAGAAGCGTCCTCTGTCGATGAAGCAAGCTTGCCGAGGTATTGTTGACAAAAACCCCCAGGGCAACCAATAAGGAGGTCCAACCAAACAGAAAAAGGCCCGGCGGGGGAAAGAGTCGGCTTCGCAGAACCGGAGTGGCCTGTGCCGTTCTGATTGTTCCGGAGCTGCCCTACTAGGAGGAGGCTAGAAAACGCGGAGCGGACAAGGAGGGCGGGAGGGGTCCAAAAAGGAAGAATCGGCAATCGCACCGGCGACTCCGGGAGGTAAACAGAAAATCTCACGAAATAACATCGGAATAACTAAGGGGGGGGGTAAACCACGAAAAAAGGGAGGGGTCAGAAATTACTTAGGACGAATTCGACCGACGATGGTGATCGATTCTGATGTCAGGGAAAATTCCGCAGGTCCTGAGAAGCAATCTTGCTGAGGGGGCTCTGCTTTCCTTACTAAAAGAGGGCCAGGATCATAAAGGGAAACAACCATTGATCTCGCCCACCTTAACTAGGTATGTAATGGGACGTGTTATCATACTCGCAAACACTTATGAGGAAAGGGGAAAAATATAATATCCTACCCCCCATAAACGGAAAAGAGGTTGAACGAGGGATCAGAAATTTGTCACCTGATGCGGAAGATTGGGAAAAAGAAAAAATCCTCCAGACCGCCACGAGTGCCGGGCCCTTAGAACGAGACAGGAGATAGCCTCAGCGCATAAGAGCAACCCTTGTAGGTGAAAAAAAAGAGGTCCAAAATGAGAGGAGGAGGGGCTTGAAAAAGGCTGTAACCAATTTACTGAAAAAAAGGGGGAGTCTGCATATTTTCGTTAGGTGCCAAAAGCGCGGATTTACTCTCAGGGGGATGGCGGCCTTGGCCGCTGGGCAACTAAAAGTAGAAGGAAAAGGTGGGGGGACCAACAGAAAGTTCAAAAAAATTGTAAAATCAAATGCGTTGGAGCATAGAGTCAGGGAAGGGCTAAGAAAAAAATCGAAAGGGAAAAAAAGCTCGTCGCGCGAGAAAAAGAACTAAAAGTCAAGGGCATAAATGGGGGGGGGAAGTAGGAAAATCAAAAAAGCATGTGAAAGGTGGTGGAGAAAAAATCAGCGGAAGCACCTGCTAACGCGCAAAGGAACATGGTCTTCGCCGTAACAAGCGAGGCGTCAGGACCAAAACACCACAAAGCCAGATTGCAAGTAGAAAAAAAGCAGCGCCAAAAGTCGGGGTAAAGAAAGTCTCTTTGGTGTACATTATCATCGAAGGGGGGTCGCCTTCGCCGGTCGTAGATCTAGAGAAGGGGGCGAGAAAGCCCAAGGAGCCGCACCTTCCTGCATTTGACGGCCTAATAGGGAAGAAGTAAACACGCGGGGGAAACTACTAGGGCCCTCAGTATTGGGAAGAGACGGGGGGGCGAGCGAGCAGGAGGGTGTTTCTTAGTGGACTTATCCTTCCATAGGGGCTGGGCAACCGGAAACGAAAAGGACCGAGAGGGGTGCGTGGGGAGGTTCAAAGACAATGATCTAGCAGCGTGCTGAGGAAGGAGTTCAAGCGGGGGAGGGAGTTAAAGACTCCGATCCTTTTGCCATCAAATCCGTCGTTGGCGTGGGAGAACTTCATCAAACAAGCCTGGCCGCAAGGGGGAGAGGTGGACTCATTACATAGAGAGGTTGGGCCGATCCTATCATCAATTTGGAAGAGGGATTTGGGCGCTGACTCTCCGCAAGACAGGGGGAAAAACCGCCACCTTTCAAAAATGACTGAAATCGAAAAAAAAAAAAAAAAACAAACAGGAGGTGGCTTCGTCCGGATAGTAGTCACAGTGAAGACGGCTTTTACTCTAATCTTTTAGTACTCTCACCGGGTGACTTCGAATGGATCGAGCAGAGTCAAGGTACTAAAACCTATACCTAGGCCGATTTAAGAGGAGGTTCCTCCGACGTAGTGTCAATGACATAGGAGGATGCAGTTTTCATTCAGGAAGAATAAATCCATGAACTTCTTTTACGAAAAGTCTTGCGTGAAGAAAAAGGCAGACTGAAGGGGGGGTTAACGAAAGGGGGCTAGGCTCCTTATACTTCGCAGCAGACCTCGCCGGGGGGAAGGGACCGGGATGAAGGAGAAGGCGCAAATGCAAAAGGGATTAAAGGAGCGAGCCGTTGGGTAGGACTGCACGGGGGACTCGAGGAAAACCATGCTCATATCAAGATTAATGTTCGATGCTCTAGGAACGCGGATAAACATCGTAGTCGAAGGAACCGAGAGGCATTCGAAAATGGGCGGCAAAAAGAGTGAGCTGGATGAAGTCAACCTAAGGTCGAAAAGGAATGTCCTGGAAGGTAATCGTGGAGAATTTGCTGGGGCCTTTTTTATATCGAACCTCGAACAATAAAAGACTCAGTGTTCAGGAGCTAGCGATCTCCTTATCAGACTAAAGGCTCAGGACAAACACGCCCGAGAAAGAGGTGACCCAGGTCCTCAACAATCTAGAGATTCAGTACAACTAGGGAATACCGTGGGAGGGAAAAAAAGGAGTGAAAAGTATCGGGGAGAGCAGATCAGTATCGGTCAGTCTTAATAGACCACAAAGTTGACCAATCCTCAACAAAAGAATCGCTGAAACGCGAGCATTTTAAGTTTGGTGAAAACATGAAACAATGGGGTGGAGAAGGGAAGACAGCGGAGGGAAAATGGTAACCCAGGAGGGGGACCGGGATTTCAGGGATGCGAGCATAATCGTAGGCGACGCTCAAAACACATAACTAGAAGTAACGCAAGGAAGGTATTACTTCCGAGGGTTCCTTGAGAGCACGGGAAAGTGCCTTACTCGAATTGTGGGGGTTACTCCTGCAACGGATTAGGAAGACGGGATCCACCTCTGTCCAACTGGAAAAACCGGCAGGTTGTTCTCGAACTGGACATTACAGAAAAATTCTATATCCTTAATACCTCAAGATCAAATAAGAAAAACAAGTATAGGGAAAAGAAGATAAAAGCTCATCCCGGGCGAAGGGGACGCAAAGTATATGGCTGTTTCAATGAGTGGAGCAGGTATTAGAGACATACACCATGGGGGAAAAAATTACCTTGGTGGGTGGAGGAACTAGAAAACCCCTATACGTCCCCAATCTGGGAGCTCACTTCGGTTTTCATAACGAGAAGTATTGCTCTAAAAAGCCGGGCAGACCTCTGGCGGGAAGGGGAGGGGCGAGCACATTGTTTCGGGTTCAATGGTGGGGGAAAAACAGTGAAGGAGAGGGGGGAAGAAGCTCCTTTTGTTTCTGCTGTTGCGATTGTGGTATACTGCGGAGACGGGGCTAAACAATTGTGGACATAACGTGGGGGAAGCAACCTCATATAAACGAGATCAAAAAAGACTATTGTATAAGAGGGACCCAAAGTATTTTGGAAAGAGCATTAGTGCACCGGGGGGACAGAAGAGTACTGACACCAGAAAGCCCTGGAAGGAAAGACGAGAAAAAAAAGCAACCGTCCTTCCAAACTCTTATTTAACCGCAGGAACCTGACTTGGACAGGGGACAGATACAAAGAAAAAAAAGGGGAAGGTTCTTCGTATTTTTGAAAGGTAATAGAGCATATAAAGAAGGGCGTCTTCCGAACAGGAAGCCCAGACGGAGCTAAAAACTTATTGTTAACTTGAAGGGTCAATCGCAATGGCGGGGGCAACCCACGGAAACCAGTACAAATTGATGAATAAAAGATCTGAACAAACATGGTAGAGAGATTTGGTGAGGGACCCTGGGGGAAGATGGGGGGAATGTTTGGAAAAAAACTCGAAGATGCCGCGCAGAAGAAGAGAAGGTTTCTCGGGCGAGTTGAGCGGGAAAAAAGGGTGATAACGATTAAAGGGAACCAAAACGCTAAAGTGGGAAGGAATCAAGGCAGGTGACTGTGGCCTGATTACTATACTGATGGGCGGGGGGAAGAAAATAGTCTAAGAGGTATGTCAGCACTCGGGGCCCGGGGGCCAGACTGAAGAGGTCTGAGAGGAAAATAACGTTTGACAAAGCTATACCTCTGAAGAAAGGGCTTGAAGATGATCCTGGAGGAAGACCAGGGTGAACTGGGAGGAAGCGGAAGGTTCATAGTCTCGGGACTCCACAATCGCGAACGGAACGTAAAAAAAACGTTCCCGGCGCGCCCTGAGATTGACACGGGAAAAAAAAGAGAACCCGAAAATGGAAAATAAAGTAAGAAGGAATCGAGGGGCGCCAGCGTCGATCGTTCAAGCAGGCGGGAAAGGAACCCTCATTATCAGGGGCAAAAATGTGAGGAAGAATTCGCGTCGGTAGAAGACACAAATACTTTAACGGATGTGCAGGGTAATGAAGAACAATCACGCGCAAAAAAAGGAGAAAAGAGAGGTTCAATGAACTCCCAGCGGCTGCGCGGGTAGTAAAAGAACTGCAGGGGTAGGGGAGTCCTTGAAGAAGGACTCTGGCTTCTAAGGCAGATAGCCTAGACCGAATTGTGAAAAGGGCGAGAACGACTGAAAGAGGGAATCACAAACGTTCTAGGGGGTCGTACGGGAGAAAAATCGCCCAATCAGGAGAGGCACTTCATCTAGCATGCGAAGAGTTGGCACTTGGTGATGAGGAGCGCTGAGGGGCAAAAGGTTGAGGAAGGATGGAGCTGCTCGACCGAAATCCTCCGCAGGAACAGACAAGTTAATTTTTTGAAAGGCGCAACTCTCTCTGCACAAGAGACTAGAAACTAGGAGAAAGGGGGGAAAAAGAATTCTCACTCGCAGGGGACTGGGATGTGAGGGGGGAAAAAAAAGCCTGAGGTCGAGAATAAAAGAACAGGCAGAACGGTCGTCGTCAAGGAACCAATAAGCGACAGAAAGGAGAGGTTAGGAAATCGAAAAAAAGCTGCGCGAGAGTGGGTGGGTGAACAACACCGCTTAAACAATTGCTTAAGGGGAAGCCGTGAGGAAGGGAGAAGCATGCGAAGAACATCGGTACCATACTAAGGAGGGTGTCCGCGTTGATGAGGATAAAACAAAGCGGCATCACCCACATTCTCAAAGTCGAGGAATACAGACAGAAGCAAATAAGGAGGAAAGAAAGGAAAATACAAGAAAGAAAGACCGTTGCGCGAGAAAATCAGAATGAAGTGCGGTGCATAAAACGGGCCTGTGATACCTCCGTGCATGAGAAGAAGGGAAACGAAAGATTAGAAAAAGGGTGAAACGTCGGAGGGCTTTCATGGAACCCACCACCGTAAGGGCTCATCGGTGAAAAATGCATTCAGGGAGGGCCTGGATTCGATCAATTTCGAGTACGTTTCTATTTCGAGGAGAAGGTCAAAAACGCCCGTGAAGGACACAGGTAAAGAGGGAAGCCTCCTAACTAAAACCCACTAGAAGACAATGCGGGACAGGACAAATTATTCGAAACGAGAAGGAAAGCTGTCCAACTGAAACGAAAGCGGGAAGTGAGACGCTAGGGATGGCCAAAAAAATCTGGGATTCGAACGTGGATAGATAAGTGGCGGCTCCAGATAGCGAAGGAGCCGGCTCGGGAAAAGGGAAACCCGGGCTTTTCGGGGGAGACCAAGAAGCGAAAGTCAGATCATAAGACTAAGTGATGATGGACGAACTTGCGCGAGCGTCAAAGCCGAAAACTTGAAGGAAAGAACCAATTGATGTGGGGTCTTGAGTCCGCGAAATAAACCAAAAAGAGTCATGCTTCTCTAGGCGTCTTCTTAAAATAAGAGGAAGAAAAAAGACGCACTCAAAAGAGGGGGCGGATGCATGCGAAGCGTGGGTTATGATGGATGCTTATAGAAAAAAAATCACGTCCAGTAATTCAGAGGAACCGGGAGAAGGTCGCAAAAGGGACGAACGGGAGGAAGAACCAAAAAGAAAAATAACGGAATTTGAGGCTCAAACGGTAAAAGACAGAACTCACTCACACGCAACAAATCCTGGAAGAGGGGAGTGTAGTGGGTGCGAGGGTATGGAAGAAAACCGGAGATAATTGCTCTCTAGTCGGCAGAGTTGATTTCAATGACGCTGGAGAAAAAAAAAGGGGGGGTGGGAGATAAAAAACGGAAACGATGGGGATCTATTCGGAAGAAAGAAGACTGGGAAGATGGTCGGGGGAGTCTTAGGAAGCGCGCGGATAACTTCGTACGAATTCTAAGAGAAAAGAGGCGTGGCCGTCCAAAACGACGGTGACAACAAGTTTCGGCGGGAACACTGGTGTGCACGAGGAAATCGCAAAGGTTAATGCGTTGTGCGGACGCTAGATGTCTTGGAGGGATAAAAACTGATCAAACTCAAGTCGGCGCGGGATAGAAGGCTCCCGCGTGCTGTGGGGAAAACACAAAAGTTTCACCAAGAGCTCTATTCCACTCCTGTCACTAATATAGAAGGGGGGGTCGGCGATCACTATTCAGCGCTAAGAACACAGAATTGGCCTGGTGACCAGGATTTGAAGTGGCCCTTATCTCGGAACTCACCAGGGGAGATGAAAAAGGATGGTTTAGGTGTCTTTTTCACGCATCGTCGACAGAGAAGATGAAAACCGGAGGATACTCAGGATAAACCTACCCGGGTTGGGCACCTCAGAAAGATATTCATAAGGAAAGGAAAGTGGGTCCCCAGGAGATCCTACTCTCCTCTTACGGAGACAGTAGTTTTGAAAAAAAAACAGCCATTGGAGAGAGTGTCAGCGTTGTAGCCCGGAGAAAAAACTTATAATCCGACAAAGTGAAACTGAGATCGTTGATGGAGATGTACTAGCAGGAAATGTCCGAGATTTTACAACTCATTAAATAGGAGTCTGACTTTAAGGATCGTTTCGAAGGGCAAAAGGCGG
>Ga0179593_1492680_pt1 | contig 18872 bp, 21 predicted proteins | sample CZODoug2_1_08_16_FD_185931 | JGI IMG/M metagenome (GOLD analysis project Ga0179593, IMG submission 185931) | Vadose zone soil fungal communities from Angelo Coast Range Reserve, California, USA - CZODoug2_1_08_16fungal (PacBio error correction) | ecosystem: Environmental > Terrestrial > Soil >...
GTCGCGAAGGAAAAGAGACATACGGATGTTAAAAGCTAATGCAACCAGGGGGCGGGTTACACTACCAAATGACTTTTCTGAACCGTCAATATCGGTACTATGGTCGGACCTTTGAATTGCGAGCGGGGACCGGTTCAACGGAAAGCGGCCTACCGTGTGACTAAGGAGAGTGTTTTACATTTTAACGCGGGGCGAAAAGACAAAAAGGCAAACCGGGCCCAAGTACACTATCGGGACTCATCTTCACTCTCGGAGCACAAAAACCTTGGGAGTCCACCCTGGGCCGGCCCTTTTGTACAGGGGGGATCTCAAAGGCAATTACGTGAAACAATCGCAAACAAGGGGCAACTTCCCCTGGCAAGGGGGAGGGGGGAGGAAAAGCTAACTAAAAAAAAAGGAAAAACAAGCCTCATGTCACATGGTGGCATGGGGGGGGGGAACGAATGGCAACGGAGATTACAAAAAGGCCGGTGATTCCGTCAGCAAGAAGGTCCGGAGCGTGAATCAACTGAGGCCCAAAACTAAGGCATTGGGCTGGGGACGTGGAACACACAAAAAATGGAAAAGGGGGGTAGAAGGAAACAAGGATTGTTGGGCCGGGACCCTCCTTAGTCAGAAGAGAGAAGCAGGGATTCAGGTATGGGTTTGGAGGAAGCCCCAAGAGATTTACTTGGCAAGAGGTTCTTCGCACTACTTGGACCTCATGTAAATCCTCCTTTCAAACAAGGCCACCGTCTAAAGCCTGCAAACAGAAGGTCCGCCAGGGTAACAGCGGTACCCTTTACTACATTTTTGAAAGTAAAAGAAAGAAAAAGGAGTCATATACCTCGAAAATAGGGAAGAATCACGCAGCCGGGGAAAACTGAAAAACGCAGCTGGGGTGGGCGGAAGAGCGTTTGTAATTATCCAGGGACTGAACAGAGGCTGGGAAAGGGAAACTCGGAAGTGGGTAAAGAACTGAAAAATCACCATGCGCTCGAAAGGGGGTCAGTCGCGAGGGAAAAGAAGCTGCTATTTAGAGGAGAAACATAAAAGTCAGAGAAAAGTTGCTACCAATGGAAACACCGCAGAAGAACACAGAAGAGTCCACTCTTTGTCTTGGAAAAAGTCCGGTCGCGGGAAAAGCCCCAGTGGGGTCATTACAGAACTCAAAGTAAGGGGGAATCGGGTAACCAGCGGGAACACTTGACAATGCCCGGGGAAGGGACCCAGTTTTGAACGATCTGGGAAGGGGTCCAGAGGAAAAAAAGGCCCAAGGTCGATCGGAGGAGGATAAAGAATTGCGACAGACCCTTTATAGACCTTCAAACCGCCCAAAAGATTGAACGCAAAAACCTCAAAAAAAACTGAGTCGGGAAAAGGATCTGCATAAAGCCCTTCGACCTAGTATAGGAGTTGGGAAAAAATGCCTACTCCGAGAAGCGGAAAGAAAAAAGGAAACGGGTCAGCCATTTTAAAGAGCGTGTACTGAGGAAAGTTAGGAAAACTTAACCGGAGACTGACGGAAGAAGAAAAAAAGGACCTATTAATCGCACTGGAAGAGAAAAGGAAGAGTGATCTCAGGCAAAGGGGCAGGGGAAAGGGGAAGGATGGAGAGCAAAAGAGGCCTTCCAGAGAGAGTTAGAAACGGGACCTAAGAGGGTGAGAGGAAGGACGAAAGGGTACAAAGGGAAACCGCGCGAAATTTCCACCCGCCGCTTTAGTAGAAGGAGGAAGTCGGCTCTACTCCAGAAGGGAAAAAAGCCCTCAGGGGGCGAAGAGAGCACGGTGGTGTTTGTGTTTTTGGGCAGGAGGAGAAAGGGAAAGGTTCTCCACCATTTGCCAGGGGAAGAAGGAAAAAAATGCTAAAAGAACAACACAACACAACAAAAAGGAAAGGAAGGATCAAGGGGTTATGTTCGCTAGGCAAAAAGAGGAAAGCACTTGTGGGGGGAGAAAAAAGGGGGGGAGGCGTCGATGAACGTGCCTCGTCATGGAAAGGGCAAAAAAGGGCTCGCTTGCAGAAGAGCAATCAAACGCAAGGATAAACGAGGTCTGCCTGAAAAGTCACTGAGTTAACAGAGGAGGGTGAGATGCTGGGCGCTTCAAACTTTCAAATAAAAAAAAGCGAAACACCAGTCGGGCAATGAAGTGGGGACCCTAAAAGAAGAAAGGGGAAAGACACTAAGCGAAACAGCTCGGGATCTCCATGAAACCTTGCCGAGAGGATCGCGCACACATGCAGAAAGGGGGTTCTTGCAGGAAAAAGGGAAGGGCCTTCTTAGACCGAAAAACAGGAGAGTTCAAGAAAGGGGAAAAGAGGGGAAATGAAAAACAAGGAGAGGGGTAAATGCAAGAAAAGAGCCCAATTCGTGAAAGAAATCTAGGATTTGACAACCTAATTTTAAGGGGGAAAAAAGCGGAGAACTTCCCAAGTTCTCCAAAAAAATCGTAAAATAACCTAAAAGTTGTTGGGGGGGCGGTCATTTCCAAGCAGGAGTAGAAGTATTCAGGGAAAGGGTCCCTGAAGGGTGCATAATGGTCAAAGTGAAGAGCAAATGAAAAGGGAAAAGTGAATGGCACGACAGACGGGGGAAGAAAAAAGGCTCCCGCGAGTGTTGGGGAAAAGTTTTCAGGCGGAAAAGATTTAACAACCCTTTTGACCAGGGGCATTGTACGACGAGGGGTTGGGGGGGGAAAAAACTCCCTTGACGGCATTTCAAAGAAAGACGTGGATGAACCTCACGGAGAAAGGCTTTTAAACCCACAAAGACTTTGACTACTTCGCTTTGTGGAAGCTGGAGGTTCATTACGGAACCTGGAAAACTGACTGAAAGGGGGAGACACCCTCTCAAAAAAACTAACGTGAACTCAGCAACTCGTTGGGGGAAATGCGCGCAAAAAGAAAACGCGTGTAGGAAAGTCTGGCAAAGGGGTTGGAAATTTTTGGGGGAGTATCTACACAGGGCCGAAGGGACAGGGACGCCTCAGAGGCATCATCGGTGAAGTGGTTAAAACTGTCAAAGCCAAAAGGGAAAAAGGAACCGAGACAGGCAACCCAAGGGATCTGTTTGTGAACGCCGGGTGGGATAAGCGGATCAACAGGTGGGTCCTTCATGAGAGCCCAGGATTGGCCGGTCATAAAAGAAAACGGGAGAACGGGCAACCTTGCTTAGGCCGGAAAAAAAAAAACAGGGGTCATATAAAGAAGGTGGGCGCGATGCAAAGGAGGCCTAACCTGAAGTTCGGGAGAAAAAAGTATGCGAGAAAAACCACGGGGGGGTGGGTGGGGGGCCGGAACCCCTTGGTTCAATGACCACATCCCTACGGGGAGGGCCCAAACAGAAAAAAACATAGGGGCCCGACCACGAAAGTAAGAGTAGAGGTCCCCGGCACAGACAAGAAAAGCAACGCATGCCTTATGAAGGACTGGAATCCCGGTTAGAAAGTGAAAAACGCGCCTGAAAGAGGGAAGCGATAAAGATGCCGCATTCTCCGGGACAAAAAGAGTTCAGGAACCAGAAAAGGGGGTAGTAAAAACTGCCCGCCTGGTATAAAACGAAAATTGCCTTTCGGGGCTGTCAGGCTGTGAGGGGCCCAACTAGCCCCGCACAAGGGGGGGGGCGGAAAAAGGAAAAACAAGATCGGTTTTGATGGGTACTTAAGGGGCCCAACGGACCCTCAGGAAAAAAACAAATGGGGTGGCCTGTTTGGGGGAGGGAGATCGGGCAACGTTTGAAATCGTATAATGCAGTGTCATTTACTTCCAAGGTTTTGGGAGAAAAAGGGAAGGGGGATCCACGATTTTCCGCACGGCGGGCAACCAGACCGAAAGCGGTTTCCCAGGGGTTGCAACTCGTGTTGGGGGAGGTTAGAAGAAGAGGTTTCAAGGGGAACTTGAAAGAACAGGTAGAATATCCGGTTGGCCGATTGTTACAAATTGAAGAACAGAAGTGCTGGAAAAGTCAAAATAAGGAACCTGGTCGAAAAACCAGGAATCACGGGGGGCGAAGAAAGATGTAACGAAAGAGGAAAAAAACGCCTAGGAGGCCGGCATAAAAAATTGTCGGTTTGTGTTGGTACACAGTGCGTTTACCGCCAAAGAAATGGGTCCTGCTTTTGAGGGAGAAACCAGAAAAAAAAAAGATCCCTAAAAATGGGGAAATTCCCCGTGGGGGTGTCCTTGTGGGGGGGGGGGGAGGGGTGGTGGCGGGACGAAAGATTGGACAAGAGGGCTGAAGAATTTTGGGAAAACACCAAGAAAAAAAAGCTCCGAATTAGAGGATACATCTAACTAGAGGGGACCCAACCAAAACGGGTTTTCAGGAAAGACTCCCCAACCCAAGAAAAAGCTTGGGAACAGGGTTCTGCAGCATTCGACACGGCGCCGAACTGGGAGGCTGGCGCACGAAACGAAATGTACATCAATTACAGGGGAAGGCAAACAAATGGAAAAGGAAAGGTAACTCAATCCAGGGGTAAATTGGTATGGCCTTTAAGAAACTAATGATGTACCGTTAAAGCGTTTTCTTTTTGATAAAAAAAGCAAAAGGTACCCCCCTACCCGCGAAAAGCAAAGAATGTCGACGCGAATAGGGGGGGGGAGCAAACGGAAGCACCGCTCACCAAAAATCCGTCAGGGAGAAAAAAAGAGAGGTGAATGACAACGAAAGGGTCAAGAAAAAACCATCACGCACACCTGCACACCTTCGGGGGGATCCGGCGAACCTAAACCGTTTCGCCTAGGGGCGAGGAGTACCTTGAATGGTGCAAGCAAAACTTCCACTTGGCCTCGGATAACTTTGGCGACAAGTTAAACGGAGACCACGTGGGAAATTAAGGAGGGCAAGGCCATCATCCAGTTGGTGTCTCTGGAGCCAAGTTCACCTACGAACCAAAGGTGGAGAAAGAGGGGGGAGAAGAAAAGTCAAGTACCAAAGACAAAGAGGACCGATCACTGGGAGCAGAGCCGAAAAAAAAAAAGTGGGGGGGAGGAACAGATCAGCGGGGGAAAGAAAAAGGGGGGAAAACCCTGCTTTCTCAAAATTCTAGCGAGTCTTCGGGGCACAGTGGTGGCCGCGGCGGGGACAAAATTAAAAAACAGAATGGTTCAACAGAAGCCGGAGCGGAAGAACGCTATCCAAGGATCGGGAGGGACTCCCCTCCAGTCGGGAAGCTTCAGGAGAAACTGGGGGACCTGCCTCCCACATCAAAAAAGCTACGGGAACGAAAGGGCGAAGGAAGGGGCAAAGAGAAGCAACGGCTAAAAAAGAAAGAAGGGATCGACGCCACCTCACATCCAGACGCAAAATTAATCTCAGGGACAGGGGAGAGGGGAATAATCATAATACACAAAGTATGGAAACATCACTAAAAACACGGCTCGAATCATTGCGTCCTGTCCGGGGGGGGTAGAGTCGTGAAAGGATGAATTGGAGTAGAAAACCAATTGTGACACCAGCACCTGAATAGGATCTGTGCCGCATATGGTGGTATTGCAGACCCGCAGGAAAAGGGGAAAGGGGATCCAGGTATCTAAGAAGCCAACCTGGTTTACATAAAAAGATTTAAGAGGGCAGAGAGGGCTGAGCCCAGACTAAAAGCCAGAGGCAGTGGGGGAGGGGGGGCCTACTCGGGGGAATAGAAGGGGGGTTGATGCTACTGCCAGACACAACAAACCAGGATGTGGTGACAAAATCAGAAAGGAAGGGGGTGGACTTGGACCGGCGGAAAAGAATACCAGGATGGGGCCTCCAGAAAGGTGGCGCGCCGAACAGAGGAAACCAAGGAAGGACACGAAAAGAACAGTTATTTCTGGGGACCACAATGGGAGGGAGATGGCAAGCACTTAGGGAATGAGCCACCAGAAAGAACGAAACGGGGGGAAGCCACCCAGGATTCTCGTTCAACCAGAGGTAATAAAATTCTTACATAATCAGAGGCAACGGAACTCGTGTGTCAGACAGAGAAGGGTCAAGAGGATGCAGGTCGAAAGCCCCAGAGCGCAAAGGAAAAACATACTGTGCGGACTGCTCTTACAAAACTCGACACTTTAAAAAAGGTCAGAACAAGTAGGGTGTACCGGGAAATACTTCCAGTGGATTTGAGAAGTAAGGAGGTAGAAAAAAAAGGGGAAGATCTCCGTTAACTCAGAAGGGGCTCGGGGGCCGGGTGCTCACGAGGGCCCATGTTGATCGAAACGGGTAATGGGGCCTGACCTTTTGCTCGTAAAAGCCGGTGGAAGGGGAGTGGGGAGGAAAAGGAAAGAAAAGTGCGAAGAACACGGAGGGGGAGGTGGGCCGATTTTGGAAACGTGAACAACCCAAGAAAAAAAAAACGAGAGTCGGAAACAATCAAGAGGGAAAAGCACGTCGGATCTTCAGCGGGCGCCCCACTCCATAAGGAATCAAAAAAAAGGGAAAAAGGACCGGCCACCATGAGGAGAGAGCTTCTCAAAGAGTCGATGATGCAGCCAAAACGGGGATTGGGTCGAAAAAAGCGGGGGAAAAAGGTATGCCTTCAAATCAGTGAGTCGGAACACTTAGACAAATAAGGTGACCGTTTTCCGGGACAGACCACACCAAGGGGGGAAAAGTTCAGGGGGGAGGGAACTTACTAAATGTAAGGCAAAAGGGAAGTGGGCCTGACGGCAACCGGCAAGGAGGAAAAAAACGATCACTTGATACACCACACTTTGGTGGAAGAATGGGGTCTAGGAAAGAGGGGTCTTAAAAAACAACAAGGTTCACATTAGTCGCTACGAAAAAAAAAAGGAAACTTCAAAGAAAGTGCGGAAGGGGCTCTACGAAAAAGAAAGCCAGGGCCGAAGGGGGAGGAACGAGGGAAGAATGGAATAAGTCTGAGAAAGGGGAAGTTGAGTCAGGCGTCAAAAAAAAAAAAAAAATGTCCTGGCAGGGAACGATGGATTGTGAAAAAGCAGAAGCATTTCTGGGTACAAGGCCACCGAAAAAGTCAGGTGGAGAAGGGAATGAGGGGAAAAGAAAAGGGGGGTGCCCGAGGGGGAAAGCAGGGAGGACCAGCAAAGAACCACCCTAAGGTCCTTCGCGCAAAAGGGGGGACCCTAGACATTGGGAAGTCAAAAGCGGTTCCCTACTTTTCACAACCGAAAAAGTTGAAAAAAAACTGACACAGCGAAAGGCAGAAAAGATGGCGAAAAACGCAAGGAAAAAAAGAAAAAACCAAAAAGGTAAGCGGGCCCCTTTTTAGGAAAGAAAAGAAACATACCTAGAAAGAATAACAGCCCCTACTTAAAAAAAGAAAAAACGGGTGAGGAGTTGTCGTGCAGGAAGGAAGTCACGTGGAAATTAGTGCCCTAGGGAAAAAAAAAGCCCACAGTCCAAAAAAGCTCAAAAGGCAGCCGAGACGGAGAAAAGGCCTGAGCAGTGTGTTAGCGGCACCCTAGGAAGGTTCTTCATGACCCCCGGGCAGAAGACCCACCGAAAAGCTCACTGAAAAAGGGTTGAAAACCCCTTCAGGATCTGCAGAAACACGTCTGGGGGAAGGAAAAAAACCAAAACAAGGGTTTGAGGGTAACATTGGAGGGACCTCTGGAAGAAGGAAAGGAAAAGCATAAACTGGAAAGAACACGGGGCTTTGGGAAAGAACAAAAAAACCCTCTTTTGTCCATTAAAATCAATGGCGTGGGGGAAATATTGGCAGAAAAAAAGTGAAAAACCAATAGACCCGCAGAGAACATATTGAAGGAAGGAAAAACCTACACCCTGCTACAATTGGAAAAAAGTCATTCAGAAAAAGCCGAAGAGGAGAGGTGCAAAAAGTTAACCCATCGAAGATGCAACTCGGAGCGTTTTCTTCAAGAGCAAAAAAAAAAGGGGGGGGGTTGTTCCCCTCCCGAGGATTCTCTTAGATCACGAGGGAGGCAATGGACGTGAAGTGCCAGACCCGAAAAGCGCCTGGCGCGAATGAGACTTAAAAAAGGGGGGACCTTTAAAAAAGGAGGGGGGTACGGCCCTATCAGGGGGGGGGATGCGTAGCTGAACCGGGGTGTTGTGGAGCTAAACGTCACATTTACATCAAGGGGACGCGAGGAAAAAAAGGGGGGGGGAAAAAACTTCAGAAAACTACAAGAGGCGCACGCCCTCAGGAGAAAAGAAAGAAAAGTTCCCCATGCCTAACGAAGCTTAAAACAAACAGGCCCGCGCAAGAAAAAAGAATAGCTTATCCAAAACAAAGAAGGAGGAGGAAAAATGGGGGGAGCGGCTCGAAAAATGGAATCTTAAGAGGGAAAAGCCCGGCGCTGCCTTTTTATGAAATGCCTCAGTCAAGTCATCCTGGACACAGACAAAACGGCTAACGGAAAGTGCCAAAAGAAGGACCTCGAGAGGGTCTTGAGAAAAAGTTGCCAGAAAGTGGGGCGAACATCCACAAGGCAGTGGAAAAAAAAAGAACCTCAGAACACGTAAAACCAAGACAGGATCGTGGAAAGAATACCGCCTGGTTCCGGAGCTCCAAATAGGGGAGCCTTCTGGGCGAAAAGAATGCTAAAGGGTGGAAAAAGGATCCGTTTTTGAGCCCAGCGATCCGAAGAAAAAAAACGCGGCACGGCAAGACCCAGGCGGAGGTAGGCCTACGACAGATCCACAACTTCTTCAGAAAGAGAGGAAAGGCGACGCGCGTCACCAGTATGCTGTCCCGCGTGATATGCACTCTGGATCGACGCGGAGCCGTCTAAATCGTCTCAGATCTAAACTGACACAGATCTTCTCTCTCTCTTCAATTCTCGTGCGAGGAGATGCTATTTAATTGGAGAGAGCCAAAAATGGGGTGTCTCGGGAAGGGTAGGTGCCGGGGGAAGACGAAACAAAAAAATATTTGAGGGGAAGCATTGGAGGAAGGGGAAAGACGGCATAGGGAAATCCCAGTTTTAAACGTGTCGCAGGGTGCCGGCTTTACCCAGGCTTGTCAACCAGGCGGACAACGCCCCCCTTGGGGGGGCTTTTAAAAAAGAAAAGGGGGTGCCCAGAACTGAAAGGTTGTCCACAAAGGTAACTCTTTGGGGGAAGAGGGGGGGCGCAAAAGAAAGAGACCTTATAGTAAGACGCCTCAAAGGGGACTAAAAAGCACTTACATCAAAGCAGTTGCATCGCTCGGGGGACCCCAGAGGGAGTAAGGACATTGCCGGATTGTTTTCCGGACGAGGGCCAGGGGAAATCATTCCTCTGAGGTCAAAGCTCAGCACTAAGGGTAACCGGAAAAAAAAAGCAAAACAAAAGAATTGTCAATGGAGGGAGCCCTGGTGATGGGGAATCTCAAGAGAGGGGGGAAAGGGAAACGCCGGGGGGGGGATTCAGCCCCTGAAAGGGGGACAGGGGTATTACTGGCCCCTGGGGGGGAACACGCATATGCGCTTGGCCAGGAAAACGAAAACGGATGGACAAGAGGAAAAAAAGGAGCCCTGAAAAAAAAATTGTATACAGCGAGGGGGAACTCATAAAGAAAAGGGGTGGGCCCCTCCGATGGGGAACAGGAGTTCTCGCGCAGGCACAGCAAACGAACAAAGCTCATACCGGTACGGGGACAAAATTGGGAAAAAAGGTTTGGGTACAGGACGGCAAAAAATTCCTAGGAGCCGAAAGAAAAGCATCAAAACGGGCCTAAGCGCCTCTCAAGGGGACAGTGAAAGCGGAAAATAATCGCATCTTGCCGAATGTCTCTGGTAGGAAAGCGAAGGAGACAAGGCAACCATGAGCGGGGTGTGGGTTGACATAAAAAGGACAGGGTAACTGGTCGACCCTCCGGGAGGCCAAGTTTGAAAAAGAAAAAAATTGGTGGCGATAACGGTCGTGCTGAGAAGAGGAAGAAAAAAAATGGGGGAACCGCCGGGCAAAAGGGGGTTGGGAAATGAAGGGAAGTGGGGGATTACCTATGGGAGCAGATAAAGCCATCCTTCAAGAAACAGCGGAACTTGGGGGGGGAGCAGATAATAAGAAAGTCCCGGGGAAACCCGGGAAAAAAAACCTTTGGTAAAGTACGGGTCAAGGAGAAGTGAACTAAAAAAAGATTGGGTTCATTTCCGACGAAAATGGGGAAGGAAACACAAGACGGTGCACAGTCCAACTTTGTTTTGAGGATTCCTAGAAAGAAAACGGAAAGGAAGAAATGACAACTAGAACACGAAGTTGCCCCAGAAAGGGTTGGGGAACCGAGGGAAAAAACAACATGCCGGGGGAAGGCCATAAGGTGTTGCGTGGCGCACCGGCCGTAATAAGGAAAACGGGAAAGGGACAAGGGGGGGGAATTACCGTTGGGGGGTCCCCGATACTCCTGTCTGAGTAAAGTTGCAAATCTCCAAGAAGTGGTCGGGCGAAGAACAGGAAAGTCATGGGGGAAAGAACAACACCCTGGTTTAGCGCCCGCAACAAGTACGTCAGGGGTAATGCTCCCAAGAAGGACGATCAAAACTTCAAAGGCCGCTGTCCTAAGGGAAGTGGCCGAAAGGGGAAAGACCCAAAGAACCGAAATAAAAAACCATGGGGGCAATCCGGTCCAGGGAAAAAAAAACTGCATGGGAATGAAAAACAGGCGTTTTAGATCAGAAGCAGAACCAAACGAAGAGAGGGAGAAAAAAAAAAGGATGAGAATCAATCGTAAGGGTCAAAAAAGCAAACTCTCATACTGACCGTCAAGATCAAAAGGTGAGGAACACGATCACCACAGGAGGGGGAAAAAATCAGAGGGAACGACAAAAGGCAGAAGTAAGACCTCTACCAGAATCAAGCGTCTAAAAACGCGTTCGAGCGTACTGGGGTTCGCGCACCTTGGGCCAAGCCGAATGGTCCGAGCGAAGTTGAACTTAAACTTCAAGTAGGGTTTGTGCTTCTGGCCGGTGCCGCATAGGGACGGAGCAAAAAAAAGGAAAAACCGTCGGGGACGGGGGGGGCCTTCTTGGGGCGCAGAATATTGAACGACAACTTCTTTGAAAGACGCATGTTTATTCAACAGGAGACCGGGGGAAGGCGAAAAATCCCACCATTATATCGGCAGAAACAAGGTCCTTGGTGTTTCTTAAAAATGCAGTGCTCACAAAAGGGGCCTTAGACTGTAAGGGGAGAGGAAAACCTGGGCTCCAAACTTGAGCGGTCGACGTTACACCTATTAGGGTAGGGGTTAGCAAAAGGGAACGGGAGAATTCACGGGGAAACTTTTCTCAGGCGAGGAGACGGGAGGGGAAAGGGGGGGGTGGCCCTGCAGAAAAGGACCCCAAAAAAAGCGCAGCAGGTCTTCTATTTGCGGGGAAAGCCAAAAAAGCAAGATGGGAAGGGGGAGAGGAGTCCCAAAATCTCAAAGCAAACCCAGTGACGCCCAGGAATCCTGGGGCAGACGGGAAAAGAAAGAATCTCACTGGAAAAAACAAAAAAAAGGTGAAAAAAGAGAATTCTGAGGACCAAAGGCCGATCAGGGCGTCAAAAACCAAATGTGCCTGGTGGTTTCGAGAAGACAAAGGCGAACATGAGTACAACCTGCCGGCCATCCCGTTTGGGCGCAAGACCGCTTTCAGGACCTCGGGCAACAATGATGGGGAGTTGCGCCCTCAAGTCATAAGAAGGAGAACTAAAAGAGAGAACGTGAATAGTATAAGCGAAAAAAATGCGAAAGAAAAAAAGAAGACGGGGTCAGGCCCAAAAAAACAAAAACGTCGTTCACTTTTCCAAAAGAAAGGCGGAGCAGACAGGAGGTTACCGCAAAAGGGGTAGGAAAAAAAGAGAACAACTCTTGGAGGACATAATCATCTCCCCGGATTAGGGGGCGGGTGGGACGTGTCGACGCGATTTCTCAACTGAGGGAAAAAAAAAAAGTTAGTTCTCATCAAAAAGGGAACCGCTAAGAATGAACAAAGGCAAGAATACTGACCCACGGGCAAGTAAGCCGACCAATTAGATGAGGAAAGAGGATTGTAAGGAAAATGCCCCAGACACGCGGACTCCCAGGAAAAGAAAAATTCAATAGAAAAAAAGGAGACTAATACGGAGGTCACCACATAAAACGAAACTCCGTGTCAGACAGAGATTCGCTACATTCGTTCGATAAAGCGGGGAGGAAACAGCGCAAAGGGGAAGGTCAAAGGAAAAAAGTTTGCAGGCAAATAAAGAAATCAGGTAGGTGAGGGGAAGACGAACATAACTCTTGACAACACTTCAAGAAGTCAAGTTTAATAAGGGATGAACCATTTGAACTTAAGGGACTTGGGAAGCCCTGGGTAGACTCAAAAAAAGGAAGCACTAAAAAGGCGAAATATACTTCTAAGGTTGTTCAATGGGCCTAGAAGGAAAAACGTGAGGCGTGACGAAAACTTGGGAGAGGGAAGGAAAAAAAACCAAAGGTGGAGGGGGCTGCATGCCAAAAAAAAGAGTTCGCACATAACAAAAGAGAGGTTGGCAGATTTACAACCGAAAAACGGAACCGCAAAACGTCCGCAACCGAAAAAAGAGAACTGAGGGCGATCTTCGCAGCAAGGAAAAAGAACTTCATGGGACACGAACACAGCGGCGTACGTCGATTCTATCGGGCTAGAGTATTCTCCAACAAGGGGCGGGGTGTGCGACGCATAAAAAGAAAAAGGGTTCTAAAAAAAACCTTGGAGAGTTCGGAACTGGCCCTCGGGCTGGCGTTTTTCCCAGAAATCAGAACCCGACCAAGGAAAGAAAACAAGTGAAAAGGGTCACGTCAAAGAACTGTAAGGCCCTCCATGGCTAAACAACCGAAAGGCAGAGGCTATCCCAGGGGAAAAAAAAGAAGGGACTCAAGAGGGAAAGAAAACGAGTGCTTTCAAAGGCAGACTTTTTTCCAATTTAAGGGTCTCAAAACCCGCGTTCCAGGCCAAGATCAGCCACCAGGGCACGGGCCTCGGCGGGCAAGAAGGGGAAAACGGATAACAAAGGAAGAAAACAACCCACTCAACGAAAATGTTGGGTTGGGGCACGAATGGAGAGGCAATCGATTAACACGGAAGTTGACGTCCAAGGGAAAGGCCAGCGCTTGGTCCAAAAACATCCAGGCTGTTATCACGCCGAAAGGGCATTGCCAACAAAACAGGTCAAGTGGGCCTAGGAATGAAATGGAAGTTTTGCAGGGAAAGGCCACGGGGCAAAGAAAAAGGGGAGACTCCGGAAATATTGTTTGCTTAGTTCCTAAGAGAATCAAGGCGGCTACAGCGGCGGCGGTCAATCGCCTCTTGTCGCAACGGAGGGGTTGAAGGAAGAAAGTAAGTAAAGGGGGATATATGACAAGTGAACTGGAGAAAAACACTCCACAGAGGAAAAAGGGCATTTTTACCTCAATCAGGGGAAGAGACCGCAGAAATCAAAGACATCAACAAGCCGAAGACGGAAAAAGGGGGGCGGGAGGGGGGTGCCAGAGGGAACAGTCCTGGGGGGTGACGAAGATGACACTACAACGGCCACCAAAAAAAAAACAAACAAGAACACAAACAGACAAAAAACGAAAAAAAAACAAAAACCCCAGGTAAGCCAGAACCAGAAAAGAATTCTAAGGTCAAGTGACCGCCGATCCATAAGTGCGCGGGAGCAGGTGGAGAGAAAAAGACAAAAGGGGTTCTCAATCTAGGGGGGGGGAAACCTATCCAAAACAACATCATGAACGTAAACGATCAAATCTCAACGCGATCCACCTTTCTTCCCACCCTGGGGGAAGGAAGCGGAGGAAAAATGGGACGGAAAGAAGGACAAGGAGGCCCACAGAACGGAGAATTGGCCCATAGGAAATTGGTACCCGAGTTGCCGGAGATTGAACATATAGAAGGGGAAATAGTTGTCAGTAGAAAAAAAAGGTCTCTCATCAATGTCAACCAAAGGAAAGTCAACCCAAAACAAATTCGCACAACGATCGGCGCGCAATTAGAGTAATTGTACCCAAGAAAAAAGACCGAGAGGAAACGAAAGAGAAAGGATGGGAAACATTTTAAAAGGTGGCCTGGTGACCGGTGGAGGATCCATATACGTTCGACGCACAGTGGAACCGTACTTATCAGAGGCCAGCAAAAGAAAGCGCCAGGAGAAAAAAAAAAAAAGAGCTCAGGCAAGGGGAAGTTGGAACGGGAGAGCTGTCGCGGAAAAACGAGATTCAACTGTAAACGAAAGGCGCGGTTGGAGCGTTTGGGGGCGCACGGTTAGCCTTTAACAACACGCACCGCGGCAAAAAAGGGGGGAACGCCTTGTCAGTAAGAGGCAGGAACCGGGTTTATAAAGAGTCCTACGGAACAGCGACACCAACCAAACCGAATACGAATTTTTCAAAAAACGGAGAGCAACGGTCCAAAGGCTGGCACAAAGCCCATAACACAACAAACAAAACGGATGGGGGGAGGAAGTACAAGGGGGGTCCCGGGATACTGTTCCCTCCAATCCAGGCAGCCCCACAAAATTGGTGGAGAATCCCCCCGGCGAAGAATGTTAGGGAAAACGGGTGCTCCACCCTTGGAGGGAAAAGGAAGGGCTAGCAAGGGGACGAGGAGAAAGACTCAACCCCGGCCAAAAAAACAAAATTTCCCCAGGAGGTACCAATTTGCAACGCCCCCTTTGATTGAACTGTAGATTTAACGAGAACGAAAACGAGACCAGACCGAGGCGGCCAAAACTTGCCGTGACTTCGCCCAGCATTAAGACCCTTTCCATCAGAGGAAAGAGAAACCGGGGATATCGGAATCGCGCGTCGGAGACACATCAGCTGAGGACCGGAAAAAAGAAAAAAATTTTTATCCTTTAAGTGTAGGAAGGAACCGGTCCAACAAGGAAAAGCAAAGACTCTTGAAAAAAAAAAGGGGGGAAACTCCGCCCCTCGGAAGTCCAACGGAGGAGGGCCGAAAAAACATTGGGACGATCGCTGGACGACTCGAGGGATTTAAAAAAGGGTCGCCTAACATCATAATGGGGAGGGGGGAATGGGGGAGGAAAATGCCGAGGAGGGAGTAGGGAAGAATGGCTGGATCAGTATTGAAGGGGTAAGCATTGATGAAAGACAAACAACAGGAAAAGCGGTCTATAGGAAACAATTAACCCCGGCTTCAGTGGTGGAAAGTGTGGTTTCTGTCTTCTCAGGAGGTTTGTCTAGCTTTTTGTTTTCACTTTTCTGCAGTCAGGTGGCGAGTCTGGTCAAAATTTGTAAAGGTTCATGGGCACGGTTTCCATTGAGGGGGCTTGCCGGATACACGCATGGGGTTAACATTTACGTCGGAAAGAAAAGAATTGTCGCCCCAGGAAAAACTTGGGGGTTCCCCAAAAGGGGACGTCCATGCCGGGGGTGGGGACCCTCTTGAGACATGAACGAGGTCAAAGGGGAAAGAACAAACACTCAGAAAGTTTGTAAAATTAGAACAGAAAGGCCCCAAGAAAACGGTGGGGTCCAGAGACTAAAGCGTAGACGAGGGGAAATCGGAAAAAGGGGCGGGGGAAGTTTTTTGGAGTCAAACCCAAAAGGGGCCAGACGCATGACGGGGACGATCACAAGAAAAGGGGATCCACTCAAAAGCGAGGGTCCGTCAAGGGAACCGGCTTGGGTGGGGGGAATGTGAAGGCGGAGAAGAGAATCCCCGAAACTCACTAAGGGAAGAGTGGTTGATAAAAAGCCCAAGAAAAAATTGCCTCAAAATGGGTACGGACGGCAGTTGAAAAAACCGTCATATAAAAGGTGCGCCAGTAATGCCAAATGAAAAACCGAGGGTTGACGAAAAATTAGGCGATAACAGGAGAACGGGACACCGGGGGTAATCAAAAAAAGGGGCCTGCCTCAAAAAAACCAGAGTGCCGGCCGAATGACGTTGATTCGCCATGAGGACCCCCTCAGGGAAGGCCCACAATAAAACCAGGGGAAGTCAGTCCGGGGGGGGGAAAAATCCTTAAATCTTGACGTCAAGAATTGAAGAAAAAACAAGGACGAGGAGCACGAAACAGGGACGACCAATTCCAAGACCGGCGCTAGTCGACTCAAACACGTTTCAAAACGCAAACCGGGATCGAAAACTTTTAAAAGGGGGGAAGGGAAGAGAAAAAAATTGAGGCCAAGCTCCAAGGGAAACACATGGCGGACCAAGGGCTTTGTGGAGGGTTAGCGGGAAAGCGTCGACGACAGTTGGACTGGTTTTAAAAGAATTCAAAGTCCAAAAAGTACAAAAGTCTCGACAATTACCAATGGGAGCGGAACAACAATTTTTTGGGGGAAGCGCAGTTCAGGCAAAATAGCTTGCGGTTGATAAAGGGAATCTGCGTAGGAGTCCAGCTCCGGGTGGTGACCACCAATATTTGGACACAAGGGTGTTGTGGAGAAAATTGGGGGAACTTACCTCGAATAAATTAAAAGTCAACCGCGGCCACAGAACAGAAGTCCGGGTGTTCCTGGAAAAGGATCGGGGTAAAATTGGAACGAAACGACGCATAGGGGCACAGGTCAGGATAAGCCAAATAAAATGGCAAGAAAGGCACAAGTCACCGCCGGGGGGTAAACAAACCGCAAGGGGGGGGGGTGAACAGCATCAGAGAGAAAGGAGCTATACCAAAAAAAAAAAAAGACCTCCCAAAATGGTGGCTGCGACGTAAGGTTTGAAACCCTAACTAAGGAAAGGGAGTTTTAAAAGGGTAAACACACTAAAGAAGGAAGAAGGAAAGACTTTACAGTTTCAGTAAGGTAGGGGATTGTGAGGTGGGGCGGGGGGGGAGGATGCCGTGGGAAAAATCGGTCTTCGGGAAGTTACAACCAAAAATATTCTTGTAGTTCCAGGGGGGGAGAGAAGGGTCAGGGAAATGCATAACGCCACAAAAGGGGGGATTCCCGGTCGGAAAAAGGGGCTAAAACGAAAATCTGGCAAACCATTTGGACACCCCTTTAGAGCACAAGCCTGTCCAAGCAAATCCCCGGAAAGAATCATTCAACAGCGCTCCCGTAATTGGCGCTCATGAAAAAAAAAAGGGGAAACAAACAAAGAGGGGAATAGCTTCATCCATGTTTTCGCTTTGGGGAAAAAAGAGGTAAAAAAAAATGCTGAATGGGGGACAAATACTTTTCAAATAGGGGAAAAGGAAAAATCTAGAACCTAGAGAGAAGAACAAATATGTCCCCTACCAGGCACAAGGGGCTCAGGGGGGGGAAGCAAACAAAAAAGACGCCCAGGCAGCGAAATTGACTGAAAACACACTAGGGGGGCGAAAGGGGGAAAAAAAAGCGCCATAGGATCATTAAAAAGACGTATCCCAGAAAGACAGGCCCAAAAGACGGGGACCACTCTGGGGAAGGAAGATCCAATGAAAAAAGGGGGCGGACAACTTCAAACCAGCTATTGGGGCGCAGCGTCTCAAATGCGTGCAAAAAGTAACTAGAAAGGGTGGTCTATTTCGGAAACATCCATATAAAAAAAAACAACCGTAGAGCAAATAACGGTGCCACCCTCGTGACCACAGGGGGGAGTTGTACGAATCCCAGAACACGCTGTTAGGGAAAGAGAAAGGGGGGAGGAGGGAGGCCTCACCACAGATCATCTCATAAGCCCCCTAAAACTGTTGTTACAAATCAAGGGTGGGACCTGACAAAAAAGAAGCGAAAAACAGGGAAAAAGTAAGCCTTAAAGGACCGCACCAGGCGGGGGAAAGGAAACCGGTAATATCCTCTGAAGGAAAGCTATTAGACGGGAGATCAAAAACCGCTTGGTTTCGGAAAAGTTCTTGGGGACAATCGGGGAGAAGCGGAACCTTGTCTTAGAGGGAAGGGTCCACTGCCAAATCCACCCATGACGACAGCTACGTTAAAGAAAATGTGGGGGGGCAGGACCGGGACACCAAACAAATGGCCCGTCCAAAATATACGAAGACGCTACCAAAACAAAAAAAAAAAAACACCCGCCAAAGGGGGAAGCAATTACCCAGCCGTTTCTGCGGAATCGTAAAAAGCCAACTTTAGGAAAGAGAGAGATACTTTCAAGAAGAACGCGGCAGGGGCTAAGAAAGACAGGGAAAGAGAAACTTGGCAGTTAGCGCCTCGCCTTATTTCCTTGCGACAGCCGATGATTTGACTTCCAGGAGGGGAAAACAGACTTCCAGCGTTGATCATGATGGGTGGACCCTCGAGTAAAAGACATTACCTTCCGAAGAAGCAGCTCCGTGATCCGTGGCGAACTAAGGGGAGAAACCGAACAAGGGTCACAGGACGCCCTCGGAGTCTCCAAGTGGGAAACACTGATTCCTGAAGAACGGGGGTGGTGGGGGGGTGTGAATTCAGCCAAAGGTTTTACTGCGCTTCAGAGGAGAATAAACTGGTGTGGGGAGGAATCTTTCATAAAGCCCCGGATCGGTTGCAGAACAGCCCCGTCAGGACTAACGGAGGACTGAGCCTGAAAACCGAAGTACAACTGGTTAACAGCAAAGTGAAACCGCATCCAAAAAGGGTCCTTAAAAGAATAATGGCAGAAATTTGAAAGGGGGGGAGTGAAGCGGGGGATATTCCTAACCAAATAGGTTGGCATGAACAACAAGAAAAGCTAGAAAAGAAGATCAACAAAAACGATGAAGCAAGGACTTCGCAGCTAGAATGCGGACTGTTGGTCAGACACCGCTCTGACACAAAAAAAAGGGTCAAGAACGGGGGATTTCCCGACGTAATGGAACGGTGGGAGGAGCGGGAGGACAAAGCCGACAAAGAAGGGAAAAAATCCTAAAAAAAAGAGGGGGTCCTTTAGTTGGTTAACCAGGCGACGCCGTGAAAGAGGTCACACTGAACAGCATTGGGCCAGGTGGGTAACGGAGAAGAGGGGGAAAAATTACCAAGGATGGGTAAAAGGGGGGGGTGATCCAGGTTTCGCCCGGTGTAACGCAATCCGGAGCCACCGCGCCCAGGAAGGTGCAGGGCCGTCG
>Ga0179593_1338559_pt1 | contig 18870 bp, 18 predicted proteins | sample CZODoug2_1_08_16_FD_185931 | JGI IMG/M metagenome (GOLD analysis project Ga0179593, IMG submission 185931) | Vadose zone soil fungal communities from Angelo Coast Range Reserve, California, USA - CZODoug2_1_08_16fungal (PacBio error correction) | ecosystem: Environmental > Terrestrial > Soil >...
CACAAATTGCTTCATGCCTCGCGAAAGGAAGGCAATAGGAGTCGGGGTAGGGTAAGGCTGATGGAGTCTTTAGCACATCAGTTTGAAATCAAGGGATAGCGGGTCAGTAGAGGATCTATTGCAAAAGCCGGCGGCGGGAGGGTAACAGGGCAGGTTATCGGAGAAGTTCTCCTGGTAGGAACTGGGGATAGAAGGATAATTTCATACCATCTGAGAACAAAGAGAGGGGACACGGGCAAGAAAGACTGCCCAAATCATTTTCCGGGATGGAAAAGGAAGGCGGCCCCGGGGCCTGCATCGTCGGGATAGTGGTGTGTGTGGCAGCCGGAGAGACGAAATAGTAAGAAGGGAGAATGAACTGAGGGAAACCGGCATGCTGAACCGTAGTCGAAAAAAAAAGAGGAGAACGGAACAGGAGGTTCGGGCAATGAGAGAAATCATTACGGAAGATTTTATTCCGGCAGGAGGGCAAACGCAAGACAAGCATAGTTCGGCGATAAAGTCTATTTTGAACTCGAGGGCTTTTTGGAGGACAAGCCGTCACGCCGATATCATTTTGAGCAACGCAAGGGCGGTTGGGTCTTTGATTGACCCCATGGTGGGATCTCGTTAAGGTGTTGTGCGTTCTTGAGAGAAATGGCGCTGACGGGAAGGGGAGGGGGAAAAATCCTTAATATATTGCGGGAGGAGAAGGGGGGGCAAGCGGCGAGCCTGCGGCGGCTGGGGGTTCGGTTCTGAAATTTCAATAAGGATAACCACTTTCGAAAAGGAGTGGAGGGGGAAAAGGGTGACCAGGTGGGCCCGTGGGATAGCAGGCTGTCAGCTCCTACAACTTCGTAGAATGGAAAAAACCAGGAAGTTGAGGTTGGGACCGGGTCCATGGGGAAGAAGGACTATAGAGTCTTCTTTGGTGGGATTTTGGTGGAAGGCGAGGATGGGGATGTAGAGAGGGGACAAAAGTTTTTGCGCCGGAACCACCCAGATTTTGGCCTATTGTCAGGTTCGCGAGAACGCGAAAAATTTGTGGCCTTCAGTGCACGAGAGGCCAACAGTCTCGGAGGAAGATGAGCAGTTATGAGTGACGAAAGGACAACGAGAAGGGCAAAGGCTAAGTCATGTCTCCCGAGAGGGCAAAAAAAGAGTGGGGGGCTCTGCATTACGTAACTCGGGGACAGAGATTGTCCCACTAGTTGGGGTCAGCAAAATGAAGCGCTACGCCAGGACGGAAGAAGAGGGAAGAGAAGAGGTCAGTGCGATGTACCGAGCACAGGTTCTTCTGTACATCGATAGCCTGGCTCCTCTTCCGGGGGCAAGTGGGGAACAGTACTCAAAAGGTGGGGGTTTGCTGCTCATGGCGGAAGATCATCGGCGGACGATATAGAACATAGGGGGTTAACCGTAGGGTCCAGTCAGCATCTGATTTTAAAAGAAAAAATTGGACTGGGGGGGTTGTGATAGGAACTTTTTTATAAAGGAAAGAAAAACAAATTTTGAAAACTGGATACCAATGAGTACCTTAGGGAAGCTGTTAATTATGGATCAGTATTGTCCGTATCGCCACTGGGACTGGTCATCTAAATTGATAAAAAGCCATTGGTGGTTACCAGGGTATTTAAAAAAAGGGCATGTCGTCCGAGCCTTGGCCGTCCCCTGACGCAAGGCTAGAAGGTTAAAAAAACCGAGGGGGGGGGCGGATTGCCTGGCTGCTGACATACTCAAGGACCGATTTAGAGGAGGGAACATTCGAAACTGATTGTGTTACAGCCTGAGGCGGCATCGGGGCGAAGGACTATTTAGGGGGTTGAAACTTCTAGAAGGATGAGAATTGCTAGGGATCTTTTAGGTCGCGGAGAGGGTAAAGTAGGGAAGCGATTATCTTGCGTGGGATCTGGGTGTTCAATGCCCTAATTTAGGCATATGAGGGGGGGCAAGTTGGGGCAAATCAACTGGCAGGAAGAAGAAAAAGTTATAGAGAGAAGGAGGCGTCACTTTGCGCTAGAAACCTTGTTGTTTTCTATTAGCCCTGAGAAAGACTTGGGGGGTAAGTGGCGGCGATACATTATTTCATCGGGCAGATTAGACGAGGGCGCTTCGATGAGCGTCGGTGGATTTAAGAGCCAGAGCGAAGCCGTGGAAGCGGGGATATTTTGGGGCTCGTATTCTATTGCAATCCTGAGCGTTACATTCTATCAGGCTGCAAAATCTTAAGCAGGCGAATTTGACCAGGAAAAAAAACAGAGGGGAAAAATGAACCAAAAAAAATTCTTAAAATTTTGTACGCCTGAATCGGATGGCGAGATTATTTCGCGGAAGGGTTCCGCTTAGAAAGGGAATCGCAGCAAGCGCAACTCGTCAATCTTATGAGAGACTTTTTTGTTTTCCGGGCCGATGGAAACCTATTTAAGGAGGGGTCTGAGTTGGGGGGGGGACAGAGGGGGCATTGACATTCTGATGACTGACGAAGAAAAAGCGAGAAGGGCGATGGGATGAGGTGTTTGGGGCCCGAGAGCGAACGCAGTTCCTCAGGACAAGGTGAAGGCTGCATGGTTTCCCAATAAAACAAGAAACATGCAGCGAATGAATAATTGCGGTATGAGGGGAGGAAAAACGCGGGGTCAAGAATCTCAGGCTCGAAGCCTCAGACGTGGACTAGAAAAACGAGTTGTTAGAAGACAAACCTGAGACATAAGGCAACAGAACCTAGGAGGGGGGGATTGATTAATACCTCGGGTGAATGCTGAACAAGGAAAGTGGGGGGGGGAGAGAGAATTAGAAAATGTTGACGTATTTAAGGTTCATAGGGAGGTAAGTCTCCGGGTGCTAAATGAAAAAAATACAAAATATCACAAGAGGGCGCGGCTGATGTGAAGGTGAAAGAAAAGATTGGCTCGCAGTGAGCGCTTTGCTGGAGGAGGGTCAAGAATCGGAGGGAACGGAGGCTGTTGCAGGAGAGAACCGAGACAACAGGGAGGGAGGCTTGGTTTGACAACACACAAGGGGGAATATAGTTCTGGGTACCTACGAGCCATCTGCTAGTCCTACATAGAGAAAAAATCGGGGAGGTGGAGAGGTTAAAAACAAGGATTTAATAGGATCTGTGCCAGGGGGGAAATGGGGACAGGTCTTGGAGTTGAGTATATTCTAGAAAAGAGATTTATGGCAAATTAACAGTTAGTCAATGGGGAGGAAATTCAGGAAACAACTACGGGTGCATTCATAAAGCAGAACGAGACGCGGGAAGTCACACAGCGACAAGAACAGTAAAAAGAATCAAAGTCAAGGGGGGGGGGGTGCAGAAATAAGCTGTTCTAATCTTGAGAGGAGGAACGCGCTCCTAAAAAGGGATATTCTAGTACTATAATGTGAGTATTTTGTCATTTTGAAGAAAGCACGCAGAGAACGGAATATAATAGAGAAAAACAAAAATAGAGAGGAAGACTATAGAGAGAGGAACTGGTGCCTTAGAAAATCCTGCAAAAATCCGGTGGAATTATTCAAAAGGTCGTCTCGCGGGATAGGAAAAAGGAGAGAAACCGCTTTCGAAGAATAATGAGGACAAACCGCCTTATGTCATGGGGGGATACTATTTAGGAGATGGGGACCGGAGTTTGGGTAGGGTACTTCCACCAAAAGGAGAATTAGGGAAGCATACATAAAATGGAGTCTAGGAAAAAAAGAAAAAGGTGGGGGAACTTTAGTTTCAGAAAAAAAAAAGCTGAAAGGGGAATAGACTATACAAAGAAAATAAGAAAAAAGAGAAGCGCGACCGGGAAATCTCCGGAAAGCTTTTGGGGAAAGAAATAATGAAACTGCTCGGCAAAGATGAATGTAGCGAATTCGCGCGGGAAGGACAAAGAACAAAAGGAGAGTACAGGGGTAGGCACACCCAAAACAGGTTTGGGGGGCAGAAGGGTCAAAGACAAAGGGGCACAAAAAAGAACGCGATCGGCACAAGGGAAGGGGGGAAAAGAAAAAAAAAAACCACCGGACTAAGTAAGAGACATATTAGAACTCGGGGTTTTGAGGGGGAGGGTAATGGCCGCGAAAAAGAAACCGAAAAAGGTCGCCATAGCGCATACAAAGAGAAAACCAAGGGTTGGAGGGAGGAGGGCGTCCCCACCCGGACGGGGTAAAAATCTGGTGCAAAACATTTATAATAAAACAAAGACCCGGGAGAGGAGTCTTGGAGGATTTTCAGCTATGAAGGTTGGAGGCTAAAAAAAAGAGTGGTGAGGAGGACCTAATCTTATTGGAGAGGTGTCGGTAAGAAAGCCTAGGGGAATCAAAAAGATACAAGGTGGGGGGGCCCATCATCACTCAAAGAATATGGGGAAAATTTTGGGATATTTTCTTTAAACGCGCATTTTACGCCGGAAAGAAATCGAAAGGTCTGCAGGCCGCACTTGCACGTCTTAAGGGGACCAATCCAAAAAAGAGGGACGGGAGAAAGTAGAAGTGGGGTGGCGGGGGACTTTAGAAGGATCCACCATCACGAGTACAAACCTATCCTAGAAAAGCTGTTGCACTATCCAAACGAAGAGAACAAAAGTGGAGGAAAATCAGATACTGACGAGAGGTCTGCGATGCAGGAGTGAATCTTAATACAAAGTGAGGCGACCTAGATGAGAAGAGCCTCAGATCCTGCGAAAAACAATAAGTAGGGTTTTTGGGGGAGGGTGCTCGGCTTGTCGAAGGGGAAGGAGGACATAAGAAGGATCGGGGATTTCTGTCAGATTCTGTAAATGATCAAGGAGAAGGACCATGAGTCAGCGCGAGCGTGGTGCGAAAAAGTGGGCGCGAAGAAATAGAAGAGAAGTAAGACTGAAATACGTCTCAAGCTGAAAGAAAAGCGGTATAAAGGCACATAAAAACAGAGGAGGGAGGGAGCATCCCCAAAGCAAGGGGGCTCGCGACCGAGAAGAAGGAAAAAGTAATAATAATGCTAGAGCGTATCAGGGGGGGTAAACAGGAGAACAGATTGAAGGCGAGGAACATCCCAAGGGGGACGGAGGGGGGAGACCTCAATTCGCTTGAATACCCAAATCAGAAAGATGAAAATAAAGGTGCCGCTCCAGTCATCGAATAGGGCCTCCAATCGCCTAAGTAAAAAAAAAGAGGAACAGTTCCTCCTCGTCAACGTTTAAAATCAGTACAGAGGGGGGGGGGGGAAGTCGGCGGCCGATGCCGCTGAAGATGAAATTTCTAGAATGTTACTAAAGGGCGAAACTACTCTGCCGGGAGGGCAAAAGCGAGGAAGAAAGGGCGAAAAGGAAAAAATTCGGTTAGGTTTGCCTGCGATTGACAGATGGGAGGAAGGGACTTCAAAAGCTCAGGGGGGAGGAAGGAACGCACGGTAAGATCGGAAAAAAGGGGGGGAGGGAGCTCAAGAAATGAGACCTTGAACCTAAGAGAAGGAGAGAAAGGGACAACATAATAAGATCATCCTTCAAACTAACGGGGACAGTCAGTTGTTCAGCACGGGCACCGTTGGGGGGGAAAGATCATCCCCGCGCTCAAGACCAAAGTCCATGAAAGAAACGAAGAGTTAGAGCGCGAAAACACACCACAGATCAAGGAGGGTTCAATCGTTTGGACAGGGAGAGTCAGGAAAGAAGAAGGCGCCGAGGCATCCTCAAAAAATAGAGCTTCAGGCAACGGCAGGGAGGCGTCTAATTCATAAGTTGCCTGTAAATAAGGAGCTCGGCAGGTAATCGAGACGAAAGAAGTGAAGGAGTGCGGCCCGGTCAAGGTAGAGGAGCGGAAGCTAAGACTGGCCTGACCGGCATTACCTTAGGGGGTAAAGAAATTCGTAGAAACGCGGATCGAATGGGGGAAGAAAGAGTCTCCTTGACGGGAAATGAGCGCGCGAGGGTTGAAAAAAGGGGAAGTCTCTTTGAACGTGGCCTTCTGAAAAATCAAAGACTCTAGATCCCTAAGGGGAATCCGAGGCAGCGCGGCCTGCAATGAAGGGGGGGGAAAAGGGCGAGTCCTGAAAATTCAAGAGAAATGCCTTTGGGGAAACTGGGGACTCCAAGAAAAAGTTATGGGGGACCGCTATGATATAAAGCAGGGAGCAGAAAAAAATACAACACAGCTAAAGAGAGGGGATAATCGGGGCGTACAGAAAAGGGAAAAATTCAGTCAAATTAAGGGGGTGTTGCATCAGAGAAAAAAGGGTTGAATTGAAACGCTGAAATCAAGCGTCAAATACTCCAAATAAAAGAAAACGGGACAGTTCGGCCCAACAAAGAATGTGATGTAGGGAAAAAAAGGGAAGATTGTTAAGGAGAATTGAGCAAGAGGGGGGGAAAAAACTCAGCAGGCCGCATTCTTAAAAAAAGGGAGGAAATCTGATCGCTTAGCAAGATATTAGAGGGGTGAGGTTTCGAATCCGAAAGAAAAGAGAGAGTGAGGAGCCGAGCAAACGAAAACTGCAAATGGGGGTCGTCAAGGGAAACCAGCCTTCGTTGAAACGACAAAAGGATAAGAAACTGGGGGGGCGAGAGACTGTTCAGAAAGAGAGAAATCGCCGTTATCAAAAAAAAAAGAACCAGCAAATGGCTTGGGGAGGAGGGGCAGGGAAAGTACAGCTAACGGACCGGAGGGAAAGAAATCAAAGAATGTCCCGGTCGGAGCGGACTGGGAGTTGTTGAACGATGTTTTTGGAAGCAAAGGACCTTTTTCAACACAGGAAGTATCTGTAGACAGGGTGGGAATGAAGAGATAGGGCGAACAAATAATATCAAACCATGGCCGCAGGCGCCGCCTGATGGGGAAGAGTCCATAACTTAAAATGAGGATCCGGGGTCTTTCGGAATTACGGCAGGACAAAGAGGAATGGATCCTTCGAGAAAAAGAGGAAAAAGGAGACCGTAGGCGCAGATTAACGCCAGGGCGCAAACGCAGAAGCGGCGTCAATCGAACCAATAGAACCGCCATAACTCGACAATTTGGGAAAAAACTCAGGGGCCGCAATAACGCAGCGGACCCGCAACGCGCGCATATTGCAATGGCGTTCGAGAAATTACTCATTTCCTACAAAGGGCGAAAACAAAAAAGGTAAGAGTCTTTAAGAGAGATATCCTATTAGGACTGAATGAAGTAGGAGGAAACACTTTCAATAGGCCGGCGAACTGGGAAGGCTTCATCTGACGGAGGTCAACACCATGCAGTTTGCGAATCAACTTTCGGGGATTCTTCATAAACAGGGAGGGACGGACGTTCTTGTCTTTTTCGGACGTAGTCTTATAAGAAGAGCGAAAAAAATAAGAGAGCAGAATGTGGGGAACATTTTTGTCCTCAGGCAAACACCACTGCCGAAGATGCAAGAAAAAGGAGCCAAGGAGAAAAAATGGGAAGGAGAAGGAAAACTCAGCTGCGAAGGAGGAAGGAAGCGTTAGGGATATTAGGGGGGCAACAATAATAGAGCGGAGGGGGGGGGGAAAATCTATAGGTGGAAAGAGATCAAACCGGCATCAAAAAGGAGTCAGCAAACTCGAGCGCAGATAACGGTGGAACACAGGGCGGGCATCGATCAAACAAAAAAAGGAGAGGAGTTGTTGGAAAAAAGAGGACGTCATACTACGGAACCGTCCATAAGGGATTGGAAGGGAAGAATTGAGAGGGTGTCCGTCGAGCGGAAGGAAAAGCCGCTCTCCAGATCACGGCGGTGGGTCGGCAAAAAAAGGAGGTAAGGGAATTTGGACGACACGGGATATCTGGTCTCTGTTTGGGAGGAAGAGACGAAGATATCGAACGGGCTCGAAACGGAAAAAAAAAGAGAATAATTTTAGCACGCAAGGTGCGAATTTGACACGGAAAAATGGTCTGGAGGATGTTTGCGTGTCCTGGGAGAAATAATCGACGGGAAAAAGGAACGGTCTAGGAAAAAAAACATAAAGGTCATTTATTTGGCGGCATGAAGGGCCGGGGGGCCGGAAGGTGGAAAGAGGAGTGGTTCACGTCCGCGCTCTATAAAAAGAAAAGGAGAGATGAGCCCAAAAAAACCAGTTGGGACGGGGGGAAATGTCCTCGAGATGGAAAGACTGATGAGGGGAGGACTGATGGGGGTATGGGGGGGCGAGCAGGAGGGGGGAGAGAAAGCCACAATCCGTTTGTGGTGAACGTCCCAACAAAGGGAAAAGTTTAGTTACGAGCAGGACGCCCATTGGGGACAGGACTTTGAATTCACCGGCGGGACCGTGAGCCGAAAGAGAAAGGAGGGAAGACGACCAGGAATTCAAGAAAGGAGGGGGGGAAACAAACTGAGAGAGGAGCGGGGAAGAAAAAAGAGTCTATATGTCGAAAGTCGTTCGCGCGGGACAGGGAATTGGATGGTACCGCAGGGAGGCGGAGTTTTGACATGCAGAGATGCGCTACGCAAATGACGGGAAGCAATGGAGAAAGAGGTCGTCGCGATTCACAGAAGAGTGACGAGTACCCTTTACGAATGCATTCTACGAGGGACTGGGGCCATTTGAAAAGAGAGAAAGCAAGGGTTGGAGTCGATCCGAGCCGTCAAGGAAAGACTGAAGCTTCACAAATTTGGGGAACACTTATAGTTTGTGTTCGACAAAAGAAGCGATTAAAAAAAAGGCTGATGGGAAATTTGAGTTTTTTCAAAAAAAAACTAGGTATTATAATTAAAGCGACAAAAGGGCTTTTGGGGAAAAAAGCTGGATAGCCGGAGGGGATGGAACTCTTTATTTCTGGGTAATAAGTGAGTAAGAGATCCTAATTTAATGATCAAGCAGAAAGGGACTCAACCAGTGTTTAGAAGAATTGAACGGCTGGCAAGATCATTAAGAAGAGAAATTGTCTTCCCGGAAGGCAAAAAGAAGGGATCAAAGGGCAAAAAAACGAGGGAAGATTGGGATCAGGAGAGAAGATCATACTCCGTATAGGTCACGGGAGCGGAAAAAGGACTTCTAAGCGTGTTCAGCCTTATGCATAGAGACTACGGAGATGTCGGATGTGGGAAAATTGCTATTACTAAAAGAGAATGGAAAAAAGGAGATCTTGGAGAAATGGGGCAGAAATGAACGGATTAAATATGCGGCCCTGCTGGGTAGGAGAGATTTGGGAGTAAACACATAATTTCATGGCAGCCTAATCGGGGGAAGGGGGTGACCGGAGGGGAAGAGTTAGAATCAGACCATTGAATGAAAGAGCACTCCAAGAAAGGGGTTTACCCGTGGAAATTGAAATATGGGTAGAGAAACCTTGTTGGTGGTAGATGATCACGTAGGGGGAGGGGTTATGTCGGATACATGTGCGGGAGAGTGAAGGAGAGACTGGAAAAACGAGGAGCTCTTCAGGGTATGAGGGACGCCAAACGGGCGGCAGCTCCGAACGAAGAGTGACGCTGGTATGAGGGGGAAAAAAATTTCAGAAAATTTTAATATGACCGTAGAGTACCCTGGCTGACGAATTTGAACATGAAGACTAAGACAATGAGACAAAACCCTTCCTTATGGGTTTGGTACAAGCCTTCCGCTGGGGGAAGGAGGAAGGATCGGCGCAGGGTAATAACGAAGCAGCTCTAAATCGCCAGAAGAAGGCCTATGACTCTCAGGGGGGAAAAGAAAGTTTTTGGAAGAGGGGGATCAGGACGGGGTTTGGGAAAAGCGGTTGATGGGGGCGAGTCAGCCGCTGGGAAGGGCTATAAGAAAGCTACGTTCGCGGAATTGAGTATGGTTCGTTTGGGACACTGCGAAGGGAAGTCTCTTCATCATGCAAGTAATGGGCAAATTTATTCAACTGTTCCCAAGACAAATAAGAAAGGGCCGAGAAATAAGAGGATTGCAGGGAGGAGGGGATTGAAACTCGTGACTGCGCTAAAAGCAGGTACGACAAGTAACGAAAGGAGGGGGAGGAACGCGTTTTTTCGCCTCAAAAACGGAATTAATTAAGTCAAATAGGAAAAGGAGGTTGCTGGGGAACGCGGGTGTGAAAAAATATTTTCTGCAACGTCGAGGTGTGGGGAGAAAACTAAAAAAAAAATTTTGGGGGGGGGGGACGGAGGGAGGTGCGCTAGGAGAAGGGCTGCAGGTTTTGCAGGAAGAGGAAAGAAAAATATCAAATAAGGCAGAGGGATTTGCAAATGTCCTTCAAAAGTGGACATGCGGCTGTCGATTTAGCGGGTTGAGATAGAGGGACCAAAGGCGGCTGCATTTTTAACTGAATAAAAAAGGAAGAAAGGGAAAAAAGGTCCGGAGGGCCACCAATGTGCAGCGTGGCTGCTGGGTGGGACCAGTTCCGAAGAGGGGAGCATCTCGTACGTTGCAATGGAAGAAGAATCTTTCTGAGGTAAACACAGAAGTAAGCCATCGCTTAAGGGGGGACAGCGATATCGGCTTGTGTTAAGAATCGATAATTCACAAGATTGTATGCCAATATAAGGAAAAATTGGACACCTAGGCCGTTCTGACCAAAACGGATTGGTTGGGTGGAAAAAAGCAGTCCTAAAACAGACGAGGTCAGCAACAGAAAAAAATACAAAATGACAGACGCCGCTTGTGCTCGCCAAACTCTGCTTCGAAGGACGCGGAAAATCTAATGATCGAGAAGGGACCAAGCATGTCGACGTCCTGAGATTATTGGAGGGGGGGGACAGGTATGTTGGCAACGGCATCCAGGCCCAGGGCAGGATCTACTCTCAACACAATTAGTCTTAACTAAAAGGAGAAGTCACCCGTTTTGCCTGAGCGTCTCTTCAAAATCGGAAAGTCGAACCATCGCTGGTCAGTCGCGGAGTCAAGCGTCCCACTTCGAAGCCAAAAAGGTAACACAAACCCCTGAAGAGAGAAGGGGGTTTAAGGCTCACTTGAGGAAATTGTGCAAAGAGGGAGTTTTATGGCTGCGTGCCTGGCACCAAATAAATCTGAGCATACTGCAGAGAGATGAAACTAAAAAGGTTGGAATGGGAAAATTTGAATAACTCGTTGAATATACCTATAGAAGAAAGGGATCATGCCCCGAAGATAGGTTAAAATCATATAAAACGGGGAATTGCGTACCGAGTAAGTAGGAGCTCGGGAGGTCAGGGAAAAAAAACATCCATCGCGTCACAATTTTCGCAACAGCATCAGAAGTGTCCTACGGAGCAGGCAATGCCGAAATCGGGGTTCGCACAGCGAAATACAAATTCAGAAGCCACCTTCACGCCTGCAAAATCCAGCAAAGAATGAGGAGGGGGGGGGTCGTTTGGGGTACTTGAAGAAAAAAAAAGGGGTCGCGTCTCCTAGAGCAGGGTGTGGTGGGGTGTTTGGTAGCAATGTGTTTGTGTATGGGTGGAGGACCTCCCTCACGCGCACCAATTTTTGGGGTGGGGCCGTGCGAACACTCGCGTGGCGCCAATGCTGTGGGGCCACACAAGGTGAATAAGCCCGCCAGCCCCTGTCGTCGCTGGCATGATTGGGAAGGGGGGGAGGGAGGAGGGCGCACAAGCAGTGGGTTTCGAGAACCGAAGAATGTCATTGGGAGAAATACAGAGGAAGCGCAGGAAAAACCGGGGGGCAGCCCACAGACAAAAAAGAGGGGGATTGCTCAGGGGCGAGATGGTCTGGGAAACACGAACTGGGGACCGGACCTCATGCGAAAGAAAATTAAACTGCTTCGTCCCAGCAAGACATAGAAGCGACACCGCAGGGGGGGGGGGAAAAGACGTGGGCCGCAAGTATACCGCTTGCAAAACCTCGCCGTCTCAAAAGAGGTGCATCGGCCAAAACACGAGCGAATCAGAGACTAGATGAAAGGACGCGCTTGGGACGCGTCCAGCGGATACGGAGAAAAAAAAAACAGGGGGGGGGGGGGGGGGGGATAGGCAGAATCGCCATCGAGCAGGCGAAACACATAAGTTTTTGGTGGGGATTTGCTCGTCGTCATTTGAGAAATTCAAAGAAAAGAAAAAAATCGGGGAAACCGGCTTCTGCCCTTCTCCCATGATCGAGAGCCAGCGTCAACGCGAGTAGCCTGAACAGGGGGGAGGCCATAATAAACGAAGAGAGCAGACTTTGCCGAGAGAAAAGGAGGCACGCGACAAGCCCTGTATCGCCATAAAACGCATCGACTCAATAGGACAACAAACAAAGTGAGCAGCGACCAAAGAGAGGCCTGTAATTCGTCGCTTAAGAGGGTTGAGTTACGATTGCTGGGGGAAAAAAATTGCCTTCGGATATTCTGCCCCGGGAAAGGAGGGGGGAGGGAAAGAAAACCCAGAGAAGTCATCGGTTGAATGGGGACATAAAAGCGGCTCAATCACTACAGAGAACTCGCAACTTCCGCCTCGAAGCGAACAATCCGAAAGTCGCAGGAGAGAATATAAATGACCTGCAGAAAGGAGAGAGTTCGAAGAATTTCCTCAGAAGAATCGTCCGGCTCCTGCATGCCAAAGACTTCGAAAATATCTCCCCTCTTTTGGTGCCCTGCCAAGGGAAAAGGGAAGGGGAGGGATCCTTCAAGACGGTCGGAATGAGCCTGCTTGCCATCCTTTATCGAAAAAAAGGCCGAAAATGCAGAAGAAAAAATCGTCAACCTTCGGCGAGGAGCAGACTACAGCAATAAGAAAGAAAGAAAGGAGAAAAGGCGGTCCAGGACAGTGGACCTTTGGTTTAGTGCTGCTCATCCACGTCTCGACAAAGTCCATTTCATCTCACAGGACAAATCTCTCGCAAACCAACACCTATCCGGTAGACGAAGATGCTTGGCAAAACGGCGCCGCCTGCTCGCAGAAAACACTGCTCTGCGATCACTTTGACCTGAAAGGAGGAAAAAAGGATAGACGTTTAACATGTACCTCCGTTAGGCTTCTTAAGAGGAGGGAGAGAAAGGGGCTTACATCAACGTCTCGCTTCGGCGGTCATCGCGGAAAACAGGGGGAAGAAAGGAGGGGGGTCCCTAGACCAGGCGATGCGCTTCAAATCGCAAGGGGGCTGAAGAGGAGAGCGATTTCGTTAAAAACAGCCGCAGGTTGTAAAAAAAAAACGTTTAACAGGCCGGAGGCCTGCGCATAATGTCGTCAAGAAAGAACGGAGGACTGCACTGCATAAGGAATACGCTTCCTATTGTCCCTTCGGCTTCTAAGAAAGCATCGGCACGGTGGCTCAAACGGCCAAGAAAAAAAGGAGGGTGGTTTCGGTTGCCCTAATCATATGCTCTTCGCTGACAGGGGCACGACAAACAATTGGAAGGAAGATAACCAAATGAGGCGCCGCCAAACTACCCCCACAGCCGCTCGCAAAGGAAATAATCTACGAAAAAATGCTTCAAAGAGATGAGGGTTGGGGAGTGAAGTGGGGGGGTGAAAGGGAGCGAGGAGCCGGTTCATATCCTATCCCAACCGTCAACACGCGGTCATTTCACGTTTCCATCCGCCCTCCTTATATTATAGCAACGAGTGGGGGGACATGATGGATTTACTTGCGACCCCGCAAATCAAGAAGAAAAAGGGGGACCTCTGCAAATCGGACAGCACGAAATATATTATGATGTTCTGCGAAAGTCCGAACGTCCAGCCTTTCGCGCCTCCTCAAAAAGCGAGAAGGCTGAAAAGGGTTCGTCCAGGCATCAACTCGCGGGCTGGAAAATATTAAGGGAACGCTGTGCGCTTGACCCAATCCTCGAGGGCAACTACAAAACGACCTTTAGCCTAGTGGGGAGGAGGGGAGTACTCCCTGGGAAATAAGAGAAAAGATGAAACTGTTCAATGGAGGAAATCAGGCAGAAAATTCTTGCCTTCGCGCGCCGAGAGATGACGTAACATGCATTGGAAAACATGATCGTTCCCTATCAGCCCGGCCTAATTTATGCACTTGGAAAAGAGAAAAGAAAAAAAGAAAGTCCCTCCGGAGCCGCCGAATGCTTTCATATCACCCTGAAAATTATTACGACGGCAGTCTTTCCATTGCAGGTAGGTACAAAGAAGGGATACCTTCTCGCCCCCGCTCCTTGCGAGAAAGAGACCCTCCCCGGCAGAAAAATCAGGCGGGCAAATCTAGCAGGGAACCGACCTCCTCGAAGGATTCGAAATTCATCGGGCAGCGACGACGATCAAAAAAAAAAAAAGGGGAAAACCGAAGGGAAGTCGAGGTGAGAGGAAGGAATAGAAAGGGAATCTTATCACAAGAAAAAAAATAGGAGGGAGAGGGGGGAAAGAGAGAATCATATTAAAAATGAGGAATTGCCGTCGCGAACGCAATATAGCGGCTGCAGGTTGCCACTGCACTCCAGAGAGGGGGAGGTAGGCCCTGAGCCCACTCTCAGTTTTCATGTCGAGGATGCTGTTAAGGGGATAGAGAGGGAGGCCAAACTTCCGGCGGGCTGACGTTTGCGCCCCGTCGGGTGGAAGCTAAGGACAGCGAACCCTAGAGTTAAGTTGTGTCCATTTTCTCAATCAAATAGGCAAGGGCCGAAAGAAGCCCGGACCAGAAAGGAGGGATGACGATGAAAGAATCAATCAGCCGGCAGGGCCTTCATCCGTGATTATTTGTAGCCAGAGAGAGGGGTCGAAAATCTAGAGGACCTGCATGACAAGACGATGGATGAGCAGGAGGCATATGTTCCTGAACGGGCAGTCAACAAATCCACAGCACCGATCTGCGCAGAACGGGGGCAACAACAGCCAGTTAAGGGACTTCTGAAGAGGGGAAAAACACTTTTTCCGACTGCCTTTCAAGGGGAAGGGCGCTGGAATGAGCCCTTACCGACCCACCGGAGACGATCAAAAAAACTGACCACCCTGACCGAGTGCCTATACAATCAAAAAGTGGGATTCTAATAAAAAGCGAGGTGGGCCTCATCTTGGCTGTCAAGGACGAAAAAAAGACAATTCATAATTGTTTTCGGCAAGAAGGGAGGGAGTCGTCGCCCATTTGGTGGCAGAGACAGCGGCGCTCGGACGTCGGCGCGAAGACTTTGAGGAATCCGCCGTTCACGTGAAACTTTCGACGAAATAGAGAAAGAGTTTCAGAGAATGGATGGTTTTGCATCGCGGACGTCCGACCTGGGAGGCGGCTGAATTGTGCCGGGTAGTAATTTCTCATCATCTAGAAAGGAAAACAATAACGCAGGAACAGAAGAATTGGTTTCCTTTCAGATCGGGACCTGCAGTGAGGGGCCTGTATATTGCTTCTTTGAAGTCCGCTTGAGCCGTACTCCTATCTATCCCTCAAACGTAAGACGGAGGCAAAAATCACAAACAAGATCCGGACAATCTCATCGACTAAGTGGGACCATCTCGGAGAATGAAGGGTTTACCACGAGGACTAACATACCGAGGGGGGAAGGGGATCGGGACTTTTATTACGTATGGGGGCGCATGCGAAACGGAGGGGATATACACAAGACCCCATCCCGATCTGGTTGCCCGCTAAAACAAACCAATGGGTGGGGAGAATCAGTAAGGGTCGTGGCCGAGCAGTGGAATCACAAGGGTTATACTCAGTCCCTTTGCAGGCCCGCCGGCCTCGTTCGCCGGCAGCGGCTTGGCACTATGAGCACATGGACCCGGCTTTCACAAAGAGAAAACCTTAATACAGTGTCGCCACCATAGGTGGGAAAAAACAGTCCCTAGGAGAACGAGGGGCACAAGAACTCGGATAAGGTTCTATTCGAAAAGGATAGTTGTAAACTCGTCTCAAACGCGCATTGGGCTTAACAATCTACCCATTATTAGCAAAAAGGGATTTTCTCATATCCGCGACTTGCATCCGAAATGACGGGGGACAATCTCTCACCTCTAATGCCGTCCCCACTGTGCATGAGGAGACCTTCCTAATAACCGATTGAAAGGGGAGAAAAAAAGGTTAAAGACGGGGAACCCCGAACGGACTTACGGAAATGAAAAGCGCCCATTCTCATACACCTTTTCTGAAAAAGAAGATTCCAGTCCGAAGTCCGAGGGCGAATGAGTCCGCAAAAAATAGGAGGGGGGGAAAAACTTATGAGTGGTGTTCTCAGTGAGCTGCCCGCTCCTACGTTCCAGACGAGTGGTCAACCGGAGGATGCTACAGGACGGGGGGGAGAGAAGCCGGATACTTAGAAGTAACATCACCATAAAAGGCCTGTAGAGCGAAAAACCTGCCGTGGACATGTCCAGGCGCCGCGATATCGACTTGACTCTAAGTCTGAAATGATCTGCAGGTCGATCGGAGGAAGCCGTCGCCGGAAACCAGGGAAATTGGAAAATGACATTATCCGACCCAGGATGATACAACTCCTCACTACAACGGCTGTGAAACGAGCGCGCTGTCTGATTGTATGTCAGCAGCAAGGGCATCCAGGGACAAGAAAACTTGCTAAAGTAACCTCTCGATAGGGGAAAAACCGAATGGCGGATTTGTGGACTGTCCAGAGTGGCATAGCTGAAAAGGAAGAAAATTCTCCGCGGAGAAAAGAAGCGAACACGCGGTTTAAACAATGGAGTGCAGGCCTCGAATCGGTCTGTGGGGAAAAACTCTTTACTCGCGAAAGTTGCGACCGAGGAGGGAAAAGAAGGTTCTTTTAGTCGAACACACGCCGCTTCATATGTAGGGATCGACAATACTTTCGTTCGGAGGGGGTTTCGTAAAATGCCCCTAAGGGGAACTGGGCACATTTCTAGCAAGAGGGGGGAAAGGGGGAATGCAAATCGTTATGAGAAGCTCAAACCAAAACCCCCGTATCGACACTCAGCCAGGAAATTTTAACGTACTCGTGTCGCGCAAAACCAGGGGTTTGGGGCAAGATGACTGCCCGTCGAGACGGTTGTTTCGCGAGAAAGGACGGGCTTAAAGATTGGGTAAGGCAAATTAGATCTAGGTAGGTTGCTCCAAAACTCCAAAAAAGGGAATAGGAGGAGAGGGTTACTCGTGAGAGATGGGCGATTGCTAAGCCCGGTGGACTAACAACTCGATCCGCCTGGTATGTCGACCATCCAAAAAACAAAAACACAGTCGGGTTGTTCGCCTGCGAGGGGGGAAGAGATTCTCCGCAGGGGAAGCCTGGCCAGCATCATATACGCATCATCGTCGCTGGATGCGCGCGGTTCCGGTTTTGGAGAGCAAAAGAAGGGGGGGTCAGGGGAGAGTTTTTTCAAAACTGTGGGATTGTCTGGCGCAGGGCAGAATAAGGGGGAGTCGAAAACAGGCGCCGTGCGCGCGATGAAAAAGCTGGGGACGTTGATAGCCGATTCCTTCAAAAAAAGACATCTACGGGGGAAAAAAATTAGGAGAGTTTACCAGACACTAATCCCAATCCAACCGAGAAATTTATATATGCTGTCTGAAAAAAACTAGGGGGTTCCTTCGAGATATCCCTCTCTCCAGGTAAAAAGGTCCAATAATCGGTTCTCGAAAAACTCGTGGGGGGCCAGACCTGATCACTTAAATGCCAAAGAACAGCGAAGGGGGAAAAGTGGAGGGTTAGGAATAAACGCGGGTGGGAAAAAGATGTCGCCAAGGCGAGTGTGGGGGGAGAGAAAAAAATGTGGTGTGAATGTGTGCTGTGCCCCGCTCGGCGGAAGGCGCGGTTTTTAGAAAGAGTCATTAAAATCAAAGCAGGAGAGGGGAGGGATGTGAATTGCATTACGTATGTGGATGAAAATGAGGTGCGCTGGTCAAATTACTAGGGGGGCAGAGACAGGGAAGTGGGCATTTTGTCTTATCAAGGAACAAAGGCATATTCAAACCTTTAGGCGGGTTGCGCAACACAGGTAAAAAAGGGAGGGCAGGTTTTGAAAAAAAAGCACCGCGCGCAATCGGTGCCGAGTACGGCAAGCAGCGACAGTAAAGGGGAAAAAAGGGGGGAACCCAAATTTGGAAAGAAGCAGCGCTGCAATGGGGAGCAAGCGAAAAGGGGTACTTTAGGAGACGGTATAGTAGAGATGTTATGCCATAAGAAAGTCCACCAGTGGTGGTCGATCAAAAAGGGTCATTGTTGAGGAGGGCGAACTCTACGGTGGTGAGGAATGAGAAGGGAAACACCTCGGTAAAGAAGCTTACAAAAGGAGATTAAGGGGCACGTTTTTGGAGAGACCATCTGTCTTCTAAGCGTTCGCGGTAAAAAGGAAGGAAAACAGTCGGATTGTCTACGAAAGGAGGAGGATTTGACCATTTCAGGACGGCATCTGCAAAAAACCTCAGATACTCAACCAAACAACACTTATATTAGGAAAATATAGAGGAAGTCCCGGGTGAGGGAATAACTTCAAATCTTCAGGAAGCTACTTCGTTATACAATAAGGGGGTCATTCATTTTATGAACGAAACGATTCTAAATAAGAGAAATTAATGGGAAAGAGCAAAAAAGGGAAAGAAGGCAAATTGGGGCTTCTTTCTTAATGTGGTCGAACGCCTTTAAAGGGGAAGTATTCCCCCCGTTGCCGTCGGGGAGGAGGAGACCTTCGGAGAAAGACGTGTGGAATTTCGAATGGGCATAATCAGTTGTGAATTACGGATACGTCAGAAAAGGAAAGATATCTCTTCCAGAAAAAGCAAGAGCCGAGAAAGGGGGGGTTTGCAGAAGGTAAAGGCCTTCTGCTTCTATAAAAGTTCTCGTCGACCGCGACTTCAGAAAAAAAAAAAAAAAAAAACCCTCAGCCATCAGGAGGGGGAAAGGGTTGCTAAAAAAAAAATAAATGGCCTCCCTTTTTGAAAAAGTCTGAATGGTTATGAGCAGAAGTCCTCCGCTGTTGGAAAAAAGTCAAAATCTGGAGAATTTTAGCATCTCCGAAATTCTCAGAACACCGGCCTATGCAAGGCAAATCCCCCTCTTCCTCGGTTGTAGGTAGGGTGATTGTAAAATCTTGGAACGGCGAAGTTGATCCGGAAGAAAAGAAAGAACTCAACCAATGTGTGAATCTTGCGCAACACACTCGACTGGGGAGAAAAAAAA
>Ga0179593_1340809_pt1 | contig 18870 bp, 29 predicted proteins | sample CZODoug2_1_08_16_FD_185931 | JGI IMG/M metagenome (GOLD analysis project Ga0179593, IMG submission 185931) | Vadose zone soil fungal communities from Angelo Coast Range Reserve, California, USA - CZODoug2_1_08_16fungal (PacBio error correction) | ecosystem: Environmental > Terrestrial > Soil >...
AGATGGGAAGCCCTTAATCTTTGGCATAAGGCGGTGTCGAGGTCTAGAAACAGGCATGAGGCAAGCGTTGGAGACCAAAAGAAGATGCTAAAGCAGAAAGCTTACCAAAGCAAGGGGCAAAGAAGAGCATTGTAATATGGAGTACATGCCAAAGACCATGATGGCCCTTGCCTACATAAGGATGATAGAAGATGCAGAGGGGGCAACAACCAAACGGGTAAAGAAGTTTTGGCATAAGACACTTCGGTGAGTGATTCCGATGTTGACAATAACATCTCCGAGTACAAATTTGTGTTGGAGCCAAACACCGACAAGATGAATGACGAACTCTGTACTAAACGATACAAACATGGGGGAGCGTAGAAGAGTCGGCATTAAAAGAAAAATCGTGCATCAAAGATTGCGGATGGTAATGTAAAGTCTGCAGAAAGTAGAGGGATAAGTCTCTATAAAATTATCAAAGAAACTCCAGGGAAATTGATCACACCTAGACGAAAAACGAAAGAGAAGAGAACCAGGAAACGGGAATTATTGTTGGGGGAAATTATCTAAACTGAGGAACAATGCTAAAAGCATTGCCGTGCAAATCTGCGGGACACCGTTCGAAACTGGGAATGAAAAAAAGGGAAGAGTAAATGGATGGGAGAATGGAATGAAAGAAAGAAGGGAACACTAGAAAAAATTATAAAAGAACAGACTGGAAAACCATGCCCCGATAAATAAAGTCTTAGCAAAAACCAATACAATTTTAACGCGGCAAAACCGGGAGTCATTGTCCTATTGTAAGAGTAGAAAAGGGGCACAATTTGTACAAAAGAATTATTTCGTTAGATGACATCCCCTAGAACTCACCGCAGGAACACAAGGAAGGCAAGCAGGGAGAACCACATAATGAACGATGATAAAAATCTGAAGGGCGTGAAGAGGTCTGACCATGGGCCATAAACTTAGTAGGGGAAAAGTTTGAGTGAGGAATTGGCAAGCACTTGTGGATGGTACGGGCACAATGCCGGGTAAGAATTGGATCCCATTATCCACATCTGAAAGCCTAAAAAAAAAAAAATGATTATCAACTCGAAGGGACAGGGGCCAGCAAAACAAAATGAAAAAGGGGCACGGGAAGTGTGGACGACGGACCTTATGGGTTACATGGGTTTTGGCATGAAATTCACGGCTTAAAAAGAATCGACTATGGGGAAAATTAGAACACAAGACATCAAGACACAAACAGTTATGGCTTTGGAAGCAAGGGAAGGCAAGGAAGGGCACTGGAAAAATTGGGCAGAGTCCGACAGAAAAGGGGAAAAAGAGATCTAAACAAACAACGAGGAGGGAAAAGTAGGAGGTGGCAGAATTTACACTTCTGAAAATTTTGACAAAAATTAACGAATGCAAAAGGGTAAAGGAAAGAAAAGGCAAACTGAAAACCTGTGTTTGGGGGGGGGTGGGGTGGAAGGGGTTCTGAAAAGTTAGAATGGGGAAAAATATCTCGATTATGCAAAAGACGGAGGGAAAAAGCCAACCCCTTCACCAAAGAAAGCAACAAAGAACAAGTCGGCCAAAAAAAGGGGAACAATTTTGGGGGACAGTGTGGCGGACCATCAGTTGACAGGGGGACATTGATTGGAATAGGGGGGGATCCGGGTACATCCTATTGGAATGGGAGAAATAAAAAAAAAAAAAGTAGGCCAATAGCTTGGGAAGAATGGCCATTGGGTTGGGTCAACAGCACAAAAAGAAAGAGTCGCCTACCTAAGTTAAAAAGGGCAGAGGGACATATGGAACGGATTCCAGCTAGATTAGTATATCACGGAGTGGTTGGAGAAGGGGAATCATAACCATCGTGTCTCAGAGGGCGACAGGGGAACTGCATGATACATACATTTTAATATCTGGAAAGGTGAATGAAGAAAAAATCTTGAGTCAGGGAAGGGAACAATGGACTCGAGTTTATTTATTGGGTGGTGAATTCAAACAAATGGTCCACTTTGTAGTCCGCATAGTATATTTAAGTTTGGGGGGTACAAACAAGTCACTTCAGAATTTCTAATTGTAACAGGGTGTGAGAAATGGTGTACAACCTAAGGAAGATTGGTGGAACGCCTTCTGGAGGGGCACACGGTGGCTCATGTAGAAAGGGACAAAAAAACAACACAGATTGTGGAAGGGGGCAGTAGGAAGGGGGAATTTCAGAGCGTGGGCGCAAGAGGTGGTAAAGGAACTTTCCAACCAGAAAATGCAGGGGGAGAAGGAATAGTTATAAAGTTTATAAAGAATTATGGACAATACTCAATTTTTTAACCGTCCGGAGGGAAGGCCCGTTGGGGGGGGATCGCATGACTAAGCTGATGACGCTTGAAGAAGGTGTGCAGCTGTTCTGGGAAACAAGGTTGACGTCATTTCTGTTGATACAGAAAAAAGTGGAGGAAGATTATGGGGAAGGGTATTCACATAGATCCACGCCGACGTGTGACTATGTGAGAGAGGGAACTTAGTTCTAACCGGTGCTCTTGTAAAGATGCAAGGTAGATCTGAAGGGCACTGGCATGGTGGGGGAGAGGACGGGGTAAAACTGATATTTTGCCTCTCGGATACTGACTTTGATGGAGTAGGGGCATCGATGCTTGGTACAAGAACTTCTTGGAATTCAGTGGGCTGGCTGCAGCACAGGACGTTCAAATGAAGAAGAACCCAAAAGAAAGGAGTGATTTAGCACCGCGTAGGGAGGTATCATGGAGGAGGTTTAATTCATGTGGGGGGCGTACTCACAGCAGGAGGGACGACTGGGCACAGCCATGAGGGGGTGTCAGGTAAAAACAATGGAGAAAATGGGAAGGGGGACATGGATGGCGGGGTGAGAAGAGAGAACTCATTGGCAGAAAAAAATAAGACCCAGATCTATGACCTGGGGGGGGAAGGGCAATTGAGAAATAGACATTTGTGGGATATTTGCTGAAGGGGGGCCAGAGGGTGGGTTGTCTACGATGGGAAAGATTCAGATATGGTAAGGTTGGTCAAAATGAGAGAGGAATCCTGAAACAGAAAGGGAGGAAAAAACGTTAGATAAGTGTAAGGGTGTGTGGAGTTCGGATGTCGAAATCAGCTCATTTTGTGAGAAATACCATCGGTCGGGGGGTTCAAGCCTTGATTGAGCATGGCATGAAGGATGTTTCAGGGAACGTTGTTCAATGAGGTGTGGTGTGATGTAAGGTCCTGATCCGAGTTATATAAGGGGGTAAATAGAGGGTAAATGTAACCCCTTTATGGGTGATAAGAAAACATCTCTGGGGGGGGGTTTTGAAGTGGCCCAGAAACCAAGAAAAGAATTACCGTGGGAGGTAGATTCGCCATCCAGGAAGAACACAGAATTGAACTCCTCAAAAAAACAACGAGTCGGAAAACTGAAAAAAAAGACTGATGGAGAATCGGGGAATAAGAAGACTAACCTCTCAGAACGAGAGGTTGGGTGACACTGCAAAACAAAACATTAACGAGATGTTGGTTTTAGACAACTCAAGAAAGCAAGTAAAGACTTGAACCAAAAGGGATAGATCGTGGTGTCGAGTGAGCAAAGTGACCCCCCCCACACAACTACTAGTTCATGAAAAAAACCTGCAAGAAAAGTCTCAGGGAGTCAAGGAGGGGAACCAGGGGAAATGGGGAATAGGTATATGGAAGAATGAACTGGATTAGCCACCCTAAAAAAACAACGGACTCGAGGAAGAAAGAGGACAGAGGTAAGCTCTTCATGGACAACCAATGTAACCTATCAGAAGCAGGAGAGCCAGACGTAACATACAAAAGGGCAAATATTACAAAAATAGAAAAAAATGCATAGGCAAGCAGGAAAAGAAAAAACCGGTCCTTGGAAGGCTACTTGAAATGCTAAAAAAACGGGAGTTGTGGAAATATTCAAAACAAGAACATAAAAGATCAAGCAGTTGTTACCAGGGGGAAGTTCACAAAAGGGTTAATGCGGTTCCATCTTTGGAACCATAAGCTGTGAAAGTGCAAAGAAGAAATACTCCAGTTTGAATACATATCCAAGCTCAGCATTACTTGTGTGGCGGCGGAGGAAATTGTTGCGAACGGTAAGGGGGTACTAAGAAAGACAAGTACAGACAAAAGTGTGGTAAAAACGAAGCAACTGCCTAATACTAGAAGGAGACACAGAAAAGGCAAAAAGAGTCAAAGGTCGACCGAGGTGGACTGACCTCCACTCCCTATGGCCAGTGGCAGACTTGAATGATATCCCTCGTATGACGAACCCAAACGCGTTGTCAAACGCAAGAAGGTCTTCCGCACATCTACCCTAAGAAAGGGGATGACAATTTTTACCTAAGTGTGACAGAGAGGGAACTAAAGGGGGGGGGTTGATCCCACGAGGACCATCACTGAAGAAATTGCTTGGCTAACAAGATGCAAACAGGAATGGCATCGTCAGAGGAGTAATGAGGAAGAACAATAAGGGCATCAGAATTGCAGGAGGGAAATTTGGGGTGGATAATTATAAGGAGAAATTAAGTGTTTATCAAACTACAGACGAAAGGATAGGGGTCCGGAAAGTGGAGACCCCGCTTTGCGGCGAACCGCTCGAATGCAATTCTACGAAAAGGCGGAATTAGAAAGTAAGGGGGGGGGGTTTGTTGTAACACTACATAGTACCGGTTGGCTAAATACCGTGCAATTTCAAAACTTCTTCTGAGGTAAAGGGTCTAAAAGTGACGAGGAAAAAAAGTAGGAAAAAGGGGTTCGACTGTGGCAAACAAGGGGGGAACGCGAAGAGGGATCTTTAAAAAAAGACAAGTTTAACAGATTATAAAACAAGGAAATACCAGAGAAGGGTTCAGGAGGAGCAGGTCGGGTAAAAAAGGTCAAGGTCAAAGAATTCCCTGTATTTATAAGCAGTGAAGGCTCGACAATCGGAGAAAGATGGGGCATGCATATTATCAAAAAAAGAAAAAGAGCGTTGGAAACGAGTCCTAAAATCGAGAGGGGAGATTCAGCTTACAAAAAAATGGAGGCCTAAAGAGGTAAGAAGTTTAGGTAAGTGCTGATTGCCCAAACCACACCTGGGGGAACCGGAAGCAAAAAAAAAAATGAAGGGGGAATACTGGGGTGGGGTTGTTGGTTTTGGGCTCAACACCAAAACCACGGGGACACTAAGGGAGCAAGTATTTCCCTCAAACGAAAAGGGTCACCAGGGCCTGCGTGGCCATAGAGACAATGGGCAATTGTCCCTAACTGGGGGGGGATAATAGTTTGAATATGGTGGAAAAGGTGTGGGGAAAGGAAAATAAAAAAAAAACCAGTATTGGGAAGACGAGAAAGAGGTCCAGAATGAGAAAGAGCATAAAAACATATCGCAAGCAAACCCAAAAAAGGTTCAAGAAGAGAATACAAGTGAAGTCACTTTCACAGGGACTTGGGCAAATCATGGGGCCTTAAAAAGCAAAAATAAGAAAAAAAAAAGGGGGAAGGGAGGAACGGTTTTTCAGACCTGATGATTGAACGCTGAAAGATTTTAGTTGAAACCGGTAAATATTCCAATTTTCTTCATATTTCAAATCTTAGGGAAGACTGTTGGGTTTTGGGGTTGGATATGGGGGGAGGGGGGGGGTTATGGCTGGGAAGGGGAAGGGGGAATGACCAGGTCATCAAAATCCGGAGGAAAGTCCATAAAAAATGTGGGGGCAACTGCAACCAACCTAATTAACAAAAAAAGGAGGAATTGGGGCAGGGGGGGGGAGATGGGCACAATAAGGGAGTGGTTACCTGGTCGAGTGAGGGAAAAGAAGTGTTCAGTGGAGAGGGACACATGGAGAGGAATGGGTCCCTTTAAACATTTCAGGCATAAACAAGTTCCACTGGGGGGGGGGGGGGGGGGGCAAAACACCGATAATCTTCGCTACATTTATTTATTTTCCAGGGGTGGGGAAGATATTTAAATGCGGACAACTCAAGATTTATAATATATCAACGTATAGGGGGGCATGGATATAGGCATGCCAATCTGGTCGACAAGGAGGGGAGAGAAAAGGGCGTGTGCATGAGATCAACAGTCTTATATTCACCCTTGGACAAGGGGTACCCAGCTGATGGACTTACTTCAGGAAGGGACTGAAAGGGAGGGAGTGGGGGTAAAAAACGTTAAAAAAGTGTCTTGGGGGGTTAACCTCTATATTTAGAGTGGACTGGGGGGGGGGAAACAGGCTACCACGCTTTCATATGTTCTCGCAAGTTGAAAAGGGGGGGAAAAACATTACGGAGGGGTGCACAACCCAAAAGTTTGACAAAAGGACTCAGGATTATATACGTGAAACAAAAAAAAATTTTCTATTAAAGTAACTTAGAAAATTTGAAGTTGAAGGGGAGGGGGGGAGGGGAAGGGGGGAGAACGGGACAAAAAAAGCTTTACTCATGTGGATTAAATTGGTTATAACTGATTGAGGGGAAAATCAATTTGTAGCGGAAATGGTAGGGGGACCGTATGGGAACACGGACGACTCAGGGCGCAAGTGGGAATCGTTCGGTAAGCCATTTTCGTTATTGGATTTGGAAATTCAGGGGGGCTACAAAAAAAGGGCGACTATGGACTGGTTGAAATGGAAAAAGTGTCACATCACGAGAGGGTCTTATAGGGATAGACATATTCTTTAAGAAAGGGGGGGAGCTTGTCTGAATCTTCATAGGTATTCATACTGGGTGGCCCTGGAAAAAGTGGGATGTGTGATCATTAACAAATTAGGCGAAACATGATATGGGAACAGGGAGGAAGGGGCGGGTTAGTTTGGAGCGGTGACGTTTTTTCTAACAAGATCACTGTACTTGCGTTTCTGAGAGAGTCCGGGAAAAAAAGAAGAGAAGCAAAAGAAAGGAGTGAAATGGGGGAGACAAAGAGGTATGTAATGGTAAATGGGGAGTGGTTTATTTATTGCGGACTTCACATAAGGATGGAAAAGATTGCAGCAAAAAATTGTGTGAAAGAAAAAAGAATTAGTGGAGCTGCATTAATTGGGGGGAAAGCGATAAAAAGAAAGGGAGCCGCAAAAGGAAGACAGCGTCTATGAGTTGGGGGGAATTCAGTGATAGTGCCTTTTTGTAGGGCGGGGGATTGGCCATAAAGGTTGTAATGATTGGGGCTAAGGGGAGTCAGTGGGAGGGGGTTGGGGAAGAGCTTGGCTCCTGACGATGATGATGTTTCGGGGGGGGTACGGGGGTCACTCAGATCCTTTGGTGGGACAGACAATCAGGGACAGTGTCCAAAGAAGGGGAATTGCGGGCGCAGTGGGCAAGAACATAAAAGTTTTGGCATGGTGTGTTGGGTGGTTTACGGATATCGAAAAAGGAATAGAATTGGGTTGCAAAATCGTTTAAATGTGCAACGGGAATGCGGGCGGGTAACGAAAAGACCAAAGATAGGAGGTTTTGGGGGTGGGGGCATGGGCAAAGGGAAAAGAAAGGATTTAGGCATAGGTTGAGGTCTGCTTCCGCATAAAGTATTAAGGCCAGCGCGAGAAAAACCCCCCGGAGCGGGGAAAAAAAGACGATAGTGATGAAGATTTCTTGAGGAAATAAGAAATCAACCGAGAAAGGAAAGCTTATATTTGCCAGAGATGAAAACCAAAACATTAATCGAATGTTCGTTAAAAAAGCAAATCATACAAAGGGGGAGCCTGAACACCAAGGAAGGGTAAGGAAAGCAGGGGACATAAAAACACACAGAAGGGGAAAAAGTTCGAAAAAGGGGAAAAGGGGGGACACAGAAACAGAAAAAGGTTGGACCAAGGGAAGATGGGGGAGGGGCAAAAAAGGGAGACAGAACGAAAACCTGGAAAATTAGTGAACGAAGCGTGAGAGAGGAACTCGTCAGCCAACCCATAAAAAAGCTCCTAAGTCACAACCAAGCACAGGGTAAACTACAACTATTAAGGTCCCAGAAAGGCAAAATGCAAAAAAAAAGGAGTTCTAATGAAGTGAAAAACACATGTCAGACATGCGTCACGGGGGGCTGTGAGAAAGGGAGTTACGGGGATTCGAAACCGACTCAGTGACCAGTATCACTCAATTGGTTCCAGGGGGTAGGGAACAGGGGAAGGGTTGACATTTTTCAAAAATCATTCTGTGCATACCAATAAGAAACTCCTCCATGGAGGATTTTGACAACATGAATGGGAATATCACTTAAACTTTCGGTGGGGAATTCGATGTGCGAACTAATTGCTACATAAGACAAGGAAGGGAAAGTGCAGTTTGAACGAACAAATGACCTAATAATACAAAGAAGGAAACCTCAGGGAACAGACCTTCTAAAATAATGGGAAGATGAAAGGCACACATAAATGATGTCAAAGTACCTACATATTATAAATAGGGGAAAAGGTAACAGAACAACAAGGACGAGGTGTTCACGACATTCACACTACGACACAGTAGTGGATAAACTAAAGGGGGAAAGAAAATGTAAGCTTAAGCTACACGGTTTGGAGAGCACCCAAGACAGCAAGGACTAAATCCTGGATTTACCGAACAGGCAAACATGCTGTGATTCGAAGAGGGAGGAAATGTGAGATAGGGCATCAGAAGTGCAGGGGAGGAAAGGAGTATTTGGAAGAAGAGCAGGGGAAATTAAAAATTTACACACTCGTACTGAACGGTAGTGGAGAACCTCTAAACGTCTGAAAAAGGAAAAAAATGAGAGGGTACTTAAGAAGGAAATTCTGGGGGGGGGGGGGTAACTTATCATAAACAGGAAATACACGTGCTAAAACCGTGGCCGTGGGCAAAATTATGATGAGGGAAACATTCTAAATGGGGTGAGAAAAAAAAAGGAAGACTGGTTCGACTGCCAGAAGCACAAAAATATAGTCCTAAAAAAAAAAGGGAAAAATTTAAAAAAAAGCATGGGAAGAAAACCTAAAGACCAGGGACCTGTGTAAGTCATACATGTGCAGGGAGTCAAAGGTCAATAGAGGGGACTGTATGTGACTACAAAAAAAGGCTCGACCCCGAAAACGAAGGGTCCCGCAGATCGGGGACCCCTATCGTTGATAATCAGGCATAAAATAGAGAGGTCGCTTATGATCTTTCAAGGACTAAACATAGGTAGCGGAGGCTGGGGTTCTGAGATGGACAAAAAAACAAAACCTGTGAATGGTCCGGGCCAAGGCAGTAGGGAAAGGCTCCAAAAGACGAGAAAGAAAGAAAGAAACAAATTAGGAAAGCAAAAAGAAAGGTCACCAGGGGGTGAATAGCCACGGGCAAAAGTGGACCAATTCCTTTTGGACAGGTGTGGAAGGGGGGTACAGGGTGTGGGCATAAACTCCGGATTTGGCCTCTCGGAATATGGCCATAGATCACTCAATAAACCTCCATCTCAAAACAGTGGCAGGAGGGGAAAGGGGGGAAGGAAAAAAATAAACACGGGGGGGGAAAAGGTTGGTCAAAAAGCAAAAGGGACAGGGAAGTACATGGGCGCAAATCTCGCTGAAAAAAAAACGGATTATGAAAGAAAAAGTTTTAGGGAAAAAATGTGGAAAGGGAAGGACTCTGAATTGAAGTGAAACCGGAAGGGAAGAACACTTGGCAAGCTTCCTGAAAGAAAGGTTGTTGGTGGGGGGGGATATGTTTTATGAGAGGAAAAAAATCCGCAGGTCAAAGTTCGAAAATCCGGAGAATGGGCCATAAAAACCAATGGACCCAGACTTACCAAACTAAGGCGCAAAAATGGGTTTGGGGCAGTGGGTGCAGCACCATCAAGGTTTGAGGGTGACACTAAGAGAGTTGGTGATGAAATAAGTGGGTATGACCTTGAGAGGGTTCGGGGTGGGGAGTTGAGAAAGTAGGAACATTGAAGTAACTGGTCCAAAAGGTGGTGTGTGACAATCATAAAGAACATAAAGAGAGCGGAAATAAGTTTAGGGAACAGTTGGTTGGGGGAAGAAAAGAGGACTGGACTCTTGTAGTAGATCACGATAGTGGCTTAGAAACAGGGAAAGGTCTGTATCAGGGAATTAATTGAACAACCCGTACTTATAAAACATTGGGGGTTACTACTCCAGCAATTAGGAGTAATAACAATTAGGTTCAATGGTGGTTTGTTTAATGCATAGAGGTAAAAAATTGTCTTGACGAACGAGATGTTAGAGTTGGCAAATGGGGGGGGGTGCAACACGCGAAAAGGTCCCTTGAGAAAGTTACTCGCCGCAAGGGTGTTGGAAGGGTTGTAACATCATGGGTTTGGGCACTGGCCACGTTAGCAGCCCAGGCCATGTGGATTAAATAGACAAAAAAAAAACAATTGTCTTTCAAGACGGGTACAGGGAATTTTAGTGCGGTCGTCGGTGAAGAAAAGGGACGGGAACCGAGAATTAGTACGAGGGTGATATTATAAGTTGATGGGTATAAGACTTATGAAAAGCACTTTTTAAATGGGCTGCCCTGGGGATACTCAAGGACAACATGATAAACTCTACATCCATGTGTGGATCGGGAGGGGAGAAAAGCATATTTACGTAGTTTGAGTCGGTGGCTATCAAAAGGGTTAATAGGATAAGGTTACATAGTGAATCCAGACGTGGGTGCTTGGGGCGGAAAAAGGGAGAACTATTTCTGGAAGGTTTGTGCGTAGAAACTCGCATATGGAGATAAACTGGTTAGGGGGGAACCATGGAGTGAGGTACGTCAAATGTATACTAATATTTTGACATCTGAGTGTTTTTATGTCTGTAGGGAATCTGACATGCTTTTCTAGAGGGAGACTTTCTGTGGAATTAATTGAAAAAAACATGAAGGAGACCAAAAGAACGTTAAGGTTCTGAGAACAATCGTCGGGGTGGAGGGTCGTCTGGGGTCGCGTACTGCACAGCAGGATGGCACGCTGGCCCCGCCAGACTTGTGTTTGACCGAAAAAAACACTAGATCAATCGGGAAAATGGAAGGGGGGAGGACGGCACCACTCCCGTGGAGGGGCAAGAGAAATTCTAGACAATGTTTGTGCCTTGAGCCCCTCTGCATTGTTTTGGGGGTATGGGGGAATGGCTATTTTGGGGGGCAGTAGTGAGAAACCTGGTTGGTTGAAACTACTAAAGGAAGAGTGGTACTTTGTTGTGACAAAAAAGGAGGACCGCTGACAAGGATATAAAGATGGGAGTGTTTCTCTACTCCGGAGAATTGGTGTCAATAGGGAAAAGATCCCGCTCCATCCAACATTACTGCTCGGAGCTTGACCGAAAATGTCATAAAAGGGGAGTGGGGGGTTGTGTGATATGAAAATATATATATCTTGTTTGGTCACGATAGTAATGGGGGGGAAAGGGATGATGGATTTATAAAAGCGGAATGTTTTGTTTGAAAAAGGAAGAGAACTTTCCGGAGAGGTGTGATGTAAATGAAGACAAATAAATGGAAGGAAAAAAGTCCAGAGAGCAACACAAACAAGGAGGAGGGGAAATAGGTGAGAGGAAAATTTATTGGATACCAAACCTCTTAAAGGGAGGTTCGGGTTTGCGGCAAAACAAAACGAGATGTGGTTTATTGATAAGTCAAATCCAATTGAAAAAACACATGAGAAGTTGAACACAAGTAGACTAGAAAAAGCACCAAACAAAACACAAATCAGCAAACGTTGACATAAACAGGGAAAGGCAAAGGCTAGGAAACGGACAGCGGGGAAACTGTGATGGGTCCAAAGGAGACTGAACAAGAAAGAACACGTAAAACTTATTAGTAAAATAGTCAGAAAAACATGGCTCGTGGGACAACCAACATATCATGAAGCAGTCATAGACAGTAACAGATCTGTTAAAAGTTCCAGTAAAAAGCAGAGTCCAAGGGAATGCCACAAAGTGGGTGAAGAACGAAAAGTTCGCTTTGGAGGTGCACGCTAAACTTGAAAGGGGGATCAAGAAATAATTTCCAGTAAACTCATTTCCTTGTGGTTCATTTCACATTACATTGGGGGGAAAGTGTAACACGCAGTCTGGGGCAAGAATGAAAAGAATAAAATGGAAACAGCGGACGAAAAGAAATCACGGATGTGGTTGGAAGGGTTCTTCATGGAGAACGTAGGGGGAACAAAACGAACAGAAGTTTTATAACAAAAAAAGATTCAGAATGTACATCAAAAGGAAGGGTAACCACGGGTCAAAGATTTTTCCGAGATGGGAAATCAGGCCAACAAAATATGTCAGTGACCGACATAAGGCTGAGGAAGGTTTAGACAAAAGCTTTGAAGAAATATTTCTACTGCACATACGACAATCGAGTTGATTAGGGGGACAGAAAGTAATCTAAAAACCTTGTGTGGTTGATGACCCAACAACAGCAAAGGAGCAATCTTTGGGAATACGATAGTTCAAAAGGCTGGCAAGCGTAAAGAAGGCAGACATTGGACCAATAACGGCAGGTCGCGGCTTAAAAAGGAGGGTCATAGTTATCAGTAAGAGTTGGACTTAAATTTGTCAAAGGAAGAATGGGGCGAAAGGTATAAAACAAACTCTGGGCAACCGCCTATGCAAGTGCAAAAGGAAAAAAAACTGAAAAAGAAAAATCAATGGGGGGGTTTGGTAAGGAGAGACAGAAAACATGAGTACGAAAAAAATCCCGTACCTTGCAAAACCCTTGCAGGAGGTACAAAAAATGCATAGAAAGGATGAGAAAGGAGGGGGAGGACTTGGACCAGGAAACGAAAATATATGGAAAAACAAAACATTGCAGGGGAAGAAAACCATAATAAATCATTTGACGTCAGGAGAAGGGCTGGAGTGTCCATTTTAAAAAAGAGATATGTAGGTAAACAGTCCCCTAAGACTCGGGAGACCGATGTGCATGCATATAATATTCAGGACCACGATCGTTTATAACGAGGACTAAAATTCAAAGTTCGCTTGGTCTTCCAAAAGGGGGCCCTAAAACAGTAGGGGAGAGAAGATTAGTTCAGAAAAGACGAACACCTGGTGGAAAATGGTAATCCAAGAAGGAGAAGGAGAAAAAATAGAAATCCTAAAGGGAAAACAATTATTCCCATAACTCCGAATCACCCTGACATGGGGCCATAGGGCACACAAGGAAAAACTTTTGGGAAAGGGAAAAGAAAAAAACGAGAGTTTGAGGGGATGGGGGAGGTGTGGCAGGGAAGTGATCCGGGGTGGCCTCGAGATAGGGTAAAAGTTACATGATTCATGCTCAGAAACAATACAAAACAGACAACACAGTTATTTCAAAGTGTAAAGAAAAAGTTGAATTCAAGAGGTTGGGGAAATGGGGGCAAAATCTGTCAGGAAAAAAGGCAGACAGGGTCAGAAAATTCAACACACACGGGAGGAAGAGATTTACCATGTTCTTTAAGGACAGATGAAAAGATTTTGAAAGTGGGGAAATTCAGGGCAGTCTTCAAAATCTTGATGTTTTGTTTTTGTGGGGATCGCGGGGAAAAACTGAAGTCGAATGGACCAGGACGAGTAGTCCTCAAAGAAGGGAGATTTCAGAAACCACACCCCATACTTCCAAAGAAAGGTCGGTAAGGGCATGTTGGCAGGTTCTAGGGACAAGTTGCAGGGTTCCGTCGAGGGGATTGGGATCCTTGGAATTAAGTGGGGGAGAATTTTTAGAAAGGTAGTAATTGAAAAAAAGTGGCAAATTTCCACCAGGTGTGGGGGTTGTCAATTCAGCAAGATTAGCGACCTAGTACGGAGACCAGGTTTGGGAAAAGAACAGGAACTGATATGGCTAATTCAACGATATGGTTCCGGGACGGATAACCCTCTCATGATCGAGGGACAAGGGGACTTGGCTAAATAATTTGAAGAAAAATTGGTTACGAAAGCAAATTGGGACTTAGAAATGACTTCATGGGGGGGGTAGTGAAAAGGGGGATAAAATTGGATTGGTTAAGAGAAGATCGAAAGGTAGAGGCAAAAAGAAAACGGGAAAAAAAAAAAAGCGAACAGACCGGTCTAAAACTGAGGGTTAGAATTGTTGTACCTAAGGAAGAATTGGGGGGCAGCCCGGGGATTTAGCCACGGTATCATGTGGAGGGAAATAGTAAAAAAAAAAACACACAGAGTTTCTCAGGTCCTTTTCGTTTGAAGGGCATAGCGGGGGCGCAAATGGTGAGAAACGGAAGAAAAAAAACTTAGTACGAGGGGGAGAAGTTATAAAAAGTTATTTTATAAAGAAGGTATGAAAACATACGAAATGATGGATGGACCCGGGGGGATGGAAAGAATAGACTCTTCTGACGCGAGGGGGGGAAGAGGTGACGGTAAAGCATATTCGACAGGGATTGGTGCTTCGGGCTAAAAAAACAAATGGAGTAAACGTGGGTGGGAAACAGAGTGAAAAACACTCCGTAGGGGCTTAGGTGAGTACGAAATGAGTGAAAGGGGGCTCTTGTCTAAAAATAGGAGATGTATAATCTTCTGGGCAACGGGACAGATGGGAGGTTTGGAAGTAACAATGTAATTCGACAGATGGGACAGAGGAAAAGGGACTTCTTTGGAGGAATTTAGGCAAGGTGTAGACAGAGGTGAGTTCACGGGAAGGGCGTTCTGAAAATTACGTTCGCAACAGGGGAGACCAAAAAGAAAGTAAAGTGCTTAGACCCGAGTAATGTTGTATAAAACTCATGGGAGTATTTTTAAGTGTCTGCGTAATGAAGAGGGCACAACAATGCAGGGAAAGGAAAACAAGAAGGATGGGGTCGTGGTGAAATCGAGTCAATCAAGGGTAGCAGAAGCAAACAACATGGCTTGACACGGGTTGTGGATCGAGAAAGTATGCATGGGTTGGATTATGGACGAGTGAAATTTTTGTTGGGTAGGATGGGGGAGGGACTGAACAGGTGGGAATTGTGTGGGCAAGGACGTGAAACTGCCGAGAAGGAAGAAGCGTAAGGGGTGGTTTCGTGTGGGCGAGACAGTAAGCGGGGATTAAATGCAGGTTCAAAGAAAAGAGCTTGCCTGAAGGTTGAAGCGTTGTGATGGAGGGAAGGGGTGTGTGTGTTGACTTTCGAGAGAGAGAAGATCAGTTTGTTTGAGATATTAGTGCAATGTAGGAGTTGAGTAGAAAGATCGTTTACGTTGGGTGGGCAGGGGGGGGGACAAAAGAAAATAAGCCAAAGGGAACCTTGAGGTTGATGGGAGTAGGACATTCCATGAATATCTAGCAAAAAAGAAAAGGGAGTGAATGATGGAATAATTTGGGGGAACTCTAGCAAACTCTCAAAAAGCTTTCATGGGCCAAAAAACCGGAAACGATGGGTTGGTAAAACGAACTGTCACATAAATTGAACAACGGTAGAGATTACAAAAAACACACATAAGAAAACTTTCCATGAACATGGAAAGACGCGGACAAGGCACTGGGAACCGGAAATGGATGTACACAAAACTGATTATACCACCGAAAAAAACAACGGAATTAACAAAACATCAGAGGGGATTCCTTAGCTCAGGCATTGACAAAATGGGAAAATTAAACAGTAGCAAAAAAGATGAAAAGAGGGAAATGTAAAAAAATGGGAGTTTCTCAGGGGGAGGCCACAACGACTGGATAGTTTTGCTGTCTAACTTGAGTGTGAGAGGAGGCCAAAAAGGGAAAATGGGCTATTTTTTTCCATGGGTGGGGCACAGGTAAGTTTAACTGTCAAAATAGGTCCATAGTCGGTGGGCATACTTCATACAAATAAGACATGGGGAGACATCATGAGGCCGAAAGACACTACTTAATCTTCAAAGGGGTCCATGTTTCGAACGGTATTGTCTCGACAAGGAAAGTGAGCAAGAAGTGTTAAAAAAAAGACATGATGCCTAAATGAAAAAGAAAAAAGGGCCACTCATGTCAAAAATAAGGGTTCGAATATGGATGACATGCCAACATCAGAGAAGGTCCAGGGGAAGGAAATAGTAGGGAAAAAAAAGAGAAAAAAAGGGTAACAGAGACAACCTCTTTGGAATCGAAATAGCTTAAAAAAAGACACTATCGGAGGGAATTCACTATGGTCCATAAAAGCTATAATATGATCTCAAATTTGTGTGAAACCAACGAAGAAAAGCAATTATGGCTTTGAAAAAAAAAGGGGAACAGATCAACCTGGAAGGATGAATAGTCGGAATGGATAAAAGAATCATGGCAGGGCGTAAAAAAGGAATTGTCAAGAAAGAAGTCTAAATGGGAAAAATAACTTATAAAGGGGTCCGCCTAAGCTATGTCGAAAGTTTCTACACACGCGGGCGAACCGCAAAAATGAAACAGACTCGACAGGAAATAGAAAAAATTCCTGTTGGTGTTTGTAGGGGGGGCTCATACCCAGGTCCGTGCTAAATAACGTGCAAAAAAAGGCGTCATGAGGTAAACATGGCAAAATTCGAGAAAATTGAGATGGTCGCTTTGCAAAAAAAACCCTAAATATAGATCGGACGTGGAAACAAAGAAAAAGGGGTAACGCCTTGCATGAAAAAACATAATAAAAATGGAAGTCATTGGACTTCCTGAGAGACTGGCTGGCTAATGTAAAAAAGGATACTTAGCTGTCAGGTATAATGCAGTCCCTCGACAATGACGACACGAATGTCCTTCAAATCAAGGACCACGAGCGTGGAGATCTAAATAAGGCATGTCCTATGTAGTCCAAACATGAAAAAACTAGCAGAAAAAATTGCTGATAGGGAAAACAAAACCCCCCATGGTGGGGAAAAAATGTACTAGGATACAGGGAGAAATCTCCAAGAATGACAGCTAAAGGAAAAAATGGCAAAAAACTGACAACAGGAATGGGGGCCAGAGGCACCCGAAAAGGGGACCTTTGTTGTACGACTTAGGGGAAAAAGGTACATGGGGTTTTTGAGGACGGATTGATAGAAACGAGAATATGGGTCAGGCTAAAGGAGGAACATACCAACAGATCCAACAAACCAAAACAACAGTTATTCAGAAGGAATGGGAAAAAATCTCAACTGGGGCACTGGTGAAAACTTTTAAAACAGATAAAGAACCGGAAATGCTTCTCTCACACGGAGAGGAAGGAAAAGAGAAAAATTTTGAGACCTGGGAGGTATGATGAAAGAATTGTTTCAGGAAGTGGAATTCAAGGGGTTCTTCAGAAGAAAGGGGGGGTTGGGGGATGAAGGGTAAATCAGGGAAAAAAGACCATTCTCACAAGCCGGAGAAACCATGCACCAACGCCCCAGACTTAAAAATAAGGACAAAAAGGAAGTGACAGGGTTTTTGCAGTGTGGCTCATGGACGAAGGACTTAGGTGAATAGGGGCTCCTTAGGCTTTCAGGAGATGGGGAAGGTATTACATTGCATTGTACCATGGGCCACCAGGGGGTTGGATCAGCAAAAAAAAAAGCGACTCTACAAGCGAAGGGTGGGAAAAAAGACAGATGGAACTGATGAACATCGAGATTTATAATAGTAAAAGTAGGGGCAAGGGCCTGATTCACATCGGGGTCAGATCGGGAAGGGCGTTATACAAGGAAGGATATAGGACAGGGGTTAAAACCGCCAGCAATTTCTTAATGAAGGAAAAGAAATGGTTAGAAAGGGGTTGGGGGAAGTGTAGTTGGTTTGGAAAGAAGGATCGAAAGAGGGAGTTCAAGGTGTGCCACATTAAAAAAAGTCTTTCTTTGCAGTGCGAGAAATGTGAGGGGGGAAAAATGTTTTCCCTCATGAAGAAGTGTGGGTGGGGAACGGGCCACTTGGACACGGTACTCAGGAGAGAGAAGGTGAACAAAAAAACACGAAGGGGATGATTCAGGCTGGGCGGAGAATTTGAGAATTTTCAAACCGGGCGGGCGCACAGGGGGGGGGGAAGAAACTTTTCGACCATAAAAAAGAGTCCTAGTGGCTAAAAGGGAAGTTGAGAAGGAAACGAATGACAAACTAAAGGTTGACGGAAAGGAAAGGGGGGGCCGGAGACTCCAATGACGACGATTCTGGCGGAATCCATGGGTTGGGCCTGTTCAAAGCAAGATGTCGGAAATGGGTTGGGGGGCGTCGGGGACTATCAAAACAAATGGGTAGCTTGGAAGTTTATTTAAAAACAGGGTGAAAATGGTGGGTAAAGTAAGAACAAGGTAGTTAAGAGCGTAACTCTTCTATTATCATCTGGAGGTAGGAATCATGGATGGCATGTATCGGATTCTAAAAAAAGTATGGGTGATATTCTGAGTGGGAATGTATTTAGGCCATGCTCTTTTTGGCTAAACTCTGTAAATTCAAAGGGGTACTTGGGAGGGATGAGAACACATGAAACAGACCAGTGATGGGGAGACCACTCGGGGGAAAGGTACGACAGTAAGTTTTTAGATTGCGTACTGAAAAGACGGAAGATGGGCAAAGGGGAGTGGGGGGTTGAAACATAAAAAGGGAAAAATTGGAGGGGGGGAAACTATTGGGGGCTGTTGATAAAATCGGATCAATCAAGTTTTGTAAAGAGCAAAGAAGACTCCAGTTCAGGACACGGGGTGAGATGCAGGGGTTATATGGGGAGGAAGTATTTAGGGGGGGGGAGTGTCAGATGGAGACTGAATGCAGAAGATATGGTGGGGGAAATGACTTAATGCTACTGAAAAACTAGGATGGAAAAATGGGGGGTTTTGGGGGGGGTCTCGACAGTTGTGTACGGAGAGAGCCAGATTCCAAGCCTGGAATTGCGAAGGAGATTTGCATTGATGTGAAGAAAAGTTTGATGCAGTATTGGGTGGGGGGGGGGATGTACTAATGAGGAGAGAGTATCAAGGTGTTTCAAAATGAGGTAATGTGGCAAGGTTATTATAAAGAAAAAAGACTTGGGGGGTGGGGGTGACATTCAAAAAAAATAAGCTTTCCAGGGGTTTTAGGGGGGATTCACAATAAGATTAAGGC
>Ga0179593_1267274_pt1 | contig 18867 bp, 25 predicted proteins | sample CZODoug2_1_08_16_FD_185931 | JGI IMG/M metagenome (GOLD analysis project Ga0179593, IMG submission 185931) | Vadose zone soil fungal communities from Angelo Coast Range Reserve, California, USA - CZODoug2_1_08_16fungal (PacBio error correction) | ecosystem: Environmental > Terrestrial > Soil >...
TTGGTAACCCAAAAAAAGCAAAGGAGAAACCAAGCCCCCCTCCCCCCCCCCACCCCCTTGAACAAACCGTTTTGGCAAGTTTTCCCCACCCCTGGCCCCCCAACCCCAACCCGTTAGGCCCCCACCGGGCCAAACCATTCGGTTTTGCCAAAAACGGGGGGTGGGTGTTTTTTCCCCAACCGAACCCCACCCCGCAAAAAAACCCCGGAAAGACACACACAAGGGATGGTTTTTTTTTGTTTTTTTTTTTACGGAAACTGCACCGGAACCCCCCCGGGAAAGCCAAAATTTTTTTTGGGTTTGGAAACGGGACCTTGTTTGTTGGGTTTGCCCAAGGAACCCAATTACAGGGGGGGGGCCAACTCGGTAACATACCGGAAGAAAGCAAGGAAATCCAATCCCACAAACCCCCCCGGGGGTGAAAAAAACACAAAAAAAGTTCAATCTCCAAACACCTAATCCCCTGTGCTTTTGTGACAAGCCCCCCCCCACCACAACCCCCCCAGGAACAGGCCCCGGCCAAAAAACACGAAACCACCAAAAATGGAGGACAACAAAAACCACCGGTGTCCGAGGCCCCAACCAACCCACCCTAAAGTTGGGAAATGCCAAGGGTGGGGGTTCCCAAAAAAAAGGCAGAAAAAAAAAAAATCCCAAAAAAAAAGAAAAAAAACCATAAAAAACAAAAAGAGGGAACAAATGGGGGGGGAAAAAAAACAAGGTTTTTGGGGGGGGGTTGGGTGGTTGGGAGATTAAACCTTTTTCAAAGGACCAAACCACTTTCCCCACGGAACCAAACTTGGAATGTGTGGGGGGGTTGGGAAAAAAAAAACTAACTGTTACCACAAAAAACAAAGAAAAAAGGGGGGGGGGGGGACGTGTCCCTTTGGAAAAGGCAAACACCAAAACAAAAACCAACAATTTTTTTGGGACCAAAAAAAAAAAAAACCAAAAAACATTCAGGGGTAAGGGAAAAACCAGGGGGTCCCGTGAAAGGGAAGAAAAAAGTCGCCAAAAACCGGGTTTGGGAAACCCAATTTGGGGAAAAAAGCTCACCGGGGGGTCCCCCACAAGGGGAAAAAACAAACCCACCCCCGTTCAACTCAAGGGGGGGGAAATCCAAGGTAAAAAACCACAAACAGAGGGAACCCCCCCCCCGGTCACCCAAGGTCCAAAAAAGGAGAGGAAAAACCCTCGACTTTAGTGGACAAATCCCAGGAAAAGGGGATGGGGATTTGTAAAAAACCCCAGGAAAAATCCTGTAATCAAATCAAAAAATCAAAAAAAAAAGGAACCGGGGAAAAAGGAAAAAAAAAAAAAGGGCCCCCAAAAGGGAAAAGGGGGGAAAGAAAAAAAAGCATCCCTTGGAAAAAAAAAGGGGGTGGGGGACCCCACGACCCCCGCCCCCCCCCCCTTGAAAAATTTTCAAAAAACCAGGGCCTTTTAAAAACACCAACAAGGGAGATAAAACAATTATTTAAAGATAAGGAAAAGGTTCCATGGGGAAAAAGGGGGGCAACAAAAAAAGGCCCTTGGCAGAAAAGGGAAAATGGGGGGAAACAAAAAGGCTGAACAAAAAAGGGGGGGAAAGGGAAAAGGTTTGGCCCCGGGGGAAACGTTGAAAAAGAGAATCTGGGGGGAAAACCCCCCCACCTAAGGAAAAAAACTAGAAATGGTTTGGTTTGCCAAAGGGTTAAAGGTCCAAACCTGGTTGAAGTAGGACCCAAAAACAAAAAAAACAAAAAAAGAATCTAATATTGCAATACCAAGGAACAATTGGGTGTGGGGTGGGAAAAAAAAAAACACCCAATGGAAAAGGGCACCGTTTAATGGTTTTGAATGGGAAAAAAAAATATCCCTTGGGAAAACAACCCGACAAAAAGGTGGACAAAAAAATAAAAAAAGGGGGAAAACTAAAAATGGGGAATTTTTTTGTTTTGTAACACAACCCCAAAAAAAAAAGCCAATTTCGGTGTTGTGGTCAAAAATTGCCCGAAAACCAAAGAAAAAACTAAAATTCCCCCCGGGGGGACCCTGGGGGAACACCACGGTTTTCCCCCGCAAGGCCCCCCAAAAACCCCAAAACTGGGGACAAACGTCACCCCCTTAACTTTTTGCTTGTCCCCTAAAAGCCAACCGAAAGAATTAGATTTGGGACAGGTAAAAGGACCCAAAAAAAAAAAAAAAAAGCCGGCCAAGCCAAAGCCGAATCCGGGTCCCCCATGTCCCCCTACGAAAAAAACCCGCCCACGAATTGTCCGGAATTTCCCCCCCACAAAACCCTCCCAAGGAAAACCACCAATTCGCGCCCCTTGAAAATTTTTTTTTTGTTTTTTTTGGCTTCCCCCCGCTTTTTTTGGTTTACCCCGGGCCCACCCCCTTCCGGGGTCCCCGTTTTCCCTTTTGTTTTTTCAGAAGAAGGGATGGCGAAACCTCAGAAAAAAGGAACCCCCATGTTCAACCAAAATAGCAGGTTGGCTCCCGGAAAAACCAAACCCCAGTCGTTAAAAAAAATCCCCTGGTTTGGAGAACTGCCCCTCCACGGTGGTCCCAAGGGGCCCCCATAAGGGCAAGTTTTTCCGCAACCGGAGAGGGCCTCCTCCACCGTTGCCAAGCAACCAAAAAAAAAGTGACAACCAAGGACCCCGGCCGCCCCCCCCCCCCCGTTTGGCCCTCCCCCTCGACAAAAGGAACCGCAACACGGAATGTAACCCTCCGGTCCCCCCCTACAAAACGGGGGCACCCCCAACCAAAGAACATTTTTGGCGGGTTCCGGCAAAACCACCGGTCCCCCCCCACAGTTTTTTGTCCCGCCGGCAGGGGGCCCCTGGAAAAAGAGGAAAAAAAAATAGGAAGGCCCCCCGAAAATTATTCGGCCCCCCCCCCCCGGGAAAGAAGCCTGTTTTGGGAAACAAGGGGGGACCCCCCCGTTTTTTCCGGTTGCAGGGGTGCCCACGGGTTTTCCGGGAAGAAACACCCCCTAAAAAAAGTAAAGAAAAGCCCCCCCCGCACCCTTCATCAGTTTGTTAGAAGGGGGGAACCACTACCCCCCCCCAAATTTTGAAAGAACCAACAAAAGAGGCCCCCCCCCCCCAAAAAAATAAAGAAAAATTTGTGGTTTTTTTGGTCCCCCTTGGAAAAACAGGGACGGCACCTGGACGACCCCAAAAGAATAACAAAACGAGGAAAGAAAAAACATAAGTTGCAACCAAATTCCCCAGCCGAAAATGGGGCCCCCATCCCCCCAAACCTTTTTTTTGATTGGGGGGGTTCAAAGGGCCCCCCCAACCTTCAACGGAGGTCTGTTGTGTGGGTGGTCCCAAAGTTTTTCCCAGACAGGACCTTTGTTTGGGGGGTGGTAGTGTGGGTGGGGGACCCCCTTGCAAAAAACCTCCCACGAAAAAAACAATAAGGCCGGAAAAATACCACGTGGGACAAGGGTTCACCAAAAAAAAGGGGGTTTTGTTTTTTGGGTGTTGGTGTTTGCCAAGACGAAAATCCTGGAACCCAACCGCCCCCCCAAATAGGGGAAATTTGAAAAAAAGGGTTAAAATACCCAGTACCCAGTGTGTCCGTAAAAGTTGGGGGGGGAAAAAGAACCAAACCATGTTAAAAAATGACCCAAAAATTAACCAAACCACAAAGGGGTTGTTCCCCCCAGGGTCTCCCTGGGGGTTTTGGTTTTTGTTTTGTGTTAACCAACAACCCGTGGTTGTGTCCCAAAAAAAAGTTGGGGGGGGGGGAGGTGGCAGAAAACCCAGAAAAAAAAAAAAAAATCCCGTTCCAGGGGGAGACCCTGTGGCCCCCAAACACCTGGCCCGAAGCAACCCCAAAAAAGGGGGTGCCCAAACCCAACTTTCCCCACTTTGGGGGGGGGGGGGAAAAGGGGGGTGACCTGGGGTTTTCCAGGCACAAAGGAAGTGGGGGGCTTAGGGGAAAAACAGTTTGGGAAAAAACCCTGGTTGGAAAATCTGACTTTTTGGGGGGAAAAAGGTGAGACAAAAACCCAAAACAGGGGGTAAAAAAAGCGGAAAAGGGGTTCCCCCCAAAAGGGGCGTTGGGGGGGTTTGGTGGGTTTTTGAAGACAGACAAAAACCATGGGAAGTTTTGGGGGGGGGGGGGTTGGGGGGGGCCCCCCCCCCCCAAAAAAGGAAAAGGGAAAAGGCAACAAAATTTGACCACAAAAGGGACAGGGGGGGGGGAGAACGGGGGCACAGAAGTTTTTGGGTAAATTCAAGCCAATGAAGTTGACACCCCAGGGGTCCTTGGGGAAATGGGGTTTTGTGTGGAAAACAGAAAAAGTGGCCTCTGGGGTGTGTGGAAATACGGGAATCCCCAACATGGGGAAACAAACAAAAAAGCAACCGCAACCCCCACGGTTTGTGGGGGGGGGTCCCACTGGAGGGAAACAAGGAAAGGTGAGTCCAAACCGGGGGGGGTTGGGGTTTTTTCAACATGAAACGGGACCAAAAAAAAAAGGGGGAAAGAGGCCAAGCAAATGGGGGACCCCCCCACCCCCCCCCCCCCCAACAAAAAAACAAAAAAGTGGAAAGAAAAGGGAAAAAACAAATTGGGAGGGTGGTGTGTGGGGGGGGGGTTGAAAAAACGGGTGCCAAAAACAAAGGGGAAGGTTGGGGGAACTGCAAACCAAAAAAAACCCAACCCAAGGACTTGTGTAACAAAGGGGGAACAAAAAAAAGAAAAGGGGTAAAAAACTCAACAGGTTTTTTTGTTGTGGCCCCGGACAGGTTAAAGCCGACCCAGTTAAAGGGGGAACACAAAGGAATGACTGGGGGGGGGGGGGGAACCCAACAAAACGTTCCCCAACACCCTGTGTTCCAAGAGTTTTTGGGTGGTGGGAACAGACAAAAAGAAGAAAAAAAAACCCCACAAAAAAAAAAAAAGGAAGGGAAAAGTGTGGGTCGGCCCCATCCTGTGGGGAAAAATGTACACCAAGGGGGTGTCCCAAAAAAAACAATTGAAACCAAAAAAAAAAAGGAAATTAAAAAAGAAAACAAGGTGCACCTATTAACCCAGTGGGGGGGGGGTGTTTGGAACGGGGGAGAATTCAAGGGGAAAAACGGACCTTGGTAAATTCAAATGACCCACAAAACAACACCCCCCCCAAAGCAACCCCCACCCAAACAAACAGGGGTCAAAAACCGTCTTCAAAAAAGAGAGGAGTTGGGGTGTCCAATTTTTTTGGGGTATGTTTCAAACATTAACTTTCCCTCCGTCTTTAACCTTCACAAGGGGAAAAAAAAAAGGGGTCACGCCCCCCCCCCCCCGGTTGGTTGGGACCAAAACCCCTTTTTGGGGCTCATGGGAGACATCCCCCCCCAGGAAAAACTTGTCGTACCCCCCCCCACCAGAAAACCCCACCCCTGGGGTTTAAAAGAAAAACCCCCAAAGCAGAAACCCCCCGAAAAACCCAAGGGGAAAAACCCCCCCCCCCACATCCCCAATGGTGTTGTACCCCTTTTTTTTTGCAACTTTCTCTTGTTTGGGAAAAAAAAAAAAAAGAGACCAGTTCCCAGGTCAGGAATTTTCCCCCCCTTCAACCAAAGAAAATGTTTTTTGGTTGACCCCCCGGAATCCCCCCAGGGGGGGGGTGTTTGCAAAAAAAAACGGTTGGTTGGGGGGTGATAACATCCGGCACAAAACCCACATATTTTTTTTGAAAATAAGAGTGCCCCTGGGTTTTTTTTGGTTAACAAACACGCCCTGACCCCCGAGAAAATATTTTTAACCCCCCTTTGAAGAAAAAACAAACCCCTTTGCACTTTGGAAGAAGGAACCCCCCGAAAGGAATTTTTGTAAAACAAAAACGTTTTTAAACAAACAAAACCAACCGTTCCCGGTTAAACACACCCCCAAACAGTTGTAACCCCAAACCGTAAACCCCCCAAAAACTCCTTTTTTCAACACTCAACCGGGGAAAAAATGGGGGAGCAGGGAACCCCAAAAAAAGGCGGGCGTTTGGTCAACAAATATTGGGGGGGTGGTTTGTTTTGGTGGGAGAGGGAATGCACAAACCACCAGGGAAGGGGGTTGGAAAACAACCCCCCCCTTTAGGAACGTTTCGTCCAACGTTTTGACAACCAAAAACCAAAAAAACAACCGTAAAACACAAACACTTCCACTCCCCCCCCCAGGAGAGGGCACACCACGGAACACCCCATCCCTTGACGTTTTAGCAAGTCCCTGGCCCCCCCAGGACGCCCCAAAAGGAACCCATGTTGAGAACCAAACCACCCAAAAAAATTTTTGCCCCTGTAACCTTTTTGGTAGGTGCCACTTCGTATATGCCACACCCACCCTGGGCCAAAAGCGCCCCCCTGTTGCCCCCCCCCCTAACCTCTTAAAAAAAAAACCCCCCCCCTTCCACACCCCCCCTTTCCCTGTTTCATTGCCCCCCCCCTTAATTGTCCGGTAATCCCAAACCTACGGCCTGAGAAAGTTTTTGAAAAATCCCGTTTTTTTGTTTTTTTTTTGAGTCCCCCTTCCCACCAATGAAAAAAAAACCCCCCCCCCCACACACAACCCCCACACAACTCTTTTCCCCTTCACCCCTACACGCCACAACGTCCCCGACCACCCCCTTTCCCCCCTAACCCCAACACCACACACTCCGCGGTATCTTATCCCAACCCCTTTCCTTCACTCCCCCCAAAGAAAGCCCGCTAACAAGTCACCGGTGGGGGGGTAAAAAAATCAGAGGGGTGTGCCCCCAAAAAAATCCCGAAACATCTTCCAAACCAAAAACAAAAAAAGGGTTGAGGAATTTGTAAAAAAAAAAAGGAAAAAGAGATCGCCCCCATAAATCACGCCGGTGTTTTAGATTCCCCGCGGGCCCGATGGGTGTCCCCCCCAAAAATGCTTAAGGGGGCCCCCCAACAAAGAAACGGTGTTTTTTTTTGGGGGTCCCCCCCCCCTCCTTGAGGCAAACAAAACCTGAAGACAGAAGGGCCCCCGGCCCGCGGGGCCAAAAAAAAACAATCCGCCCCACCGCCAAAAGCCCGGTTTAAAAAAAACCCCGTTGGGAAAGAAAAAAAAATTTGCCCAAACAAAAAGGCCCCCCCCCCCCTGGGGGTGTTGTTTTCAGCAGCCCCCCAGAAAACATTGCAGTGGCCCAGGACCCGTTTTTTTTTTGTCCCCGAAAAAAACCACCCCTTGAGAATTTTGTCATGGGCCCCCGTCACAAAAATGGGGGAGGGTTTCGAGGGGGCACCCATGGGAAACCTGAAAGAAAACTAAAAAAATCCACCGGGGTGAACCTTCCCAAAAAGGAGTCCGGGGGCTACCCCAAAAAAAAAAGGGACCGTCCAAACCGCCCACCCCCCCCCCCCCCCGGCCCTGGCCGTCGACCTCACCCCCCGGCACCACCTGTCCACCCCCCCGCCCCACTGGAACCCGTTTGGGAGACCCCGAAAAAGGCCCACCCCCCCCCCACCGGGTCCCACCCCCCCCCCAGCCCCCAAACACCAATTTTCGCCCCCCTTTCGCCGAGGTTTTCCCCGGGGGGTACCCCCCCACCACGAATGGGTTGAGCCCCCCCCAACCGCCAGAAAAAAAAAAAAAAAGCCGCCTGTCCCCCCCCCACCGACCCCCCCCCCTGCGGTTATAAAATTTTTAAACTGGTGAAACCCCCCCGTTCCCCCACCGCTAAAACCCCCCAAACACACGGCCCCCACTTTACCCGCCTGACCAGGACCCCCCCAATGAAACTTGTTTTTCTCGCAAAAAGAAGTTTGTCGTACGCCCCCCCCTGTTGGGGGGTTTCACCCTGTTTGCCCCCCTTTTTGGAAACCCAGGCCCCCGGTGTGATGGGGTTTTTGGTGGACGGACCAAGGGCCCCAGGGGGCCGCCCCCCTTTCCCCAGGGCACGGTCCACCGACCCCCCCCGGAGACAAAATTCGCCCCCCCCAGGAAAAAAACACCAAAACCCAAAGGCCACCCGGTTGGACCCCCCAAAGCCCGTGGGGACCCCCCCCCAGGCATTCCCGGGACGGTCCGGCCCCCACCGAAATTGACCCGGCCAAAAAAAAAAAAGAACAAGGGAAAACAAACGTGTTTGACGCCGGATCCCCCCCATTTTTTTGTGCACGGCCCCCCCGGGGGAAACGGCCAAAAACCCCCCGGGCCCCCTCCAACAAGGACGTGCCCAACCCCCCCCCATTTTGCCACCACCAGGGGGTTACCCGGGGGGTGGTGGGTTGGGTTTCAAAAAAACACCCCCCCGCCGGTGGGGTTGAGCCAACCCACCCCTTTTTTCCCCCTTCCCGGGGCAAAATCAAAAGGGGAGCCCCTTTTTTGGGCCACAAAGGGTCCCCCCAAAAACCCGGGTTGGCCGGAACCTGTTTTTAACCCCGGGCACCCCCCCCCACCAGGGAAACAAAAAACTTTAAAGTTTGGAAAGCACCCGGGTTTCCCCGGCCCCCGGTTTTTTCAGGTGAACACCCCCCCCCCCCCCCCCCCCCCCACCAAAAGCCCCCACTCCGGCGAAAAAAAAAAATTTTTTTCCCATGGGGCCCCGTCCCGGAAGGGTGGGGGCTGTCATTTGGTACGATAAAAAAAAAAAAAAAAATGAAAAAACCCCCCGCTTTGCCCCGAAATAAAGAGTGCGCACCCCCAACCCCCCGTGCCCCAAAGAATGGCCCAATAGCGGCACCCCCTAATTGAACCCCAATCAAATTGGGCCGGAAAATTGAAAAAAAACACAAAAAAAGCCCCCCCGACCCCCGGCCCAAAGGGGGGGCCCCCCCCCCCCCCCCGAAAGTGTGGAGAGGGGGGGATTTCACGAAATGCCACCCCCCCCCAAGGGGGTTTCCAACACCCAAATTTCCCCCCCCCCCCCCCCCCGAAAAAAGCAAAAAAAAAAAGAAAACCAAGAAAACGGGCCCCCCCCCCCAGACAACCCCCCCGACGTGGGCCGCGGAGCCGCCCTTCAACCCAAAAGGCAGAAAAAAAGGCCCAAAGGCCCGCCCCCCGAAAAAAAATGGCCCCCCACCGGGAGGCCCCACCCCCCCGGGTTTCAGAGCCCACCACCCCGCCAGGTGCCGCCCCGTTTGTTTTTCCCCGCCCCACTGGACCCGAAATTCGGCCCCACCCCCCCTGGGGTGGCCGATGGCCGTCAAAGAAAACCCCCCCGCCACAATTTGGAAAAATTAATACCCCCCCCCCCCCGGCCCCCCGCAACAACAACAAAACAAAAAGTAGTCTTTGTTGCAAAACCCCCAAGCCAAAGAACAAAAAAAAAAGACCCCCCCCCCGAACCCCATAGGGCCGACCCCCGGGCCGTTTTTGTTTCCCCCCCCGGCCCCCAAACATTTATATTGCAAGTTTGGCCTCATGGACCCCCCCCGGGCAGCCACCCCCCCATTTGTTTTTGGAAAAAAAAAAAAAAACCCATTTTTCCCATGTAAGTCCCCAACGGCCCGCAAATGAATTTGCCCCCCCCCCTGATCCCCCCGCACCCCCCCCCTCCGGGCCCCGGGGGCCCCCGGGGATAGGGGGAGGGGGAAAAACCGGGCCCCCCGGCCGGGAAACGGGTTAACCACCCCCCCCCCCAGGGGGTTGTTTCCCAAGGGGTTTTGTCCCTGGCACCTTCTAATGCCCCCCCCCACCCCGAAAAAATTTTTTTTTTTTGTCCCACCCCCCCCCCCGGGGCGGGTTTTCCCCCCCCCCGGTCCATCAAAAAAAAAGAAACTTTCCGCCCCTCGTCGGCCCCCCCCCCCCCCCCCCCAAAGGGTTGGAAACGCCCCCCAAAAAAAAACCCCGGGGGTCCAAAAAAAAAAAAAAGAAAATCCCCATTTTGCCGGGCCCTGTTTTGTTTTTTGTCAAAAAACAAAAAAAAAAAACCGAAGATTGCAAAAGCCCCTTTTAGGTACCCAGCCCAAGGAGCCGCCCAACCGTATTTGAATTTTTTGCCCCCCCCCCTTTCCCCCCCCCCTGGCCCCGGGGTTGGGATCTAAAGAGGGGAACCCCCCACCCCCAACCTTTTAAAAAAACCCCGTCGTTCCTTTTGACCCCCGACCCCCGTAAGCCTCCAAGGTTTTTTTTTTTTTTCGCTGCGGGGCCGCCGGAAAAAGGAACAGACCCCCCCCCTTCCCCTTGTTGGGGTTTTTGGAAAAGGCTTTTTTGGTTTGGGGAAAAAGTTTTCCTACCAAACCCAGGGGCCCCCCCCCCCCCCCCCTGGGGGGATAGAACAACCCCCCCCTGTTCTTGTGGAAAACCGGGGAAAGGGCCCGAGGTCCCCCAATTCAAACAAAAAGGCCCCCCCCCCCCACGCCCCCCCAAAAGTTCCCCCCCCACTTGCCGGGTCACCGCTTGTGTTTCCTTGGTGTGGCCGTTCCCCCCCCCCCCCTTTTTCCCCAAATGCGTGGGGGGGGGGTTTTTTTTGTTTTTTTTTCCCCCGGTGCGGGGTAATGGGGAACCCCCCCCCCCTTCCCGGGTTGGCCCCCCCCCCAAGGTGGGGGTTTTCCCACCCGAAGAAAACCCAATTTTATTTTCTTCCTTTTTCACCACGGAAAACAAAATTGAGCCGCCAGCAAGCCTGGGTGTTTCCGCCCCCACGGTGGTGTTTGTGGGGGGCGAAATTGGGTTGCCGGACCGGTCCCACCCCCCCCCCGTTTGACCCCCTTCCCCCCCCGAAAAACCCCCAAAAAAAGAACCCCTTTTGCTTTTTTTTTGTTGGCCTCCCCCGCACAGGCCACAAGCCCCAAAGGGGGTTTTGGTTTGGGAAAGGGCCCCCCCCCCCCCCCCCCCCAACACCCCAGGGTGTCCCCTTTGAAAAAAAAAAAAACTAAAAAAGTCGGCCAACAGGCAACTTTAACCGGTCTGGTACAAAACAACCAAAAATCCAACCCCCGGCCCCCCCCCCGTGGGGGTGGGTTTTCCAATTTTTTCAATCCCCCGACCAAACAGCCCAAAAAAAAAACAATTACTCCGCCCCCCCCTTTTTTCCCTTTTACACAATCCACCCAAAATTCCCCAAACCGGAGGGGGCCCCCCACCCACTCCCCGGAGTTGGAAATTTGGTGCCCCCAAAAAAAAAGGCCGGGGTTTGCCCGTTCGCGGGGGGAATCACCCCCCAACACCCCCCCCCCCCCCCCCACCACCCACACCCCCCCTAAATCCAACATCCCAACACAACCCCCCCCCCCTTGGTTTCCCTTCAGGGCCCCCATTTTTGAAAAAAGGTGGCCCCTGTCCAAAAATAAAACCAACCCTCCAACCTTTTTTGGTCCGACCCCCAGACCCCTGAAAAAAAATATCTACCGTCAAAAAAAAAACCGTAGTGGTAAATTAGGGAAAAAGAAAGAATTTTTGCAAAGTAAAAAAACGGAAAAAAGCTTTGCCGGAAAAACCCCCCGTCCCCCCAGCACCTGGGCAAACCCCGACCAAAAAAGGGAAAAGTTTGACCACCCTTTTTTTGAAAGGGAAAAAAAGCGTGGTGGGTGGGCCCCCCCCACCCTCCCCCCAGTAAACAACTGCCGCCCCCCAAACTTGTTGGGGGTGGCAGAACCATCCGGTTCCGGAAAAGGGGCCCCTCCCCCCCCCCCCCCCCCCCAAACCATAGAATGTTATTCAACACGCCCGAAAGGAGAGTGCCCGATTATTTTCTTTTTTGTTACGGCCGGAATTTGAAAAAAAAAAGTGTAACCCCCCCCCCCAAATCGCCTGGGATGGGTTTTTTCTGTGAAACTCAGCCTGGTGTTCCCTCCCCCACGGTGGCCCCCGGGAGCCCAAGGGTGGAACGACCCCCCCCCCGGGGTTTTGGAAAACCCACACTTAAGGGGGGTGGCCTTGCAAAGCCCGAAAAAAGGAAAAAAAGCAAAGGGTGCACTTTTGGACCCCAAACCGAATTGACCCACCATTTTCCGAACAAAAAAAGACCACCCCCAAACAACCCCAACAACACGGGGAAAAAACGAGCAACAAACCGACAGGTTGCACCTGCCCCTTTTGGAACCCGAGCAGCAAATTGGGCTTTTAGGAAAAACGGGGTCACACGGGGGAAAGAAAGCCGATTCCAACTCCCAAAACCCCCCCCCCCCCCTTTCGGACACCCCGGCAAAAAACATTTAAAAATTCCCCTAGGCCAGAACCGCCCCCCACCAACCACAAAGTATCCTCCCCAAAAGTTGTGTGAAAAATTTTGGTGGGTGTTTTTGGAGTTCGGATTTTTTTAAGGACAGGGGGGCCTCCCCGGCAACCCCCCCCAGATCTATCCGGGTTGGTTAACAAAAACAAAAACCTGGGAAAAAAAAGTAAAAAAAAAACCTGAACCAAAAACCCCCCAAAATCCCAAACCTTAAGGGGGCCCTTTTACCTTTTTTTCCCCCGCCCCCCCCACCCCCCCCCCCCCCCGAAAAAGCCCTGTAAAAAAAAGTAACCCCCCCCCGACCGACCCAACAATCCCCTCATCCCCCCCACCCCCCCAAAGGGTTTTTTTTGGGAAAAAGCGTCCCCCACCAAGTTGTAAAGAATCCCCAAAAATTGCCCCTGCAACCCACCTAAATTGAACTGGGTGCCCCACTTGATGTGACAATTTCCCCGGGCGTCACAAAAAAAACCTTTCCCCCCGGCCAAACCGTTGTTCCCATCACCCCAGGGACAAAACACCCCCCTCCCCACCGAACAATTCCCACAAAAGTTTTGCCCCCAAAACGGGGCCCCCAACCAAATTTAAAAAGAAAGTGACAAAAAATTTTTTAACCACCTCAAAAATAGAAACCACTGATCGTGTGACCGACACAGCCTCCTAAACCCGCAACCAAAATTAAGAAAAAATGGGTTGACCTTTTCAAGAGGTCACCACAAACCCTGGGTCCTCAACAACCCCCCCCACCCAAACACAGTTTTTGTGTGTTTTTTCTCCTCCAGGGGCCCAGAAAAAAAAAAAAAAAAAAAAAAAAAAAAAAAAAGGGTTTTTTTCCCCCTTTGAAAGAGCCCCCCTGAGAGAAAAAGCGACCACCAAGAAAAAGACCAGACCCTCAACTGGGAAAAAAAGGGGGAAAACAAAGGTGCCCGCTTCTTTACCTTGTTCAGAAAAAACAACCCCCCCCCCCCCCCACCTGAAGTCCCCATTTTCTATGACCACGAGGCGGGAAAAGTGTAACTACTTTTGGGGTCCCCCCGAAATTCCGCCACCCAACCACCTTCAAAAAAAAAAAAAACAACCCACAGAAAAAAAGGCCAAAAAACACAAAAAGTTGGAACAAGTGGGGTTCCCGGTGGGTTGGAAAAAAAAAAAAAGGGGGGGGAAAGGGCCAAAAAAGTGTTGTCCCCCCCCCCAAAAAAAGCAAAAAAAAAAAAAGGACCAACCCCCATAAAATGAAAAAAAACCGAAAAAAAAGCAACCCGGAACAAAAACCTTGGTTTGCCCACCCAAGTGGATTTGGGGGTCCCCCCAAAAAAAAGGGGGAAGTGGTGGTTAAAAGGGGAATAAGGGGGGGCGGGCGAAAAAAAAAACCCAGGGTTTGGGGGGGGGGGTTTTGGGTGGGGGGGGGGGGTGGTTTAAAACGACCCCAGGGGCCCGCGGGGAACGGGGAAAAAGAAGGGGCAGGTGGGAGGTGGCTTGTGGTCCCAAGGGAACCAACCCGAAAGTGTGGAAACCCAGGGAAATCGGCACACAACCCCCCAACACGGGACCACCCCCCCCTTCACTAAGCAGAGTTTGGGTGAGGGGGGGGCCCACAACAATGGGTGGGTGGAAGGACCTTTGGGTGAGAGCAAACTCCGTGGTTTTTGGGAACAACCTGAGGGGGTCTTTGAGGTTTTGGGATTTTTGTGGGTTGAAATGTTTGGGGTATTTTTTTTTTTTTTGGTTTTGGTTTTGTTGTGGGGGGGCCCCCAAGGCCAATGGGGGTAAAAAAACTCCTCCTCAAGAAAAGGGCCCAACCAAAAAATGGGTTTGGGGGGGGTTCACCCATAACTTTTGTTGGGGGGGGGGGACCTGGGGCCCAAGAAAGGGTTTTGGGGTTCTGTGTATGGGGGTTTGGAGAAAAGGAACCAAAGGGGGGGGGGGGGGGAGAAAAAAACAACCACAACCAAGGGTGATAACAGGACCAATTGGGCCTCAACCCCCGTGGTTTCCCTAGTCCCCCCACGGTTTGGGGTGGAGACCCAAGGCCTCAAAACTGTGGGGGGGGTTTGGACACAACCCGGTTCGGCCCCCCCGGTTGTTTTGTTGTTTTGTGGGGTTTTTTGGAAATCGTGGGGGTAAACAAACCCCCCAAAGGGGTGACACCCCTTTGGGGGGTTGAAACCCAGAAAGAAGGGGGGGGGGGTTTAGGGGCAAACAAAAGCCCCCTTAGGGTCATTGGCCAAGGAAAGGCATTGGCCAGGGGGGGATATCGCAAATACACTGGGGAAAAAAAATCCTAGAACCGTCCAAAAAAAGGACCACCAAAAGAAAGAAGAAAAGGTAAACAGAAAAAAAAAAACCATTTTGTTTTTTTTGTCCTTTTTCATACCACGAAACAAAAAAGGAATCGAACCCCCAAAAAAAACAGGGGGGGGGGTTGTTGAGGGAAGGGAAAAAGGAAATAATGAAGGGGCCCCCTGGAAAAAAAAGGGGAACAACCAAACAAATCCCGGACCAGTTTTTGTAGGTTTTCAAAAAAAAAAAGGGGAATTCCAAGTGAACCAGGGGGTGGACCCCTCAGCACCCCACAAAAAAACCCCCCGGGCCAAGAATTGGACCAAGGACAAAAAAAAAAAGAAAAAAAACACAGTCCCTTGGGGGGGGGGAGTAAAAAAACTTTCCGTTGTTTGTATCAGTGGGGGGGTGGTTTGGTTTTTTGTTTGTTGTTTTGGGTCCCACCCGGGGGCTGTTGGGGGAGACTTGTCCACCGGAAAGAAGAAAGGGAAAAAAAAAAAAGAATAAAAATGGGGTTCAACTAAATCACGTGGGGGTTTGTAACCCAACAAACCCCCCCCCCAAAAAAACCACCGAAGTTACAAACCAATAAGGTGGGGTGGTTTTTAAAAACCAGCTTTTTGGTTGGTGTGGTCACAATGTAGGGCAAACCACCAAAACGGAGGGGGTTTAAGATGGAAAAAAACCCAAAAAAGATGAAAAGGATTTTGTTTGGGCAAGAAAAGGGTGTTTTTTTTTCAAAAGTGACTCCCCCACAAAAAGCATGGAAAATCCTTGAGGTGGTCACATCTGTTTTTGGGTGTTTTTTTTAAAAAAAAACAAAAAAGGGGAAAAATAAATTAAACAACCAGACACATTCAAAAACTGGGTTTTTGTAATTCCATTTGGGCCCCCCCACAAGGAGAACTGGTAGAAAACTGAGGGGGAAAGGTGGGGGGGGGCCCCCCCTTGGGGGCCCTAAATTTCCAAAATTTAGACCCCTCACTCCAAAGTCACCCCCGTGTCGTTCAAAAAAGGGGGGTCCCCAAACTGTGGGAGTGACCCTTGGTGCGCAGGGGTCCCCACCCTTTGAAAAAAAACTAGGTTTTGGGTGAGGAAACAAAAAAAACAAAAAAAAAAAAAAAATGAACACCAACCCGTTTTTTTTTAAAGACAGAAGGGTCACAATGAAAGTACGGGTTGGACCCCAGGGCAAACCCCAAGGGGGGGGGGGGGGGGGTTTGGGCCAAAAAGGACAAAAGAAAACCGCCCTCCCCCAAACAAGACCAAGGGGGCCCCCCCCACCAAAAGAACTGACAGAGGCACCAACGGGGGAGGGGAAGATTGCCGACCACCCGGGTTGCAAGGGGGGGGGGGGGGGAAAAACAGATGGGTGAACACCCTGGAAAAAAAGACTGGCCGGGGTGGGGGGGGGGAGGAAATCCAATTGAAACCAAAAGCCCCGGGTCCACCAAAAAAAAACAAAAGTGGGGGGGGGAAACTGTAAAATGAGAAAAAAAAAAAACCTGGTATTGGACCCCCCCCACCGAAAACGAATTTCTCCTTGGGGGTTTTTTTGGGTTTCCCCCCCCCGAGAGCCAAACCCCAAACCTTGCCGGTTGGGTTGGCCAGGCCGTACCCCTGGAACCGGCCCCCACTCAGGTTTTTCGGAAGAACCCCGGCGTTTTATCCTCCGGCCCCCTGTTGTTCCACCACTTCCCCCGTTTTCAGACCCCCGCACGAGTTTTCGACCCCACACCACCCCCCCACCCACCCCCCCGGGGCCCCCACACCAAATCACAAAAAACCCTTCCGGGTTTTGTGGTCACGCGGCGACCTCACGCCCCCCCCCGATTTCCCCCTGTCCCCAGGAGCCCTTTTCCAAGGGTTTGGCCAAGGGGATCCCCAAGAAAAAAGTTGTGGGCAGACAGAGGCAAAAGACAGACGAAGGGTGTTGCCAACTACCCAGGGGACCAAAAGGCCGTGTGGGTGTTGGTTTTGTGGGCCCCGTCAGTACAAAGAAAACTTCGGAAATCCACACGATTTCACCAGGGTGCCCCAACGACCCACCGGAGTAGGCTAGGGCCCAGGACCGAGTTTGGGTGGTGGTGGATAGGCAGGGGGGGGGTGCGAAAGTTGGGGGGGGAGGTGAGGAGGTGTACCACAACACAGGGCACCAAAGGGAAAAAAAAGCCCAGGACAAGGGGGGGGGTTTGTTTTGGGGGGGTACCCAAAGGAAGGAAAAAAAAGGAAAAGTGGCCCCCAAAAAAACGGAACGCAAAAGGGTCCAATCTGGGGGGCGTTGGGTTAACAAGGGAACAAGAAAACAACAAACCCCCGAAAGCCCGTGGGACGCCAACGCCTTGGTAAAAGAATCCAGAGGAGACAGGAAACAACCAAAGAACGACGCACCCCAGTCTTTTTGAACTAGGGAAAAAAGGACCTTCAAACCCTCCCCAAGATGTTTTTTTGGAACCAGCTGGGTTTTTGGAGGGGGGGGGTTACCAAGAATAAAACAATTTGAAAAAAACCTGTCAAAGGGGCCAAGCGAGAAAGTTACACCCCAAAAAAGACCTTGAAAAAAAACGAGAAAGAAAAAACATCTGGGAAGCACCCTGGAAAAATACTCGGCAAATGGGGGGGGAAGGGGGGGTTTTTGTTTTCACCCCTTATCGGGAAAAGAAAAAAATACTAGAAAGATGCACCCAAAAAAAAAAACAAACGGGGAATTGTGGGAAGGGGGGGAAAAGGGGTGGGGTGGGGGAAAAACCAACAAAAAGAATCTAAAAGGGGGGAAGGGAAAAGGGGGGAAACAGGGGCCAAAAATCAATGAATCCAAAAAAAGGGGTTCTCATTTTTGGTGATTTCATTTTGGGTTAGGGGGGGGGGAAAAAACCATCCAAAATAAAAAGAGTTGAAACCTTGGGGAAAAAAAAAAGCAAAAAGGGAACAAGTGGTTTGGTTTGGGAAAGGACCAAATTACACGAAAAAAAAGGACAAGAAAGGAAGGAAAATTTGATAAGGGGGGACGGGGAAAAAACAAGTTTCACAACAGACCACCCACAGCAAGAAGGGGTTTTAACCCAAAGCCATACACGAGGGGAGGGCCCAGAACAACACAGTGGGGTGGGGGGTGGGGGGGGGGCCAAAAAAACCTAACACGCAAAACCACCAAAAAAAAGGTTCCTGGGGAAGTGACAATCCCTGACCGGAAAACAAACAAGGGGGGAAAAAAAAAACCCATAATGGAGGAAACAAAAGGAAAGACATAGAAGAAAGTGGGGTACCAACGGGGGGAAAAACCCAGTTGGTGGGTTGAGAGGTAAAATCTAAAGATCTAAGGAAACTTTGAGAAAAGAACAGAGTGCCCCCAAGACAAAGAAAAGAAACTGAAAAAATCCCCCCAGGGAGGTGGGTCCAACGAGTAAAGACCCCAATATCAAGGGGGTGGTGATGGTGTGGATTAATATGAGAAGTAACGACCATGACTAACAGAATCGGTTTTTTGGAGGGTAAAAAAAACCCCCTTTAAGTTTGACCCCGGGAAAAGAAAAAACAAGTTGGGGTAGGAACTCATGGGGAAACGAGGGGGGGGGGGGTTGGGTGTTGGGCATCAGTGTGAAATATGTTGGTGGGTTTGACCGTTGGGGGGCCAAACCCCCCAAGAAAGGAGAACAAAAGACAGGAAAATTTTTCTCCTGGTAACCACAGGAAGGGACAAAAATGTAAAACATCCAAGGGGAGTCCCAACGGGGAAACCAGATCCAGAAAGGGGGCACAAACCAAGGGTCCAAAAACCAGCAAAGGGGGGGCCCCCAGGGGTGGGGAAAAAAAAAAAACCTGGGGGGTACGCAAAAAGGTGAACTAAAAGAGTGCCCCCAACCACCAGGACAGGGGGGGGGGTAGACTGTTGGGGGGAGGTAAAAAATTTCAAACCACCCGAAAGGTGTTTCTGGGGGAAAAGAGAAGGGAAAAAAAAACTGTGGAAAAAAAACCTTCAAAGAAGGAGTAACGCCCTAAGAAAGTGAGGAATAACCAAAAGAAAACAAACCAAACAACCTGAGTTCTAAGGATGGGTCATGGGGGAAAAGACCACAATTATTTTCCCGCGAAAAAAGGCAACCCACCCCCCCAGCCCCGAAAGTTGGGAAAAATCGAGAAAGTCCAAACAAAAAAAAAGCACAAAAAGGTGGGGGGAACACCCAAACACGGGAGGTCAAACTTCAAAAAAAGTCCCTAAAAAAAAAAGGGGGCACACAGGAAAGGGTGGTTGTTGGGGGTCAGAAGTCCGGGAGAAAGGTTGGGTGGGGAAAGGTAACACCCCGGTGAACTACCCTCAAATGAGGAAAAAGGGGGTGGGGGGACTCTTCATCAGGTATAAGGGGGGGGGCAACACCAAAGGTCAGGGGGGGCACCAACGGGGGAAGTTTTTGGAAAGGGTGCAAGGGGGTCCCCACCACACCAGTAAACCCTGGGTTCGAACAAAATCAAACCAAAGGGAG
>Ga0179593_1504444_pt1 | contig 18867 bp, 12 predicted proteins | sample CZODoug2_1_08_16_FD_185931 | JGI IMG/M metagenome (GOLD analysis project Ga0179593, IMG submission 185931) | Vadose zone soil fungal communities from Angelo Coast Range Reserve, California, USA - CZODoug2_1_08_16fungal (PacBio error correction) | ecosystem: Environmental > Terrestrial > Soil >...
CTGTTCAAAATGGAGAAGAAGCGAAATCAGAAAATCATACAGCTCCGATCGAGGTAAAGAGAAAAAGGAACTTATAGAGAAGAGTACGGGAAGTTGCAAAGAACAGGATCATCAGAACGGGGGTGATCGTAGAAAATATGACGGACCTGTTGTGGGCGTAATTGTGGGGTTCCGTGGAAAAAAGGAGACGAAATCGATTTCCGGCGATACCACGAAGAAAGAACTTTCAAGGGGGTTCCGGGCGCGGGGGGGGGGTGTGGGCGAAACGGTAGATGCACGGACTAGATAGCTAGGCGGCAGGAGAAAGAGCGTAAAAAAAGCGAGCGTCTCTCGATACGGCACAAAAAAGTATTTGATGCTCACGGTCTGCCGGAAAAGACTTCGCCGAACGAGGGGCCGAGCCCGAAACAGCAGCGGACCTCAACTTCACCACAGTGGAAAGGGGGGGGCCTCTCAGCCGCAGGAAAGATATTCGCTGGGGGGAATTTTACCTGACCGCAGGGAAGGATTTCGCGAGCGGAGTTCAGAAAAAGGCTTGTCGATTCGCTTAGTGGAACCGGGTGGAAAGGGTTTCCGCTACCGGGGGGGACATCACCAGTCAAAGACCGGCGGCCGACTCGGGGGGGGCACAAAAAGATCCGGGGGAGGGGGAGGGATCAAGGCAAGCTCCGGCCGAAAGGCGCCTCTCATGAGGGGGCGGGATCGACGGATAGATCCTGGGGCGATGGGGAACACGTCGGGCGAGCAGGGAGTCGGACCCATAAAGACGAAAGGCATAGCGTGACAGGCGCGGGGACCAATACGGATCGGACGCCGATCGACGGCTTCAAAAGGCACACCTTCGGGGGTCAAGACGAGGCGTCACTTCGCAGGGGGGATCGTTCGTCGGAAGACTGCAAAATAGAATGTTCTGGAAGAAAAAAAAGGGGGATTTACTCCGACGGGAGCCTTTGCGGGTCATTGGGAGGGAAGGAGACAGAGCAATTCCAGAGCATCTGAGGAAAAAATCATAACAATCGCGTACTTTTCAAGCGGAAAATAAATCGTGTCCGAAAACCTGCAAAAAACCGAGACCGCTCGGGGGGGGTCTCAGGAAACGCCCCCTACCAAACGAGGAGGAAAAGCGAAAGGCCGTTTAAAAGTGAAAAAGGTTAGTCCTTCTGACGAGTTGGCGCTCAAAATGCGAGGACGAACAGCGGGTGGTCCGGGGGCGATACAAAAAGCAATGCCGTCCGTCCCTAAACGGGGGAACCTGCCCGAGAAGAACCATATGCCAACGGCGGACGTGAGAGGGGGGGGAACGGGAGCCTGAATAAAAAGAAGCGGGAAAAAAAACGCCGGGAAAATGACAACCACGCTCATTCAATCGAGAAGGGGAGGAAGGGAGGTAAGTCGGAGACCCTGGACGTGCGCACGCCCAATGAACCAATTCAGGGACGGAAAATCAGAGGAAAGGGAAATGGCGCCGTACCTGAGGAAACGTAAAATAGGAAGATACAGTCAACATCCTCCTGAAAACGACGCGGCGACTGTCCCGCTTAGTTCGCGGCAAGCGTCGGATCCCCAAACGGCTTCCTTCGGGCACGAAGTGAAGAGGCCAAAAAGGGAAGGGGCTAACGAAGTCGAAGGGAGGTCTCAAGCGGCTCGGGAAAAGCCGGCCGGCGAGCACGAACGGCACAATCTCTCCACAAACAAAGGATATAAAGAGAGGTGCCGCCGAAGTCTCTGGGGAGTTCGACCTCAAAAAAAAAAAAAAACGACCGGGGCGAGACGATAAACTTCGACGGCGTAGCCGAAAGCTGGTTGCGGACGACGTTCACTTCGTGAGAAATGACGGAGAGGCAAACACCTGGAGCCGAAGAGAGAGCTAAAAACCGAAATGAAAGCTCGAAGGGAAGGATAAAAGGTGGCTTAAGGGAGAGATGATAGTCGGCTGTCACCATGCGACGTTGAAGAAGAAACTCCGCCGACTTGAGACGGGACGGACGAAACGGTTCATGCGAGCTTGAAAAGAGGGGGGGGGAGAACGCAGGAACCGGCTCCGAAGGGGGAGACGTTGAACGTGTTCAGTAAGGCGAAGCTGTTTTCTAAATCGCCGCTGAGGACGTAGGTCAAGGCTCGTCCAAAAATCCTGACCTGACCCCGTCCGTTGAAACGAAACGGGGGAGCAGGAATCCGGATCTTGATATACGACAGGGGCGCTTCGCCCGGTAGAAACGGCGCTGGGAGGAACGCCGGCAGGGAGTATAAGAAAGGCGTCTGCGCGATGTCACGGCACGTTCGCGTGAATCAGGTCAAGGGGTAGGGAAGTCAGCCCCATCTATGGGGGAGCTCCGAAAGCAGGTGTTTCCTTCAGTCTCCGGACACGAGGGCGCCGAGAACGACAAGGGGAAAGTTGTTGGGCAGGGGACCGGCGTGAGTCAGCTATAAAAGGCCTCTGCGAACCTAACCCAGGAAGAAGCCCGGAAAGGCACGCGCAGGATAAATCGTAGGGACTATGGGAAAAAAAAAACGGGGGGCCTTTCGAGGGGTCATTGGGACCGACGGAACCTTCTAAAGCACCGAAGTTGGACGTCAAGGACCAAAACTGTCCACGATGTTATCGCGGGAAGTCTCAAGGCCAGGAGAAGGGTCGATCCAGCGCACACGCAGTAAGGCGATTGGGGAGGACGGGGAAAGCCTTCGGAAAGTCGAGGGAATAACGACGCACGTGAATCCGAAAAAAGGCCGGGAATGCACGAGGCGCTCTGAAAATTCTAGAAGGGGGAAGCACAGAAAGGACGGGAACCCAATCGGCGAAGCTATAACTGCAACCGGCGGTCCGTGCAGGTAGGGAGCTGAAAATTGGACTAAAAGGAAAAAAGAAAGAATATAAAGCAGAGGCTAGCGATCCTCTCTCCGCAATCGTCGCGCGTAGGAAAAAGCAAGGCGTCACCTCGGCGGAGAACTGAAGGGGAAAATCCAAGAAGGCAGAGGGAGGTTCATCAAAGGCGAAAGTGAAAATTCAAAGGCGACGGTTCGGGTCGGCGGCAGAACCGGAAGCATACACAGGGTTCCAGTGGTCAAAGGAGAGGACAAAAAGCGCGCGGCGCCTGCAAGGTCAAAAAGCGAAAGCTTCGTCCTCTTCCGAAGGCGGAGCCGAGACCACCCCTGAAACGGCAAAGAAAAAGGGACGAGGGGGGGAAACGGCCGGAAAATCGAAAAGAAGAAGATGAAACCTGCCGAAGTTCTACACACAACAAAGAAAAAAACAAGAGAAGAAATTCTTCCGAAACGGATACGGGCTTGAATGATTCAAAGACAATAAGCCACTCTTCGAATGGAAATCGAGGGTCATCCATCTTAGCGGATTCCTGGGTCTGATGAGGGGGGGCTGCCGCCATGGTCTTTTAAAAAAACAGAGCTCTCTCAACGGAGAGGAAAAGAGTAGATCTGAACAATGGCGGACGGACTCAAATCAGAAAAAAAGAACAAACCGATGAAGCTAAGACTTCCGGTCGCCCCGGAAAAAGGGAAAAAGGTGGGAAGATAGACCGGACTAGGAAAAAAACAGGGTGCGGTGAAATTGCGCCTGGGTGTGGAGGCTGGTGTGGCCTTCAGAATGGCAGAAAAAAAAGGATCAAGACTCGATTTTCCTGCGCGATGGAAAAGCGCAGCCGGGACGGATTGCGTGACGTGGCAGGGTGGTAATCGTCGCCACGACGCTACCAGCAAAAGAGAGAACAGCTACGCGCTGCAATTCCGCAACGAAAAAAAAAGGGACTCAAGCCACCTGCAATTAAAGGATGACGCATGGCTCGAAAAGGAGGAGCTTACGCAGGGGGCCGGGGGCAGCACCGAACGCAAACCAACTTAACATATCATGGGTGGACCGGGGATTCCCACGCCCTAAGCCGAGAATCCTGGTCCGGTACCTGATAAAGGAGGCGACCAAGCTGCTACTCCTAGACTGCGGTATGGCGCTGGGGGGGCCGTCGGTCTGCGACCGCGAAAAAAAGGGACGTCACCTACACGTGGGCCAGGGGCGAAGGAGAATGGCCAAGTTCCCATCAGGTTTCTTGAAACGGCAAGAAAAGAAAAGAAGCAACTCAGTTCACTAAAAACGCAGACAGGGCCGAGAGGAATGTCTGGCGATCCGACTAGAAAAAAAAGAAGGAAGGCGTGCGGGGAGGAAGACCCATTACGGATGGAAATCGGCTCGTCAGACACATAATTAACCGGCAATCTACCCGAGGGTGACGGGAAACTAAGGGAAAGGGGAGATAAAAATTCACCTCGACGTCACAGAGTGCGGGAGCCACGATATCAAAACGACGCGAAAAACTAAAAAATCACTTCCGTACGCAGACGATCGCCTTAAGCCGCAGTCACAAGCCCCAAGCGCCGTCGCTAAACGTAAAGTGGTCCGGAGCTGAAAGAAACAGCGGTGTCGGAAAGAAACAGAGAACAGGAAAACACGAAAGACGTTGGGGTGGCAAAAAGGAGAAAGAAGACGGGTTCAAAAAACGCGTTCTCTCCCCGTCCCGAGAGCCGGCGCGCGGCACAAAAAAAATCCAGCGGGCTCGAAGAACGCAACCTCCGTAGGGGAGGCAGATGCCTAGAGACGAGAGGGGAGCTTAAAACGATCGGGTCCAAAAGAACGAACCGGAAAAAGGCCCTGAGCCTGGAGACGACCGATAGCAAAACGCACGATTGCAACAAGCAACGTCGCGCTCGGGCCGGAAAAAACACGCGATTCGCATAACCACGAAAAAAAAGGAAAGCACCACGACTTCAGCCTTCCCGCAAGGTAAGACTCTCAACCAGCCGCGCCTAGTGAAGCCGCGATAACGAAGAGCCATAACGGTACTTCGCAGTAGGATGCGAAAGGAAGGCATTTCGTACAACTCAGCGACAGATCGGATAATCCGGCTTCCGGTCAAAGTAGAAACATCCCTCACAGCGTGAAGAGCTGGAATTCGAAGGGGGTCTGGATCAGGCTGACCCGGGGGGGAGCCCGGAGCGAGCACGACGCAGCGCGGCACAGGATCGAACAACAACACGGGGTAAAAGAGATGTGCCAGAATTCAACTGTACTCGCCCGGCGGCGAGGGGAAAGACGAATCCCCTTGAACGGCGAAGGCCGGCAATCGGTTGCGGGAAGCGTTCACTGTTTAAAGGCCGTAAAGGCAAACACCTGGGCCGGACCGTGGCCGCAGAACGCGGGACGAAGACGTGGAGAGACAGACGCGAGAGGGGGGGAGTCATTGGTATTATCGTTCCTGCGAGGGAAGACAGTGCTCATGGTTGTAGGGGAAAGGTGAGGTCCGGGCGAAAACACTCGCAAGAAAGGGACGGAAAAGAGTCGACTTGCCAGGGGGAGGAAATGCCGTCAAACGGCGGGAAAGCGAAAAAAGAGACTTTGAGCTGGGCAAATAGTGAGGCGAAGAGGGGAAGATAGGACGCTGAGGTAGGGCCAGGCGCTGCCAAAGCCTGCCGTTCCGGACAAACGGAAGGAAGTTCGGCGAGGAGTAAGCGAGGATCCGAAGGATGATACGAAAGAGTGTCGGTCGCGAGCAAAAAAATAAGGATAAAAATTCAGCTGGGAGGATTGTGCAAGCCGAACGGGGAAAGAAAACCCGGAAGAGGGGGTAACGGCTCGTTGGGGAGATGGGAAAAAAAAGGGAATCGGGTCAAAAGGGGGACGGTTCCGCCCACCGTGGTGCGGCGACATTCAGGCGTCTCACAACGAAAGCGCGCCAATGGAGATTGGGTAGGGCGGTACTCAGAGGCTCGTTACTCGGCCTCGAAATAAAGACCCCATTAGCCTCAAAACGGAAACCCGAGGAGAGAATATCGCATTACTGCAAGAGGGAGCCGGTCTAGGTCGGGGGGGACCGACACAGAACGAACGGTAATAAAATCGTCGAGAAAGACACGATGTTGGACTCCGGGCCAGAGAAAATCCATGGGGGACGCACTCCAGGGAACGAGGATTAAATAGTTCGTCGCCGACGTCGTAAAGAATGAACATGTCGATCCCAGGCGCCAAGGAGGGAGTTCAAGTGAAAACGAGGCTAAGTCGATACCGGACCGTTGATCATAAAAGCAAGGGATGAGACACATAAACCGGGCGAGTCGCGGCCGCCCGTGTCGGTGCGTCGGTTGATCTTCGGTAATTGAAAGACGGCGGGCAGCGATCAAGTCAGCAAAAAATCGGAAAAAAGGCGCTCGCCGCAAAGGCGCGCGGGGATACAGACAAAACAGAGGCCTTCAGATAGACGCCGGGGAGCGGGACCACGGTCACTGCTCGGTGAAGTTGAGGGTTCAGCCGGAAAAGAAAAGCCCAATCGCAAAAGGCACTCAGATGACGGAAACACGAGCGATCCGACTTTTCAGGTGGAGGAGAACGCGCGGCCTCAAAAAAAGGAAAATCCTCGGAGAAGTCGCGAGGGAGACGCCAACAAGGAGACCTTACTCAATTCGGCAGCACGGTGGTAGAAGGGCCTGGAAATCGGAATCCGAGCACGAGCCAAAAAAGAAAGGCAAAAAAAAACAAGAACTCCCACAACAGGCAGAAATCGGTCGGAACACAAGAGGTTGAATTATTCCTGGGATTACTCTTCGCAGCAGGGAGGGCGAACTTTACAATGATAGTTCTGATTAAGCGTAGGGCTTCCGACAGAGGAATCTCAAAAAACAAACAACGGGAGGGAAAAAAGAGAGAGGAGCCATGGAAGCAAGAAAAAAAAAGGCAAACACGCAGACTCTCGGAATCGCTGCCTATCGAAGAGTACCTTCTGAGAAGGAAACGGTGTGATCGGTGCGACGACGAAGTAGGCAAACTGTTTGCGCGGTGTTTGCAGAATCTCGGGCCGTGGTGCTCGTAGAGAATTTAAGGAGATTACCACGCGCGCCGAAGCTTGAACGGGAAAAAAAAGTGGTATCGTCGGCGCCGGGCGCGAACCTAAGACAAAAGCGGAAAACGGCGCGGGCGACGCGCAGAGGTCGCGCCGGAAAGAAGAATGGATGCGGGGGGAAAGGAATCCCTCCGAAATCGTCGAACGTTCTCCGGACCAGGGCCGCTCACAGTATCCGCGCAAACCTCACTTCAAAAGGAACGTGGATCCAGCTCGCAAAAGGGAAACCCAGAGAAAGCTGACGAGCACGAGGACCATAGGTAGCGGGAGGCATACGGCGCTTAAGAGTCAAAAAACGCTTCTTTCAAGGGGGGGTCAGCGGACCGACGCCGCTTCACGTACTGTGCAGCAGGCGGGAGAGCGATGGTTCCTCGATCAAGGTGCTTAAAAAAAAATGTAAACCAGCCCAAATCCGAGAAAAAAGCGTGCACTTGAACGCAGCGTCGGGCGAATCGATCTGACGCGGGCCGAGTCAAGAGAGAAGAAAATTCAAAGTCCAGGAGGGGACAAAACGAGAACCAGTCGTACGCTATCAACGTCTTCATCAAAATCGTGGAACCGGCGGGTCAAGCGAAAACGTCGAAAGTCGGCTGTCGAGAAGGGAGAGGGAAAAAAGCACCTCGACAAGCAGCGGGGTGTGCCGGCCGAAGAAAAAGATAGAACAGGAAACAGGGGGCACCTGTTCGAAATTGGGCCTCAGGGGAAAGGTCGCACAGAGGCAAACACGAAGGAAATCAAAGTCACGCGCACCAATACCCGTCGTTCCCCGGCGATACGTGGGCCGGGACGAAAAAAAAGGGACAACGCGGTGTCTAGCAGGGCGGGGCAAAGCCCGACAGACCGACAATGACGGGCAACGCGAAAAACGGAAGGGGGAACTCGTCTCAGGTATAACTCGTCGTAAGCCAGAAGCGCTGAAACGCCGGGGGCTAAACCAGGGCGCCCACCTGCCGTCCGGAATATCCGAAAAGAAAAACGAAATCGAGAGAACGTAAAGTCAAGACAAACAAGAGGGGTTAATCGAAAGAAAAGGGAAAGCGAAAAGATATTGGCACAACAAAGGAAGAAACACGGGACACACTCAAATCATCGATGCGCCGGTCTGCAACGTCACTCAACGTTAAAGCACGAAAAAGACAAAACCAGTTCGTCGATCGACGAAAGGCTCGCCGGACGCTAACGTCGGAAACCACCGTAGAAAAAGCCCGGAAATAGAAACTTAGTCGGAAGGGGCAAAAGACTCCCTAATCGCGACGGGGGCGTCAACATTTCCGGTACCAGAGATCGATCCCGGTGTGATCTCGTCGAACGATACCGGCCAAAAGGGAAAAAGCTACTTCGACTTCGGGGGACGGACATATGGCTGCCAAAGCACTCGAGCGAGCAAACGAAAGCCGGGAACTTAGGGCAAAAGGATCACAACACCACTGTGGGAGGGGAAAAAAGTGGGCCGGGGGGCCGTCGCTGAGTCGAAAACGAAAAAAGCCGGAGACCCGAGCCGAGCCGCGAGACGAAGAAACGAAGGTCCGGCAACGCTGTTGCAAGGACGCGTTAAAAAAAGGACCGGAATCCAAAAAACCTGAAGGGCTCGAACGGGGCCGCGGGGAAATGATAGTCGGAAAAGAGAGGACGGTCGGGCTCGCCATGGATCTGAAATAATCTCGCTGTTCAGGGGGAAAAGCTGCAAGGGAAAGATGGGAAAGAACAAAAACTACATTGACGTACGAAAGACTTCGAGCCGAAAATGGGGCAGGAGACTGAACGGAATCGAACGGTCTTGGGACCGGGGAAGGAAGGGGAAAAAGAACTTGAGATTTTGGGGTCATGCGAAGAAAAGGGGTGGCAGAGCTGGTCGCCAGCGCCGGCCCATTCCCAACACCGGACGTCGTTGACGGTCGTGAGGATAAAAATCCGAGCAAATATCGGACCCATGTGGGGGTCGGAACCGCAGGGGGCACCCGGTTCGCCGAGCCGGCTGTAGCCCCGGCCAGGCGCTCGAGGGCACCGGCACGGGGCGTTTGCAACGGAAAACGAAGGGGGGGGGAGGGATGAGCAGCGAATGGTCTGCTCCGAAAAAGCGGGGGGGGGAAGTCACGCAGATCTATCGCGAGAATAAAAGCACGATTTTGGTGGTGCTGGCGGTACTAAAAAAAAAAAATAATCGACGCGAGCCGGGCCCCCATGAGCCGCAACGTGAAAAGAAGCCGAAAAAAAGAAAATTGGGCCCGGCAGCACAAGGCAACGAAAAAAAAAAAGAGTTCCCGACGACGATCACACCCCGAAGTTTCAACCTAGGGGGAAAAAACCAAAAAAAACTATGTTTCTGACAAAACGGGGGGGGGGACGGCAAAAGATCCTTATAAGCAAACCGTCACGAGGATTTCGAGGGGGAGATCGCCGACGGGAAAATTAAATAGCACGCAGGTCTACCGGAAGAGGGCCGTCGTGCACGAGGGCAGGGATGCAAAAAAAAGGAAAAAAAAGTGTGTGCACAAAGACAAGATCGACCAGCTAAACAAAAAGCCCACGGGTCCTTCGGGAAGAAAAACGGATTGAACAAGGCGTCAGAGACGCTCTCCAAATAAACGTCACGCGCCGCAATAGAGAGCGGGAATAAATCACGCCTTCTCGTAAAAAGAAAAGGAAGCGGTCCCACGAAAATCGAAGTTACGCGTCCACGGTGACCTAAACAAAAAAACGTGGGGGACGATGGTGCGAAGCAAGCTTTCGCAGGAACGCGCGAAAAACGCGCTCTCTAAAGGGCACGCGTAGCGGCCGGAACCCGCGATCAGTAAAAAAGAAGTGCGCCCGAATAACCCCCGCGCAAGCCGTGCGACGAGGAGAGCTCATCGATAGAAAAGAGACAAATGACCAGGCCTTCCGAAGAAAACACAGCGAACAACACAACAGCGGAAAGAAAAACGTCGAAACACCAATTTCTTGGAAGGACTTCTATCAAGAAGAAAAGGAGGGAAAGAACGAAGGGCTAAGTTCTACCGAGCGGGAGAGAATGATTACGAATTGCGCAAGTTGGAAAATCTCTCTCAAAAAAAAAACGGAGGGGATGCGGGTTAAGCCATGCGTGGCCAAAGAAAAAAGCAACTTACCGATCGTTGAAAGACCTTAGAGGCAAAAAGAAAAAAAGCTCTGTAAGGACTCTTCAAAAAGTGAAAAGTTGAAGACGAAACGAAATGACTCGCGGGTTTGCAGCCTTCGGGCCGTGGGAAGGAAGCGGCTCTGATCTGATAAGATGGACCGGCAAACGGCATAAAGCCGGTTCCGGGAAGGGTCGGATCTAACGCCGGAGAGAGCGAGGGCGATGGAAATAAAGCATGCAGTCAAAGCGCGGTGGGAAGCGACGACCTGCAGAAAGTGGATGCCGCAATGTGGCCCGAAAGAAAGAAATCGCCGAGGAGGAAAAGCAGTCCCGTCAACTGCAAGCTGAAATCACTTAAGACAATGTGAAGGGGATCGCCCGCGCCCGGAGACCTAGGCGCTGCCGGGACCGATCACCGAAACTACCAATCAGAGCGGAAGAACGCCTAGACGGAGGAAGAGATGGTAAATTCCATTTTTGGGAATCGAAAAAATAACGGCGTCACAGTAAAATGAGACCTTCGATTCGCGGTCTGGGTAACCATCAGTGCTGAACGGCAAGCTCCGGTCAGAGCACAAAAGGGAAGGAAGCGTCTGGCGCGGAGAGGGGGACCGGAGTCTAAAGAACGCGATTCCGAAAATCGACCCATAGAAGAACGGTCGCGGAACAAGGAGTCGGAACGAAAGTCTTCAACATCGTGGCTCACGAAGTCAAACCTGAAAAGACCAAAGTAGGATGTCTACAGGGAGACGAACAATGCAATCGACGGCCAGATGGACGGGCAAGTCATTTCGCGACGACCTTTCGCATGAGCGGGCTCATGGGCTTATAGGGCAACGCAGCGTCCGCAAAACGGGTAAAGCAGTAAAAGAAAAAATAGGCGTTTCGACCCTCGAGATAGGTCCGGAACGAAGGAAACAACGCGTGGTAGCAACCATCGCGGGGCAAACTCGACAACGATGACGGGGAGAACGCGAAACTGTGCCGTGAAAGACGCAAGAACGATCTTCTAAAAACGGTTCGGCGGGAATAACCGAACCGGGTTCTACCGGCGGGGACAACAACACTAAGAAGGCCAAATCGGGCACCGAAAGAGAGAAAACCTAGTCAAAAGAAGAATGACGGTCCGGAACGGGGGCAGTTAAAAACGTAGACCAGTGAACGCTCAGAGAAAATACACAAAGATAGTGAGGGCCTGAAACGATTTCCAACGCCTCCACTAAAAAGAAGAAAAGAAACGGCTGTTCACGACCCGAGCTCACGCAAATAACCATTTCGTCAGAAAAGTAGACGAAAAGGTCAGGTTCAAAAACAACACGAACGTCTGACCTCCTTAGCAGTATGGGAAAATGCCGCTGAAAAAATACATAAGCGAGCCAACGACGGGCGGAGAAAATACGCCACGCATAGAGGATCAGGGTTTGAAAAGAGTCCGCGAACGAAGTGAACGCGTCCCGCACAGCGGGGTCCTGAAGGGGGACGTCTCTCGCAAAGAGGAGAGGGTGAAAAAAAAGATCGAGAAAAGAAGGACAGGTCGGGCGCACCTCTTCCAAAAAAAAAACAACGGAGTATTATGACCAAGTACTGGAAGTGCTCGCATCAGGCCGGGCGAAAAAAAAGGGAACGCAGCTACGTCCCCTTCGACGGCGAAGAAAAGGTAAACCGTTCACTCGTTAAACGTACAGAAAAAAAACTGTAGCACCGCGGGTGACGCCAGACTGACGGAACACCGGGCCGAGTCAAAAAGCAGGATCTTATATTTGCGAAGCGGGGACCAAGCAAATCATACGTTAAGTCCGGCGAAATGACGGGCGGCGGGAAAACGTTGCCAAGACGAACGAGGTAGGAATGCATCGAAACGGGGTCCTGACAAGAGGCCCGGCGACGTGAGCGGGGGTGTTTGGACTCGGGAAGGGAAAGGTCGTCTCCTCTATTGAGGAGGTACGCGACCACAACCGTGCCGAAAGGACGGTCGGAGATCTCGGAAGAAGACGAAAGGTTGCGGCGTACTAAAACCGACGGACCGCTCTGGGACGCAAGCGCGGAGAGCAACGACCGTAGAAAACGTCAGCGCAAGGGAAACTTCGCGTGGAAAAACACGTCATCGGAAAGGTGTCATCGACCACAGATGGGGAAAAAAGAGTTGTACGTCGGTCTCCGAAACGAGACGGAAAGGTCGACGCGCGATTGGGGGGGAGGCGGTAACGAGGAAAGTACGTAGCCGAGCGACCGGGAAGCAAGATAAAAAAAGAAACATAACTTATGAAAAAGGGGTCTCATGCCATAAAACGCCGCCTTGCGAAAGGGGGGTTTACCAGGGAACAGAAGTACCAAAAGGACGGACACCTCGGTCGCTTGAACCGAAGGGAAACTATTATGCTAACCGGAGCTCAAGGGGATCAAGTACTGGCCTCCGCGCAAATGGAAATGTACGAATCAAGAAAGAGAATATGCGTAAGAAGAGGGAAAAGGTAAAAACGCAAAAGAAGGCGACAAGTGTCACTAGGCGTCTGAGCCAGGGAAACAACCATGAATCGGGAAACCAGACCGCGAAGCGTTCCGAGAGGCGTAAAGTGATCAAAGACATTGACACTACTTGTCAGCAGGAAAGCGCTCCGTCTCGGAGCTCAGACCTCCAGCTGGTCGCGAGAGTGAATGTCAACCGACGGAATTTCAAAATCCCTACGAAGGGCGCGCGGGTCCGCAAGGGAAACCTTCTCGGTTAAGGAGTATAGACGAAGCTGCACAAAACACGGCGATCGATTTGTCGGCGGCAAAAAAAGGACCTGGAAATTGCGGTGGCCGGGAAGCCCGGAAAAAGGGGAGCAATCACTCGCTGAGGACCGCTTCAGCCTCGTCGTCGGACGCTTGAGCCTACGATCAAACCACCACCGAACCGAACCGGCAAGACGTCGGCGCTGTTAGAAAGAGAGCAAGAGGAAAAAAAAGAAAAACACACAAGCGCCTCAACAAAAGGAGCAGAATCGTCGAACACTAACAACCCTTGTAGAGTCTGTCTATAATAAGCTCGGATCTTCGATAGAAGCGAGGAAAAAGAAAAGATCAGGATGCCAAAGTCTGATGGAGCCGGACGGAGAGGGAAAAAAAAGCTCTAAACAAAAACAACGGCAGAGGAGAAAGATCTGTTTCGCATCCGAAATCAGACAAAAAATCACCTAAGATCGCTGAAAAGCCCTTCAACTGCCTATCGAACGAGGAGCCATCGGAAAGAAGGAGAAAAGTGGGGTATCGTGTCTGACTGCAAATCGGAGCATGTGGAAACTGTTTGTGGCCTTCGCAACGGGGCCTCGCTCAGGAGGACTCAAAAAAAGACGAGGAGGAAAACAAATCCGACGGCGTGCAATCCGTGAGGGTGGCGAAAATCGTGAGGCGGACGGGGGACGAGACCATAGACGAGTCGACAAAGCTTAAGAGGAAAGTACCGAAGCGGGGGACTCGCGCCGACGTGCAAAGAATCAGGGGTCTGCCGCCGAAATGAAGAACGAAAATTAAACGAGGGGCCGACCGTCGAGGGGCCGCTGACAACCTAACCAAATACAGGGTATCCCGCGCGAGTCGGGAAAAACTCCGAGAAGGCCTTACTAAAAGTCACTCCTACCCGAATTGCTCGATCAAGACGACGGCTGGGCTGCGAGGTATTCGCTGACGCCGGGAGGGTCAAGATACCGATCAACCGACGGCAAAAACGAACAGACCCTAGAAGGGAGGGCGTCTGGGGTCCCACAGGTTTGGGTCTCAAACGGCAAAAAAAAGTCAAAGAACAAAACGCAGCTTAGGGCAATTCTCGAAAAGAGAAGGAATTAGAATAGAAGAATCGACGTACCATATCGAAATACCTTAAGACGGAATCGGCGGCCCCAGTAAAGAAAAAAAACGTAGACAGTCATCAACATCGGGCTCACCGACCGGTGCGACAACCGCGGGGAAAAAAGGAGGCTGGCGAAGGGATCGTTCGAAAAAATACCTGCCAGAAGTGCTTGCGAAAAAACGATTAGCAGCGCTGGCCAAGGCAGAGGGGTCCCGGTCAGGAAAAAGGAGCAAACCGACTCGGGAACCAGAAAAGCAAGACCACTCTCGGGGATCGAAAAATGAAAGAGACGGGCAAAAAAGCGGTTTAACCGGAACAATCGGGGGCGAACCGCTACAAAAAGTACTTTGGTTCAACAATAACGGAAAAAACCTCTATCATAACGGGGATATACTATTTGAGGGGCTAAGGCCGCGCGCGGCGAACAGACCAAAAGCGTGACGCAACCTGCGTCCGGCTAAGAAAAAAGAAAGTTAAACAACCCTGGGAAATATCTATACCGGAAAAAGTGAAGAGTCGCAAGGGCGCCTGAAGCGAATCAAAATATGGGAACAACATCTTCGCTTCACAGAAAAGCTCGAAAAAAACCGGCGCCGGTCTCAAGGAAAAGAAAAAAGCCAAAGACGCCCTGGTCATCGGCAACGCGACGAAAAAGCTCCCTCAGGGAGGGGCCAGGACCAAACGTCGCCGCGGGAACCAAAGGAGAAAGAATATCTACTCATACCTGCGAGCAAAAGTATCGCCGGCGGGTCCGATCGAAAACGCAAAAAGATCGGTCCCAGTGGTTGCAAGGAGGGGAAAAAAAGAAGTAAAGTACAGCTTCCTCACAGGAGTTGCACAGGCTACTTCAAGTCGATGGGGAGGATCGGCGAGGGGGGACCGCCGACGAGCACGACAAACCAAAAAGAAAGAATGGGAAAAAACCGGGAGACTCTCAACCCCACGCGAGGAAGAGGAAAAGAGGATGGAAGAAACGGGAACTGGAGTGCTCGCTCCGGCGGCGCCGGGCACGACACATCGACGTCGACGTAGCCGGCACCGCGGAAAAAAATTCAAAAAAAGGCGTTCGACGGGAAGGAAGAAACCACCAGGGAGAAGCTGTGCGTAAAAGAGTAATACAGTCGGGCCTCTAAGGGCAATGACTGAGTTTCTAGGGGGACGAGGCGCACGGCGACGTTGGCGGGTCCGGCCCCCGAGGGGGGGAAGGGATGACCTACGTGCCCGACGAAAAGTTCAACGAAAAACTGAACTTTTTCTTGACCGAACCGCGCCGGTGAAGGGGTCAATCGAAGGAATGTTGGAAAAACATTCGCCGCTGATGGGGAGTAAAAAGCAAAACTGCCTTTTTCCGGCCCTTAGTGAAAGCCGCAGGGGACTCTGGCATTAATCAAATGAAAAACGACGGCAGGGAGTCTCGACGCACGAGAACAAACCGGCGATTTTCGACCGCGAAGTGGGGAGACGAACGCGTAAGAAGAAAAATCGGCTGCGCGGCAAAAAGAAACGTTCGCTTTGAAACAAAAAAACGCCATTGGAGGGGTTGGAAGGATCGCAACAAAAAAGGTGGAAGAAAGGTTAAGGCGTCTCCGGCACGGAGAAAGGGGGGCGAAAAATAAGGACAAAAGGGGGTGAGAGATGAGGTACAAGACGATAAACTACCGGAGGAAAAGGGGGAGCCCATGAGCCAAGCCCACGTCGAAGCAACAAGGGAAAAAAAGAGGATCTTTGGCCCGGCAACGCCGAAGGGAAATAGTGCAAGTGTTCCCGAAAAAGGATAAAGTCAAGCCCGAGTTCGACGTACCTCGGGTCGCGACACCGACCGAAAAAAGGGAAGCACGTCGAGAGCGGTCCGAACGTAACGCCGCGAAACCGAAAGCGATATGTCGTCGCAGACGTCCGGAAGAGGGATCTACGGAGGGAGACAACAGAACGCAGGGAAAGGGTACCACGGAAATGGATCAGAACTTTCGGCACCCGGACCGCATCCTCAGAAAAAGGGGAAAAAAATGGTAGTGTCCTCAGTCCGGTCGGGGAATGGGCGACAAAAAGACGATCCGCTCCAGTCCCTCACGTAAAAAAATGGGATAGCGCGTGAGCATTTCAAACGAAGAGATCTCGGCGTACTGGAGGGGAGACCCACTGAAGGGAGAAGGTGAGTGAGGTTCAGCCAGACTTGAGAAAGAGGACCACGTCACGGCCGAGTACCCTATGTGAAAGGAGGGAAAATCTACGCATCCGTACATGTTAAAGAGCGACCAGCGCAGGCACCGGCAAAGAGTAACGTCAGCTAGAAGCTCGTCAACGAAAGGAAACGACTAGACACACACAGCAAAAGAAGAGAAAAGGAGCGAGAAAGGTTAGCGCACCGGAATCGGTCAGACTGACGAACCTCAGAAGGCACACAGAGACCCCCAAAAGGCGACGAAATACGTGATCACACCCGAGTCCTGGGGACTATCAGAAGCTCGTACTCTTCAAGGCAGAAAAAGTCTTTCAACCGTCGGAAGAATCGGGGACGAGGCAGGCCATGGCTTTGGACACTCAGAAGCAACAACCGGAGAGGAAAAGAAAAGAGGGAAGCCATGGCAAAGGGCACTATACCTACGCGCATCAAAAACAAAAAAAAAAACTGCAGGGAACAGCCTTCCAATTAACGCGGCTAGAGAGTACGAAGACAGGGAAAGGCAAGAACAGAGGGGGCGACGACGATTCGGGAACTGTTGTGGGCGAGGGAGGGTGTAAAAGCCGTGCCTCGCTCAGGATCTTCTCGATTGAAAGGAGGGACCACGAACGCCGACGTATGGCAGTTCCGGATCGTCAAAGGACGAGAAGACGACGACGACGAAGGGAAACGCACAGGCGCCGCGGAGCTTAAACGGGCCGGGGGAACACCTGCAAAGGAGCGTCGGTCCGCCCGGACAGACGCGCAATGACCGAGGGGCGCTCACCTCGCCGTCGAAACCGAAGAACCGCACTTCACGAGCAGGTGTGGTCGCGCAGCGGGCGACGCCGAGCGCGCCAGTGGAACCTCAAAATATGAGCGGCGCTACGCTCGGAAAAAAAGATCAGAATGACGGCCGTCTTTAATTTTCGCGACGACGAGAAGACGGCGACACGGGGGGGGGTGGACTGAAAGGAGCGCTTAAACGGTAGGAAAGAAGGGTGAAATTCTGATCAACGTCAAGCCGGCATCAGAGATCAGTGACGGGGGGAAAGGCAAAAAGTAACGGAGCGAGCACCGGCGGCAAAAGATCCGACGTCGGCGGAAAAACAAGATCGAAATCCTTCTTGACGGCGCGGGGGCCCAGTATCTAGAGGAAGAGAAAATCGCCAAGGTCAACAAAAACACCGCGGGTGCAGAAAAAACGAAGAGGAATCTTCGGGGCTGTCACGAAAGGGGGGTGAGGGGACGTAACAAATGTCAAATCGCCGGACGGGAAAACGAGATCGTCTGGAAAAAAACAAATTTGTACGCCTTGGACCGCAGGGGCTTCAAAACCGCCAAAGGAATCGGGCATCGCCTCGTACCACATCACAATCGCACCAAGAAAAAAAAAGTGGAGACCCACGGATCGATCGGTCAAAAGCCGGCAAGCTGGGTAGGAGCCCGCGTGGAAGGGGCTATCCGACACAAATCTAAAAAGAAAATTGGTAAAATCCGGGCCGTTAAAACAGAAAAACGACGGGCTAAAAGGGGGCGGCGGCAGCCGCGGCGGCGAAAAGCGCCAGCGGAGCCGACGCCCGACCTGCCGGTCCGAAAAATCGAAGTCCGATACGGAAGTAACCGGGTGAAAGGGAAGGAAACAAAGGGAAAGAAGGGGACAACTCAGCGGGGACGAATATGGGCAAATCAAGGGACAACACGCTCAACAATCCTCAAAATCTGAATAATCCCACTTTCGATAAAGGCAAAAAGGGTCGTGCAAACGTCGACGGGCAAAGAATCAAGGTAGAGGTTTTGAGCCGGAAAAAAAAGAGCCGCCGGCAACGGGAAAGAAGAGAAAGGAAAATCCTGCCTGCGATCAGGACTCTATCGCGAAGGGAGCGCTAGTCGGCGGCCCAGAGAAAGATCACAGGGGCCGAACAAGTCGAACGAATGAAAGGAACCCGCACAGCGTTTGCCGGCTACGTCGATCGAAGGGATAGGAATCGGTGTCGCCGTCCGACACACGAATAAAAAGGGAAGTTCGGCATATAGATCTCAACAAATGCGAGGAGGATAAAGAATATAGTGACCGTCAAGAGGGGGCTCGCTCCGCCGGACCGGAAAAAAAAAGTATCAAAACGAAGACAACTTCCGCCCTAAGACTGGGAACGACGGTACCGCAACGGCACGGTATCACTTCGAGGACAAGGAATGAAAGGAAGATCGAACCTCCGACAAGAAGCCCGCCATCGATACAAGGAAAAAAATCACAGGCCTGGAAAATCGGTTCGCGGCGGTAAACCAGGCGCGTTGAAGGCGAACCAAAGAACCTGGACTGGACGGATGAGGAAGGGGGGAAAGTAATCCCCATGGTGGCAGGCGGGCCGGCAGAAGGGCTTTGAAGCAAAAAAGGCCGAGTTGGGGGTCGTGAGGCGTCTGGTGGGGGGAAAAAAATTCTAAGGGGGAGAGTAGCCAGGACCTTCATGAGCAAAAGGCCGTTTTCAAGCCCGTCGTTGACGGGAAGCGATCACGAAATAGACGGAGGCAGGTGGCAAAAGAGACCTCAATAGACCCTTCGCTGTTAGGCGCGAAACAAAAGGGAGGAGGAAAAGCTGTGCCGAAGGGAAAAAACGCACTTCGCGTTGACCAAAGTCATGTGTCCGCGGGTGTCGAAAAAAAAAAAATGGGGTCGCGCCACACCGCGTGTGGGGGGCCGGCACGTCTCAAACACTCTCGCGCGTCAAAAAGGGGGCGTTGTGGGACAGGCGGACTCGGAGGGACTGCCTCGGCGAGGGAGCCCAAAAAAAAAAAAAACGTAAAAACGCCGTCGGAGAAGGGGATATCAAAAACACGCCTGGGGCCGTCGAGGTGCATTTGTTACGATCCCTTCGAACAA
>Ga0179593_1374553_pt1 | contig 18865 bp, 21 predicted proteins | sample CZODoug2_1_08_16_FD_185931 | JGI IMG/M metagenome (GOLD analysis project Ga0179593, IMG submission 185931) | Vadose zone soil fungal communities from Angelo Coast Range Reserve, California, USA - CZODoug2_1_08_16fungal (PacBio error correction) | ecosystem: Environmental > Terrestrial > Soil >...
CCGGGGCAGTGGGAGGGAAGTGACGATCATCTGATCATCAAGAGGGGGAACGGTGGTAAAGAAAGAAAGGCGAACGGAAGGACGAGGAAAGTAATTGGAAGGCCGACCCTCAAAAACGGTAAGGGAAAATTTGCCAGTGAGTCCCCGCGAAGGCCGAAACCCGGATGGGGAGTGGAAGGTCGTACGCGTTGGCTAGAGGAGGGAGGAAGCCGTCGCCGTACGAAGAGAAACGGGGGGTTGGGGCATAAGATAAAGCGGCGGCGCGGGGCTTGGGGAAAAAATTACCGAGGACCACAATAAAAGATGAGACAAAACCAGAACCGTGCGTCAACAGTTGACACACCTTGGAACCGGCGGGTTCTATTTGGGAAGCTACTCCAAGGAAGAAAATGGTCCATCGTGCGGACCCAAACCGGGTGGGAATGACCGCCAGGAACGTTAAAAGGAAAGGGATGTAATAAGGAACAAGAGTGCCGAAAAAAACTCCCTCCATTGGACGGTGAGAAGAGGGGGGGGGGGGAAGAGGGTCGTACCACCGAGGGAATGTCGTGAAAAGAATATCTTAATAATAGTCCTGAACGGACCAGGGTTACAAAAAAAAAAGGCACTTCGTACCAGCACGGACGTATTAGAATGGCGGTGAACAAAGTATATTGGGAGGGATGAAAGACCATGCAAATAACCGGTTGGGCACGAGCGCGGTCCCGGCGATGTAGAGCCGAAAATGTGGGGGCAGCTGTATCGGGACAGGAACGTGACCTGAAATGAAACCATCGAAGGCAAATCCCGGGAAAAGACCGCTGGGGAAGGGAAATTTGCCATACCCATAAAGGCGAAATCACATTTCTTTGGGGTGCTTCGGCGACGGAGAAAGGCGGACGTTTTTCTAGTGCGGGAACTGAAGTCAGCCATTCGAAACAGAAGGATGAGGGAAACAAAGACCGCCGACATTAAAGAAAACAGAGTTCAAGAAGAAGACGCTGGAGGGAGAGCGTGGATAGGGGGCATGGGGAAATGGGCGTTCGTGTCAGAAATAACTTCACATGAAGACAAGGTTGGGGGAATAGGGGGAAAACCACAACTGTGTCCGAACCTAGGAGACCAGCGGACTTTCTGCGCGACCAAACCAATACGAGAAAAACGAGGTGGCTAGGCTGAGAAAAAGAAAAAAACGGAAGCAAAACAAGGGAAGCTGGCCGACTGGTGGGCGAAGGCAGAGGGGGGAAAAAAAAGTGTTTGGGATCAGTTTCAACCAAAAATCATCAAGGAAAAACAGCCACTAGAAGTCAGGAGGGAACCAATGAGAAGGGGATTAGAGGTGGTCCTCTGCTTGTGATTTCGCGTTAAACAAAAACAGGAGGGCAAGACGTGCCACGAAGATCAAAACTAGACGGCCTGAAGAAGGGAACGAAATGCTGTCCAAGCCGAGGGGACTTCCTATACCTATTGGGGCAGTTTGATGACCTGCTTAAGAACTCGTGGACAGTTGGGACTATCAAAGTCTTTAGTGTGGCGGTGCAAGGGACTTTCTAAAAAATATCAAGATCACAAGGAGACTAGGGCCAAAAGAACGCCAAAAAGGAATCGAGAAAACAGCGGAAGGGACAGGACGCAACTGCTTTAAAACTAGATGGTAAAGGGGCCAACCGAGTCCAAAGTTTTACATTATTTAAAAATCACAAACATTTTGAAAATGGGGACCGGAGACAGTCAAAAAGGCTCGGCCGAACTGTTTAACAAAAAACATGAAAATAAGGGAAACTTCCCCAGCCTCATTCTTCCCCAGAACTGGGTGAGAGCAAAACAGCTGAGCTGGAAGTTTTGTGAAAAACACATTTAGGCGGGGGGAAAAAAGACCGGTCAGGTCGGGGCGCGCGAGCAAAAAAAACACAAGGAAACACGCGACCGAGAACACTGAGACCTCACTTAACTAGAATACTCCCAACCATCTCACCAAAAAAAAAAAAGCCCTCACTTGTCCGCCATAGTTGCAGCAAGGCCGAGAGACGGCGGTCGGGGGGTTGAACGGGGAGATACCATGGAAGTTCACCGGCCTGAATTCTTGGGCAACCGCAAATTGGGGAGACGTAACTGCGACGGGGGACGAGCCAGTCCAAGTCCCATGGGGTACATCAGAAAAAACCAAAAGTAGAGCAGATAAGACTCAAAACCCCGATCGAGGATGGAGCAATGTTGGTGGTCAATAAGAAGAGGACTAGGGTCCCGTCCTCTGACAGAAACAAAAAGAGGTCCAGCTCATGTTACCTGGGGAAAAAAGAATGACCCCCCATTGTTTAGGCACGGGGAGGAGGAAATCTTGTCTAAAAGGGGGTCAATCAAGTGGGAAACAAGGGAGGCAACAGAGCCCGGGGAAAGAAAAGGCTAAAAAATAAAAAAGGGGGTCCCGAGCCGCTGATTGGCCTTGAAAAAAAATCACACCAAAGGAGAGGGACTAGACTTGGGTCCTGGTGAGAAAACAAAAAAAGGAACCAAAACCGACAATGCAGGGCCCGGGATAGAGAAAATTACAGGGGGGGAAGGGAAGAATCAGGTCAATCTTCAGACTTAAAGACGTTCGGAGGGACAGACCTTGGTAGGGGTTGTATCTCCCCTCTCACGGGCAACTGGTAGGGGAGAAGGCAGGTTCGGAACTAAAGGATCGCGCCCGAAAATTGGGGAAAAAACATTTCCCTAGGGGACGGCCTACAGAGGATCATGGCAGCCAAAAGAGAATGGTGTCCCTCCTCAAAAAAACGTGGCCTTTCAGACAAACGAGGCACGAGCAGCAAGAGGGGATCTTGTTTTGAGGGCGTCCAGTAACCAAGGGGGGGGGGCGGTCACCACGAGCAGAGAAAGAACTCCCAGTGAGGGAAAGCGCCACGTCGATAAAAAAAAAAACATACTTTTCGGACTGGCGGGAACAAGTGATGAGTTTCTTGGAAGGCAAAAGACTTCGTATCGGGGGACGGAAGTAAACTTTAACCCGTGGACAACGTTAACACCTAACAGGGAAAAATCGAGGGTTAAAAATGAATTGAGACAAAAATACTTGATCCAGGGGGGGCCTGGGGGGAAAGTAGAAAAAAAAAAAAACAAAAAAATTAGACCAACACGATCTCAAGAAACAAAAAAGGGGGATGACGAGGGGGTTGACCATTCCTGCCCCTCACAAACCTTGGACTGGGGAAAAGCGTTGGCAAACCAGGGTGGACCGAATCATGAGGAGTAAATGGGGAAAGTGTCAGGTTATGGGTGTCGGGTGTGGTGGAGGTCGTGGGAATGCCTTCAGAGGGGTTGGGATGAGATGAGAAAAGAGAACAAACGAAAGAAGAAGGAGAGCGAACGAGGGCTGCAAGGGGAAAAAGTGTTAAAGGAGGGGGGCAAAAATGGGCTGGGCCAGTAACCACAAGGGGGTTTGAAACTGCGGGTATTTACTGGCTCACTGAGAAAAAGGAGGGGGAATGGCCCGTAGGGGCCGAAGCTTGGAAGGAAAAAAGGACCGGTGCGCGGAAGGACTGTGGCTTCACAGAAGGGCAAGCACCGGTGACGAAACGCCGAGGTGGGGAGAAATCCCGGCCGAGTGCAAAACAAAAAAAAAAAAAACCAAGGGGCGTGCCAACCGGGATAGACGCAAAACGCTACTACATTCCAAAAACAGCGGTACTAAGCCAAGTGACCCTGGATCAGTAATCATCCCGGGCAAGGGGTGGGGCAGCCCCGCTTTGTGCGGGGGAACATAAAACCTAGTGGGGGGAGGGGGGTCAAAGGAGGTTTCAGACTATTAACGCAAAACGAAGGAAGCCGGACGGGTAGGAAAACAGCGGAAACACATGTCCAGTGGAGAAACTAAAAAAAGCCGGAGAGACTAAAGTTCCACAACTAGGGTGAAGCACCTGGAAGGAAAAAGCAAGTCTTGGGCCTCGAAAGTGTCCAGAATTATCAGGGAGATCTACGGGAGAAAACTCCTATAAGGAGAACAACAACAGGAGTGAAAAAACTTAAAATTAAAGAGATCACTTCAGCGCAAATGAATTCCTGGATCAGTAAGAGGCGCAAATCTCAGATGGGCACCGTGAAAGGGTGGCAGAACAAAAAATCGAAGGGAGACGGTCTAGTGGTTTCGACAGGAATTCATGGAAAAAATCTTTGGGGGGGAAACAGAACTGCTACAAACCAAAAAAACACGTACTGAAGAACAATCAACGAAAGAAAAAAGCATTCAGAGAAAACTACTGTTTAGCCTAACATATCGGGCCTTCCACCCCCGTAAAAAACCCTGATGCGGAACTTAAGAAAAGGTCACTCTCTACATGATTCAAGCTTCGAGGCTAGGCCGTTGACCTCTCCCTTGCTTTAAAACAACACGAACCAGAGCGGAGAGTGGCTAACAAGAGGCGTGAATTAAAGTAGAACCTAGTGGAACGCTAAAAAGTTCATCACGAAAAAAAAGTGAAAAGGGGGATCACGCAAGCATCAGAATAAGCCATCTACATGAGGATGGCCAGAAAGACAAGGACATCCACCTGCACGAAACGGGGAAAGGCCGCAAACCACTCAGGAAAAAGAACTTAAGAACAATTGCTCTCAAAAAGGAGGATAGAGCAGGACAATCCTCCAGAAACCGAACCGGAAAAGAACAACAACTCCAAAAAAAACAGAAACCCGGCTAAGAAAAATGTGAATAAATACAGTACTTGTAGGGGAGACGGGAGGCAAAAATGAACAACCGGATTATTATCTTTGGAACGGGGAAGCGGGGTCTCAAGGGACAAGAAGAGAGGTTTTTCCCATCAAGTAGAATCAAAAAGCGAAAACGGGTCACTTGTAGGGGTTTGCGCCCAGATTTGGGCATGGAACAGAAACAGATTCACAAGAAAAGGGGGGGATCGGAACTTGGACCAGCGCATTACCAGGGATCATACGGCACGGGTCAATAAAGCAACAATCGTAAGGCAGAAGAACCGTCTTTTTGGGGCGACAGTGGAGAGCCAGACCCTGGCTTTTGTCAGGTGGAAAATGAAGGCGAATTCTGGTTAAAAAAAAAAAAGAAATGGGGGCAAACAAACCACGGGAGAAAGCAATTCGACTCGGACAGCGTGACCAGAAAAGAGGGGGAGCGGAAACCAGTCTACTAAGCACAACTCGGCAAATATGAAGAACAAAGAAAACTAAAAAAGGACACAAGGTCCCAGTCGAGAGAAATCTATTCAGCCAACGCCCAATGAAAAACAAAAAAAAAACACCCTCGGGGGGAGCGGGGGGTCAGAGACACAATCATGAAAAAAGGCGGAACCGTAAGAGAAGGCCGTAAGCCATGAACGGAGGGCTAAATAACGAGGGAGTCCGATGGAGGAAAACTCACTTAAAAAAAAGAAACGGGGGAGTCGTTAAGGGGGACAAGTAAGGGTCTCACGTAAGCAGAGAAGGGGGTTATTAGCTCTGTAAAAAAAAACTAGGCAAAGGCGCGTGAGTCTATATCAAAACTTTACAATGAATGATGAGAATCGGGAAGATAGAAAGAAATGAAACAGATACAAATGGTCACAAATATCAAAGGGGTCACAACGGAAACGCAAATTTGCAAAAGGGGAAGGGAAAAGAGGACGTGAAAAAATAAAGGGGTCGATCGTCCTCTATCCACCCGGGCTAACAAATCGATCAAGGTTGGGTCTAAGGTTAGGGGAAAGGGCGGGACGGGAGAGGGTAAAAAAAGGGACTCCAGTTCTTGGGAAAGGGCGGGCAGAACGCCTCAAGCCGAAGGGACGGGTGAGCGAGTAACACTGAAACGCTGATCGCGGAACGGTCTGTAAGCTGCTCACCAATGGGCCGGGTTGCGCAGTGTGAAAAATAAATCTGAAGAAGAGAGGGCGGGGGATGCTCGGAGAGGGTGCTTTTGGGTCAAAAGTCTCATCCTACAGTAACAGGCTCGACGAAGGGCTTTATCAACCCAGGGAGCAAGCGAAGACAGAATAAAAAGAAAGAAGGCTGGAGGGTCAAAATTCGAACTGACGGGGGGACAGAAATCAGTCCGAAAAAAGAATCCGTAAGGGTTAAAAGGAAAAGAATAGTTAAACGTGGAAGGCTTAAAGGAAAACAGACTGGGGAGTGGGTACCAAAGCAGGCGCGGAAGGAACTCGGGTGGATCTCGCTTTCCTTTGCATTGCAGCGGCGGCAATCGCTATGTGTGTATGGGGGGTCAGCAAAGACCGAGGACAAAGAGAGGTTAAAAGGGGAAAACCGATCGAGCCAACTGAAAAATAACATAAGGGCACAAAAAGCGGCGCAGTAAAGGGGGGAAAGGGCCGCCAGGAAATGCCCAGCTGCTTGGTGAAACGGTTCCTGAACAAGATAAGAAAGGGCAATCGGAAGACAGAGGAAGATCCGCCAAAAAAAGGTGTAACTCCACCAAAAGAAACGCCGCGTGAGGTGGGAAGGCGACTTCAAAAGGAAAGGAGAAAAAAAAACACGGCCAGAGGAAGGGGGGGAGGTCAAATTGCGCCACGAAAAACTTTTCATACCTAGTGGGGGCGATGGGGGAAAAATTACAGATTCTCGGGGGCGTGATCATGCACAGCGGGGTTACACAAGACAACAAAAAGGGTGGGGGTGAATGGGAAGAGAGCTCGGCTAAAAGGGAAAAAAAAAAAAACGAGAACGGGTCGCCTAAACAGGCGGGTCACGAGGGATGCACTCAACGCCAGTGTACATCAGGTCGGCGGTGGGACGAGGGTCAACTCGTAGGGTTTTAGCCCTGGCTGAGAGAAACGGGCTAGAAACAACATTAGCACGTCCTCTGAAAGGTGACCGAGAAACCCCCAGAACTGGGGAAGGAAGGGAAGATCTGGCAGCGGGGGATGGCTGTGAACAAAGCGTACTAAGTGGAACAGGTGATTACGGCACGGTACTGGAAACCCTCAGACGGGGACTTAGAAATAACGGGTCGGAAGACGAAGAAAACGCTTCAAATATGGGTCGACAAAACCAGTTTCAAATTGAAACCGATGTGAAACGCGGTTGAAAAGAAGAAGCCGGGGGCAAGAGACCCCGGGAAGTCACGGGGGTGGCAAAAAAAATATAAATAGCAGGGAAGTTGCCAAAGGGACAAGGGGGGTTGGCTCCGCCAGGTCAAATGTCAAGTCCCTTGACCATTATCGGCACCGGAGGGGTCCAGGGGAGGCAACAGCTTTGCATAAAAAAACCATGTGAGAACTTTCGGGGGACCGAGGGGGGGGACCATGGAGCTGGCAAGAGGAAGAAAAAAATAAAGGAGAAACTTTGGTAAAAAAGGCTGGCTCTAAAGGGGAAGAGCCGGAAAGTAATGGGGGACCTCCAGCCGGGTATTTTCCCCCCAAGGGAAAAAACCAGAGGCGAAGAACTAGAGTTGCAAAATTGCCCAAGTTACGGAGCATACGACGTCAATACTCACAAACTCGACAAATAAAACATGTCTAAAAAGCCGCAACAATACAGGGGGGTCTACTTAAGAGACGAACTGGAAAAAGTGCAGGGAAGAATTTTTGCTCTGAAAAGGAGACCAGCCTTCAAGAGATCCGAAAATCACCTGGGAAAAAAAAAAAGGGTGAAAAAAAAAAATTTGATGGAAAAAAAGACTCTGGGGGCTCGTCACAACACCAGCACCAGAACTTAACCAACACTGGGGCGTGACTAGCAACAAAAATTAGAGTAGTAAAAAAGAGAAAAAGATGGTTCCGGGGGGGCAAAGTTGTAAAAAAAGGGGATTGGCCGTGAACCGACCCCAGAGATCAGAACGCAAAAAAGGTTACAGGTGAACCGGGAGAAGAGAAACGAAAGAAAGGAAGTTAGAAAGAAAAAAAAAAACACCAATTAGGCACGAAGTTGAAAAAAAAAAGGGCGAAGGATAGAAGGAAGACCACGTCTTTGAAGGAGAGGACGGGGGAAGAGGTTGGTTGCTCCGATCAGTAGCACGGGAAACGGCTCCGCGCTCGGTGGGAACTACGAGGAGAAAGCGAAAGGCATGAGGGGAAGGGTGTCCCAAAAATAACCGGACTGGAAAAGAAAAGGAAAAACCCCAAGTCAGAAACCACGACTCGCACCCTTCAGAAGCCGGTGGAGGACAAACAGAAACGGACTCAAGGGCAAACGTGGTTTAGGTAAGAGAAAATGAGAGGTCAAGGTCCGGACGAATGAGAAAAAGGGGGAAACTGACCGCGTGGAAATTTACTGAAGAAAAGAGAGGGTGAGAGACCTGAAATGGAAAAGGGAAGGGTAATGTCGTGAGGAAAAATCCAGGGCACGTTAGGGGGGGGGGATGCAATGAGGCTTTATGAAAAAAAGTAACGGACAAGGGGTTACGACCATCCTTATACACATCGTCTCGGAGGCTGAGGAAATGGAACTGAAGTGGAAATATTGTGCGAGGAATAACAACCAAGCCAAAGCAGGGCGGGAGAGAGAAAAAAAGAATGACTGGGGAAATACTCAGGGAGTAGGGGGTCACAGGACCCGTGAAAGGTAATTTACGCCGGTACGAAGACCGGGGAGCCATCGACTCCACCGAGGTATCACGCCACTCGAACATTTCATCAAAACAAACCATTTGGAAGGGGGGCCCTCCCGTCACTAATGGGAAAAACCGCGACGATAAAGTTTGTCGGGAATCACTAGGTCGAGGAAAAGCAAGGCGAAAAACGACGATTACAAAAAAAAACGAAACAGCCCCGCCGACCTTCTTGACCTGACCAGTTCGGTCTTTTTAGAACCAAGAGGCGCCCGGAGCGACGCCACTGTAACGACCGTGCTGGGGTAAACAGGTCGCGCCGAGCTCAGAGACAAGGGTCAAAGAAGACCAAAACCAATTGCTAGGGGAAACAAGGAGTGAAAAACCGAAGAACTTACCACGCGAAGGAAAAACAGTAGGCTTGTAAAACATCTGCGCGGGGACAAAACAAAGCACTCTCACGCGCCTAATGGAGGGAAACCCCAAACTCGGGGGGGGGGACTAAACCCAAACTCGACAAAAGTTAAGAATGGGACCTTTGACAAAAATGAACCGTTCATCCGAAAAAACAAGAGGCTTACTCTGGGGGAAGGACTTAACCCAGAATCATTGGACGGGAGCGTTTTGGAAGATTGAGGGGACTTTTGTTCAAACCACCCTGAGAAAGGAACCTAGTCTTATGCACGAACGCCAGAAAAAAAGATCAACTCACGACAACTCTCCTTGACCCTCTTCCACACTCTAACTGCCCCGATGGAAAGCGGCGTTGAGAAACTTAGAAAGCGTTACAAGGGTAAAGAACGCCATTTGTTGGAAGACGAGGCCGGGGCCGAAGTATCAGACCACCCCTCAGCAAGGCCCCTCTGGCAAGACCGCAAGGAAAAGGGTTAGAGAGAAGCAAGATTCGAAGAGTACGCAATCCTTCGGGAAATCGATTGGTAAAGGAAGGCATAAAAAGGGACACCTTTTATTGAAAATAGGCAATTTAGACTTGAAAACCGGTCCTCAAAAAAAAAACACGAGGCGTTCAAAGAAAGGGCGAAGAACGCCCTCATGACAAGCGGAGCGTGCACTCAACAACGTCCCAACCCTCTTATTACTGATCCAGTTCGAAGGGTTTGGCCATCCCTTGTCAATTAAGTGATCCTTGGGACAGGATCCTGGTGCAGCCTGAAAAAAACACCCGGGCAGAAAACCCACGTCGGGTAAAGTCAAAAGACTCCTCAGAGGTCCGGAAGATAAATACAAAAAAAGACCGCGCATCCGTACGAATTTGGGGGGAGCTTGAAACATAAGGTAGAAAGAGAAACTCTTAGGGGAATGGGGCGCGAAGACCCGTCGGACCCCGGGGGGAAAGAAAAAAGGACGGGGGCCGTTGGGGGGAACAAGACGCCGGTCCGAAGACTCTGCCCCCATTTGGGAAGGACCTTCCCAAAACTGTTATCAACACCACCAACTTAGAAGAGAAAATTAAAGGGCTTAACCCCCCCCCACTCAGATGAGAGACAGGGGAAAAATCACTAAATACCAGGGATAGGCCCGTCATTTTCTAAAGCCCTTAATTAGGAAGGACTTCAATTTCTGGCGGGCTTCACACCAGGGGTTCCAAGGAAATATTCGAAAACAACCCTTTCTTCAGGGTATCAGCCTGTCAGAAAAGGGAAGCAATAGAAAGCAAGATGGGGGGATGGGGGGAGCGCAAGGCCTGTGGTCAATCCAAATGCAGCAGGACGAAATTAGGTGGTCAAACTCCCCGTACCTCTAGACAGAAGGGTGCAGTCGCCGGGGAAAGTCTACCTTCTTTCAGTCATCCAAATGTCACCAGTACAAGTGAAAGGCGGGAGAATCAGCCTGGAAAAAGGTTTTGAAAAAAGATCAAACCTAATCATGAGTGTGAGAAGGTGCTGGACGAACGACTATAACGAATCGAAACCGGGGGAAAAGTGGGGAAAAAAAAAGTCAGGGTCTCCTCGGGTTAACTGTGACAGCCCGAGGGGTTTTGGGAACAAAACCGCTCAAACAAAAAATCCACTGTGAGAAAAAAACGCAACAGGGAAAGGGCATGCAAGTCCCAGGAACGGGGTTGGTAGTTGGGAAAATGGCAAAAGTTCTTGGCAAACGAAAATCATACAACGCGCCAAGAGGTGGGGGGCCAAAACGAAAAGGACGTCAAAAGAATGGTGAAATGCAAAGGCAAATAAAGTCGAGCACGGGAAGTAGATATCAGTCTATGGCCCAGGAAAGGAAAGACTCATCACAAAGATGAAACAACGGGGTGGGGAATCGTCGGGGGGGGTGCAATGGGACCAAATCGCAAAAAACCATAAACGGAAAGGAAAAAAAAATGAAAAAGTGTATCCTGAGGGTACCACAAGATAATGAGGAAAAACATGGGGGATACGGAGGGGAACCCAGAACCCAGAAAAAAATCCTCCTTTAAGGAACCAGAGGGGGCAGACACAAGGGACAAATCCGGAACAGTCAAGAAAAAAAATGACCATTGTGGTCTTAGGTACTTTTCAACCGTGTGGCGGTTGAGGGGGCAGCCGTCGCTTTTGGAGGGAGAAAAAAATGAAGCAAAGAAACCCGAGCATCAAGAAAGAAAAATAACGGATGCCGGGGCGGTTGCAGGAGGGACAGGCGGGTTGACACAGAAACAACGGGGGGAAAGCGTTGGATTGTCGAGTAACCACGAAAAAAGAGATTGCGTAAGGAGCGGAGTGGAGACCAGACTCATTTTGCCGTGATACTTGGGGGGCGTCAAAGTAAAGAGGCAATCACGGGGTGGAAAGTAAAGCAGAGGGGTTGCGGGTTCTCTCTACAAAAACGAGCGGTTCTTGGGGCAAAGGAACCTGGGGAAACTGAGTCACAAACCCGAGAAGCTCCAAAGGACAAAAAGACTGAAAGGAGAGAGCGCAAACAGTGATGAAAAAAAGGGCTGCGAAAGACGCCCAGAAACGGTGAAAACTCTAAACTGTGGAAAAAGAAAGACAAAAGTTGTGTTCGGGGAAGAAAGTCGAACACCTAAGGGGAGACTGCCCAAATGGCGGGGTGGTCAAACGAAAAATAAAGCCATCGCTGGGGAGAAGGGGCGAGCAACAGGGCAAGCGCGAATTGAACTTCTGACCCACCAAGAAGGCCGGAAGCCTAAAGAAAGGGGAACTGGGGGGCCTGGCACGCAGAGCAAGTAGGAACAAAAACTTCCACGACAGGCCGAGGTCTTCAGGAAAAAGCAGGATCACTTCACAGGGGCTCAGAAACCCTCCCATATAAGAAAAGCAACAAACAAAAAAACAACGGGGGGGGGGGTGGGGTCGGACAAGACTAGAATCCCTCAAAACAATCAAAAGCCGACCTGGATGAAACTGGGTATCATCGTAAGGGAGGGCGGTGGCACACGCGGCAAGAAATCGCTCGGTTTAAAAAAAAGAAAAAAAAAAAAAAACTACAGGCGCCGGCGAGGTGTCAGGGAATGACAGGGCTTGCCGCTGTCAGACGTAAGGAGAAAACGCAATCTGGGAAGGCATCAAAAAAAAGCCATAAAAAGAAAACACGGCCCCGTCGGGAAAGAAAAAATGATCGGGAATTGGGGGGAACCTGCCCCGGATGGCCTCTATACAATGGAAAGTCAAAACGGAATCTGGCCCTAAGACCTACGCCGGGGGGTCTTCTACTGGGGCTCACACACGGGAAATTTGGCACACGAAGAACGCAGCCTCCTGCGCGGTCACCGCCCCAGGGCGGATGCAAGAGGGAGGGAGCCAAATGAAAATGAACCTCAAAAAGAAAGCAGCCACCGCTTGTGACTTGGGTGATCACCACGCTCGGAAACTAAAGCCATCTACTGCAGGGGTCTTTGAAGACGGACACAAGGCGGGACAAGTGTCCGGGTCCCTAAAACTGGGGGCCAAAGAAAAATCAAACCCTCAAAAAAGGATCTCGTAAGAGACTCCCTGCTGCTAGGGCGGGAGGAAACAGTCACAACGCAAAAAGGGGCGACAAACAAAACCCCGTCACAAAAAGACCCCGACTAAGACCTGCAAAGAACTCCTCATTAAGGGGAAAAAACGACAAAAACTGGCTGGGGCCCGCTTGGAAACGACCCGGGGGATTATGATAGGTCGGAAGCGGATGCCCAAGGGGCTTTCCGGGGGGAAGCAAGGGGGAAAAAAAAGCACAGAAAGACCGTGAGGTTTGAGCATGGGGGTACATGGAAAAAAGAAAAAAGATTGGAAAAGGGACGGGGGAGAAACGGACTTCGTCACTCCAAAGACGTAGAGGGAACGACGGCAGCCAAAACAAAGTGGGGGGATGGCAAGCCGCAACTTCGGGGAAAGTTTGGGGAGTTTTGCAGCCCAAAAAAACAACAAGGGGGGAACGGTCCAACGGGGAGGAGTCGGGGGCCGAAAAGCGCAGGGAGAAAACAAAACTTCAGTGGCATGTAAATGAAGGACGTCCTTCGTGGCAGAACACAAATCGGGGAGACTGGAACCATTATCGCCGGCAAGAAAAACAAACTTCCAGGTCTTTATAAACTCAACATCATACCTGCAAATGGCCTTCTACAAACCTACCACAAAAACCATAGGTAGCAACCAAAAAAAGGAGTAACCCAAAAAAAAAAAGTTATCGTTTCTAAAATCAAGGCCGCTCGAACAACAGTCAAAAAAAGATTGAAGGGTCTGAGATGACCGAGGTCTCCCTTAAGAGAGAAACGCTGATCCCGTCAATCTGGCTCAGGGGAAGGGGGACAAGGCCGAGAAACAAAACAAACAAAGGAGAGACTGGGGGATGAAAGAGAATGCTATTCATCACTCAGCGGTAGGGGAAGCTCAGCCGTTGGGACCTGAAAGGGGTCACGGGAAATAAGCAAAGATAACGACACGTCCTCAAAAGGGGGGACAGAGTCGAATCGAAATTGAACGAAAGGGCGTTCCCTGTCTAATAGGACCGTGAAAGGGGTCCAGAACAACTAGGGGGAGCCACCTGAAGATCCGAGAAAGATGGACAGCATGACAAATAAGGGGTGGGGGGAATCAAGGGAGGGAGCAGATCCCAACAAATTGATCACTTCAAAAATACCATCGTGGACACGCAAAAATCAAAAAGGGGAATGCGGGTTGGGCCGCGCCCAAAATACCCGGGGCGACAGTAACTTGAATGGGTCAAAATCTGCCTCCATTTAAAGAAGTTTGGTGATGACGGATCGTCCGTTCCGGATGAAGTCAGGGGAGAGGTCAATGGTGCTGTTGGGGAGGGCGGGACGCAGACGGTCCTTCCTCTCCAAGAAGCAAGGTGGGATTTATCAAAAAAGTAACTACGAAAAAAAAAAATCAATCTATCTAAAAAAAAGGGTAAAAAAGGGCGTTCTTGGAGCGGAAAAAAAGGGGGAAGAACTAGGCCCGCAAAGTGCCGTCCGAAAGGAAATGGAGTGAGACACCTAGATGGTTACGTTTGGAAGTGACTTTACAACACGAAAAAAAGGCTGCGTCCGTTCTTTGTTTTTCACACATACGATAGTTTGTTACACTTAAACTTACCGCCGGTCGTCCGGTAACGCTATGGGTTGTAATCTGTAGAAAAGGGAACATATCAAACGGGTAAACTCGGAACCCAAAAAGCAGGAGAAAGATGGTCAATTCCACGAAGCTCTCACCATGGCAACAACCAGGAATGGTCAGCGGCTGGTGCGGGGAAGGAACTCCGCCCCAGGGCCTCGGAGGTGGGGGTGGGCTGGTCGGCATCGAGAAATCTAACTGTGGAAAAGCGAAGAAAGACCTCACGAAAACTCCAGCCAAAGAAACTGGGGGGGGGTAACAAAAACAGCCAGCCGCAGGTATTAAAGGAAAGGAGGAAAAAAAAAACCCAAGAACAAAAAACGGCAAAAAAAAAGGAAAATGGGCATCGCGGGGACGGGTGAAGGACGAAGGGTTGGTCGCCAAAGACGTTTGGGCGAGGGGGGGTGGGTTAAAACCCCAAGCACAGAGTATAAAAAACGGGGGGGGGGGCGTCTCTACTCACAGCAGGTGTTTCAAAGAGCACCTAGGGGGTCTGATTGTTCAAGGCGAGCAAAAAAGCAGGCAAACAGACAATCGCCCATTGGAGGGCCTGAAAGAGTGCGAAAAATGGGCAAAAGCACTTCAAGGGACTTCAGGTCGGAGTTGTGGGGCCGGGTGTCATCGTAGGGGTGGTCAGAGATGGTCAACTATCGAAAGGATGAGAAACAAATTATAGGGGTCACCCGAAAAGATGGGAACACAGAACCAAGAAACTGGCGGCAGGGAACCGACGTAAGAAAATCCCAAGGGGGATTCACAAAACAACCGGCTCTTGATGGGGAATACGGGCACTGAAAGGATCCTCAGCATGACTTCCGTCCCGACGTAGGGGAGCGGGGCGGACGCGGAGGGGGGGGTCTCTTAAAAACAACCCTAGGGGGAAACCGCGTGAAGAAGAAAAAAGAAGAAAGCCGAGTTTGCGGTGAAAAAACACGGGAACAGGGGAATAAAGGGGATTGAAAAATTGACAAAAAACGAACGGTAAGGGGGTGTAGTAGCGCCTTCCAATGGGAAGCTCCCCGGGAAAGGCTCCTAAAAGGAACGGGTCAAAGGGAAAGTCAAGAACGCAAAGGGCCGAAACGGGGAGAAAAGCTTCAACGTACCGGAACTTGGGACCATGTCCTGGAAGGAATCCCCCTAATCTCCGGTTGAAATGAAAGGAGGTGCAACGAAGTGAAAAATAGCGTTTCCTAATTAAGGGTAACGCCAGCCCAGGGTAGGGGAAAAACACCGTCACCGCCGAACGCCGCCTCGCGTTTTCTTCACAAAAAACGGAGGAAAGAGGGGAGCGCAATCCTCCAGCCCTCGTGAGACACCAAAAACCCCCCAGACAAACAGTCCCTACGAATCGTCGCCACATCAGGGGGATCGCAGGAGAGACAAAGGTTAAATTTCAGGAATGGAAACCTAAAGGGTACGAACCCTAACTGAGAGAGCAAATCGGCCAGGTCAAAGTGTTCCAAAAAGAAGGGGTTATCGCGTGGTAGGTTGCAAAAAACTGCCAGAAAGGTCCGTCCAACTGAAAGAGACTCAGACAAACAAAGAAGAAAAAGAGGAGGAAAAGAGATTTCCACGGGGAGAAAAAGTACATGGCGGTGGGGGGGGAACTTGAAGTAAACCGCGCTAGAAACGACAGGGGGACGGGGTGCCGGGGTCTCCTGCACGAAGGGGACGGACGGGGGAGCCTAAAAAAACCGGAAGAAAAAAGGGTCCAGTTTTAAAAACGTCCGCGAAGGGAAGAGACCCGAAGTTATCAGAGGACGGGCTGAAGGGGGAAGGTGCTCGAGGAAAGGGGGGTAGCCTTCACCGCTGGATCCCCAGACTTTCTTTTTCCAGAAGGCCGAAAAAAAAATCGGGCCGATCTGGTTTAAGGTGGGACAATAAAGGAGGGAGACCCCAATTCGGCGGGCAAAAGCTTCTACAACTTCGAGAAAGACACGGTGGCTTAGAAAGCCGGACAGGCCCAGGAAGTGGGGACTCCTCGAAAAGGTGGAGGGGGTCAAGTACTTAAGAAAGCAGGGGAGAAACCGTGGGCAAAAAAAGACCTCCAAAAAAAAAAGGGGGGAAGACCTGGACTTCAGAAAAAAAACGTGTGCGCCCCAAAAAAACGCAGTTAATGGGAAGGGGAAAAAGAAGGCTTAGCCACAAAGAGTCAAAACTGCGTTGGAAATCAAGAGAAAAAACCGGGCTTTATAGCCTGAACGGACCGGTGGGTGAAAAACGGCACCATCGTTAGGCCGGAGTATGGGGAAGAAAAAAATTTTTTTGACTTGAGGGTTCCAACTCCAGAGAGTGGTGAGAGTAAAAACCAGAAAGAAGCACGACCAAAGGCGAAAAGGAACTGAAAAGGGAGGAAACGCGGGCGGAGGAGAAGGAAGGAAAGGGAAAGGGTGCCCAAAAGGGGGGGGGGAAGTACAACGCACAGAACCGCAAATGACTGGAAGCCAATCCCCCGAGGATCGAATCTGCCCAGGAAAGAAAGGGAGGGGGGGGGGGCTCTGAAAGTGCGTAAGATTGGTCACTCACAGAACAATCAAGAATTCTAAAAAAACCGGGAACGCTACCAAAAAGAAAAAACCTGGACTCCATGAAAAACGAACTGGGCCAGTCGTGGGGAAAAACAAAAGCTCCAACCGAAGCCAACGGCCTGTAAAAAACTAATTTGGAGATGGCAGGGTAGCAAAACGTAGGCTAGACATGAACATGTCCACACCTGGAGTAAAGCCAAGGGGGGGGGGGGGGTATGGGGGAACCACTCCAGGGTGACGAAATAAAGAAGATAATGGAAACTGCAGGGAGGAAAGAGTCACAGAAACCATCGATCAACCACCAAAAGATTGAGAACACTTCAAAAAGAAACGGAAGCCTAACCTCTTAGAGACAAAGGGGAGCAGGGGCCCGTGGAGATCATCGGCGGGGTAAAGAGATCAATGCAGACAAGACAAGCCTGGCCGGGTGGAACAGATCCTGCCGGGGTTCATCGTGGAAAGCAGAGGGGGGGGCTGCTGGGTTAGTATCGGCTTGAAAAAACCAAAAAAACCAACCGGGAAGGAAAGGCGGAGGTCCGACCTCCACAACCGAGCAAGGGACAACGTGCGGGATACCGAAACGTACGGGCACTCAAACATGGGGAACGGGGCACGGACAAATCTTCTGAGGGTGTACGAGTAGAACCACAGCCTGGGGGCCACGAGGAATGGGCGGATACTCAAACAGAGAGGACCAAACAAAACCAACGGCAAGAATCCAAATGACTGAGACGCAAACAAGACCGGAGGGCAGACCGCAAGCCCAGTGGAAAAAACTAGGGGGGAGGGTGGGTAGGTCCGGCGAAAAGGTTGTTGCAAAAAGGGATGGGTTGTTGAGCGAGATGTGCTCGCACTGGAAACACATGTCAAAGGGGGGGCCGGCCCGGGGCAGAAAACTGAACGTGACAGAAGGAGGGGTACCAAGTAGGTGCGAAAGAACGCCCTAGAAAAATTGCTGAAATGGGCTCCGAAGGGGTGAGCGGGAGAAAAGTTGATCCTAAAGAAAGGGAGAGCCTGTGGAAAGGCGGGGGGAGCATAACTCCATGGACCCCCAGATACGAGAAAAGAAAGTCCCAGAGGAAAGAAAGGAAAGGACAACCGCGCAAAAAAGCACACTTAACTTCCTCCTTGATAAGTTAAAAAAGAAGGGGGGTGATATGCAGAAGGCTTTGGTGGCAGTTGCAGCTACCAATGGGGAAAGGAAGGGCTGCATGAGTGGAGGCACTAAGGGGGGAGACGAATATAAGCCTTTGTGGACGAGCAAGTAAAAAACCTGGATCAACACCAAAAAAAAAGTAAACAGGAATATTCAGGAATAACCGAGGCCAGAGGAATCAAAGGGGGGGTCTCGAAGACGGGGGGGGGGAAGGGAAAAAAGCTGTTATATGCAAAAAAAAAAGTCCTCAAAACCACCCTGGGAGGAACATCACGTATGAGGCCGAAGCAAATCTTTTGCAAGTCCACACCGGGGGGGGGGGTAGAGCCCGTGGTAGGGGAATCTGGAAAAAGGATAAAAAAATGGTAAGAACGTTCTCGAAGATCCGAAGAGAAAAAATTCAGAGACGATGGATCAAAAGCCAAAAAAAGCTAAGGGAAGAAATATTTGGATGGTGTCAGAGAAAAACACGCAAGAAATCCACTGATAAGACACCGGTCTATCGAGGAGAAAAAGGGGTGAGAAATAACAAAGCGGGGGGTCAGAGCAGAACTTACAAACTAGGCTGGGCAGATATCATTTGAGTGGGGTCGAACAAAGGGACTCCAGCTATTTGAGAAGGCCGGGGGGTGAGAAATTGTCGGAGGGGATCTCCCTACTTGGGGCAAAGGGTTTAATTGGCGGGCTCCGCCGAGGAAGTGTTAACTCAAAGATGAAAGGGAACCACTCCCCAGGGTTCCTTGCAGGGCCAAAAAAAGAAGACTGACGGATATGGGGGTGGTCTTGCAGGAACCTTTCTGAAAGAAACCAAGACTGACCGGAAGAATAAGACCGACCCCGAGGGGGGAGGGAAAAGTCCCACGGAAGAACTGACTGTGAAAAGCAGGACGATCCTCGCTGGCGGACTCCCTTAAGTCGATAACTGCGAAAAGCTGTACCTAGCCGGGCAAACTGCTACCCCAAAAGAAGGCATCGTTAGGGGTCAATTCAAAGTTCAGCAAACCATACGGAGAAAGGGGGCTGTGGGGGTGCTAAGGGGGTAAAACAAGATACCTCTGCCCATTGGATGGAAGCACGTAAACTCAAAGAAGAAAAGAAACGGGAGGGTACCGCAGTTGTTCGAAGCCAGGTAGACGAAAGGAGG
>Ga0179593_1599968_pt1 | contig 18865 bp, 20 predicted proteins | sample CZODoug2_1_08_16_FD_185931 | JGI IMG/M metagenome (GOLD analysis project Ga0179593, IMG submission 185931) | Vadose zone soil fungal communities from Angelo Coast Range Reserve, California, USA - CZODoug2_1_08_16fungal (PacBio error correction) | ecosystem: Environmental > Terrestrial > Soil >...
CCTGCGTCACTGGCGCCCCAGAAAGGGAAAAAGTGCATTTTGTTCATCGAAATCGCTGTGTCGTGAAAATCCGAAAAAAAGAGTAGCATAGGGTAAAAGGGGGGGGGGGAAACCCGTCTCGACTGCGAACCCAAAGGGCCGGGTTGGGAGGAGGAGAAAGGGAGAAGCCGTGGCGTCGCGTGAGAAAGGCGGTGGTTCGAAAGGGGTGGCGCTCCCGCGTTTGACCCAGCAAAGGAAGGGAGAGTGAGGATCCGCTTGGGGCGCACCAGACCCTCGAGAAGGGGGAACAAAGCGGCCTCCCGGAGTGTGCCGAAGACAGGAGGGAGGGGCTCCATCGTTAAAACGAATCCGCTTGAAAAATGCGGAAAGGAAAAAGAGGCCTTCTCTAGGGGCGCCTCCCCTCTCAAAACCACTTGCAAAGGGAGGGAGATTACGCTCCTCAGAAAAAGTGAAAACTTTTCCGACAGGCCGCGGATTAATGAGGAGAAAGGGGGGAGGGCTTCGCCGGCGAGGAGTAATACTCTATAACGGGAGGAAAACCTGATGCGGGGGGGGAAAGAAAAATGCTGCCTTTGAGGGGATCTTTATTGCGAAAAAGGAGAGGGGGGGGAAGTCGCTGCTGACCACGTCAATCTCTTGCGAAGAAAAAAATCCCTGCTTGGGGGGGGGGGGGCCTCGCTCGCGGAGCCGTTTCTCGACTATTCCCTTATATCGGGAAGAAGGAAGTTTCGCCACCGAAAAGAAAAAAAAACCAAAGAGGTCCCGGTGAAGTTGCGACGCCCGACCGCTGTTTCTGGATAGTGAAAAGGGAGGTCAACGGAGCCGATGCTTTAAAAAGGAAAGTGATGATCTTGGAGAGGCGACCTTGGGGAAAAGAAAAAAAAAGGGGTTCGCCGGAAAAACCAAGAACTTCGGAGGAGGAAGGGAGCAAGTAGCCCTTCCTCTTAATTGAAAGGGATTTTTACAATCCGAGGATGGGGAAAAACGAGAGGAAGGGACGTACACGGCGAAGCTTACCGCTGTTTTCGCGAGAAGGAAAGGCAGAGATTGGGGGGTTTTTTCCGAGAACCGAGCGAGCTGCTTTGATGGTCCGAGGGGGTATTCAAGGTGGGGGGAAAGTGGGTAGTTTTCTATAAAAGCGCGTCGCTGCGGCGCAAATGAAGGGGGGGAGCGGGCTTGGATCGTAATCATGTCCCGCAGGAAAAGGTCGGGAGGGGGTTTTCGGGGAAAAAAAGGGCATCCGGCGATGGTAGGGAAAAAAAAAACCAAGTCCAGGAAATCAAAAAAAAAAGAGCCATATGCGGGGGGGGTTGGACGGGAAAAACCCTTAGGATGAAAAAGGGGAAAAATCTCATTGGGCGGAATAGCCTCCTAAAAGAAAAAAAGCGGCTCTCCGGAATACGGGCTTAAAAGAAAGGTTCGTGCGGAGGAGGGACCTTGTCCTTTTCGAGAAGAACAGGCGCATAGGCGGGCAGCTGCAGGAGGGGCTACCGATCAGTTGGAGGGGGGGGTGAAAGATGGGTCCCCTAAGTAGTTCACCTCCATTATATGCCCAACAGGGAGGGGGCTGCAGGGGGAAAAGGAGAAAGGAGTTGGTGAAGAGACGACCGCGTCTGATGATCGTAAAAAAAGAGGCCCGTTGCCTGCGGCTTGGGGAAGCGTCGTTTTTTTAGACAACGACGTTGTACTCGCGGGGGAAAAGGAGGGGCGTTCGCTTCCGGGCTCTTCGAGGATCGTCAGGGGGGGAGTCGACTGTTCGGAGGAAACGCAATGTGTACGGCGAACCCCCGCTGCTACCAAAAAGTAGGAGGGCTCCTCTTCTAAAGGACGGAAGTGGGGCTCGTACATTTTGGGAATCCCCCTTCATCAAGGAAAAGGTCCCGACGGCGAGAGGGAACGTTCCGGACGTTAAGGCTGGGGTCGTTTGTGGGGGGAGGGAAAGAAAACCTCTTAGAGAGGCCCAATCTTCAGGAGCAATCTTGAGGGAAGGTCTTGAGGATCAGGGCGGAAAACGGTTGCGCGACCTTGTAAACGGGGGACAAGGGACACATCCGGGGGATTTTCTATGAAAAAAAGAGTCATTACGCGTTAGCAAGGCTTCTCGGAAATGAGATGTGACCGCATGGGAAAAGATAACTATACTCAGCAGAATAGCTGGGTTACTCCTTGTCGGGATGCCCTCCTCCTGAAGGAGATGTGATTTTTCCTCTTTCCTCAGGGGATTGACTGAAGCGTCGTACCACCACACCCGTCAAGCAAAAAAAAAGCCCTCTGAGGGACCCCTTTTTTCTTCAGGGATTCTCTGTCGATTCTGGGGGGGAAGGAAAAAAGGCTCCTGATTGTGACTCCTCCCCTTGGGGAAGGGAAAGAGCAAGCGCCTCCTTCGGGGAAAACCTATTGTGACATAAAAGAAAGGTGTGAATTCAATCTATGTATAAAAAGAAACCACTAATCCTAACCGTAGGGATGTCCATGAAAAAGAAAAATGACATTTGGGTTCTTGTCCGAGGGGGAGGAAAGGGCGTCACGAGAATCGCCCGTTGAGGAATAGAGAGATACGACGGGAAGAACATCTCCGCTCTCTTATGCTCACCCAATAGGAAGAGTCATAGGGGGGGAGGGAAAAGTGCCACTCAGATCTCACACCCCAAAAGGGGATTAAAAGAGAGATGGAACTCGCAAACTTTCAAAAACGAAATGAGCGCCTATTGGGTGGAGGAGAGCTGTGGTTGGCGTATCGAGGACGCAGCATAAGGGTTGTACCTGTGGCGGAGAAGCAGGATCGGAAACCCACGAACGGCATGAAGGCGAGGACCACATGACAGGAGTCTCCCGTTCGGGGACGTAAATTTGCTACTGCGGGGGGGGAGACGCGGCGCCGGGGAATTGCTGTCTTTGCCGAGGGGGGGGGGACACTAAAGGGGGAAATGCGCAGGGGGTGGACAACCGGTTCACCGTGGCGGAGAAAGCGCATTCGAGATCCCGCGCCGCGAAAAAAAAACCAAGGGTTTATGGAGCGTCGCTGGCGGGGCGGCGGGGGCCGTGGTTTTACGACATGGGGAGGAGAGTATAGTCCTGAAGGGAAACACACATGCCGGAGGGGGGGGGGTATATTCGTCTTAGGGCACGCACACGACAAGGGGGGAAAGAGTATTCCACTTGGAATGTCCTTTCCCGACAATATGAAACATCGGAGGCGAAAGACGTTATGACGCCGGCATCATCGAAACTCGAATCTAACGGAGAAATCGGTTCTGTGAGGCTTCGCAACTGGGGGAGTACCTAAAGAACACGAGGGGAAGAAACGTTCCGACGAGCGCAATTTTTCAGAAGGGGGGAAAGGGGGGATCCTACCAAGAAAGTGGTTTCGATGCCCGACTGGGAAGGAGGAGCGATGTGGAAGGGGGGGATTGCCGGTTTCGACCGAACGAAAACTTTACTATCAATGGCACGGAGACAGGAGGGAAGCCGCCTCACTTTTAGCCAAGAGGGAAGAGGGCGTCCGAGTTGCCAGAAGATGAAGCCAGCCGACTCACTTGAGGCGCTCCGGAAGATCCCGCCAGCGCCTGGCCGGCGCCTAGGAGGGGGAACAAAAAAAAAACGCGATCTGTTTAAGGACAACAGTCATGGGGGGGGGGGGGGGGGGGGGGGGGGGGGGGGGGGGGGTGGGGGGGGTGTGGGTGGGGGGGGGGGGGGGGGGGGGGGGGGGGGGGGTGGGTTGTGTGGTGGGGGGGGGGGGGGTGTGGTTGGGGGGGGGGTGTGGGGGGGGGGGGGGGGGGGTCGATTTGGTGATGAAATAATCTTTTTATTCACCCCCTACAGGACCTGACTGCAGCATTTGAGGGGTTATTTTCTTAACTAGGGGGGAAAGCCGATGGAACCGCAACGCTCGTGCTGGGAGGTCTTCCTTCCTATGGGAAAAAGGGGAGAGAAAGCCGTCAAGGAAGCACTCCGAAAAAATGCTACTATTCCGGGGGGGCCGGCATTACAGGGGGGGGGGACGGAATGCCTCAGATCGACAAAAGGAGAGGTGGGGTCGTCACTAAGCCCTTGTTTTTGCGATGCCGGAGAAGAAGAAAAGGCGAGGGAGGGGGGAACCTGGCTTGGAAGTCCCTATCTCCTTATCGAAGGAAAAAAGGAAAGAAAAAAACTCGTCGAAGGGGGTCGTGCCTGAAAGAAAAAAAAAATGAGAGAGCTACGACGCACCACAGAGAATTTCTGCCGGCGCAGAGGAATGCGTCTCCCCCTCAAAGGTGCATCCATCCTCGCGAAGAGAAAGCAGATCTCCGGAGAGGGCGACTACTGGTCAATGAACTACGGCCCTTTTGCCTCGCGCTAACCGAGAGGAGAAAGAACGAGCTCCCCGCTCTCGCGGGGGGTTAACATCATGCAGTAAGGCAAAGTGGGGAGGTCCGGGAAAGGAAGGGGACGTTCTTCTGGTGTTGACCGAACCCGGAGGATTACCGGAGGAGAGGGGAAAGAAGCACGCTCAATGTACCGCAAGGTCTCACGCACTGGCGAACTTCTGCAAAAAAGAAGGGGAAGCCCTGGGTGCACGTACAGGGGCCGTCACTGCCTTCGAAGGAAGCGGAGAAAGAAGAGTGGAGATTCAAACGTCAGTAGAGGCGCGATTACACCTCATCTGGAAGGAAAGGGAAGGTGAGCAGAGAGGGAAAGGGGGGGGGCTTGTCTCTAAGAGTGGGGTCAGCAGCGCAGAAAAAAAAAATTCTCACTCACGAATAAAAAAAGAAAGAATTTCTTTACGTCTGGAGACAGAAAGGAGGAAAGATTGTAGCTCGAGGAGGACAGCGTCGCCAAAAAAGGACTCGAATGAAAGGATGGAAAGTTTTTCAAGGAAGCGGGGGTCGCGAAGGAGAAAAGAGGATGTGGTTTGAATGGGGGGCGAACTGAAGTGCCGGAATGCGCGAAGGGGGAAACATTTACGCAAGCTCCAGAGGGAGCAAATGCCCGACTCTTGGGAGAGGAATGCCGCATCGGCCCTTCAACTGGGCCGCGGCGGGCGGAGGGAAATCCAAGAGAAAAGCTGATTCGCATTAAGGAAGAGTTCAAAAAAAGAGTCCAAATGCGGAAAGAAAAAAAAGGGAAAAAGCCGCGCCCGCCAATGCTGAAAGTTCAGTATAATCCTCTCCCAAAAAAAGGAAATTTGGGAAGTGCGAGCGGTTTTCTCTTGTGGAAAGATGTGTTGGCGCTTTTCTTATAAAAGAAAAGGAAGAATCACGGAGAAAAAGGGAAGGCCAAGTTGTCGTGAGGAAGGGCGCATATCTCTCTCACAAAAAAAAAGAGGGGAGGGAAGGATATATATCTCCTGCGAAGGAAGGAAACATGCATTTGTTTCGTCTAAGAGTAAACACTATTGTCACGGAAAGAACACATATTTGGCGAGAGAGCAACATATTGGCACAAAACTTGCTCTCTTGGGAGAAGGGGGGGTTTTTAGAGCTTCCTCATCAAAGGGGGGGGCGCGGGGATTCTGCTCGGGCGGGTTCGGGCGTCCGGGGGGGAAAAAAGCACTGGAACCCGAGCGGCTTATCCGCTTGGGGCAACAAAGACTCTAGAAGGGAATCCGAAAGGCCGATCCCGGAAGGCAACGATCACGTCATCCCCAGCGGAGATCGATTTTCTCAGAGCCGCTTGAGCTTCGTTCAAGGCTTCAAAAAGAGAGGGAAGGACTAGAGGGGGAAAATCCGCAGCCTCAAACACAGGCAAACGGGCTGCCATGATTCGCGGAAGCCAAAGAAGGGAGGTGAAAACTTTTCCTACTAAAGTCGCGGGCAATGTTTCAAAAAATTCTCTTGAAAAAGAAAGCAGAGTTTCCCGTGATGACAGGGATCGTCGTAGACGTCCAGCATAGAGGGACTTTGGAGCTAAAAGCTACCTCTCAGGTCGAGGCTGACCAACTAGCGAGCACCAATCCGGCAATAGAGGGGGAAAGACCGCGTCGAAGGAGGGGGTCGGAATAGAAATGGAGGGGAATCGACTACTTCCCGGCTAGAGGGACTTCGACTTCAGTGACGGAGGGACGCGCACCCATGAGGAAGGGGGGAGAGCCCTCCTCTACTGTTGGGGTGCGAATGTTCCGAAGAAGGAGGGGTCCTTTATGCTGGTGGAAACTTTCCGCGTCGCCGGGACGCAAGGGTGTTCGGACAGAACTTTCTAGAGGGGGGACGAAGAAAAAAAGAATGAATGGTCGCCCTCCAGGCATTATGAACCAGCCTACCTTAATTTTCCAAGAAAGGTCACGAGAGAATCGTTTCACGCGAAGGTTCCTTTTCTCGAGAGATTGAAAAATTGGGTGAGGCGTCTCCCAGAAATAGCGCGCAAAGAAGATGCTTTTCCTTTTGGAGGAAGGATTTCTGCAATTGGGGAAAGGAGTGGAGGGAAGCTACGAAGCAATCTTCGCTCGAAAGAGGGCGCGGCTTCCGCCGGAGAGGCAATCAGGTTCCGGAAAGGAACAGTCGGGCGCGATTGGTGGGGGCCTTGAATCTGGGGCAAAAGCGATTATTGGGAAGGGGCCAAGTCCGAAAAATCAACCAGTCAACCAGTGCGTCTCAGGTTTTCCCTTCCAGCAAACGCGAAGGAGGGGGGAATTAATGACGCAAAAAAAAAAAGAATAAGAAGATCTTCTTCAAGAAAGATATCCATTCCTTGAAAAAGAGGGGATCTCAGAAAAGTCTAAGATTTTATTCTTCAAACGGTTAGGGAGGAGGACCTTTTCCGGAGAGTGTCTGAACGTCGCATAGCAGGAAGGACGCAGTGAAACCGATTTCGTGTTTCGTGGTAGCTCGTGTACAGGGTGTACGCACCTCCCTTATAGGAGCGACAAATTTCTTCAGGACTCTCGAGGAAGGGGAAAGGAATACAGACGAGGGGATCCTGGCCGTGGGAGGGAGGGAAATCTAAGAAGAGGGAGTGTTGGGAAGCGAGGTTGAAACTCCTTTAGGGGGCCCAGGCGCAGCTGGGATGTCGAGGATCTTCCTAAGGTGGCGGAAGGAGTGGAGAGGCAACTCGGACGCAATTTTATACGCGAGGGAACCAAAAAATCTGGCTCAAGGGAAACCTCGGCTTAAAAAAAGGGGGGGAGCGTAAAGTGTTGAAAAACAAAAGGGAGACGGCATATCCCGTCAAAGTCCCCGGCAAAGGCCGATCGACTTCAGAAGAGTGGTCTTTGTGGTTCGGATCAAAAGCATCGTCCAGGGATGGAAGACGGGAACGGAGTACAGGAATGACTTGAGGGGTGAGGATCAGGGCGGAGAAACAGTTTTGCTCGAGGGAAGGAAACGATCCCGAACGAGATCTGGGAGAAAAAAAAAGGCATTACGGAAAGGAAAACGAGGGGGATCAAAAAGAGTGCAGAGGACCAGCCGGGAAGAAAGAGAACGAGACTCAGCGGGGGGACGCCGTGGGGAAAGGTAGGGTGTGCTTTCACGACTGAAGATAAAAAACGAATAGGCATAAAGGGGGAAAAGCGTGGTAAGAATGGCAGTACTCCATTTAGAAAAAACGCCACGCAGCCCGACAAAACTTACCTATCCAAGTAAACCCCCTGGAAGACAGTGAATGGAGGCGAGTTCTTTAAAAATCGCGAAAAGGAGGAGCAGACGCCCATTTACAGGTTCCCACCGAAAGCAGAGCCTCTTTGATAAGCAAATCCCTCAATAGTGTTGAATCAGCGAGGAACAACATTAGCAAAGGACCACTGATAAGAGAAAGGGAAATGATGCCTTCGAAGGAATTCGTTTTTATACTGGGGGGGGGACCATATCCCAGGAGGAATGGGGAAGCAAAGAAGTACAACAGGCTACCTTTAGGGGTTCTCAGATATACTAAAAACAGGACCCCGAGAAGGGGGCGAGATTTTTCACTCTTTGGGGGCTAGGAAGGGGGAGAGAAACCAACAACAAAGGGAGATGAGTGTATAATGTCACTCTACAAACTTAAACCGGAAAACTCTCTCAGAAGGCTCATCTCTCTGGGAGATGATCTCCAGCCTGTACCGTTCGATGTGGACGTGCGTCTCGGTACGCCTGAATGGCCAAAGGCGTCTAAAACACACTAAAGAAGGGCATCATGACATTAGGGGACTTGTAAAAAGGTTTGAAAGGTCTTTTTAAATCGCGTTCTGGAAAGGGGGGAGGCTTCTTTTCCAGGGGTGACGATAGAAAACAGGAGCTTTTCTTTGGACAAGGGCATGCCCGGCTCTCAATAAAAGCATTCGTCCAGAGGGAAGGGGGAGAATCAATGGGGGAAAAAAGCAACGGGGTGGTACTGTATCGGGAAACTGGAAGGCGTGGCCCGAAGGGGGGGAATGTTCTTCCAGGAAAAAAGTCCCGAAGCAGGCAGAATTCGTGTGTTGTAATCTTCATTTAGGGAACTCACAACGACAAGGAGAGCGTATTCCCACTTTGAGAGAGTTCTAAAGGGGAAAAAAAGCGGTCCGTGCACATCTTCTAGCCGCGCTAAAAGGGAATGACGAGTCAATGACTCGATCTCCGTTCGGGGAAAGTGAAAGAAAAAAGGTCGAGAAAAACTGGGGCCTCACTTATCCTCAAGAACCTCAAGGAAAAAGAAGAATGGCCGTTCCGACAGAGGGGGCAGAATGTTGGGGGGGGTAGTACCACCAAAAGAAGGAAGAGGGCGAGGCGAGTCGAATGCCTCTCAGGTACTTGGGTCCTGGATCGGGACTGGGAAGGAACGGATTGAAAAAACATTTCCAGAAAGCAGCCTCCGCAAGGGGAGAAGGGGGTCCGAAGCGTTCACCATTGCGGTCCGAGGGGAAATCTCGACATCGGAAATAGAATCCTCGAACTTGTCTCTCGAAGCACGAAGACCTATCGTACTAGAGAGGGGGGAAACTCCGCTTGCAAAAACAGCGGAGGCAAAGGTGGTTCTAGTGGAAAAGCACCGCAGCAAAGGAGATTTTTACGATCGAAGGATGTCACACCCAGAGGGAAGACTATGAGGGACAGGAGGAGGGCTCTGTTTCAAGTTATAGGAGGACGAATTAGTTTACACCCAACTCTCTTTAAAGAAAACTTCGATGAAGGGAGCCACGCGTCTGAAAAGTCAGGAAGAAACTCCTCAGCACCCTTTTTAAGAGGAGCCTTATTCCGATGGGGTCATTTATATTATTATAAAGGGGGGGAATCATATCGCCAAGAGGGGTCATGGGGCGAATACAATTTCATCCTCCTGGGTTGGGGGGGGCTAGGCCAGGCCAAGAGAAAGCTCTCCTTTGGGGGTTGGGGAAAATGAACCAGAAATCGTGGGAAGAGGGGGGCCCGCGAAACAACCGCCGAGCTCTTTGAAGGGGGCCGTTTACCTTATTCCTAAGAAAGCCGCGCCCAAAAGAGAGGGATGAACAGACGAAAAGAAAGCGCTTCTTAGAAACCACTCGCACCCGTAAGGAGACGTGACATCCGAGGGGGGAAACCCATCATCAGCAGAGAGGGGCTCGAGAAGGTTCAGAAACCTACTAACGACACTTCACGAACGGCCCTGGCCCTCTCTCTAAAAGAGGGGGGGAAGTGAACGTTCTCCCCTATCTGCATGTAAAAATTCAGGTAGGTATGGGTGGAAGGAGGAAGGCACTTCAGATGAAGTGGGGAAACTTTTCGAATTCTCTCTCGTTTACGCCTTGGGGACGGAGGATTACACGGCGCTCGTCAGAAGAGGGAGTTCAGTACCTCATCTTCTCAGGGGGAAAAGCATATCCAGAAAAAAAAAGGGGACGGAGCCATCACCGGGCTCAAAGGCAAAGTGTTGGCGCGTTGACAGGTTTTTTTTTGGGGAAGGCTTCTAAGTCCCTCTCTATAGAAAACTGCATTTCTATCGCGCGTATGAAAAAAAAAGAAGTGTATTGAACAAGATGGAGGGGGGAGAGAAAAGCGTGTCAGCACGCATAAACGCTCTTTTCTCAAAAGGCACGGAGATCCACAGCCCTGAGAGACGCCTCCCTCCAGGGGATCTCGAGGAAGGGGGGAGAGCGGCTCCTAAAAAAGGGGGGCCCTCTAATTAATCCGCGCGCACCCCGGGGAGTTTGCACGAAGTTATCTGGGGGGAAGCAGCCCGTCTTTTCATTTTTTGGGAGAGAAAAGGGAAAATTTCCGATGAGAAAAAGGGAAGAGAGAAGAGCAAGAGGATTCAAGAGGATGTAGCAAATCTCACTCGTTTGTGACGCGGAGGCCGCAGCGTTCCTTCCAGGGGAGGCGTAGTTCATGGGAAAGAATCAAGACGGAAAAGAAGAGAAGGCGAGGGTTCCAAAGATGAACCAAAGGCAGCCCGAACCCAGCGGAAGCAGAAGAAAAGAAAAGGCTCCTGAGGGAAACCAGACATTTGCTCTGGTTTCTCTGGGAAAAGGGAAAGACGAAATCTGTGTTTGCTCGTTTCGTATTTACTACACAGCGAGACACGGAGAATGAAAAAAATTCAATTTTGGAAGGGGGAGCCATTTGAACTCAGTATATAGATCAGACACCAACAACGAGGAGGAGGGGACGACGGCCACTTGGCTCCAACAATTTCAAATTGCATTTTGTGTCAGTCTCCCGTCTATCAGGGGAGAGGGGGAAGCCGAAAGCGCACACAGAAGGGGGGAAGGAGGGTCACTAAGAAACAGAGAGAAGGGAAAAAATGGAGGGTTGGGGGAAGCGCTCACTTGGAAGGTTTCCGCCCTGGGGGGCGAGGAAAAGGAGTCTCGCGGTCTCCTTTGGACTCTCCGGGAAAGAGGTCGTTCATTGCGGAGGAGAAGGAGTGGGAACCAGATAAAAAAACCGCGTATGAACTCCTCCCTTCCCTCTGCATCCCGAAGGGAGTAAGCGTCACAAGGGATCAATCCATTCCTGATAAGAGAGGAAGAGCCGGAAAGAAAAAAAAAAGGGACTTGTGAAGTTTCTCAGGACCATCTCAAACCACGAAAAAAGGCAAAAAAAATAGAGAAAAAATTTCCGACTTCTCCGAAGAGGAAGGTTTTCGGGAGACCAGGGAACCGGCCATACTCAGCACCATTGAAGACGTTGGCCAGGGAGGGCGGCCGTAGACGTCCAAAGGCTGGGGGGAGAGAGACTCGTGATGGAAGGGTGCGCTTCTTACCTAAAGGAGGGAAAAGACACGAGGACAACTCAATCTGCAATCGTGAGGGCTACGGCCCGACCTGCGTAGGGAGGACGGTGTTTGTCCTCGCAGGGGGTTCCGTTGGGAGAGAGGAATGATTAACGGGGGAAGTGGCGACAGAAAAAGTTCAGTACACCTTCACGCTTCCACCCAGGATTCCAAAGTGGGGGAATGGCGAAGAAAGACCTAAAGAAAGGGAGTGCTTTCGAATTCAGAAGTCAGGGGAGAGGGTGACCGTGGCGCTCTTTTAAGGGGTCCTCCTGAGAAGAGGAACAACAGAAGAAGTCTATAGTCAGAGGGACACTTAAGAAAAGAAAGGGGGAGACCTCCTGCCGGAGGAGTGGAACAAAAAAGCCTACGCGGATGGTTTGAAGCTATATCGGGGAGCTCGTTCACGGCGAAGAAGCGGTTTCTCGCGAGGAGGGGGGCAGTCTTCGCCCAGGGGAACGATCTCTCTGCTGGGAAGGGGGGGAGGGCCCGTAATGGAGGGTCGGACTTTCGTCCGCTTTTCTAGTTTTTCTAAAAGCGTCTGAGAGGGAAAATGGCTCTTCTGTAAAAAAAGGTCCCCGGAAGGAAAGCGGAGCGAGGGGGGGGGTGTCGTGGAATCTTTCATCCTGCGATGTTGACAATTCCGGGAAAGAAAGAGGAGCATTATGCGGCTCTGGGGCAAACCCAGATGGGGGAAGGGGAGAAAAGAGAAATATTGGCGATCTCGGAGGAACGGTGGGAAAGGAATGCCGGAAAAAGCGGAGGGGGACGGGGCGGGGGTCTGGCGGGGGCTTCGGGGGAGAAAGGGGGAAGTGGGGGGGGGAGGGGGGAGGTGCGGCATTAGGGCTGGGGGGAGGCGCGTGGGCGTCGCGGCGGCGCATAGGGGGGGGGTAGGGGAGGGTTCCGCAGTTCACGAGAATTTCGTTGTCATGGTCGGAAGTGTGCTTTTACAAAAAGAAGGGGGGGGGGGAAAAAAAGCGCAAATTGCAGGGATGCGGCGTACTTTATTGTGTGGAAACACCATGAAGTACAGACGCCGATTACACTCACGGGAAGGGAAGGGATTTACCCTCTAACACTATCTGAGGAAGGGAGGGGACCAAGACAGCTCGGAAATCTCGCTGTCGTGGGTCAGGCTTCCTCGGGCGCAGTTCGTGGAGTGTGAAGATGTCGGAATTCTATGTGAGGGGCATTGTTGGGCACCCCTCTTGCTCAAAGGGAGAGGACTAGGAGAAAAAGTTAGCCAGTTTCTCGTAAAAAGTTTTTCAAGCCGTCGAAAACCCGCTATATCCCGGGGGGAGGAATTCGACGTAAGAAGAAGGTCTTGGGAGGTGGGAGGATCAATATACCTGCTTCCCAGCGTCAGGATGGGAAAAGGCCATCTTCTTATGGAGAGGAAAGGATCATTTGCTGGAAGAAAGGGGGTGCGACGGAAACAAGGTCCATGAATGCCTAACACGATCCCGTAACTGAGATCGAGGGGTATGATTCAGGGTCCATTACGCTTATCGCATTGGGGAAGGACGGTCTGGAAGAGACCGAGACGTCAGGAAAATGTGAATAGGGGGCGTTGGACGAGGTGCTTGCCCTGGAAGAAAGGATAAAAAGAATGCATGTGCTGGGGCAGCGGACTAAACTTCTGCAGGAAGAAAAACCACCCTGCTGCCACGAATCCAGCGGACCAAAAAAACCAACGTGTTGGGTCCATTTATGAAGGGGAAGGGCGGGGAGGGCTGGACCTAATGAAAAAGCCGTATTTTATCGACCTCCAACGGGGAAAGGAACAGCTCCGCATTCTTGATTCTGTTCAAACCGATGAAAAGCAAGACGGGTTTGAAAAGGGAAACAGCAGTAGCAAAATATCCAAAAGAGTATGTCCTGAGAGCAGTCAAGAGGTGGTGATACTGCAAATACCAAGTTACAGGAGGCCTTCCAACATCGAAAGCTGCGCAGAGAGAAACCACACTCCCACCCCCGATCTTATTCAAACCCATAGGCGAGGGGGGGACAAGTGGCGGGTGGGTAAAGTGGGGGAAGGAAGATCTCCGACAACAAACTTAAGTATTGGAAAATCTATCTATGTCACGAGAAACTTTCAACGTTGTACACTAGAAGCCTATTTTTTTTCGGGAGATCTTTTGTTGGCAGGAGGGTCAGGCAGCAGACGCCAGGGGTAGTTTTGTACGTCTTCGGCTCGGTACGGATCGACAATCTTGCGGGAGAAAAATGTCTTCGAATTCATCATAAAAGGTCGTCTGCGGTGGGAAGGAGAGGTTATCCACCTTCGGAGGAAAAAAAAAAAGATGGCCGGTCTTTGCCAAAGGGGGTGGGACTATCACTGAAGTTCTTTGAAAAAGTTATGGGCGGCGCGGCAAGACTTCTCATCGCAGTGGGTCCCATCCCTCTCCTAAAAGTGGGGACTAAACAACGGGTACTGGGGACTTTCCTATTTCGGGCTGGACTCCTTGTGGGGGGACAGTTTCTTCCTTGGAGAAGGGCCCGCTTGAAGGAGGGGGGGGGGGAGGGGTTCTCCGTGCGGGTTGGGTGGGAGGGGGGGGGGGAAAAAAGTAGGCGGCGGAAGAGTGTTGGGAGGGCTGGGGAGAGTGGGGGGGGGTGGGAATGTGGGTGGGGAGTTGTGGTGTGGGGAGCGGCGGGTACGGGTAGAAGGGTGGGTTGGGATGCGGGGGTGGGGGAAGGGGTGGAATGTCCGCGTGGGGGCTGGCGGTCGGCGGCGGGGGCCTGGGGAGGGAAAGTGCGGAGGGGTTAGAGGGGGAGGGTTAAGCGCTGTTCCGGTGGAGGGGTGGATGGGTAGGAATAGGGATGGACAGAGGGGGTGATGGTGGGGAGGATTAGGAGACCAGACAAAAAGAAGACGACAGACCCCCTCCCCGTTGCCTCGAGGGGGGTTATCTTCAGTCAGGGGATGATTCCCACGAGAGGTTAGGAGACTCTTTCTCTTTCCAAAAGAGGGACCCTCTGCACAGGGAAAGGCAGATCCGGCTACCGCGTAAGGGAGAAGGACCTCGAGAGAAGAAAAAGCGGGTTCGTGCGCCGTGTCGCGGAAAAGGGGGGTGGATGTGGACGCCGGAAAAAAACAAGAAAAGAAAAGAGGACGAAGGGCCGTTCCCTACATCCTGAGATTGGGTGAGTTGATTTGTATCCGTAAAAAGAGTTCGAGGCCGAAGAACTTCCTACTAAGGTCCTTTGACTGTATCGAGAGGGATCCGAACTGAGGGAAAAAAGAAAATGTCACGTCTCCCTTGAAAAACCGCACTTGGAAAGGGACAGGGTAAAAACTCGAAGTTATCACAGGCGGCAGAGTTCAGAGCGCCTTTCCGGGGGAACTCGAACGGGAGAACGGAAGTCCGGAGTGCCACTTCGCGCTGGTACCGATCGGGAAAAAGGGGGGGTAACCCTCATAGGGAATCGGTTCGATTTTAACTCCAGAAGAACGGCGATGTGTAAGAGAGATAGAAGGTGTAATTAAACAGTCCTCGAGTATTCCTGCGAAGGTGGGGGGGAGCATAGGGAGAACAGAATTATTTACAACTATGACAAAGAAAAAGGAAGAAAATCTCTGTACGCGGAAGCGTCCTTCCTAGAACTGGATCCACTCGAAGGGGAGGGGGGGGGAAAACTCCTCAGCTAACCTTTAAGAAGGGTTATAGACGCGGTTGGAGAAAATGGGAGTGATTGAGCTGAGTTCCTAAATATCTGTCCAATGAAGGAATGGGGCCGTAAAACCATTTCAAAGGTTTTCTATGGCATAATTCTGGGGGGATGTTCTTGTCCTTGCCCTACAGATCCGGATGAAAAAAGGGACGAAACAAAATCGGGCATGTTTCCTGTTCAAGGGACTGAAGGGGGGTAGAGGGCGACGCCAAAAATCGCATTTCTGCCGCTGCGAGGGAGGGGGATGAAACTAGAAAAATTTCATCATCCTCGTCTACGGGAAAGAAGAGGTCCTTGGGCGCGATAGGAGACGACTGAAAAATGCACAGAGCCTTGGGTGTCCTCGCGAAAGGAGGCAATCTTCGCCTTGAACGGGAAGAAGGGGCAGGTATTCTTGTTCAACAAGGAGAAGGATTAATGGCTATCCAGAAGGAATCAGCACGTGTGCTGGTGTTCGGCTAACGCCGGAGTAGGAAAGCGAGCGGCAGGAAGCACGCCGCTCAAGTACGATAGGGAAACACTCACGAATCAGAACAGTCGAGGAGGGGGTCGCCTCACCGGAGCAGTAAGCCTTGTGTCTCTTAGGGGGGACGAACTTCAAGGGAATAAGTAATTAGTCTATCAAAACAGAAGGAAGGGGCAAACTCAATAGGTGAAGCGGGGTGGTGTTAGGGAAGGGGGGGAAAAAGAGGAGTGTCTCTAAAGCGTGGGAAAGCCCAGAAAGGAAAAACGCTCTTTAGAAATCAAAGAAAGGAGAAGACAAAGCCCTCATTGCTGACTTAGACCCTCCCGGAAATCACGTTCCAAGATGTAGGGCTCCGAGTATGAACTGCGCGGCGCCAAAACATTGCAAAAAAGAACCGTCTTAAAAGTTTTCACGGGGGGGCTCTAATCTGCAGAACCGTCGGGGGGGGTGGAGACGTTGAGGCTCTTAAAGTGCGGGGAATTCTCTAGGCCTCTGTATCCGGAAAAGGCGGATAAGGGAACTGATGGGAAAAAGAAAAAAAAGAAGGTGGACGCTTACGTCCGCGCGGAGAGAAAAGAACTTCTTATTTCAATTCGAGAGGGAAGAATGGGCTCACAAGCGGATACCGTTCAAGAGCAGAGGTTTCCACTCTGATCAGTCCCAAAACCCGCGAGCATACGACACAAAAAAAGGGCAAGTTCCAATTGAGAAGCTCTAGGGGGGATCTCGCATGCGAGACGGGTTTCTCTGGGAGGAAAGAGGCAACTAAAAGGGAGGCCTTTTCGGATTTCAGACCCATCGCACGTGATATCACTAGGAAGAAAGTTTTTTGCAAAAGGGGGGAAAGGGAAAAAGCATTAGATATCTCTCGTCAAAGAGGAAGGGATTAAAAGTATAGAGTCCGTCCGAGTCCACTGAAAAGGGTGAAGGGGGGAATGTGCATTCTCTAGATCCTTGAGCTGTGGAAGAAAAAAATCTCAACACAGAGGGAGGAGGGGGAAAAAGAGAAACCCTTCTCGCCAAAAAGAAAATTGCCTTTTTGTTAGAGCTTCGGAAGTGCCGAAGGGATTATCTGAGTCCCTTCTCGCGGGTTCGGACGGGGGGACCTCGATCCGCGTGGAAGGAAAGGTTCATTGCTTCTTGAAAAAAATACCCTCTAGATGAACGAGAAGGAGGAGAACGGAAGGCCCGACTGCCGGCGTCATCGCCCAACTCTTTCGATTTGGGAAGAAAATCCCTGAAGAAGAAAAGGATGAGTCCGTCTTCCGGAGGAAGAATTCCTGCACTGGAAGTTCGGGGGGACCAGCGTCAACGGGCGTACGTTCTTAATATTCTCCTCCCGGTCAATACTGTAGGGAAGGGGAAGAAAGGCGCCCTCTTATTGAGGGGGGGGACGTTCTCGGAGGACAAAGTAGAAGAAGTCATACTCGAATCACCATGGACCTTTATTCTCTTTAATTGCGAGGGTAAAGGAAAGATGGGAGAGAAGACTCTTTATTGGGAAGGAAAGGGAGGGGTTCTTCTAAAAACTCTTTCGAGACAAGAAAAATAGCTGATGACAGAACCTCCCGCTTTGGGGGAGTGAGGTGTTGTCCTCGGGGGGGAGGCGAGTATAATTCCGGGGAATCTTCCTTATATATCTTGGGAATTGATGGACGGCCGTGACAGGTCAAGGGTCCACTCTCACACCGGATGCCTTCGCGTGATGGGAGACGAATGTTTGCGTTGATAGTTCGGAAGTCCTAAGCCGATGCCTGTCCTTGGAGAGTGATAGAGGGGGGAAACCACAGCCTTTTAATCTCCGGGTTCGGAGCGCCGTGAAAAAAACGGAAGAGGCATGCGCACAAAGGATAGCCCTTAATCTTAATGAAAAAAAAATTAATTTTGAACAAGCAAAAAGGCACCAGCGAGATCGGGAAGCTAAAGTCACCGCTCCGATTCCGCGGGGGAAGGGGAGGAAGGAGATTTTGGATGGGGGAAAAAAAGCCCATATCTCGCCCAAGGAGGGGGGGGGGGGGGGGAGTGTTTCCACGTCGCCGATAAAATGGGGGGGTTACTGACGCTTGGGTCTCCTAATCTCTCTTCTCGCGGCAGTCCAGTGCGATTTTCGCGGAGAGAGGTGGGGAAGGAGAAACACATCTAGCGCGCGAGGGTTTTGTCCGGTAAATCTGGCATCAAGGGGTAGGGGGAAGGTCCAAGTAAAAAAGGCCTCTATGAAGAAGGGGGGGGAAAAAGGGCCGAGCAAACAAAGGAGGTGAAATTAGGAACTCCCAGATCGGGGAGGGGGGGCGATCTCGGAGGAAAGAGGGAAGTCCATTAAAAATTCCCTTCAAAGAAAAAATCTTCAAACTTTTGAGGGGTTGACTTGAAGTCAGGGGTGTGCGCGGTTGCTCCCGGCGCAATAGGGAAGGCAGCTTCCTGACTTAGGGGGCGATGTTTCTTTGTCCAGAAAAAAAAATCGGGAAGGAGAAAGGGATGACCAAGGGGGCCCATTGCTGCGTACTCATCGAGGACGGTAAGTTGGAATAAAAGACGCTTCTTATGATCTTACAGGAGAAAGGTGCCTTTTCCCCGAAATCTGCGTTTGGGGTGAAAGCTTCGGTGTAAACTCCAAAACTAACTTCCTTTATACGCTGAGGGGAAGGGAGGCTTCCCTGAGCGTAGGGGGGGGAGAGTATTGTTCTTAAGTCTATGGAAAGGGCAACTCGGGAAGCAATTGTGAAGAAGAGGAAATCTGCTCAAGTTCAAGAAGAAATCGTAAAGTTTCTCCAGGGGGGGGGCTCGTAAAATGGGTTTGTTCAATCAAGTTCTTATAAACCGGCCAAGAGGAAGAGGCGATGAATTCGACCCTGAGGAGGGGGGGAAGTGGGGAGGGAAAGGATCAAAGAAACTTGTCCCAATCTTCAGTATGGCAAAAGGAGGAGTATGAAGGGAAGGGGGGGGGATCAATGGCTTAACAGGAAAGGAGGGAAAGGTTCTTCCATTAACGAAATGGAACAGAAACGGAGTGGAGTCGATGCAAATTTAACTCGTCATTAAGAGGGGAAGCGGCTAAGGGTTCATACTCCTGTCCGTTAAGGACCAGCGGTGAGACGCTTGGGTAACTCATTTGTCGTTGGGGGGGCCCTCATAGTAATCTAAAAAACTAATATGCTGTTCTGGGAGGGGAAAAGAGTTAAAGGTTCTTCAGGAAGAAAAAAAACCACCCTGAGAAAGAAAAAAAGCCTCTGACCGCTCCAATGTTTTTCGGCCAGTGATTCGAGGAGCGGGGGGGGCAGGGCCTCATCAAGCTCCTGATTGAGCGAAGGACCGCGGGGAAAAAATTACGGAAAGGACGCCTCAGCCACCCTATGGCAAAAGCCGGGAGTGGGGGGAGCGACATCTCAACATAAAGTATCACAGACCACGAAAGAAGGGAAAAATGAGGAATTCTAAGATCATAGGGGGGTTGAGACTGGCAACTCTGGCCAGATTCCGGGAGGAGGAAGGCACGCCGGCAAAAAATCGACCGGGGAGGTATGCGGCATGAGTAGACAAAAACAAAAAAGGGCGGGTGGCGGAAAGGGGGGGAGCAACCCCAATTCTAGGTGTCAAAAGAAGGGGAAAGTG